>SAMEA3663036__coassemble_98_pt1 | contig 40634 bp, 32 predicted proteins | sample SAMEA3663036__metabat2_low_PE_031 | metagenome-assembled genome bin SAMEA3663036 (sample SAMEA3663036) | pig gut metagenome | biome: pig gut; feature: pig-associated habitat; material: faeces | place: France | collected 2012
CACCTGATTATTTCTCCAAGGATGGTCAGAACTGGGGCTTCCCTACCTATAACTGGGACGAGATGGCCAAGGATGACTTTGCCTGGTGGAAGAGCCGCCTGAAGAAGATGAGCGAATACTTCGATGCCTTCAGAATCGACCATATCCTGGGATTCTTCAGAATCTGGGAGATTCCTTCAGAATATAAGAGTGGCCTGATGGGACACTTTAACCCTGCCCTGCCATATAGCGCTGATGAGATTTACTTTATGCAACTGCCTCGCGAGGGCTTGTTCCTGGAGGATCCTCGTCACCCTGGCTTCTATCAGCCTATGATTACTCCTGATACATCTAAACTGGCTCAGTGGCAGAAAGACCGTTACAACGCCCTTTACACTGATTTCTTCTATCATCGTCACGATGATTTCTGGAGAAGGAACGCTGAGAAGAAACTCCCTGAACTGCTGAGTGCAAGCGGTATGCTGGCCTGTGGTGAGGATCTGGGTATGGTTCCGGACTGTGTACCTGGAGTTATGGATCACTGGAAGATTCTCTCTCTGGAGATGACTCAGATGGATAAGGGTCACGCCTGGCCTTACCTGAGCGTTTGCGCCACTTCCAGCCACGATATGGCTAACCTCCGTCTCCAAAATTTGGAGGCCGGCAAGGGGGATATGCCTGCCTGGGAAGTAAGACGGGTTCTTTGGGATCACCTGAACTCCTGCTGTATGCTGGCCATCTTCCCTATTCAGGACTGGATTGCTCTGGACGAGACGCTTCGCAGAAAGGATTTCGAGAACGAGAGGATAAACCAGCCTGCAGACCCTAATCACCACTGGAGGTATCGTCTGCACCTGAATGTGGAGGATCTGCTTACAGAAAAAGCCTCCGAGCTGAGGGTTCAGGTCGAAGGCCTTATAAAAGACAGTAATCGCTACTGTTAATCCTTAGCGATAGATTCACGCATCTCGGTATCGGCTTGGATGTTTTTCATCCTGTAATAGTCCATGATACCGAGATTGCCGTTTCTAAAGGCCTCAGCCATAGCGAGAGGCACCTGACTTTCGGCCTCGATAACGGTGGCACGGGCTTCCTGAGCCTTGGCCTTCATCTCCTGCTCGAGGGCTACGGCCATGGCACGGCGCTCCTCGGCACGGGCCTGAGCGATGTTCTTATCTGCCTCGGCTTGATCCATCTGAAGCACGGCGCCGATGTTCTTACCCACATCTATGTCAGCGATATCGATTGAGAGAATCTCGAAAGCGGTTCCCGCATCCAGACCTTTGCCCAGTACAAGCTTGGATATCTTGTCCGGATTTTCGAGCACGTCCTTGTGGCTATCGGCTGAACCTATGGAGGATACTATACCCTCTCCTACACGGGCGAGCACGGTCTCTTCTCCGGCACCTCCGACGAGTTGCTTGATATTCGCCCTGACGGTTACTCTGGCCTTGCAAATCAGCTGGATGCCGTCCTTGGCCACAGCTGTTACCGGTGGAGTGTTGATAACCTTAGGATTTACGGACATCTGCACAGCCTCGAATACGTCGCGGCCGGCCAGGTCTATCGCAGCAGCCATCTGGAAATCCAGGGAAATATTGGCCTTGGCGGCTGAGATCAGGGCCATAACGACTTTGGAGACATTACCCTTGGCCAGGTAGTGGGCCTCAAGTTCATTGGCATTCAATCTTAAGCCGGCCTTTGTGCCGGTAATCATAGCGACCACGATGGTGGAAGGGTTGACGCCTCTCCAACGCATCAGCACCAGGTGGAGCAGGGAGATGCGAACTCCTGACAGAATAGCCTGAAACCACATTCCGACAGGAAAGAACCATAAAAGGATGATAAGAGCTACGATGACTACCGCAACCCAGATGATGATTTGTGTCATAATTTATTAATTATTAACAGGTTTTACAAGAATCTGATTATTCTCGATGGCTACGACCTCCACTTCGGTCTCGGGGTCTATCAGTTTCCCGTCGGCAGAGCAGACCTCACAGCTCAAGCCTTCGAAACGGACGGTTCCGCGAGGGGCGAGCCTGGTAAGACTGTGACCTTTCTGCCCGAGAGAGACCTTCTGGCTGTCGTTTTGGACAGAGGCCCTGATCTCATCCTTGAGTTCGAGTCTTTTCCAGGTCTTTTCCTTAAGCATAAACACCAGCATCACTATAATGATCAGCACGTCTATGGCTGTCACTATGGTTCCTGCCTTTGCTCCCAGATTCTGAAAGGCATAGACTGAAGAATAAATCAAGGATGCCAATCCCAGTATTCCGCTTATGCCAATTCCTGTGAATATCAGGAATTCGGCCAGCAGGGCTATCACTCCGAAGAGTATGAGGCTAATGATAATTAGAGTCGGTGTCATAATCAATAGTTGATATAATGAAGTCTAATAGGCTTGCCTATGTTCCGCTTCAAAAAGATGAAGGAACCTTCAACTCCTGCCACTTCCCTGTCCACTTCCTCGCTTATCTCACGCGTGCGTGCGTTAGAATTGAATATGTACTCTTCCACGCGGATTCTTTCCTCTGCCAATTGCTCCAGCTCGGCCTGGTAGGTAGGACGCTCTTCGCTGCTGGCTTCCTCCATCAAAGAGGCTAGCTCCCGCTCCCTTTCCACCAGTGACTGATAGCGCTCGGCCCAAGGATCGCTCTCCGGAAGGGATGCTCCCCCGATAAGTGTGTTCTGACTTAGCTCAGGAATGAGTTGAGCCATCTCTACCCTGGAGGAATCCGTCGTGTAAGTGGTGTAGTCCACAGAAGCATTCTTATCTATCACATAGACATATACGCTATCCTTTGAGCAGGAGCGGTTAGAGGCGAAGAGATTAAACATCCCGTCTTCCGTCTCCATAAATAGAAAGTCATCTCCGGAAGAGGAATATGGGAAGCCTAGATTTCTGGCTTCTGACCATTCCCCCAGATTCTCATCCCAGTCACAGTAGTACAGGTCATATCCGCCATACCCATCTTCACTGACGGCGGAATAGTAGAGCTTATCCTCGTAAGTCATAGAGAAAAGCCTCTCCTCTCCCTCATTCTGACTTAGATAAAGCTCATCCTCGGGACCAGGATGATAAATATACTGCGGAGTCCCCTCCACCTGACGGAATGACTTGTCCGGCAAGGGATAATACAGGAAGAAATCCCGAAGGGAAAAACGGGCCCTGGCCACCACCTTAAGCACCGGTACCTGCTGGGTCTGGGCCAATACGCTGTCGCATCTCTGTATCTCCTCTCCCAATTGCACACGAGACAGGGAATCGGCGGCCAATTCCTGCGCCAATTCATAACATCTTATAGCTTTTTCGTAATTATAGCTGTCCCTATAACTCTTCGCGTCCCTTATCAGACTGTCAAGCTGTTGAGCCCCTGTCTGAAAGGGCAGAAACAAAAAGAAAAGGAAGCTTAAAAGGCCTGTAAATCTCTTCATCCCGGGCATTTATGCTTATCGCCACAAAAATAATAAATTAATGGATTAGTCCTTTCTTTATGGGAAAAATTTTGTAAATTTGCGGGCTTTATGGTTTAATAAGGAAAATTAAATATTAAAATTATAAAAACATTATGCAAAGTAAAGGCGCAATCAGATTTGTCACCATCGTACTTGCAATCGCCTGCATCTATCAGCTCTCATTCACGGCTGTGTCAGGCATCCTGGAGAAAAAGGCTCAGAACTATGCTGAAAGCAAAGCCGAGGCCTTTGATCTCAGTAAGGTAGCCCTCGAGGACCAGGCTTATGTCCTCGACTCGGTTAAAAAGTACGAAACCAGATGGTACACAGACTCCATCTCTACTGAAAAAGTATTCTTCGGTCTTACTTACAAAGACGTCAAAGCTAAGGAGATCAGCCTTGGTCTGGATTTGAAGGGAGGTATGAACGTAATGCTTCAGGTTCAGCTCGAAGACCTCGTAGTAGCACTTTCAGATAACAGCCAGGACCCTGACTTCCTCAAGGCTCTCGAGTTGGCCAAACAGAAAGACAAGACCGAGCGCGGAGATTTCATCTCCCACTTCGAAGCTGCTTGGAAAGAAGTGGCTCCAGGCAAGAGGCTTTCCCAGATCTTCGGAACCTACGAGATGCGCGACCGCATCAAACCGGAAAGCACAGACGAACAGGTAATCTCTGTCATCAGAGCCGATGCTGATGCAGCTATTGCCAACTCTTTCAACGTGTTGCGTAACCGTATCGACCGTTTCGGAGTGGCATCTCCTTCTATCCAGAGAATTGGCAACACCGGACGAATCCTGGTGGAGCTTCCTGGTGTAAAGGAGCCTGAGCGCGTCCGCAAACTCCTCCAGGGAACCGCATCCCTTGAGTTCTGGACCACCTACGAGAACAGCGAGATCTATCCATTCCTTCTAGAGGCTAACGAGAGCTTGAAAAAATACGCTGAAAGCGAAACTCCTGCTGAGCAGAAAACTGCAGAGAGCGTGCTTGAAAGCGAGATTGCAACTCAAAACGCAAATGCCGAGCTCGAGAACTATAAGAAGGCTAACCCGCTTTTCTCTGTTCTCCAGCCAAGCAACTCCCAGAGAGGCGCCTGCATAGGTTATGCCAATGCAGCCGATACTGCCAGAGTCAATGCCTTGCTGAAGAGCACCAGAGAGCTCTTCCCTATAGAATTCCGCCCTATGTGGTCTGTTAAGCCTGTCAGCGGCATCGGAGCAGACAATATCTTTGAGCTCGTAGCCATCAAGGCTTCCACCCACGACGGAAAGGCTCCTCTGGACGGAGACGTAGTGACCGACGCACGAGTTTCCTATGACTCTCAGCGCGGTGGAAACCCTACCGTATCTATGTCTATGAACGCCGAAGGCGCTAACATTTGGGCTAAACTCACTAAGGATAATATCGGCAAGCAGATCGCCATCGTTCTCGACGGTACTGTTTACTCTTATCCTGTAGTAAATACCGAAATCACTGGAGGAAACTCCGAGATCAGCGGAAACTTCGACATCGAAGAGGCCACCGACCTTACCAACGTATTGAAGTCCGGTAAGCTCCCTGCACCTGCCACCATCGTTCAGGAGCAGGTAGTAGGACCTTCCCTGGGTTCAGAGTCTATCCGTTCAGGTTTGATCTCTTTCCTTATCGCCTTCCTGCTCGTGCTCGTCTATATGATAGTATTCTATCGCGGAGCCGGTGTAGCGGCAGACCTCGCCCTCTTGACTAACGTTCTCTTCCTCTTCGGAACACTCGCAGCCTTCGGCGCCACCCTTACCCTTCCTGGAATTGCAGGTCTTATCCTGACCCTGGGTATGGCTGTGGATGCGAACGTGATCATTTACGAGCGTATCAAGGAGGAGCTGAAAGCCGGAAAGGGTCTTGGAAAGGCTGTGGCAGACGGTTATAAGAATGCCTACTCCGCCATCATCGACGGTCAGGTAACCACCCTGCTTACCGGTATAGTTCTGGCCATCTTCGGTTCAGGTCCTATCAAAGGTTTTGCTACCACCCTTATCATCGGTATCATCACCTCTGTGATTACCTCCATCTTCGTTACCCGTATCATCCTCGATGACCGCGTATCCAAGGGCAAGACTATCACTTTTGAGAACAAGTTCACCGCTAACTTCCTTAAGAACACCCACGTGGACTTCCTCGGAAAGCGCAAGTACTCCTACATCATCTCCGGAGCACTCATTCTCATCTCTCTGGGAAGCATCTTCATCAAGGGTTTCACCTTCGGTGTAGATTTCACCGGTGGCCGCACCTATGTGGTTCGCTTTGACAAACCGGTTTCTACCGAAGCTGTCCGCACAGCCACTCTCGACGTATTCAATGCCGCCGCAGCAGCTGACGAGGATATCAAGAATGCTTCCGTAGAGGTTAAACAGTATGGTGGAGACAGTCAGGTTAAGATTACCACCTCTTACAAGCACAAGGATGAATCTACCTCCGTGGACAAAGAGATAGAGGAGATGCTCTACACTGCCCTCAAGGGCTTCTTCTCCGACGAGAACATCACTCTCGAGCAGTTCACTTCTACTCTGGACAACCCTAATGGTATCATCAGTTCCGACAAGGTAGGCGCTTCCATCGCAAGTGACATCAAGCGTAACGCCGTGATCTCAGTGATCATCGCTCTGCTGGTTATCTTCGCATACATCGCTTGGCGATTCAAAGGCTGGGCTTGGGGACTTGGCGGTGTCGTATCGCTTGCACACACAGCCATTATCATCATCGGATTCTTCTCACTCTTTACGGGAATCCTTCCATTCAATCTGGATGTCGATCAGACCTTTATCGCCGCTATCCTGACCATCATCGGTTACGCTATCAACGATAACGTGGTGATCTTCGACCGTATCCGTGAGAACCTGTCCCTGCATCCAAATGCAGACTTCAAAGCTACCGTTAACCAGGCTGTAAACGCCACCTTGACACGTACTGTTAACACCTCAGTCAGCACCCTGCTGCCTATGCTCGCTATCGCCATCTTCGGAGGAGAGAGCATCAGAGGTCTTTCAGTTGCCCTCTGCCTGGGTATCTGCATCGGAACTTACGCTTCCATTATGATAGGTACTCCTATTATGGCAGACCTCAGCCTCAAGGCCGCAAAGAAAGCTGTGAAGAAATAATCCTTACAGCTCCACTATAAAAAATACCCGAAGTCCCCATGGCTTCGGGTATTTTCTTTTTGCCTCGGACAGAGAAAAGGCCTGCCCTGTCGAGCACGAGCAAGGCTGGAAAGAAAGCTGTGAATAATCTCGCAAGTGGTGCACTCGCAGTGTTAACTGCATCCTGTGCGAATGACAGACAGACCAATACCTATTGTAATCCGCTCGACATCGACTACTCCTATATGGTCTATAACTCAGACCAGAACCTGTCCTATCGCTCCGGAGCTGACCCGGCTGTGGCCGAATTCAGAGGAGAATACTATATGTTCGTCACAAGGAGCCACGGATATTGGCATTCCAAAGACCTGAGCAAATGGGAATTTGTAGAGCCTAAAAGCATATGGTACCCACAGGGTTGCAATGCCCCTGCGGCCCGAAATTACAAGGATTCCCTCCTGTTCGTATGTGGAGACCCTTCGGGAGCGATGAGTGTACTCTATAGCGATGACCCTGCTTCCGGAGTATGGAAGGCCAGCCCGCTTATTTTACATAATCTGGTCGATCCGGATCTGTTCATAGATGAGGATTCGAGAGCCTCGCCATATCAGAGTTCAGAGTATTCGGCAAAGGCAGCGGAAATGCTCCTGAAAAAGTAAAGAATTTCCGCGCAATCCGCGCTCAAGACCGAAGAGAGGCCTTACTCACTTGGGATAAGGTAGAGGAAGCACAGGGCTACAACATCCGCTGGGGGATTGCGCCTGAGAAGATGTACAGTTCTTGGCTGATTTACGCCAAAGACCTCGGTGAAAAATGCGAGTTCACAATTCCATCCCTTTCAACAGACCAGGACTACTACTTTAGCATCGAGAGCTTTAACACTGCCGGAATTAGCGAGAAGTCTGCTCCAACAAGGACTGAATAACCAGTCCGCAGAGAGTCATCCCAAAGATAGAGGTGATATGTACCAGAGAACCGTTAATGCGAGTTCCCTCTGCACAAACTCCCTTATTCTCAAGCACTTCGTCATCATATACACAGAGTATCTCCTTCTGTGGAACTGTCCCAGCCTGGCGCATACGCTTCCGCAGCATAGCCCCCAGAGGACAGCCCCTCACCTGCCAGAACTCCGCCACTCTCACCCTGCTGGGATCCAGCTTCAGCGCCGCCCCCATCGAGGAAAAAACCTTAGCCTTCGTGCGTGAAGCCGCCAGCAGCAGAGCTATCTTATCCTTCAGCGACTCGATGGCATCTATGATGACGTCATATCGGGCCAATTCAAACTCCTCCGCCCTTTCCTCACTGAATCGCTTCTCCACTGCCTCTATCTGAGCCTCAGGATTTATTTCCAGCAGCCTGCGCCTCATACATTCCACTTTCGAAAGGCCAATTGTACTGCTCGTGGCCTCCAGCTGCCGGTTCACGTTCGAAGGGGCCACCTGATCAAAATCCACTATAGTCAAGTTCTCCACCCCGCTTCGCACCAAGCCCTCGGCACACCAGCTGCCGACTCCGCCCACTCCGAAAAGAATCACCCGCGCGCTACGCAATTTCTGCATAGCCGGCTGACCCAAAAGCAATTCTGATCTTTCGAAAAGGCCTTCCATTACTTCACCAGATTATACGCCAGACCCAAAGCCTTCAAAGAATTCAAAAATTCCCCGTTCACATTTACGGAATACTTGTGAGAACTAAGTTCCACGTGGAAATTATTCCTCCTATCCATCAGAATTATAGACAAAGGACAAGTCCCCCTGCTCTTCTTAATCAATTTAACCAGGGAGGTTCTCAACTTGGCATCCAGATCCTCCGCCTGAATAATAACTTGAAATCCCTTCAAAAATTTCTGAGATACGTTACCCAGAGAACTGATCTCCCTTATCACAAAGCGATATTCATTCTTGGTAGGCACGTTGGAGACATTATCGGTCTTTGGACGATAGGCAGCCTTGATCTCCCCGTCTATGAAAATCTCCTCTTTCTCTATAAGGAAAGGTCTGAACCTATCCACATCCTTTCCGTAGAAAGGAATCTCTATGTGACCGGAATAATCCTCCAGGATTATCTTAATGTTAGGAGAACCGCTACGGGACTTTCCAAACTCTACGCTATTAATAATGCCTCCCATAGTCAGATTCATTCCATTCTGACGCTCATAGCACTCGCTGATCTTATCAGACAGTTCCACTACCTTTGTGGAAGCAAAGTTTTCCAGTTCAAACTCATACCTGTCCAAAGGATGGGCCGACAGATACATTCCCACCAGTTCCTTCTCCTTAGCCAGCAAATCCAACTGATTCTCCTCCCCTTCGAATACAGGCATCTGAGGTCTGGATGGCTTCAGCTCCTCAGCATCCCCGAACAGGGAGACACTGTTATCCATCTGATCGACCTTATACAATTCCCCATAGCGTATCAGCTCATCTATAAACATAGCTCCGCTCTGCCCGGGGATAAAAAACTGACTGCGCTTATATCCGAAAGAATCGAAAGCTCCGGAATTGACCAATATCTCCAGACTCTTCCTGTTCAATGCCGGATTATTCTTAGGGTCGCGGGCACTGTTAACAGACATTCTCTCTACAAAATCCCAGACGTCAGCGAACAAACCACCTTCGTTCCTTACTGCCAGGATAGCGTCTATCATATTGCTACCAAATCCCTTAAGTCCACCGAAACCGGTACGGATTTCCCCTTTTCTGTTCACTTTGAAGGTATTTGAAGACTCGTTGATGTCCGGAATCAGAACAGGAATTTGATGTAACTTGCAATCCGCCATAATCTTCTTGATCTCATCCATCTTCGAAAGATTGCAAGAAAGGTTAGCCGCCAGGAACTCCGGAGTATAATGACACTTCAGGTAACCGGTCTGATAGCTGACCCAGGCATAACAGGTGGCGTGTGACTTGTTAAAGGCGTACTGCGCGAACTTCTCCCAGTCCTTCCAGATTTTATTCAGGACCTTCTCCGGATGCCCGTTCGCAATACCTCCTTCCATAAACTTGTCCCTTAGCGACATCAAGGTATCTATCTGCTTCTTTCCCATAGCCTTACGCAGAGTATCCGCCTGACCCTTAGTAAATCCTGCCAATTTCTGCGAAAGTAACATCACCTGCTCCTGATATACGGTAATTCCATAGGTATCGAAGAGATACTCTTCCATCTCCGGCAGGTCATACTCTATAGGCTTGATGCCAAGTTTCCTGTCGATAAAATCCGGAATATAATCCATTGGCCCAGGACGATACAGGGCATTCATCGCGATAAGGTCCTCAAAGCGCTCAGGATGCAGCCTCTGCAGATGAGTCTTCATACCTTCGGATTCAAACTGGAAGACCACCGTAGTATCACCTCTACCATAGAGTTCGTAAGTCTCCTTGTCGTTAATCGGAATCTCCTCTATGTCAATGACTTTATGATACCTGTCCCGAATATTGTTCAAAGTCTCGTGAATGATTGACAGGGTGTTCAAACCCAGGAAGTCCATCTTCAACATACCCACCGACTCTATGTAATGCCCGTCATACTGGCTGGTCCACACATCCTGACCAGTCTCCTTATCCTTCGACAGACAAATTGGCATATGCTCAGTAAGATTAGACGGGCCAATTATAGTCGCGCAGGCGTGCTGTCCCACCTGCCTGATGCTGCCCTCCAGCTCCTTTGCGTAATAGAGCACTTCCTTGTTTATCTCCGAGCCATTTTCGAGCTCGTTCTGGAATTCCGGCACGAGACGATAACAATTGGATAAGTTAACCTTAACATCCACTTCCTCCAAACCCTCCTGGAAACTCACTTTCTCTCCATCCACCTCCTTTTCCACCAGTTTGAAGCCCTTCTTCAGTTCATCCAACTTAGGATTGAAAGGATAGCTGTGAGTTACCTTCTCCGAAAGCCTGTCCGGAACCATTTTCGACAGACGGTTACTCTCGTCTATACTCACTTCACTGATTCTGGCCACATCCTTGATGGAACTCTTAGCCGCCATAGTTCCAAAGGTAATCACCCTGGAGACGTGATCGGAGCCATAGGTCTTTTCCACATACTCGTGAGCTGCAGTAAGGTTTTCGAAATCCACGTCTATATCCGGCATATTGATACGGTCCGGATTCAAGAAACGCTCGAACAGCAGTTGATAGCGGATAGGATCCAGATTAGTAATCCACAGACAGTATGCCACTACGGAACCGGCAGCTGAACCTCGCCCCGGGCCCACCAGGTAACCCTGCTTGCGCATAGCGGCGATATAATCCTGAACTATAAGGAAATAGTCCGGAAAACCCATCTTAGCTATGGTCTTTAACTCAAACTCTATACGGCTGCTTTGAGTTTCGTTCAATTCAGGCCCGTAACGCTTGTGGGCACCTTCATAGGTCAGGTGACAGAGATAAGCCACGGAATTATAAAACTCCTGCCCTCGGCCCTCGGCCTTGCCTTCATCGATAATGAACTTATATTTTTCCAGGTGAGTGTCTATCTCGGCCAGGAAGTCCGGATCGATATTGAACTTAGGCAGGATAGGTGGCCTCTCGATGGAATAAGCCTCTATCTTTGAGGCTACCTCAGCAGTGTTACTGATGGCTTCTGGATGATCGGGGAAGAGCGCGAGCATCTCCTCCTCACTCTTAAGGTACTCTTGCTGGGTATAATGCAAGCGATTGGGGTCATTGTAATTGGCATTCGTGGTAAGACAGATGAGACGGTCGTGCACCGGACCGTCCTCCTTACGCAGGAAATGCACGTCGTTGGTGGCTATAACCTTGACTCCCAGCTCTTTTCCCAAAGCGAATATAGCTTCGTTCACCTTCTTCTGCTCCTCATAAGTCCTGAGGCTCATTCCCGGGACCTCGGTCTTATGCAGCATTACCTCCAGATAGTAGTCTTCCCCGAAGATATTCTTATGCCAGAGTATGGCCTCTCGGGCCCCTTCCAAATCCCCTTTAAGAATGGCCTGAGGGATTTCCCCGGCCAGACAGGCGGAAGAACAGATCAGATTCTCGTGATACTTCTCCAGTATCTCGTGATCTATGCGTGGCCTGTAATAAAAGCCTTCTATATGGCCCAGGGAGACTATTTTCATCAGATTCTTATAACCTTCATAGTTCTTAGCCAGAAGTATAAGGTGATAATAGCCCGTCTTTTTCTCCTGATGAGGAAAATGTCTGGTGACATAGACCTCACAACCCACTATAGGCTTGACCTTGTAGGATTTGTCTGGATTCTTATTAGATTTGTCATTCGCGCATTTCAGAAATTCCACCACCCCGTACATATTACCGTGATCAGTAATGGAGACAGCCTCCATTCCTAACTCCTGAGCCCTGGTAAAGAGCTTTTTGCAAGAAGTGAGACCATCGAGAATAGAGTATTGGGTGTGAAGATGAAGGTGAACGAATGACATATTATTACCAGGCTTGAGATTTTAAAGGAAGTTCCACTCCCTCCGGAGTGAGTAAAACGGCGCCTACCTCACTTTGGGCGAGATGGCCAATGACATCGAAAGTCTGAAAATCCTTGCGGAACTTTTCCACTTGCAGTATAGGAATAGTGAAGAGAATCCTGTAATCATCTCCTCCGTTCATAGCGGCAGAGACAGGATCTATATCCAGCATCTGTCCCAAGGAGAAACTGTTCCCCTCGAAAGGAATCTTGTCGGCATAGACCTTGGCCCCCAGAGAGCTGTCCCTACACAGACGAAGCACAGCATCGGCAAGTCCGTGTGATACCACATAGCCAAAAGACGGATATATCTCGCTTTCCTCCAGAGAAGATACCAGGCCGGAGCTGAGCTCAGGCCTCAGATATGCTCCCACTATCATCTTATGCTTTTCCAGGACTTCTCTGCGGTCTTCCCCGCTAAGGAAATATTTCTTCTGGCTCTCCAGCAGACTTTGCCCCAGATAGGCAGCGCCCAATGGTCCGGATACACAGATTAGATCCTTGCTGTGAGCCTTGCTTCGACGGCCTCCGGTCAGCTCAAAAGTCTCCCCGTTTGCCGCGAGGGCTATGCTAAGTCCGTTCTTAGAAGGCTGAATGTCCAGCGACAAGTGTTCGTAAGCGTGTTCCCGAGCGGCACTAAGCATCCCTGAAAAGAGTTCCTTTATCTGCTCGAAGTCCAGCTTGGCCGATACTCCCAGAGTCACTGACAGACAGCGAGGGTGAGACATCATGGCATAGAGTTCGGCAGTGGCGGCAATTACTGTCTTATATCCCAAATGCTTGAGAGGAAAGTAAGTGAGATCGAAATCTATTCCTTCCAGGAAAAGCTTTGAGACATTATGGACATAACTCCGCGCACGCGCTTGAAAGCAAAGCGGCTCTTCGAAGGCCTTGTAGGGAGTAGCTTCAAACAGCAGGCTTATGGCCTGCTGTTTCCCTAAACTTGCAAATGTTTGAGTTTCAGACATTAAAGATTTCTAAGTAAATTGTTCATATTAACTTTCTCGTCGATAATTCTGCGAAGCTCTGCGATAGGTACCCTGCTCTGCTGCATAGTGTCACGGTCTCGGAGAGTTACGCAATTATCATTCAGAGACTCGTGGTCCACGGTAATGCAGAATGGAGTTCCTATGGCATCCTGACGACGATAACGCTTACCGATGGAGTCCTTCTCTTCATATTGGCAATTGAAATCGTACTTCAAATCGTTCATTATCTGCTGAGCAAGTTCCGGCAGACCGTCTTTTTTAACAAGAGGCAGAACAGCAGCCTTGACCGGAGCTATGGCTGGCGGAATACTGAGAACCACCCTGCTTTCACCATTCTCCAGGGTCTCCTCCTTGAAGGAGTGGCTGAGCACTGCGAGCACCATACGGTCCACACCTATGGAAGTCTCTATCACATAAGGAGTGTAACTCTGGTTAATCTCATTATCAAAATACTCTATCTTCTTTCCTGAGAATTTCTGATGATTACCCAGGTCGAAATTCGTACGGGAATGGATACCTTCCAACTCCTTGAATCCAAATGGGAAGTTAAACTCAATGTCTGTGGCGGCATTGGCATAATGAGCCAGTTTCTCGTGGTCGTGAAAACGGTAATTCTCCGCACCCATACCCAGGTTAACGTGCCACTTCAGACGGTTCTCCTTCCATTTCTTAAACCACTCCAGCTCAGTTCCCGGCTTGATAAAGAACTGCATCTCCATCTGCTCAAACTCCCTCATACGGAAAATGAACTGACGGGCCACAATCTCATTACGGAAAGCCTTTCCTATCTGGGCGATACCGAAAGGAATCTTCATTCTACCGGTCTTCTGCACATTCAGATAATTCACAAAAATACCCTGTGCAGTCTCAGGACGCAGATAAATGATGTTGGAAGCGTCGGAAGTGCTGCCCATAGAGGTCTTAAACATAAGGTTAAACTGACGCACCTCAGTCCAATTGGCCGTTCCGCTGATAGGGCAAACTATGCCGCAATCCAGAATAATCTGCCTATACTCCTGCAGGTCATTCTTATTCTCAGCCTCCACATATCTGTTATGAATCTCCTCGTATTTCTTCTGCTCCCTAAGTACGTTAGGGTTGGTGGCACGGAACTGAGCCTCGTCGAAATTCTCCCCAAATTTCCTGCGACCTTTCTCCACTTCCTTGTTAATCTTTTCCTCAATCTTAGCGAGGTAATCCTCGATAAGCACATCCGCACGATATCTCTTCTTAGAATCCTTATTATCGATCAAAGGGTCATTGAAGGCTGACACGTGACCGGAAGCCTCCCAGATTCTCGGATGCATAAAGATACAGGAATCGATACCCACGATATTCTCATTCAAACGGGTCATCGCATTCCACCAGTATTGTTTAATGTTATTCTTCAACTCCACTCCCATCTGGCCATAGTCATACACGGCTGCCAATCCATCATAAATTTCACTTGACGGGAAGATAAAACCGTACTCCTTGCAATGCGCCACGAGTACTTTGAACAATTCGTCTTGAGTCATATAATTCTTACTTTTTTGGGCTACAAAAATAATCAATTCCCTTCATAAAATCGACAGAAATAATCTCTTTCAGCGGATTAATTACAAAATCCCTTTCCCACATTCGTGGGTGAGGTACAGTCAACTTTTCGCTACATATCCTCTCCTCTCCCAGCAGCAGGATATCCACGTCTATCAGCCTGTCTGCATAGACTCTCCGCCCCTGCTCATCCATTTTTATCCCCTCTTCCTCTCTGCCAATTCTCTTTTCCACTTTCTTGCATATCCGAAGTATCTGCTCTGCCTGAAGTCCCGTCTCATACATCACTGCCAAGTTCAGAAAATCCCCACCTTCAAAACCCCAGGACTTAGTCTCCACTATGCTGGAAAGCCTCTTGTGCTCTCCCAGACTTTCATCCAGCAAATCCAGCGCTTGCAGCAGATTCGCCCTTCTGTCCCCCAGATTCGATCCCAGAGACAGATACAACTCCCTAGTCTTCATCAAATTCAGGATCCATCCCCAGGGCCAGTCTCGCCTCATCCGAAAGCAGACTCTGATCCCAGGCAGGTTCAAACACCAGGTCTATCTGACAGGAAAGGATCCCGGGAGTAAGTTCCACTCCCCTCTTTACCTCTGCCATAACCTCATCGGCCATAGGACAATTCGGAGCCGTAAAGGTCATTACTATCTTCACATTGTGCTCCTTGTCTATGTTCAACTCATAAATCAGTCCCAGGTCATAGATATTGACCGGAATTTCCGGATCATAGACCTGTTTAAGGGCCAATATCACCGCGTCGTATAGAGGAGCCAGTTCCTTAACGTCCTCTGCGGTCAAAACATTATTAGTATCAGACATTTTCCTTTGCAACTTTTTTAATGCTTTCTACCATTGAAGCCAATCCATTCGCCCTTGTGGGAGACAGATTCTCCCGAAGACCTATCTCTTCCAGAAAAGCAAAATCATCTTCCGCTATCTCCTTTGCAGTCCTGCCGGAATACAGACTAATCAAAAGAGAGATAATCCCCTTGGTAATGATGGCGTCACTGTCAGCGGAAAAATAAATCTTCGAATCCTCTATCTTATAGTCGAGCCAAACTCTTGATTGACAACCCTTTATCAATCTATCTTCAGTCTTTCTCTCCTCCGGAAAGGCAGAGAGATTCTTCCCTAGTTCTATTATATATTCGTATTTGTCCAACCACTGGTCAAACATCGCGAAATCTTCTACAACAGCTTTCTTAGCATCTTGTAAATTCATAGTTAACTATTTAATAATCAATATAATATATCTATTGAGCGACGAAGGCAGGATATAAATTCCTCCGCTTCCTGCATAGTATTGTAAGGGGCAAATGAAGCCCGAAGAATACCCTGCACCCCCAGTCGTCCCATCAAAGGTTCAGCACATAGATGACCGGATCTAAGGGCTACTCCCATCTTATCCATTAAAATCGCCAAATCCTCGTGATGCACTCCATCCACCATAATGGAAAACAAAGGAATTCTCCTGTCAATCTCCACACTTTCAGCTGCAAAATGAATTCTATCATCCTTTTTTAATTCCTCACTCACATATTCCTTTATAGCCTCCAGATTAGAGTTCAAGTCCTCATCTTCCAACGACATTTTTAATAATTCCAAAGCCGGCTTCAGCGTAGGCATAGCATTAAAATTAGGAGTACCAGCCTCAAACTTATAAGGCAAATCAGCATAAGTGCTATTCTCAAAATGCACCGTGGATATCATCTCTCCTCCGCCAAGAAAAGGATTCATCTGTTCCAAAAGCTCTTTTTTTGCATAAAGCACTCCGGTACCTGTAGAGGCAAAGAGTTTATGTCCTGAAAAGGCATAAAAGTCGCAATCCATCTTTTGAACGTCCACCTTCTGATGCACCGCTCCCTGGGCTCCATCCACCAAGACCTTCACTCCCCTGCTATGAGCCTTGGATACAATTTCCTCTATAGGATTGACAATTCCCAGAACATTAGATACCTGAGCCACACAAAGAAGCTTCGTTCTCTCATCCATCAACTGCTCCAGAGCTTCCAGATCCAATTCTCCAGAATCCAGAATAGGGAGTTTTCTCAATTCAGCTCCCTTACGCTGGCAAAGCAACTGCCAAGGAACCAGGTTAGAATGATGTTCAGCTTCCGAGACTATGATGTTATCTCCCTCCCTTATCGCAATATCGCCATAAGAATAAGCGATCATATTAATGGAAAAGGTGGTTCCGGAAGTAAAGACAATCTCTTTTCTGTCTGAGGCATTCAGATATTCCTTAACATAATCCCTGGTGTCCTCATAGTAACGCGTAGCCTTATCGGCAAGATTATACACGGAACGATGAATATTGGCATTATCCATTTTCGAAAGTTGAGACTGTAAGGACAATACTTCTAAACTGCGCTGCGAAGTGGCAGCGTTATCCAAATAGATCAAATTCCTTCCGTAAACCTGCTGGTTCAGACCAGGAAAATATTCTCTGAATTTCTCTACTTTCATAGCGATCCCTACTCTATAACATCTGCAAAGCCTTCTTGATTAAATCCTCGACTTTCAGATTTGGATTAGAAGAAATGAGTTGCTGAAGAACCTTATTTACATTAGCCTTGGCAAAACCAAGCATCTGAAGAGCTGCAGCAGCCTCGTCCATCAGGGCATTTCTGTCGCTTACAAACAGCAACTCCGAAGAACTACCCTCCCCTTTGCTGATCTTATCCTTCAACTCCAGAATCATCCTCTGAGCCGTTTTCAATCCTATTCCCTTTACACTCTTAATGGCTGACACATTCTCAGAAAGTATAGCCGAGCGGAATTCATCAGCAGAAAATGAAGATAAAATCACTCTGGCTGTATTCACTCCCACTCCAGACACACTTATCAAAAGTTCGAAGAGAGCCCGCTCATCCTTATCTCCGAAGCCATAGAACATCTCCACGTCAGAACTACTCTGAATATGGTGATATATAAACACTTTAGCTTCCGTCTTATTCTCCAAAGCCGCAAATGTCTGAAGAGAAATCTCTATGGAATAGCCTATTCCGTGATTATCGATAACCACTCTGGTAGGAGTCAACTCTTCTATTTTTCCACTTATATAATCTATCATAAGCTTTACTTTTATCTCCCGAAATATAATAACAATACCGATATGTCAGCAGGTGAAATTCCAGAAATTCTGGAAGCCTGCGCTATGGTTTCAGGTCTATATCTCTCCAGTTTCTGCCTACACTCTATACTCAAGGAATCACCTTGGAAAAGTCAAAACCATTAGGGATTTTTAAATTTTCCAAATGTTTTATCTTATCTGCTAACTGTCTTTCTCTATCAATATAACTCTTGTATTTTATAGCTATATCCACAGATTCCAACACCTCTTCCGAGTATTTTGTTCCACGTGGAACATAAACAAGTAAATCAGCTACAGATATTTCCGGCCTGGTGGCTATGTCAGACATTCTCTTAGATTCCGTAACGAGGCTGGAATTGTGCTCCGAGAGAAATGAGTTCAACTGCTCTACTTTCAAATTATGAGTCTCAAGATAAGAAAGCAGTTCCTGCACATCCCCGTATTTCTTCACTACCCTGTCATAGCTTTCTTTGGATGCCAATCCTATCTCATAAGAACGGGCCGTCAATCTCTGGTCGGCATTATCCTGCCTTAATAAAATCCTGTATTCAGCCCTGGAAGTAAACATTCTATAAGGCTCATCAACTCCCTTTGTAATAAGGTCATCTATGAGAACTCCTATATAAGCCTCATCTCTTTTCAGAATAAAAGGCTCCTTCCCCTTTACTTTCAAAGCGGCATTGATTCCTGCCATCAATCCCTGAGCCGCGGCCTCTTCGTATCCTGTAGTACCATTAATCTGACCGGCAAAGAAAAGACCTTCAAAATCTTTTAACTCTAAAGAGGAGCTCAACTGACTCGGATCGAAATAATCGTATTCCACAGCATAGGCCGGCCTGTAAATCCTCGCATTCTCCATTCCCTTAATTTGATGAAGGGCCTTGACTTGTATATCCAGAGGCAGAGACGAAGAAAAACCCTGGAGGTAGTATTCGTTAGTATGCCTTCCCTCAGGCTCCAGAAAAAGCTGGTGTTCTGTCTTGTCGGGAAATACCCTTAGCTTATCCTCGATACTAGGACAGTACCTTGGACCTCTGCCATGAATAAGACCGGTAAAGAGAGGAGAATCTCCAAAACCGGACCTAAGGGTCTGATGCACCTCTTCATTTGTATGAAGAATATAACAAGGCATCTGCGACTCAGGCTCAACTTGAACAGCAGAAGGGATGTCTGAATAAGAAAAACGACGAGGAAGAGAATCTCCATACTGTTTATCTAAAACAGAAGTATCGACAGAAGTGATGTCTATTCTCGGAGGAGTACCTGTCTTCATCCTGTCAGTTCTGACACCGAGATCTTTAAGTTGTTCTGTCAGACCATAGGAAGCCTGCTCCCCTATCCTTCCCCCTGTCAATTCCTGTCTTCCTATGAAAAGTTTCCCTCCTAGAAAGGTTCCGGCAGTCAAAATAAGGCTCTGAGATTTAAAAATTTGCCCATCACTTGTATGAATTCCCGTAAATTTTCGATTCTCAAGCAGGAAAAAATCCGCTAAACCTTCGTAAATATCTAATAATGAATTACTTAGGAGTATTTTCTTCCAATTTTCAGAAAAGGCGATTTTATCGCACTGTGCCCTCGGGCTCCACATAGCCGGCCCCTTAGACTTATTCAGCATACGAAACTGAAGAGTGGAAGCATCAGTGACCTTTCCAGTCCAACCTCCCAGGGCATCAATCTCTCGAACTATCTGTCCCTTCGCTATACCTCCGACAGCAGGATTACAGGACATCTTCGCAAAGGCTAAAGAGTCCATAGATATCAGAAGAGTTCTGCATCCAAGGGCAGTCGAAGCCATCGCGGCTTCACAGCCTGCGTGTCCCCCGCCGATAACTATGACATCATACTTCCTTTCCATCAGTGACTAAAATAATTTCTTTTTAAGTTCGAGATAATAATTCTCCTTAGCTCTCATCTGAGAGATTTCTTCTTCGCTATGGTCGTCATAACCTATGAGATGCAATATACCGTGGACCATTACCCTGTTCAATTCCTCGTTAAAGTCCGTCCCATAATACACTGCGTTTTCCCTTACGGAATCGATACTTATAAAAAGGTCTCCGCTTAGAATATTCTTCTCACAGTAATCGAAAGTAATGATATCAGTAAAGTAATCGTGCTGAAGATACCTCATATTCACATCCAGAATATAGTTATCCGAACAGAAGATGATATTGATATCCCCTATCTTTCTGATTTCGCTTTCAGCGACAAATTTCAACCATTTGTTATTTAAGGCCTTAGCCTTCAACTCAAATTTGATATCCTCTTTATAATAGCGTATCATAGCCTACAAATTTACAACTATTCTCACCTTTGAACAAAAAAATTGCAATCAATAGGAAAAATTGCTATCTTTGAGGTCAAATCGATTATAAACGAATTTAGATATGGAAGTAAAGAAAACAGAAGGTGCTAACCTTGAAAACAAGCGATTGCTATTTGTCGAGTTAGGACTTATCCTGGCTCTGGCGCTTACTTTTGGAGCATTTTCCTGGAGCACAAAAGAAAAACAGGCTGCAGTTCTAGATGCAGGTCCTGCCGTGACCATCGAGGAAGAGAACATTCCTATTACACAGGAAGCCCCACCTCCACCACCAGAGACTCCTAAGGTTCCAGTGCTTTCTGACCAGATCGATATCATTGACGATGACATTCAGGTAGAAGATAACATTTTGAACCTGGACGACAATGACGACCTCGTTATAGAGATCAAGGACTATGTAGAAGGTCCTGAAGAGGAGGAAATCGAAGAAGAGGAAATTCCTTATATATTCGTAGAACAGAGACCTACTTTTATGGGAGGAGACCCTCAGAAACTTTTCCCTAAATGGGTTGCAGGAAGACTTGTATATCCTGAAATCGCTAAGGAGACTGGTATCCAAGGACGTGTAATGGTAGCTTTCACCATTAATACGGACGGTTCAGTGTCTAACGTAAGGGTAACCAGAAGCCTCGATCCTGCATTGGATAAAGAAGCTATCAGGGTTGTCTCCTCTTCTCCAAAATGGACTCCTGGAAAACAGAGAGACCGTCCTGTAAAGGTATCTTATTCTATCCCTGTGATTTTCCAGCTCAGATAGTTTAATTAATTCATTTATAAAGATAGCCCGTCCTTTACGGATGGGCTTTTTTAAATCAAAATATGCAGGAATTGCTAGAGAAAGCTGTATTTGTAGGTATTATCCGTCAGGAAGATGATGAGAGAAAGGTAAAGGAATACCTGGATGAACTTGAATTCCTGGCTGAAACGGCAGGAGTGAAAGGTGACAGAAAGTTTGTCCAGAGATTGGATAAACCGGATAATGCCACCTATATACGAAGTGGAAAATTGGAAGAAATCGCATCATATTGCGAAGAAAACTCTGTGAATTACGTGATTTTTGACGATGAACTCACGGGAATGCAGCAGAGGAATATAGAAAAAGTCATAAAGTGCAGCTCAGTTATAGACAGAACCAGCCTGATATTGGAGATCTTCGCACAGAGGGCTAAGACTTCCTATGCAAAGATGCAGGTGGAATTGGCAAGATATAACTATATGCTGCCTCGTCTCGCAGGAATGTGGACTCACCTCGAAAGACAGAGGGGTGGTATGGGAACGCGAGGCGGTATGGGTGAAACCCAGATAGAGATAGACAGGCGTATAGTTAAGGAAAGAATCTCTCGGCTGAAAGAGCAGCTGAAGAAGGTGGACAAGCAGATGGCCACACAGAGAAGCAACCGTGGAAATATGGTAAGATTGGCATTGGTAGGATATACCAATGTAGGTAAATCCACCATTATGAATATGCTGGCCAAATCTGATGTATTCGCGGAGAATAAGCTTTTCGCTACCCTGGATACCACCGTCAGAAAGGTCGTAATCGAGAATGTGCCCTTCCTTCTGAGTGATACCGTAGGTTTTATCAGAAAACTCCCTACGCAGCTGATAGAGGCCTTTAAAAGCACCTTGGACGAGGTGAGAGAGGCTGACATTCTGCTGCACGTGGTGGATATATGTGCTCCGGACTTTGAAGAGCAGATGAGCATAGTGGAGAAGACCCTGAGCGACATAGGGGCTAAAGATAAACCCGTATATGTTATCTTTAACAAGGTGGATGCCTATACCTATGAACCTTACGACGAATTCTCTCTGGAACCGAAGGCTAAGGAAAACAGAAGTCTGGAGGAACTGAAAAACAGCTGGATAGCCAGCGAGAAATCCCCTTGCATCTTCATCTCGGCAAAGAATAGAATCAATATAGAAAAACTCCGCAACGACCTGTATAAGATGGTTGCGGAGATTCACGCGGGAAGATATCCCTTTAATAATTTTCTCTGGTAGAATTAGTCAGAGAACTTGGCTTTGAGGAACTCTCTGTTAAGCCTTGCGATGTGATTAACCGTAATGCCCTTAGGACATTCGAGCTCACAGGCGCGAGTGTTAGTACAGTTACCGAAGCCTAATTCATCCATCTTAGCTACCATAGCCTTGGCCCTTCTCTTAGCCTCAGGACGACCCTGAGGAAGCAGTGCGAGTGAACTTACCCTGGCGGCTACAAATAGCATTGCAGAACCGTTCTTACAGGTAGCCACACAAGCTCCACAACCTACGCAGGCGGCTGCATCCATACTTTCCTCAGCCTTGTCGTGAGGAATGAGCAGGGTATTGGCATCCTGGGCGGAACCGGTATTCACAGAGATGAAACCACCGGCCTGGAGTATCTTGTCGAAAGCCCTGCGATCCACTACCAGATCCTTTATGACAGGAAAGGCTGCGCTTCTGAAAGGCTCCACTGTAATGGTGGCACCGTCCTTGAAATGACGCATAAAGAGCTGACAAGTGGTAACGTGATCGTCCGGACCGTGAGCGCGACCGTCGATATAGAGTGAACAAGCACCACATATACCTTCTCTACAATCGTGATCGAATGATACAGGACCGCTGCTCTGGCATCCCCTCTCGACAGCTACAGGGTCATTACCCTCTCTGATCAACTGCTCATTGAGGATATCCAACATCTCGAGAAAAGATGCATCTTCCTCTATACCGGCGATGTGGTATGTCTCGAAATGTCCTTTTGCCTTGGCGTTCTTCTGACGCCATATTTTAAGATTGAATTCCATCTCCTTAGTCTTTGTAGTTTCTTGTTTTCACTTCAATAAATTCATACTTGAGAGGCTCGATATGGCGCTCAGGCTCAATACCTTGGCCCTTCCACTCCCAAGCGGCTACGTGCATAAAGTGCTGGTCGTCACGCTTGGCCTCACCTTCTTCGGTCTGACTCTCTACACGGAAGTGGCCACCGCAGGATTCTTTTCTCTCCAGGGCGTCACGGGCCATAAGTTTGCCAATCTCAAAGAAGTCTTCCAGACGAAGTGCCTTCTCAAGCTCCTGATTGAACTCGAACTGAGTACCTGTTACCTTTACATTCTCGTAGAAATACTTCTGGAGTTTCTCTATCTCCTCGATAGCCTTCTTCAAGCCTTCCTCGTCACGGGCCATTCCCACGTATTCCCACATAATGTGGCCGAGTTGCTTGTGAATGGCATCCACAGGCTCTGTTCCGTTAATGGAGAAGAGTCTTTCAATCCTTTCCTGAACTGACTTTTCAGCCTCGGCGAACTCGACTCTGTTTATATCGGTCTTAGGCTCTGCGAATTTCTTAGAGAGGTAGTCTCCTATGGTTACAGGCAGAATGAAGTAACCGTCGGCCAGACCCTGCATAAGAGCTGAAGCTCCAAGACGGTTTCCACCGTGGTCTGAGAAGTTGGCCTCACCTATGGCATAAAGTCCAGGGATGGTGGTCTGCAGATCGTAATCTACCCAGATACCACCCATAGTGTAGTGGATGGCCGGATATATCATCATAGGCTCCTCCCAAGGTGATGTGGCGGTAATCTTCTCGTACATATCGAAGAGGTTTCCATATCGCTCTGCCACTTTCTGATGTCCCAGACGGGCTATGGCATCGGAGAAATCCAGGAAGACTGCCTTTCCGGTCTCATTCACTCCGAAACCTGCATCGCATCTCTCCTTAGCGGCACGGGAAGCCACGTCACGAGGAACGAGGTTACCGAATGCAGGATAACGACGCTCGAGATAGTAATCCCTGTCCTCTTCCGGAATCTGGGAAGCCTTAATCTCTTTCTTACGAAGTTTCTCCACGTCTTCCAGTTTCTTAGGAACCCATATTCTACCATCGTTACGCAGAGACTCTGACATAAGGGTCAGCTTACACTGCTGCTCTCCGTGTACAGGAATACAGGTAGGGTGGATCTGAGCGAAGCAAGGATTGGCAAAATAAGCTCCCTTCTTCCAGCACTGAACTGCGGCAGAGCCGTTACTGTTCATAGCATTGGTAGAGAGGAAATAGGCATTGCCATAACCTCCGGTAGCGATGACTACGGCGTGTGCTCCGAATCTCTCGAGCTGGCCTGTCACCAGGTTACGGGCTATGATACCCTTGGCCTCACCGTTTATAAGTACCAGGTCGAGCATCTCGTAACGAGGGTAACTCTTCACGGTACCGGCAGCTATCTGGCGATTAAGAGCGGCATAAGCACCCAAAAGCAGCTGCTGTCCGGTTTGTCCCCTGGCATAGAAAGTACGACTTACCTGAACGCCACCAAACGAACGATTGGAAAGATATCCGCCGTACTCGCGGGCAAAAGGAACGCCCTGAGCTGCGCACTGATCTATGATGGCGGCACTTACCTCGGCAAGGCGATATACATTGGCCTCACGTGAGCGGTAGTCTCCTCCCTTGATGGTGTCATAGAACAGACGATAGATGGAATCGTTATCATTCTGATAGTTCTTGGCAGCGTTGATACCACCCTGTGCGGCGATGGAGTGCGCGCGACGAGGGGAATCACTGATGCAGAAAACCTTGACATTATACCCGAGTTCTCCGAGAGTGGCAGCTGCAGAAGCGCCACCCAAACCGGTGCCTACTACGATAATCTCTAGTTTTCTTTTGTTGTTAGGGCTGACAAGATGGATTTCTGACTTATGCTTGGTCCATTTCTCGGCCAATGGTCCGTCAGGAATTTTAGAATTAAGTTTATCTGCCATTTCTATAAATAATTAGTATTGTTTCAAAACAAAAGTTCACCTTCTGAAGAGTCGCTCGCGTGCTCCACTCCCAGATGCCTGTATGCCAAATCTGTAGCAATCCTTCCCCTCTGAGTTCTCACCAAAAAGCCTTCTTTTATAAGGAAAGGCTCATACACTTCCTCGAAAGTCCCCTGGTCCTCCCCTATCGCCGTGGCTATGGTGTTAGCGCCTACGGGACCTCCCTTGAAGTTATTTATTATGGTACTGAGTATCCTGTTATCTATGGAGTCCAATCCCCTCTTGTCTATCTTCAACTTATCCAAGGCATATCGGGCTATCTGAATGTCTATGTGTCCGTCCCCCATTACCTGGGCAAAGTCCCTTACCCTTCGGAGCAGAGAATTCGCGATACGTGGAGTTCCGCGGCTTCTCATAGCTATCTCCTTAGCGGCAGAAGGCTCGATTTCTACCTTCAGAATAGCCGCACTTCTGCTCACTATCCTGCTCAGGTCCTCAATATCGTAGTATTCCAGGGCACAGGTAATTCCGAAACGGGCCCTCAGAGGAGCTGTCAGAAGACCGCTTCTGGTAGTGGCTCCCACCAGCGTGAAAGGATTCAGGGCTATACGCACGGAACGCGCTCCAGGGCCCTTATCTATCATTATATCTATGACGAAATCCTCCATCGCGGAGTAGAGATACTCCTCCACCTCGGGACTGAGCCTGTGAATCTCATCTATGAAAAGCACGTCCCCGCTTTCCAGTGAGGTCAACAGCCCTGCCAAATCTCCGGGCTTATCCAACACCGGACCCGAAGTAATCTTCAGATTCACCCCCATCTCATTAGCTATAATATGTGCCAATGTAGTCTTTCCCAAGCCTGGAGGCCCGTGGAAAAGAGTATGGTCGAGAGACTCCCCTCTCAGTTTTGCCGCCTGAATATAAATATGCAGATTAGACACAATCTCCCTTTGACCCGTGAATTCTCCCAGGTCCTGTGGTCGGATAATTCCATCTAAATCCTTATCTTTGCTTTCGATGGCGCTATGAGGGTTAAAATCCGGCATTTTCCATCCCTAAAAATAAAATCATACAAATATAATTGATTTAATTTAATTTTTGTTGTTTTTGTTTAGGCTGTGGAAATGTGGATAACTTTAAATCTTCATTGAAAGTCAAGTTTTTACGAAGAAAGTGATGTTTGATAACTTGTGGATAAAGTGAGGAATTTATTGTGGAAAACTTTCAGGTCTAAGTTATCCACATAGTTTTGCACAGGTTTTCCACAGCTTTATTAACAATTTTTATGGTGATAGACAGTAAGGCTTCAAGTCTTCTAAAAAGCAGGATAAAAAGTGGAGAGGAAGTATTCTGCCGTTCCCTGTTTTTCTCCGCCAGATGGTTCGTTTTCAGTCAATGCGCAGACAAAGGGCTGCATCTGATAGTACTTCCGGATAGAGATAGTGCCGAGTATTGCGCTTCGGATTTGTATAATCTGATAGACCCAGACAAGGTCTATTTTCTTCCGGATTCAGGCTCAGGGGTAGAGAGAAGCAATTATAAATCTACCCTCAAGGTTCAGAGAACCACCGCCATTCAAAGTATTTTGAATTACAGGCAGGACGAACTCTGCGTTCTAGTCAGCTTTCCTGAGGCTCTTGACGAACTTATTCCGGCCACAAAGTCCATCTCGACTTCCCAGTTCGAAATCCGTAAGGGAGATGAAATCTCTCACGAAAAGATAATAAAGATACTTTTCGACTCCGGTTTCGAAAGGGTGGACTTCGTCTCAGCCCCAGGCCAATTTGCCGTTCGTGGCAGCATCATAGACTTCTTCTCCTACTCTAACAACGAAGCTTTCCGCCTCTCCTTTTGGGGAGATGAAATAGAGCACATACACGTCTTCGACTGTAACACCCAGTTATCCAAATCTGAATGTGACAGCGCCTGGATAATGTCCGACATCCTCTGCGAGGAGAGCGAAGGAGGACAAAGCATTTTACAGACATTGGCTAAGGACAGCGTAATATGGTTCGATTCCTTCGATATGTATAAGGACAGGGATTTTATAAAATACTCTTCTTCTTATGCCAATGTTTATTTAGACCTCCCTCTATGTAAAGCGAAGGACGCAACTCCCCTGCTCTTTCACATTCAACCTCAGCCTGTATTCAACAAGAACTTCGAACTTCTCTGCGCCGATATCAGAGGCCGGCTTGAACAGGGCTACAAAGTAAAGGTCTTCTGTGAAAAGCAATCCCAGGCTGACAGGATAGTCAGCATTCTGGAGGAAGAACTCTGTCCTTTGCCGGAATTCGTTATAGGGAAAAACATACATAAGGGATTCATAGACAGTGAGGACAAGATATGCTGCTATTCCGATCACGAGATATTTGAGCGTTTTCACAGGGCCCTGCTTCGACGTACGGTCGAAAAGAGTGAACAACTCACGGTAAACGATTTGGCATCCTTTAACATAGGTGATTACATAGTGCACATAGATCACGGCGTAGGAGTATTCGGTGGACTGGTGAGGATAAAGGATGATATGGGCCGCTTCAAGGAGGTGGTAAAACTCATATATAAGGACGGAGACGTGGTCTTCGTATCCGTACACGGACTGCACAAAATATCCCGCTACCGCAGTAAGGACGGAGAGGTTCCGAAAGTTAACAAACTTGGCTCAAAGACTTGGCAGACACTGAAAAATAACACCAAGAGCAAACTCAAGGACATAGCCAAGGACCTCATCCAACTCTACGCCAAGCGCCGTGCCTCCAAGGGCTTTGCCTTTTCAGCCGATTCTTATCTTCAGGACGAGTTGGAGTCTTCCTTTATGTATGAGGATACTCCTGACCAAGAGGAGGCCACCAGGGCTATGAAAAGGGATATGGAGGATACCCCGCCTATGGACAGGCTCATCTGCGGGGACGTGGGCTTCGGAAAGACGGAGGTGGCGATAAGAGGGGCGTTCAAGGCCGCAACGGATGGAAAGCAGGTGGCGGTGCTGGTGCCGACAACCATATTGGCATTACAACATTATAAGACTTTCGTAAGCAGGCTTGCCAATCTGCCTTGCAGGGTAGATTATGTCAGCAGGCTCAGAAGCGCAAAGGAGATAGCTGAAATTAAGAAGGAGCTGAAGGAAGGGAGAATAGATATCCTGATAGGAACTCATAAAATATTATCTAAAGAATTTGAGTTCAAGGACTTGGGCTTATTGATAATAGACGAGGAACAGAAATTCGGAGTGGCGGCAAAGGAGAAGTTGAGACAGCTTCAGTCCAGTATCGACACCCTTACCCTTACAGCCACCCCTATTCCGAGAACCCTCCAGTTCTCCCTTATGGGAGCCCGGGATTTGAGTATCATATCCACTCCGCCACCTAACAGGATTCCGGTGCAGACAGAGATTATTCTCTTTGAGGAGAAAGAGATAAGGTCTATTCTGGAATACGAACTAAAGCGAGGAGGTCAGATATTCTTCCTGCATAACAGGGTGGAACAACTTCCTGCCATAGAAGACATACTGCATCGTCTCGAACCAGATATGAGAATCTGTGTGGCTCACGGACAGATGCCTCCTAAAGTATTGGAAGATAAGATACTGAGCTTTATGGAAGGGGAGTATGACCTGCTTTTGTGCACCACTATCATAGAGAATGGACTGGACATTCCAAATGCGAATACCATCATTATCAACCAGGCTCAGAATTTCGGACTCAGTGACCTGCATCAACTTAGAGGAAGGGTCGGGCGAAGTAATAAAAAGGCTTTCTGCTATCTGATAGTGCCTCCTCTTTCTTCCGTAACGGAGGATGCCAGAAAGAGACTGAAGGCCATAGAGGAGTTCTCAGACCTGGGCAGCGGCTTTAACATAGCTATGCAAGACCTGGATATAAGAGGAGCCGGAAACCTGCTTGGGGCAGAACAGAGCGGCTTCATTATGGATATGGGTTATGAGACCTATCAGAAGATACTCTCCGAGGCTATGGAGGAGTTGGGAATGGAGACAGGCAATATTATTCCTGCGGGCCGAAGGAAATTTTCTTCAGACTGTAGTGTGGAGACAGACCAGCAGGCTTTGATTCCAGATGATTATCTGGATATCAGCTCAGAGAAGATAAGGATTTACAAGCAATTGGATTCCTTCTTTGATGAAAGGGAGATAGACCGGCTCCTGTCTCAACTCAAGGACCGTTTCGGAGACTATCCTCCACAGGTTAATGTAGTGAAAGTCAGAAATCTGGGCCAAAGCCTTGGCTTCGAAAAGATTATTATAAAGAACGGGATGCTGATATGTTTCTTTATAGCTGATTCCCAATCTCCATATTATACGAGCGAAGCTTTCGCCAGCCTTTTGAATAAGATTAATTCTTCCAAATTCACTTTGAAACAAAGCGAAGGCAGGTTGAAAATCATCACCAGGGGCATACTTTCGACAGGAGCTGCACTCGAGGCATTGAAGAAATTGCAATAATTTATTAAATTTGCGGGCTTTAATATTGATTTATGTCGAATTTGTTGATTGAAATGGGTAACACAGCCTTGAAGGCAGTCTGGGCAGAAGGGGAGACCTTAGGCCGGACCATACGCTATCAGGGAGAGAAAGTTATCGAGTTCATTCAGCATCTTACCGAAAAGGAAAAACCGGAAGTACTGGTCTTGGCTTCGGTGAGGGACATATCGCTTCAGGATGAGAATGTCTTGAATTCTCTGTGTCATCAGTTGGTACTGATAGATAAGAACCATCCCGCATTACTCAGAGCTTATGGCCTTCCTGAGTATTTGAGTCCTGACAGGGCTGCCGGCATCATAGCCGCCAGAAAGCTGTTCTCCGGAAAAGAGTGTCTGCTCTTCGATTTCGGGACTATTCTGTCCATAGATTTCATCGAGGCTGATGGCTCTTACAGCGGAGGAAATGTATCTTTAGGCTGTAGAACCAGGTTTAAGGCTTTGAACCGTTATGCTAAGAATCTGCCGCTGGTAAATACCCCTAAGACGCTGGGATTTTTAGGTAACACGGCAGTATCCGGAATAGAAAACGGAGTGATTCTGGGCATAAAGTTTGAGGTGGACGCCTACATCGCTTCAAAACCCGACAGTGTGATCATTTTCACCGGCGGGGATGCCAATTTGTTTGTACGTTACACTTCCAAATCTGTTTTCGTGGTTAATAACCTCGTACTGATGGGTTTGGCAGTAATATCGATGGATTATGAGAAAAACTGGAATTCTTAGATTGCTTTGCGTTTCCCTGCTGTTTTCAGCAGTTCTGTATGAAGCCAAGGCTGATGATAACGGTGCCTTTTCCGGCTATGCCCCTTATACCATATACGGGGTGGGTGATCTTTTCAGTGGAGGGTCCGCCTATAATATGACTATGGGAGGAGTGGGTATAGCATCGAGGAACAATCGCTACATCAATTCCCTTAATCCGGCTGCCGTAACTGCAAGGGATTCTCTGGCATTTATGTCAGATTTTTCCCTTTACCAGAATAATAAGATATTCCGTCAGGATTCTCAATATGCCGTGAATAACCTGGTGAACATAAATGACATAATCATTTCCTTCCCACTCTTTAACCATACGGCTATGATGTTGGGTATCAAGCCTTACAGTTCCACCGGATATAATTTCTCCCAATACGACGTAATTCCCGGGATGAAGGGAAATGTCCTGCATAACTATTCTGAACAGGGTAGTCTCTATCAGATTTTCGCTTCTTTCGGAGTGAATCTCTTTAAGAATCTGAATCTAGGTGCGGAATACATCCACTACACCGGAAATCTGAAGAAAAATTATACCCAGACTTTCTCAGATGCAGCCGCTATCGGCATAGATAAGACAGAGGAGAGCATTTTGAGTGCCAATACTTTCAAATTCGGTCTGCAGTACGAACAGAGCGTGGGTAAAAAACTCAAGTTCGTGCTTGGCGCCACCTATAAGATGGACGCAAAGTTGAATGGCTTCGTGAATACCACGGAAAAGAATGGAAGTATAGTCACCCGCAGCGTATCGGACACATTGGCCTACAGAAGCCAGCCGCTGATTCTGGCGGCAGAGAAGGGGATAGGATTGGCAGTGGTATATAATAAAAACTTCAGAGCGGAACTGGATTACAGCAGGTCGAACTGGGTGAATTCCGGATTCGGCACTCTGGGAGTCTTCAGCCCTACGGCAGCAGAGAGTGTGAGACTGGGTTTCGAGTATATTCCAAAGCCTAATGACGTGCGCTATTATAGAAATATAATTGCCTATAGGGCAGGAGCTTACTTTAATAAGGAATACTACAGTGTGAATGGTCAGCCGGTATATGCGCGGGGACTCACCTTTGGAGTCACACTTCCGGTCTTCCAGTGGTATAACGGACTTACGCTTGGCTTTGAATTCGGGCAGAGAGGCTCCTTGAAAAACTCTATGGTCAGGGAGACCTATTTTAATTTTTCTCTTGGAATCAATCTCTTCGACATTTGGTTCCAGCAGTACAGGTACGAATAATTTAAAACAAGGATATGAAAAAATTTTTGATTCTTATTGCGACTCTCGTGATGACCTTGGGCTCTACAAGTGCCTTTGCTCAGGGTAAGTATGGCGCTGACAGCGCGAATTGTATCAAGTATCTTTCATTTTACAAGGAGTACTTCAAGCAGAAAAGCTATGATGAGGCTCTGCCTAACTGGAGAGAGGCTTTCAAAAGATGCCCTCCTACAGCTAATCAGAATATGCTCGTGGACGGAACAGTCCTTATGAGAAAGCTCATTAAGCAGAATGAAAAGAACCCTGTTTACAAGGCCAAGCTTGTGGATACATTGATGCTCATTCACGACATTCGTATCCAGAATTATCCAAAGTATGCGGTGACTGCCCGTAACAACAAGGGTCTGGACCTGGCTCAATACGTACAAAATGATCCGGAGAGACTCTATAAGGAGTACGGCGAGATAGTCAGTGCCAACGGGACAAAGACCAAGGCTTCCATCTTCTTGTTCTATTTCAACGCCGCCATAGAACTCTTCCAGATGAGCGCTATCGATGAAGAGGAGATTATCGGGGTATATGAGGACTGCGTGGATAAGCTCTCTAAGATAGAGGCCAAGGATGAAGATGAAAAGGCTTTGGTGGATGAAATCAAGGGAAAGGTGGAGGAACTCTTCGCTTCGAACAATATCGCGGACTGCGACAAACTTATCGAACTTTACACTCCTAAGTTTGAGGCAGACCCTAGCAACGTCGAATTGGCTTCCAAGATAGTAAGGTTTATGTCCGCCGCTCAGGGATGCACAGACAACGAACTGTTCATCAAGGCAGTAACCCGTCTGCATAACGACAATCCTACGCATTCCTCAGCTTATATGCTTTATAAGCTCAATTCTTCTACCGGTAAGACTTCTGAAGCTGTCAAGTTCTTGCAGGAAGCCATAGACAGGGAGGATTCCGACAGCGCTCAGGATGCCGAGTACTATTATGAACTCGCCGTATATCACTATAAGTGCGGCAATTCCGCTTCCGCTGAGCAGGTTGCCAGAAAGGTTATTCCTATCGCTGCCACTTCAGAGCTCAAGGCCAAGGCTTATATGCTTTTGGGAAGTATATGGGGAGCAGTGCGTTGCGAGGGTAACGACATAGCCAAGCGTGCTCCTTATTGGGTAGCTGTGGATTACTATGAGAAGGCTAAGGCTACCGACCCTAGTCTGGCCTCTGACGCTAACAAGAAGATAGCCGAGTTTAAGAAATACTATCCTCTTACTGCAGACGCCTTTATGTTCGGAGTAAGCGACGGAGACAGCTATGAGGTATCTTGCGGAGCTTTCAAGGCAGTTACTACCGTAAGGACACAGAATTAGTGAGAGATATATTCAAATACCGTCTTTTCAGGATTGCAGGCTTTCTGGAGCTTGCAATCTTGTCCTTTTCCTGCTCCTCAGGACTGAAGGAGGCAGATGTCCTGGATCTGGGAGCGACTCCGGTTCAGACGGTATTCGATATGTTCGCCGTCCAGACCAAGGATGGAGTGATACTGCAGAGAATGGAGTCTGACAGGATGTTGCGTTTCTCTACGGATTCACTTGATTACGAATTGTTTCCTGATGGACTTTACGTCTATGCCTATACTGAGGATGGGCTTTTGGAAACCTATATCCGTGCCGATGAGGCCAGGCACGTGAATGCCGGAAAAAAGGCCAAGGGAGAAGTCTGGGAGGCTTATGGGAATGTGGTGATAAGCAATGTCATCAAAAAGGAAACTATGGAGACAGACACCATCTACTGGGACAGGAACAGGGAGGAGATATACACCGATTGTTATGTAAAACTCTATTCCGAGGACGGTATGATGCAAGGCAAAGGAATGCGTTCTGACGACAGGGCCAGAAATGCTACCCTCCTTTCTGTATTCGATAGTTTCGGCATAACTCAGAAAGATAGCACCAAGGTAGCCATAGATTCGGTGAATTTCATCGGACCTTTGCTCAAATGATGAAATTTTATTATCTTCGCAACCCTTAACACGCAAAACAATTTTACAAGCAATTTAAAATTATATATAAAAATATGGCAGTACTTCAAAAAATGCGCGAAAAATTCGGTGTGCTGATTTCAGTCATCATCGCGCTTTCTCTTCTGTACTTCATTGCTCCTATGGATGATATTCTGAGAATGTTCGATAAGCCTCAGGATGTCGGCGAGATTGCAGGTACAGGAATTTCCTATGAAGATTATCAGGCTGAGGTGGCCAAGTTTACCACCATCAACGAGATCACTACCGGTTCTTCTGTTCAGAATGAGCAGACCCAGACCCAGATCCGTAACGCCGCCTGGCAGTCACTTCTAGACCGTTATTTGTTCTTTAAGAACTGTGATAAGGCAGGTATCCGAGTATCGGATGCAGAGATTGCTGAACTCTTTGCAGGTGAGCACGTATCTCCCCTCATAGCTCAGAATCCTCTCTTTGCAGACGAAAGCGGAGCTTTTTCCCCTCAGAGGGTTAAGGAGATAGACAATGCGGCTCAGAATGACCCTAACCTTAAGGCTTATTGGGATTATCTTAAGAGCAGTGTCCGCAGCCAGCAGTACTACAGCAAGTATGCTGCTCTTTTCACTTCCAGCTCCCTTTATGCCCCTTCACAGGTGGAAAGCCTCGTGGCCGAGTCTAATCTTACCGCTGACATTCAGCTCGTAAGCATCCCTTACGGATACGAAAGGGATACCACCGTGGAAGTAAGTTCAAAGGAAATCAAGGCATATTACGAGAGCCATAAGAAGGACTACAAACAGCAGGCTAACCGCGATATCGAGTACGCCGTATTCGAGGTTAAACCATCCCAGAAGGACATAGCCGAGGCTGCAGCAGCAGTGGAGTCAGTTATCGACGAGTTCGCCACCACAGAAAATCTCAAGTCCTTCCTTCTCAAATACTCCGACAGGGCTCTTTCAGATTACTGGTATCGTAAGGGAGAACTCTCTACCATCAATTCCGAGATAGACGCTTTCGCATTCTCCGGAAACAAGGGGGTATCAAAGATCTTTAACGATAAGAACACCTATTATGCCGCTCGCGTCGTCAGGTCAGCCCAAATTCCTGACTCTGTATATGTAAAGCACATCCTGCTTCAGGGAGACGATGCCGCTCACAAGGCAGACAGCCTCTGCAAGGTTATAAGTAAGAAAACATCTTCCTTCCAGGCTCTTGCAGCCGAATTTTCAGCTGACCAGAACTCCAAGTATGACGGAGAGATCGGTAATATCGGCTGGATGACCCAGAGCTATATGATTCCTGGTCTGGAGAGCGTAATCACAGCCCAGGTGGGCAAGCCTTATGTGGTAAAGAGCCAGTACGGCACCCATGTGGTTCTGGTAAGCAAGACTACAAAGCCTTTGCTTAAGAAACAGGTGGCCATACTTGAGAAGAGCGCTGTGGCCAGCAAAGAGACCTACAGCAGCTATTACGCCCAGGCTAACACCCTTGCCACACTTTCTGCAGGTAATTATGAGTCATATCTGAAGGCTGTGGATTCTCTCGGAGTATATTCACATCGTATGAACAATGTTCTCGAAAGTACTTCCAGCTACGGCGCCATCGACCACGCCAGAGAGGTGACTCGTTGGGTCTTCGATGCTAAGAAGGGTAAGACTTCAAATATCATCACGGTGGATAACAAGTATTTCTTTGTGGTAGCCCTTAAGGAAGTCCGTAAGGAAGGTTATAAGGACATCAAGGAGGTAGCTCCTGCCATTCAGAATACCCTTTACACCGAGAAGAGAAATGCCCATAAGACAGAGCAGATTGCCGCTAAGATCGCAGGATTGAGCAGCATAGAGGAAGTGGCAGCAGCCCTTTCTACAGAGCCTGTCAGCCGTAAGGACATAGCCTTCTCTCCTATGAGTGCGCCGGCAGTGGAGCCTGCAGTTCTCGGAGCTATTCTCAAGACAGAGACTGGTGCTTTGAGCGCCCCTGTTCAGGGAAGCCGTGGAGTCTATGTCTTCAAACTTGAGCGCAAGGAGCCAGGAGCCTTCTTCACCGAGGAAGATGCCCGACTCTTCTCAAGCCAGAAGGCACAGTACAGCAGCCAGATGATCTACCCGGTTATGCAGGAATCCGCAGGAGTGGTCGATAACAGGGCAAGATACTTCTAGTCGCAGCCATTTCCAAGCGTCAGTACAGTTACATACTCTATACGCAGCGGGAGATGGTCGCTAAGACCACCTAGATAGCGAGGTCCCGAGTTGGTTCTGAGAGGTTTCAGTCCTCCGTAAGTCTTGTCTTCGGCAAGCAGGAAGTTCAGAAAGGCTATTTCGCAGCTCATCTCAGCGTTCTTTACCAGGCATCTGTCTATCTTTTCCCACTTGCCATTGAATTTAATGCTCCCTTCTCCTGAAGGGAGTATTTCTTTTAGGTATGCCAATTCCCTCGTCCCCTTTGTCCCTGCTTCCTCATTGAAGTCTCCCATAACGAGCAGCGGTCCGGAAATTTCTGCCGCTACCGAGTCTATCATCTCCAAGGCCCGTTCCCTGCGCCTTTGAGCCTCTCTGCTGCCGCCCCTTTTCGAGGGCAGATGTACCACCATCACGCTCAGGGAGTCGAAATCCACCCGCAGTATGCTGCGGGTAGGGAGCACTTCCCCATTCAGCGTGATGGGAATGCTTTCGCTCGAAAGGGGCGGCCCTCCTCTGTATAAAAGGGCGCAGTCTATCCCCCTATGGTCCGCGGATTCATAATGGATATAACGGTAGCCCTGTTTTTCAAGCACGGGACTATGCACTATAGCCTTTAGGCTGGCAGGTGAATCTATCTCGCAAAGCCCTACGATGTCAGGCGCTCTGCCAGAACTGTCCGAAAGGCTCAGAATGACCTTGCCTATTCCCTCCGCCTTACGATAAAAGCGGCTGGCAGTCCAATTACACCCAGAAATCTGTTCAGTGCTACGGTAGTCGAAAAAGTTCTCGACGTTCCAAAAGACGATAATCGTCTGAAGAAGAAGTATCATAGTCAGTTTCATAGGGCGAATATGAGGATAATTTTATAAATTTGCACGCTAATCAGAAAAATTATGTCATTGAAGTGCGGAATAGTAGGGCTGCCTAACGTAGGCAAATCCACTTTGTTTAACTGTATAAGTTCAGGAAAGGCTCAGAGTGCCAATTTTCCTTTTTGTACCATAGAGCCTAATCTCGGCTCCACCAATGTTCCCGACAAGCGTCTGGAAGTGCTCAGCGAGATCTGTAAACCTCAACGCAGCATTCCCGCCACGGTGGATATCGTGGACATAGCCGGTCTGGTAAAGGGAGCCAGCCACGGAGAGGGACTTGGCAATCAGTTTCTTGCCAATATCCGTGAATGTGACGCTATCCTTCACGTGCTGCGCTGCTTTGAAGACGGAAACGTGGTGCACGTGGACGGAAGCGTGGATCCGGTAAGGGATAAGGAAGTGGTGGACACGGAGTTACAGATAAAGGACCTGGAGGCTGTCGAGGCGAGATTGGCCAAGACAGAGAAAGCTGGAAAGGCGGGGGATAAGGAGGCAGCCAAGCTCGCAGCCCTTTTAAACCGTTACAAGGAGGCTTTGCAGCAGGGGAGGTCCTGTCGCAGCGTGGCGCTAAATAACGAGGAGGAACAGGCTTTGGCCCGCGATCTATTCCTCTTGACTAACAAGCCGGTACTTTATGTCTGCAATGTGGACGATGCCTCCGCTGTGAATGGCAATGCCTATGTGGATGCTGTCAGAGAAGCGGTGAAGGACGAGAATGCGGAGATTCTGATAATCTCGGCCAGGACAGAGTCGGAGATAGCTGAGATGGAGGAATATGAAGACAGGCAGATGTTTCTGGAGGAGATGGGCTTGGAAGAAAGCGGAGTGGTAAGGCTTATTCAAAGCGCCTATCACTTGCTCGGCTTGCAGACCTTTTTTACCGCCGGAAGCGACGAGTGCAGGGCCTGGACCATTCATAAGGGAGACAAGGCGCCGAAGGCCGCAGGAGTAATCCACACAGATTTCGAAAAGGGATTTATCAGGGCAGAGGTTATCAAGTATGAGGATTTCATAAACTTAAAGACCGAGGCCGCCTGCCGCGCTGCCGGCAAGATGGGTATAGAAGGGAAGGATTATGTGGTGCAGGATGGAGATATAATGCATTTTCTCTTTAACGTCTAATGGAAGTCAGGGCAAAAAAGGCCTTAGGCCAACATTTTCTAACGGACCAGAGCGTGGCCCGCAGGATAGTGGATGCCCTATCCATCAGTGAAGACGTTCCGGCTGTGTTGGAAGTAGGCCCCGGGATGGGGGTTCTGAGCCAATACCTGCTTGAAAGAAGGGATTTGAATCTGAAACTGGTGGAGATTGACTCCGAGAGCGTGGTATATCTGAGGGAACATTTTCCAACCGTAGTTGGAAAACTCCTGCAGGCAGATTACTTGAAACTGGATATGCGTAAGGTCTTTGAGGGAAAGTACAGGGTGATAGGAAATTTCCCTTACAATATCTCCTCACAGATTTTCTTCAAGATTTTGGACGACAAGGATTTGGTTCCGGAAGTCGTCTGTATGATACAGAAAGAAGTGGCTGAGCGGATAGCGGAGCCTCCAGGGAGTAAGACCTATGGTATACTCTCAGTGCTTCTGCAAGCCTGGTATGACATCGAATATGTGATGAGCGTGGGGCCTGGGGCGTTCTGCCCGCCTCCAAAGGTGCAGTCAGCCGTAATCAGACTCAAAAGAAACGGTCGAAAGGAATTGGCCTGTGATGAAAAATTATTCAGGCAGGTAGTAAAGACCGCCTTCAATCAGAGACGAAAGACTTTGAGGAACGCTCTCAAGCCACTGCTGAAGGAGGGAGTGGATACTTCCGATCCGATATTCGATCTAAGAGCGGAGAAACTCGGAGTGGAGGATTTCGTAAGATTGACGGAGCTGATATCCGCAAAAGTTTGAGTTTTAGAGATAATTTAGTATTATTGTAATCCAAGTTTATCGCTCAAGATAATTTATTATCAATTATATAAATTTTTAACTTATGAGACACATTGTATCTCGCAGTCTTATGATTGCACTTAGCATTTTTGCTATCACTTCTTGCGGATCCAGCAAGAAGGCCGTGAAACCGTTTGGTGAAAAGATCGAGGCTTCAGAGAGCCTTACTTATGCTTTGGACGCACCTAAGGGAGTTCTCAGAGCTTTTGGTGAGGGTGTAGATACCGAGTATGGTTACGCTTACAGATTTGCTGTGGCTCAGGCTCGTGATGAGATGGCCCGTATCCTTAAGACTCAGGTAGAGTCAGGTATCAGCCTTTATAGAAAGACCTATGCCGTAGGCAATACTACCAGAGAAGAGAGTAAGCTTAACAAGGATAGAATGGGAGAGAATGAAGATCTTATTACCTCTATCTGTACAAGTTCCGTTTCAGGTGCCAAGGCCGTAAAGACCAATCAGTACTATAATGAGAATAACGGAGAGTACACTGTTCACGTATGTGTGGAGATGGATACTGAAGTGGTTCTGAATAATTTGGATTACGATAAGATAGAGCAGCTTATCTCTGATGACCAGAGACTTGAGATCGATTTTAACAGAGATCAGTTTAAAAAGCAGCTCAAAGCCGATATCGAAGCATATAAAAATAAAAGATAATTAATTATCTCGGATGAAGAAACTATTCCTTTTCCTGAGTATAACGATATTTAGTATGTCTGGGCTATATGCTCAGACATACGACGATATCGTGTCATCTTCAAACCGCTATATTTATTCCGAGGCATCAAGCGGAAAGTCTGTGATGGAAGCGGATAAACAGGCTCTTGCATCCCTCTCTGATCAGATTATCGTGCACGTGTCTTCTGCCATCTCGCTGGCACATAAGAAGGAAGGCCATCAATACCACGATGAAAACACTTCCATAGTGGAGTCTTATTCCAGCACCTCTTTGACTTTCTGTAAGAGGATGATTTTGGAGAATGGCCCGAAAGTGTACAGGGTATTACGCTATATGGAGATGTCGGAACTTCAGAAAATGTTTAAGGACAGAGAACTGAAGGTGATTTCTATGATAGATGTGGCACAGAAGGCGGAAAAGGAATTGAAGATAGACCAGGCCCTGAAATACTACTACTGGGCCCTCTGTCTTTGCCGAACGTTAATTTATCCTAATTCCCTGAAGTATTGTACCCCAGAGGGGGAGGATTATGTCGTTTTGACTTGGCTTCCATCGAAAATCCAGGATCTGATGGATGGAGTGGAGGTGTCCTTTGACACTTTCCTCGATGAGGAGAAGACAGAGGGCAGGCTGAATATCGATTATAAGGGCCAGCCTATATCTTCTTTGGATTATTCTTATTTCGACGGTATAGCCTGGAGCTCCATTACTTCGGCTAACAGCGGAATAGCTGCTTTTGAACTTAGGGCCGATGCGGAAGTGAGCCAGATTCAGTTCAAGATAGAATATACTTATGAGAGTGAGGCTCACGTAGATATGGAGGTGAGTCAGGTTTTGTCTCTAATCGATGCTCAGGCTTTTAAGGAGTCTTTTAAGAATGTACCTCTGAAAAGGACAGAAAAGCCTTCCCGCAAGCAGGAAAAGCTCATAGGAGAGAAGACGAGTGAAAAACAGGCCAATACCCAGACCCTCGGGGAGTTCGCCGTGAACAATCAGGATTTGAATCAGGTAATCTCCGCCATCAAAAAGAAGGATTACGCCTGTGTGCAGTCTCTTTTTACTGAGGAAGGTTACAAGGAGTTCAATCAGCTCATCTGTTACGGCAAGGCGAAGGTTCTCGCTGATCCGGTATTCAAGAGTATGCAGGTGGGAGACTTCAAATACTTTAGAAGTGTCCCTATGCAGTTCTCTTTTTCGAATAATGAAAAGGTCTTTATAGAGAATGTGGTTTTCTGCGTCGATAATGAGGGTAAGATAGATGGCATCAATTTCGCCCTCGAGCAGCAGACCATAGATGACATTATCAGCAAGCCGGACTGGGATGACTACCGTAAGGCAGTGCTCATCAATTTCCTGGAGAGTTATAAGACGGCTTTTGCCCTGGCCCGCAAGGATTATCTCGAATCTATTTTCTCCGATGACGCCCTCATCATAGTGGGACAGGTAGTCAAGCCTGTGGTGGTGGAGAATCAGATCAAGGGCTCCGACCAGGTAGTATATCACCGCTATACCAAGGGAGAGTATATGAAGAATCTGGAGAGGAGTTTCGACAGCAAGGAATACATTAACATCAAGTTCGCTAATCTGGACATCTCCCGTATGGCCAAGGGTGAAGGGGAAATCTTCTGCGTTCAGATTAAGCAGGACTACTACTCTTCAAATTACGGAGATAGCGGTTATCTCTGTTTGCTTTTGGATCTGGAAGATCCGCAGAAACCTATCATTCATGTCAGGGCCTGGCAGCCTAAGCCGGATGAGAATTTCGGCATCTTCGGCCCAGGAGATTTTTAGTATATAGGAAATGAAACGCTTTATTGCCCTTTTTGCCACACTTTTTATCTC
>SAMEA3663036__coassemble_108_pt1 | contig 38683 bp, 34 predicted proteins | sample SAMEA3663036__metabat2_low_PE_031 | metagenome-assembled genome bin SAMEA3663036 (sample SAMEA3663036) | pig gut metagenome | biome: pig gut; feature: pig-associated habitat; material: faeces | place: France | collected 2012
TATTTGTATATGGCTGGATGTGGATGGAGTGAGCTATAGGTATACTGTAATTCAAATCTTATATATATGAACGATAGCATACACGAGTTGATCTGCGAATTTAAATCAGCAGAAGCATTCTGGGCAGCGGCACAAAACGTACTTACAGATAAGTATAGCCAGAAGATGTTCCTAAATATAGCAAACCAGAGAAACCACATCGTCCATCTGCTGAAGGATATAGATAAGATACAGGAATTGGCAGAAAAGGGCAATCCCTATATGCAGTATGCCCTCGCACGGCTACACGAGACTCTCGCACTGGAGGCCAATTCGAACGAAATCTGCGAAAAAAACTACGAAGCCGCACTACAGGCCGGAATAGCTGATGCCGGAGCTCAATTGGCATTTATGTATAGGGATGCTGACCTGGGGGAAGTGGATATAAGGCGATTCAGAAGCCTTATGGATCAAGCACTTGAAAATGATAGCACGAGAGCGGTGCAATTCCGCCTGCACGAGACGATATTCGGCTCGGACTACGTGGATGCAGATGAGGAAAAGGCGATTGGCCTATTGGATGAATATCTGAAGAATACGCCAGAAGAAGAGGATCCTTACTACTTCCGCCTGAGGGCTGTGGCTAAAGAAAGGCTCGGGAGGAAGGAAGAGGCGGAAGAGGACTATAAAAAGGCGATAGAGTTGGGAGACAGCGAATCCTTTTTCCTGCTCGCATCTTTGAAATGCTGCGACGATCAAGGCAATGTCGTGGATATGGAGACCTTTATGGAGCTGATGGAAAAAGGTCAGGAAGCGGGCGCACCTTCAGCTTATTTGGAAACAGCTTGTCTGATGACAAGTGAGTATTACGAGGGCATGGACGAGGAGACGAGGACACAGGTGAGAGATATTCTGAAAGAGGATTTGGCCCTGGGTGCAAGTTTGGGTGAGAGCTATGCCGCCTATTTTTTGGGCTCCTATTTTGAGAATGGGGATTATGGCTTTGAACAGGACTTCGGACAAGCCTGGCAATGGTACTCAAAAGGGGCACTTCTTAGAAACAGCAGTTGCTATCAATCTCTGAGCAGGATGGTTCTTGAGGATAAAACTGCTCCGGAAAACTACGACGAGGCTTTTGGCTACGAATGTGCCTATAGGGCTTATGCTTTGAAGGCTGATACTCTCGAGAGTATAATCAGCGGCTACAAAAAAGGATTTCTGACTCATCACGCTGCGGTGATAGAAGAGTTCTATCTTCCTATTTATGAATCACTTACAGCTGACGGGGATGAGCCAGAGATAGAAGAGGATTGCTTCAGCGAGTATGACGACCCCGACATCGTGGTGGCGGAATACAAAAATGAATCTGAAGATAATCTGGAAGAATTGGAAAATATCTGCCGTAGCTGTCTGGAGCAGGCCCAAAAGGCTATGCAGGAATATACGGCCCCTTGGAAGATAGGAGAATTGGCCCGAGAATATGCCGATGCCGCAGATAGGCTGAAAGAATATGAACATCTACTGAATACTCTCTACAGTCTGAACGACAAGATGCTAGACCTGATCTGCGACCACCCTCGCCTAAAACTCAGGCTCAGCCATATACAGCTGGAGGTGCTTGGCTGGATAGAGGCTAAAAGCGGACACGATCTGTCTATTAGGGAGGATTTGGAGAAGGAGGCGAGGGAGCTTGAGAGATGCATAGAATTGGCAGACCAGAACCGCCTCGACGAGATTCCACAAAAGGACTTGCTGAAAAGAGATCCGGTAGAGTGGACCAAGCATTGGGAACAGGTCATAGACAGGGCAGACCAAATGGCCTATGAGAAGCTCAGCGACATCCCTCACGGAATGGGCTGGTGCTTTGCTTTCTGGAGTGAGAGAAAGGCCGCCCTGAGAAAACTAGGCATAGATTGGAAAGACCCTCATCAGATGAATCCGGGGGTGATTTTCGACTAAAATTTCAGCTTTACTTTGTACAAGGAAATTATAAATAATAACACTCGATTATGAAAAAATCTGTTAAAATCACTTTGATAGTGGCAGCTGTCCTTCTGGGACTCGTGCTAGTGGTCGCAATAGGCGGCGGACTCTATATGGTGGGCTATGCCCTGGATAGGGACGAGGTCGAAGCTGACAAGCTGGAAGAGAGAGAAAAAGCTGAACGCAAATGCCCTGGAATCCTCTCCTGGTGGGATACCCTCGAAGCAGAAGGCATCCTGAAGGACACCACTATGATAACTGCAGACGGCAGAAAACTCTACGCCCAGTATGCCGCAGCGAAAGAGCCTTCCACAAAGACCGCCATACTGCTGCACGGATACAAGAACAATCCGGTAACTATGGCAGTGTATGCCAAGATGTATCGAGACTCCCTGGGCTACAACGTCTTCATTCCGGCTATGCATTCTCACGGCTTGAGCGAGGGCAAAGCCATACAGATGGGATGGAAGGACAGACTTGACATACTCTCCTGGATACCAGTGGCACACGAGCTATTCCAGGACGAAGCTCAGGTGGTTCACGGAATGTCTATGGGAGCAGCTTGCACGATGATGATAAGCGGAGAAGAGACTCCGGATTATGTAAAGGCTTTCATCGAGGATGCCGGCTATACCGATGTCTGGAATATGTTCGCCGACCAGCTCAAGGAATTGTTCGGCCTTCCTCCTTTCCCTGTGCTTTACGGAGCCAGCTTCATCTGCCAGCTGAAATACGGCTGGTCCTTCCACGAGGCTTCTGCAGTAAAACAGGTAGCCAAGAGCAGCAAGCCTATGTTATTCATCCACGGCGGAGCTGACGACTTCGTGCCTACCTATATGCTATACCCTTGCTATGAGGCTAAGACTCAAGGCTATAAGGAGATATGGGAAGCCCCTGGTTCTGCCCACGTATATTCTATCATCGATCACCCTCAGGAGTATCAGAACAGAGTAAGGGCCTTCCTCGAAAAGGCAGGAGTCTAGTATATCTCTATAGTATAGGAAGCTTCAAAGCTTTGATGGGCAGGGAGGGCATTGACCCAATCTCTGCCCTTATAGTCTCCAGTGTAGCCTACGCTATCGCATCTTCCATACCAAGGCTCAATGCAGATAAATGGAGCATTTTTCCCTGGAGGAGACCACAGGCCCACTACGGGAGCATTAAATTTCAAGCCCAGCCAAGGCCTCTTTTCCTTATCCAGCAGAGTCACTTCCTTAAGCTGAGAATCCTGAAGGATGAGAGTGTCCACCTCGTCGAAACTGTCCCGGGATAAAGGCAGCAAGCCTTCTTCATCCAATTCCAGAGGATAGCGTTTCAGAGCATCTACGCAGCCCTTTTGAGCTATCCTGACACATTCCAATCCCTCCTTTTTATCGAAGGCGAAATAGCCCCTCTCCTTCTGTGCGGCATCGAAATGCGGGTAGAAAAAGGCCGGATGAGCCCCTATCTGAAAATAAATCTCCTTATCAGAGGGGTTCTCCACCTTCCAGCCCACTTCTATGCAGGAGTCCTTGAGAGTATAGCTGATATTCAGCACGAAAGGATATGGAAAGCTCTTAAGGGTATTCTCATCTGAACATAGCCTGAAACAGATACTGTCAGAACTCTGTGAGAGCAAACTGAATACGCTGTCCCTTGCAAAACCGTGCTGACTCATCGCGTAGCTCTTTCCCTCCACTCTAAACTCTCCTTCCCAGAGACTGCCCACTATGGGGAAAAGAACAGGAGAATGTCTCTTCCAGAACTGGGGGTCAGCTTGCCAGAGGTATTCGATGCCATTTTTCCGAATGCTGCACAACTCAGCGCCTTCCGGCTTTACTCTAAGCTGAACATACTGATTCTCAAGACTGTACATATTCTTTCTTTCCTTTGGTTTTCTTCCAGATATATCTTATGAGAGCATCAGGGGCCAGTTTAAGCAGAACTGGCAGATAGTAGCACATAAATGCCGGATAGCAGATTTTCCTTCCCCGCCACATACTTCTCAGAGCCCTCTTCGCAGTCTTTGAAGGCTTCTGGATAAAATGTATGTCCGTTCCGAACTTTAACAGCTTCTCGTTCAGCCCATACAGGGTGGTGGACACCGCGGCAGGGCACACTGCGCAAAGCTTTACTCCGCTGCCTTTCAATTCGTTATGCAGGGCTTTGCTGAAAGTCTTCAAAAAGGCCTTGCTCGCCGCATAACAGTCCAGCCCAGGCACCGGCAGATGGGCCGCGATGGAAGCCACGTTCAGAATATAGCCGCAGCCTCTCCTTTTCATATCATCGGCGAAGAGAGTGCAGAGCCTCAGCGGGGTATAGTTATGCAGAATCAGCATCCTTTTCGCCTCTTCCAGCCTGTCTGGAGTCAGAGGCTCGTAGAAGAACATTCCGGCATTGTTCACCAGGATATCCACTTCAAAGCCTTTTTCCTTACAGTAAGCGTATAGTCTATCCGCCGAGTCCTCGTATGCCAAGTCCATCTCCAGCGCCTGCACCTGACCCCCAGCTCTAAGAAGCTCCTGCTGCGCTTTCGGGAGCTTTTCACTATCGTTACTGACTATCAGCACATTACATCCAGCCCCCGCGAGGAGTCTGGCTATCTCCAGGCCAATCCCCGAGCTTCCTCCAGTGACCAGCGCATTCGGACTGTGTGCTATCTTCCTGCGCATTTCTCTTCTGCTTTTTCCACTTCCTTTGCCAATTTCGCCGGCAAATTCTCCACACACCTATGGCACCTCATCTCGAGGGTGTACATCCTTCCTATGCAATAGTTCGAGTGTCCGCAAGTGCTGCATTCACACTCCCCGCTTCGCATCTTATTCACGAACTCCGTATCGTGAACCAGGGCCCTTGCCACCTGCACCGCCACAAATCCGCTGTCCAGCACTTTCTCAATTCCCTGCTTGGACACCATTCCGCCCACATAGATAAGCGGCATCTTCAAGGCCTTTCTAAACTCCAGTGCGTCCTCCAGGAAATAAGCCTCCTTGTAGGGCACACTCGGAATCATCATCCTGCCTGCCACAGCCAGTCCCGCCTTCAGCCACCAGAAGGACTTCATATCCATATAGTAGGCCAATGTCTTTAGCGGCATTGCGCCTCTCATCACTTCCATCGGAGCCTTGCTTACAAAGCCAGCCGAGAGCACCAGGGCATCCACCCCCAGCCTTTCCAGTTCCTTTGCCACCTCCAGACATTCCGCCCTCTGCATTCCCTTCTTAAATCCGTCGTGCATGTTCATCTTTACGATGATGCCCATATCGGCAGGGGCCACTTCCTTTACTTTGTTGATAACCAGACGCATAAAGCGCATCCTATTCTCCAGGCTGCCACCCCAGCGATCCTTTCTGTGATTAGTGTATGGAGAAAGGAATTGGCTTATCAGATAACCGTGTCCCGCGTGAATCTCCACGCAGTCGAAACCGGCCTCGTGGGCGAGCAGCACTGCTTTCCCGAAGTCTTCCACGATCTGCAGAATCTCCTCCTCCTTAAGGCCACGCACGAAGGTCGGGGAATAGAGGTTAAAGCCTCCTGAAGCTCCCACGGGAGTGCAGCCGCAGGTAGATCTGTGAGTCATATTACCGCAGTGTCCGAGCTGTATGGAAGCCTTTGCCCCTTCGGCGTGTACGGCATCTGTGAGTTTTTTCAAATCGGGAACTATCTCAGGACGCATCCATAGTTGGCCTTTGAAGGAGAGTCCGCTCTGGCTGACTGCGGCATAGGCCACAGTGGTCATACCGACTCCTCCTCTGGCTACGGCAGTGTGATAGTTGAAAAGGTCTTGGGAAGGGCTGTTGTTATAAGCCATATTCTCAAAGGCCGCTGAACGGATTACCCTGTTTCTGATAGTTACAGGGCCTATCTGACAAGGGGTGAAAATCTTTGATTCCATTTTAGTAGATGAAAGGTATCAGTCGTTTTGTGTGCTTAGTGTCAAATTCTTCAGGAAATTCCTCCTGATATCTGTCGTAAATGCGGGCAGAGCGGGGGCCGAGATTGGCAAAGGTCCAGAGGACAAAGACGGCTCCGGACAGAGACCAGGTCAGGATAGCAAAGCCGGTCCATTCCAGCAGCTCGCCGAAATAATTGGCAGAGCTGACATAGCGGAACATCCCTCCCTTAGGTAGATAGTGGGCAGTGTCCCCAGGCTTGCGGAGATGACGTATAATGTTATCTGACTGAATGTTAACGAACATTCCGAAGAAGAAAATCAGGCTTCCGCAGATAAAGCGGGGATCGAGCAGATAGCTGTCGGGATACATCTCGAGGGGAGAAATATAAAAGATCCAACCCCCTTGCATAAGAGCGTTCAGGGTGTTGAAAACGACTCCCATCAAGATGATGCTGACCGGCATTCGGCTTTTCCCTTTGATTAAGAATGGGAAGATGAAGGATCTCTGGAAGTAATGAAGCTCGAAAAGCAGGAGGAATATCAGGCGGCAGAGACTGTCTTTTCTCTCGGAAAGGAGCCAGAGCAGGAGCATCGCGATGAAAACCGGAGACTCCATCAGTACCCAGCCCAGCTTGTTATCCAGGGAAGGTCCCCACTTTTTATTATAAAATTTGCCGTAACCGGCATCGATAAAATGCAGCGCTATGAAAACCACCAGGGCGATAGCGCTCATTATTAGAAGAAACAAATTAAAATTATGTGCAGTAACAGTCATATATTCTAAATCCCACAAATTTAACAATTCTTTCTGAAAAGCCCGCATGCAAGTTTTAGAGGGGAGAAGCAGCTTTTAAATGAATACGAAAATCACTATTTTTGTGCGATGGTCAAACTTAGTACTACGGTGGCTGTAGGCAGGGCTGCAAAGCCCCTTTCCCTGAAAGACGAAATTGTACTTTTGGGGAGTTGTTTCGTAGATAACATAGCAGACAAACTTGAAAGTGCAGGCTTTCGGATTACTGCGAATCCCTTCGGTACCATCTATAACCCCGCTTCCATAGCCCAGGCGGTGGAAATACTGGATTCGCAGAGGCTTTTCACGACAGAAGACTGCGTAAAGATGGGGGCAGGAGTGGATAAAGTCTGTTCCTTTTACCACCACAGCAGCTTCGCCCGTAAGGAAGAGCAGGAATTTCTGGACAATGCGAACAAAGAGTTGGAGAGGGCGCGGGAAAATTGGCATAAAGCGAATAAAGTCATAGTCAGCCTGGGCACGGCTATGGTATGGGAGCACAAGGAAGAGAAAGGGAACAGGCTGGTTAGCAACTGTCTGAAACGCCCTGGCTACGAGTTTGAACATAGGCTCTTAAGCCTGGAAGAAGTGAAGAGCGCCTTAAGCTCGATAGTGAAAGTTCATCCCGAGAAAGATTTCATATTTACGGTCAGCCCTATTCGGCATTTGGGCGAGGGAGCCCATCAGAACAGCTTGAGCAAAAGTCTTCTACATCTGGGAGTCGCGGAATTGGGATTGGAGTATTTCCCCGCATATGAAATAGTTCTGGATGAACTGAGAGATTACCGCTTCTTCGCGGAAGACCTGGTACATCCCAGCAAAACGGCGATAGAAATCATCTGGGAGAGGTTCCTGGACTATGCCTCAGTTCCTGAAGAAAAAAAGCTCATAGAGCAGAACGAAAAATCCAGCAAATACCTGAAACATGTCAGAAGAGATTAATTTTGTCCGTGATCTGGCCATTATTCTGGTGTCAGCCGGAGTTTTTACCATCATATCCAAGGCTCTGAAACAGCCTGTTATTCTGGGCTACATCCTGGCCGGCTTCCTGATAGGCCCAGGGATAGAGTTTTTCCCTGGAATCAGCAGTATGGACTCCGTGCACCAGTGGTCAGAGATAGGCATTATCTTTATGATGTTCGGTCTGGGACTGGAGTTTAGTTTCAAGAAGCTGATGAAAAGTGGCAGCACTTCCATCATCACCTCTATGTGCAAGCTTTTGGGAATGTTCCTGATAGGCTTTGTGACCGGACAGGCACTGGGATGGAGCCGTATGGAAAGTATGTTCCTGGGAGGAATGCTGCCTATGTCCTCCACTATGGTGGTAGCCAAATCCTACGAGGAAATGGGGCTCAAGAGCAAGCCTTACAGCGGGATTGTCTTCGGCACCCTGATAATAGAGGACATCGTGGGCATTATCCTGATGGTGCTCTTTTCCACCATAGCCGTCTCTGCCAAATTCAGTGGCAAGGAATTGTTCGGAGCTCTCGGCAAACTCGCCTTCTGCCTGGTACTCTGGTTTGTAGTGGGCATCTATCTCATCCCCACCCTGCTTAAGAAAGCCCGCAGGTTCCTCAACGACGAGATTCTGCTGATAGTCAGCATTGGCCTGTGTTTCGCGATGGTGGCGATGTCCGAAAAGATGGGTTTTTCAGCAGCCTTAGGGGCCTTCATAATGGGTTCAATCCTGGCCGAAACCATAGAAAGCGAGCACATAGAAAGGCTCGTATCCCCTATCAAAGACCTCTTCGGAGCCATCTTCTTCGTGTCTGTGGGAATGATGGTATCTCCTCAGATACTGGCCCACAACTGGGCGACGATACTGCTTCTGGTACTGATTCTTCTCATTTTCGACATCATCTTCGTCTGTGGAGGCGTATTGCTTTCCGGTAAGGGCTTAGAGAATGCCATCCACAGCGGATTCAGCCTTGCCCAGATGGGAGAGTTCGGCTTCATCATAGCCAGCGTAGGAGTCAGCCTGGGAGTTGTGAGCGATTACATATATCCGCTGATAGTAGCCGTCTTCGTGCTAAGCAACCTGGTAGCTCCTTTTGTAATCCGCAGCTCCACTCCTGTCTATAAATTTCTAAAGAAAAAACTGCCGAAGAAAGTTCTGAACAGAATAGATGGCGAGAGCAAAGACAATTCCGACAGCAGCAATGCAGAAAAGAGCGAATGGAAGGTTCTAATGAAATTCTACCTGCTGAGAATAGGAATCTATGGCGTCATACTCATAGCGGTGTACTCTGTCTGCGTTCAGTTCATCTGCCCTGTAGTTCTTAAACTGTTCCCGCATCTGAATCCAAGCTGGGTATCCATCGTAAACGTCAGCGTCAAATTACTGGCGATGTCCCCTTTCCTCTACGGGATGTGCATCAGTTCCGGCTCCATCAATAAATCCGCCTATAAGCTGCTCAAGGCCAAGGAGTCTAACAAATGGCCCATCTTAGCCCTCGTCCTGCTGCGCTCCTTCTTCGCTATCGGCATAGTCATAGCCGTGATAGCCAGTCACTTCAAACTCGCCGGTTGGACTGCCGTGCTGATAGTGTTCGGAGGACTTGTATTCATCATAGTAGGAAGGAATTACTTCCAAAAACGCTTCAAGTTCGAAAAGCAGTTCTTTTATAACCTTAACGTCAAAGAGCAGGAAGCTGAGCGGAATGCCCAGGTTCTCAGCTCGGTACAAAAGACCCTCAACGGCTACGACGTACATCTCGAGCAATTCGAGATTCCATCCAACTCCAGTCTGGCAGGCAAAAAGCTTAAAGACATAGCTATTCGAGCCCAAAGTGGAGCCAACATCATAGAAATAAAACGCGGCGGCCGCAGCATCATCATTCCTAACTCGGATCAGGTGCTCTACCCTGCCGACAAGGTGCTTGCCGTAGGCAGCAGCCAGCAGATAGACAAACTGAAAGATATGCTGAAGGAGGCCACTCAGAGTGAAAGCAGCAATGATGAATTCGAAGTCATCTGCATAGAGATAGACAAAGAGTCTCCACTCTATGGGAAGACTCTTCGCTCAGCCTCACTGAGAGACTATAAATGTATGGTGATAAGTGTACTTCGGGGAGACTCCTTCATCACAAACCCTAAACCCGAGTTCCACTTCGAACTCTCAGACAAGGTCTGGATCGCAGGAGAGAAGAGCAGTTGCGAGTGGTTCAGAACTCAGTAATGTCTATATAAGGCATCCCCACCTTCACACTGCCTCCGTCCACTTCCGGACGGTCGCCTATCATAACGGCCTCCGAAGGCTCGCAACCCACTATCTGACAAGCTGTCAGGAAGACTGATGCGGAAGGTTTGAAGCCTCCCAGAGACGGGGAATCCAAAAGGTACTCGAAGAGGGAAGGATCTATCTTCAAAGCCTTCAGCTTATTCTCTATGTTTCCATAATCGGAGAGAACCAGGACTCTGCATCCTTCCTTTTTCAAGGCCTTAATCTTATCCACTATCCCTGGACGGGCACAATAGTGCTTCTCCAGCACCTGAGCCATATGAACCATATAGGAATTATTATACCAATCCCTTACATACTCAGGGCTCTGTCCGCTTTTCTTAGCCACCAGGGCGAAAAACTCTGAATAGCCCATAATTCCGGTATTCTGGAGACGAAGTTCCCTGCGGGCAGCGCGTTCGCTTGACATCAGGACAAGTGAAGACCAAAAACCCTTTCCGAGATATGAGAGGATGATACGCTGTTTGAGTTTCTTTCTGTCATACAGCGTACCATCCAGGTCGAATATATATACTTTCTGCATTAACTACGAATACCGCCGAAGCTCTCTGTCAAAATATCACTGACTTCCTTGATTCTAGAGTGAAGCTCCTCCTGAGTCGTGGCCTCACAGATAAACCTGAGATAAGGCTCAGTATTGGAAGGACGGATATTAAACCACCAGCTAGGATACTCCAGACGGAAGCCGTCGAAATCCATATACTTCTGAGGCTCTCCCAGAGTCTGTCTGAAATGCTCACATACAGCCTGCATAGCTCCAGCCTTGTCCTCCAGACGGAAGTTAATCTCGCCGGAGTTCTGATACTTGGCGATGCGGGAGATCTGCTCACTGAAAGAGATTCCCTGCTTTTTGAGCTGAGAGACTATCCTCAGGACTATCAGAGAAGCCAACAATCCGCTGTCAGAGTAGAAGAAGTCCTTAAAATAGTAATGTCCTGCCAATTCTCCTCCCCACAATCCGTCAAGCTCGCGAAGTTTCGGAGCGGCAAAGGCACGGCCCACCCTCCAGGTGTGCACATCGGCATTGTATGCCTCCAGATACTCGGAGACGGCCTTGGAAGAGCGTATCTCCTGTAACACCACCGGATTCTTAGCCCCGCGCTCGTCACAGAAGTAGAGAGCCATCATAGCGATCAGCAAGTCAGGGGCCACAAAACCACCTTTTTCATCCACGAACATCACTCTGTCGGCATCTCCGTCATAAATGACACCGATATCTGCACCGGCCTTGAGCACTGCCTCTTTCAAAGGCTCCACGTTCTTAACTACCAGAGGATTTGGCTCGTGATTAGGGAAACTTCCGTCAAGAGTATCGAAAAGATACTGAGGCTCATCCCCGAAGACTTCCTTTGCGAAAAGATTAGCCATACCGTTGGAGAGGTCAAAGACTATCTTCAGATTCGAATAATCCCCCTTATACTTGAGCATAAAGTCGATATAGTCCTTATGTATGTCCATAGGATGTACGCTTCCCCTCTGTGCTGCCGCAGGAGTAGGACGAGCCTGCTCTATCCATTCCTTAATCTGTCCCAAGCCTCCGTCCAAGCCCACCGGCAGCGCCTGGCTTCTGGAGACTTTCATTCCGTTGTATTTGGCGGCATTGTGTGAAGCGGTAATCTGAACCGAAGCGTCGAAACCATAATTGGCCGTGGCGAAATACACCATAGGTGTGCTGGTAAGGCCCAGGTCATAGACGTCGGCTCCGGCACTGAGAATACCCTCCACAAGGGAGTCGTGAATCTCAGGAGAAGACACACGGCAGTCTCGTCCCACCGCTATCTTTTTAGTGTTTAACAGTTCAGGCAGGAAATAGCCCACCTTGAACGCTGTTTCTTTATCAAAATCGACTCCGTAGATACCACGGATGTCATAAGCGTGAAATGCTCCCATAATTACTTGATTATAGTTTTATATTGTGTCCTTACTTTTCCTTTCGCTATGTTAGCGAGTTTGCCCTGCAGCATCTTCCTGCGGATAGGTGGCACCAGGTCTGTAAATACGCAGCCGTCCAGATGGCTCATTTCGTGCTGCACCATACGGCAAGCGAACTTATCCAACTCCTCCGTCACCTTCTCGAAATTCTCATTATAGTACTCCACCTTGATGCTCTCAGGCCTGCATACGTCGTAGTAAATGTTCGGTAAGCTCAGACAGCCTTCGGCATACTCGCATTTCTTCTCCGACTCCTCCAGCAGCACTGGATTGATCATAACTCTCTTAAAATCTTTCAGATAAGGCATATCGTCCACCATAGCGGTGCCATCCACGATGAGGACTCTCAGAGAGACTCCTATCTGAGGGGCGGCAAGGCCGCAGCCGTCAGCCACTTCCAGGGTGTCCCACAAATCCTTAACCAGAGAGCTGATAGCTTCCCTGTCATTCAAGTCGGCTTCCAGGGCCTTTTTTCTCAAGACCTCCGAGCCATACAAATAAATCGGTCTAATCATTTCTTTCTATCCAAATAACTCTGCAGTATGATGGCGGCACTAATTTTATCCACCTCCGCCTTATCCCTACGGCGGGAATACTTCATCCCCCCGTCTATCATCGCCCGATGTGCCAGAACGGAAGTAAATCTCTCGTCTTCAAGGCTAATGGGAATCTCAGGAAAGGCTTCCTGCAATTTTTTTATGAAAACATCCACTTCGGGAGCTGTTTGAGCTGGAGCCCCATTGAGATTAAGCGGATAACCCAGCACAAATCGTGTAATCCTCTCCCCCGAAGCATCGTATTTTTTAAGATAATCTATTATCTTTGCAGATGGCAGTGTTTCCAAGCCGGAAGCGAAGATGCCGAGAGGGTCACTTACCGCCAGACCGGTACGCGCCTTCCCGTAATCTATCCCTATGATTCTGTCCATTGCACTGCAAATTTAGCAAAATATGGGAAGTAAAAAAACACAAAGAAAGCTATATCGACTGTCTCTGGTGGAAGATGCCACTCACGAGAAGATTTATGCCCTTAAGTTCAGCAAGGCGAATTTTTTCTGCCTTCTGAGCCTTTTCCTCTGCACCCTTGTCGGAGCCATCTACTCTCTGCTTGTCTTCACCCCTCTGCATTATAGCATTCCAGGCTATCCGGACGCTGATTTCCGCAGTCAGGCCATTTACAACGCAGTGAAAATAGACTCCCTGGAGAGCGCGATGATACGCTGGGAGCTCTATGCCGAGAATCTGCAAAGGACATTGGCAGGAGAACAAAGTCTTTCTCTGGAAGAGGTGGCAAAGGACTCCCACAGAGAGGCTTACCTGCAGAGCAAGAGCGAAGTCTATCTGCAGCGGCAGGATTCCTTATTAAGGGCCAAGGTCGGGGCTGAAGAGCAGTACGGACTGTCTTCTTCCGGAAAACGCGATCTGCCTATAGAGGGAGTGCACTTCTTCAGTCCTCTGGTGGGAGTGATCACGAACAGCTTCGATATGGCCACCCATCCGGCGGTGGACATTGCAGCTCCGGCTAACAGCGTGGTGAAAGCCACCCTCGACGGGACGGTGATATTCGCCGGCTGGAGCAACGAATACGGCTATACCATCAGCCTGCAGCATAGCGGGGATATGGTATCCACCTACAAACATAACCGTTCCCTGCTGAAAAAACAGGGAGACAGGGTCAGCGCCGGAACTCCTATCGCCTATGTAGGCAATACCGGAAGCACCTCCAGCGGAGACCATCTGCATTTCGAATTATGGCACAAGGGCAGCGCAGTTGACCCTAGCCTTTATATTTCTTTCTGATGGAAAAACGTAAAGTAGCCATCCTGGGCTCCACCGGTTCCATAGGGACCCAGGCCCTGGACGTAATAAGACAGCACAGGGACCTCTTCGAGGTAGAGTTGATCAGCGCTAACAGAAGCCTGGACCTGCTCTGCTCCCAAGCCTTGGAATTTGATGCGGCCAATGTAGTAATCTGCGACGAAAGCCTTTATCCTGAGCTGAACGAAAGGCTAAAGCACAGCGACAGCAAAGTATTTGCTGGCATAGACAGCCTCTGTGAGCTGGCAGCCTCCTCCCAGGTGGACATAGTGGTGGGAGCCATGGTGGGGTTTAGCGGGCTCAAGCCTACTCTTGCAGCCCTCGAGGCCGGCAAGATAGTCGCCCTCGCTAACAAAGAAACCCTGGTGGCCGCAGGACAGATCGTCACTTCCTGTATGAGGAAGAACAATGCGGTAATCCTGCCTGTGGACAGCGAACACTCCGCCATCTTCCAATGCCTGCTGGCCGCCCAGGGCAATGCCCTCAGCCGCATTCACCTGACCGCTTCCGGAGGGCCATTCCGCTGCTGGACCAAGGACAGGATTATGAAAGCGAAAGCCAGCGAGGCCCTCAAACACCCTAACTGGAATATGGGAGCCAAGGTCACCATAGACTCCGCCACGATGATGAACAAGGGATTCGAACTAATCGAAGCCTGTTGGCTCTTCGACGTAGAGCCGGATATGGTGAACGTGCTGGTCCACCCCGAATCCGTCATCCACTCTATGGTGGAATTTGAAGACGGTGCTGTCATAGCCCAACTCGCCTCCCCCGATATGAGAGAGCCCATAGGCTTTGCCCTCTCCTTCCCCGAAAGGCTGAGCGTGGGGAACAAGCGCTTGGACTTTGCCAATTTGTCAGGCCTTCACTTCGAAGCTCCGGACACTGAGCGCTTCCCTAATCTGGAATTGGCCAAATCAGCCTTCCGCCGTGGTGGAAACATCCCTTGCGCCCTGAATGCCGCAAACGAAGTGGCGGTAAAAGCCTTTCTGGAGGACAGGATAAGTTTCTACGGGATCACCGATTTGATAGAGCACTGCATCAATGGTGTGGCTTTTGTGACTAATCCGAGCCTGGATGACATTTTCGCCACTCACGAGAATTGTATGAGAATGGCGCAAGAACTGATTTGAAATGCTGATTTTATTTAAGATTTTACAAGTGATACTGGCTCTCTCGCTGCTGATTATAGTGCACGAGGCAGGGCATTTTCTCTTTGCCAAACTCTTTCACATAAGGGTTGAGAAATTCTATCTCTTTTTCGACGTGGGAGGAAAGGCACTGCTGAAATTCAAGAAGGGAGAAACTGAATTCGGAATAGGCTGGCTGCCTTTCGGAGGCTATTGCAAGATATCCGGTATGGTGGACGAGTCTATGGATATGGAGAGTCTGAAAAAAGAGCCTGAGGCTTGGGAGTTCAGAACGCATCCGGCCTGGCAGAGACTTTTGGTGATGGCGGGAGGCGTACTTTTCAACTTCATCTTCGCCATTTTCGCCTATAGCCTTATCAGCGGGATCTGGGGCAGCGCATACCTGCCTAACAAGGATGCCCAGATATATCCAAACGAATTGGCCCGAGATATGGGATTCAAGGCCGGAGACCACATCATCAGCCTGGACGACTACCAGCCTCAGGACTTTTCAAACCTGCAGGCCGACCTTATCAGAAGGCAGACCCAGAAAGTTACCTTACTCAGAGGCGCCGACACCTTGAATCTGTATATGGACCTGTCCAGAACCTCAGAGATTCTTAATTCCCCATTGATGTTCGACCTGGCGATGCCTTTCATAGTGGATTCAGTGGCTTCCGCGCAGAACGCCGCACAGCTGAGAAAGCACGACAGGATCCTGAGCGTGGAGGGAGAGGACGTCGCCTTCTTTCAGGATGCCGCTCCGGTACTTGAAAAATACGCGGGAAGGGAAGTAAATGCCCTCGTGGAAAGACAGGGAGAGCTGATAAGCCTGCCATTGCAGATAGACAGTGCAGGAAGGATTGGCATATATATACAGGCGCCGGAGGTGGAGCGCAGAAAGTATAATGTAGTGGAGAGCATAGGAGAGGGCTTCAGACGGACGGGTGGCACCATTAAGGGCTATCTGCAGGACTTGAAGCTGGTGAGCAAGCCTTCGACGGGAGCATACAAATCAGTGGGCAGTTTCATCTCCATAGGGCAGATCTTCCCCGACAAATGGGACTGGTACCAGTTCCTTTCCATCATAGCCCTGCTTTCCATAATGCTTGGAGTTATGAACCTGATTCCGATTCCGGGACTGGACGGAGGGCATATACTCTTTACCCTCTACGAAATGATTAGCGGAAGAAAGCCTTCGGAGAAGTTCCTGATGGTGGCTCAGCTTATAGGAATGGCCCTGCTGCTGATGCTGCTGGTCCTGGCTTTCGGCAATGACATATCGAGATTAATACATTGAGAATAATGAGAAAGACAGTCTTAGCTTTATTAACTTTGGCACTTTGCCTCACGGCCTGTAAAACTAACAGCAACCTGCTGCCTTCCATCAGCGGAAAGGCGGGCGAAGTGTTGGTGGTAATCGAGAAAGAGGATTGGGACGGAAGTCTGGGAGAGAGTGTCAGGAGTGTTATGGAGGACGAGTATCCATACCTGCCTATGTTCGAGCCGAACTATACGCTTATCAATGTACCCCAGGGGAATTTCATAGAAATGTTCCAGGTGCATCGCAATATCATCTTTTTCAATATCAACCCCCAGAATCAGCTTTCGGGCATAAAGATAGTTAGGGACAGATGGGCCTCCCCTCAGATTATCATAAACATAGATGCCTTCACCGCCCGGGAAGCCGAGGAGATTTTCAAAAAGAACCAGGAGAACATAGTCAACGCCATAGAGCAGGCTGAAAGAGACAGGGTGGTGAGAAATACCATACGCTATGAGAACAGGGAGGTGTCCGCAAGGGTGCTGCCTGTCTTCGGGGGCTCGGTAAAGGTGCCTTCTGGCTATGAGTTGAGGAAACTTTCACACAATTTCGCCTGGATAGAATATAGCAAGAGCAATTCCAGTCAAGGTATTTTCATCTACCGCTATCCGGTGGAAGGGGATGACCTGCAAATGGAAAAGATCATCAGGAAAAGAGACCAGATTCTGAAGAACAATGTCCCGGGACCGGACGAAGGCTCTTATATGAAGACGGCGGACTATTGGATGCCGGAGACCAAGTATATCAGCTATAGGGGAAGACAATTTGCCCAGACTCACGGCCAATGGGATCTGGAAGGCGCCTATATGGGAGGACCTTTCGTGTCGCATAGTTTCTACTCCCCTGACGGGACGGAAATAATCGTGGTGGAAGCCTGGGTATATGCCCCTAAGATGAACAAGAGACAGCTTTTCAGACAGGCTGAATCTCTGCTTTATACTTGGGAATGGAAAAAGGAAGAATAATAATTTGCTTTAATAAAATTTATTCTCTATATTTGCATTCCTTTTTGGTCGGTTCGTATAACGGTTAGTACTCAAGATTTTCATTCTTGCAACAGGAGTTCGATTCTCCTACCGACTACGAAAAATAAAAAAGATTAATATGGCAAACACAGCTTCAGCAGAAAAAGCAGCTCGTCAGGGCGAGAGGCGCAGATTGCATAACAGGTATTATGCAAAGACTACCAGGAACGCGATTCGCGATATCCGTAATACTACAGACAAAAGCACAGCAGAGGCAGCAGCTCCTGCAGTATATGCTAAGATAGACAAACTTGCTAAGATCGGTGTAATTCATAAGAACAAGGCCGCTAACCTTAAGAGTGGAATTCAGAATTACATCAACAAGTTGGCAAAATAAAAGTGATTTAGAAATGTAAAGCCGAGCTCATTTGAGCTCGGTTTTTTTATTCCTCGAAGCGGGGCAGGAGGAAGAAAGGGGACAGCCGCAGCAGGAACGCTTCTGCCTCTTCTTATGCTGAAACCATAGTGAGAGCAGCACCAGCAGCACTACCACCGCGAGGACTATAATGCTAGGCAGGTTCATATACTGAATAAGAGATAAGCTATCCAAGCCACAATCCAGGCCGTAAGACACTGAAAGATAATCACAAAGAGCGACCATTTCCCTCCCAATTCCCTGCGGATGGCGGTAACGGCGGCCACACAAGGGGTATAAAGCAGACAGAATACCATCATCGCCACGGCAGAGGCGGTAGTGAGCATATTCTCCACCCCGAGTAGGTTCATAGTGGAAACCACGCTCTCCTTAGCCATAAAACCGGACACCAGGGATGTTACCACCCGCCAGTCCCCGAGTCCCATAGGAGCGAAAAGTGGAGATAGCAGTCCGGATATCCTGGCAAGTATGCTGTCAGAATAATCCGTCACCTGATTAAGAGTGAAATCAAAACTCTGCAGGAACCATATCACTATGGTAGCCAAGAAGATAACAGTAAAAGCCTTCTGGACAAAGTCCTTGGTCTTATCCCAAAGCAGATGTCCCACGTTGCGCGCCTGAGGAAGCCTGTAGGAAGGCATCTCCATAACGAAAGGGGCCGCTTGGGAGCGACGGCGGATGAGCTTGATGCCTATGGCGGAGCAAATCCCCAGCACTATTCCCAGCAAGTACATCGAGATCATCGCCAAGGCTGCGTGATTAGGGAAAAAGGCTGCTGCAAAGAAGGCGTAGATAGGAACCTTGGCAGAACAGCTCATAAAAGGAATCAGCAGTATGGTAGCCCTTCTGTCCCTGGCGCTTGGCAGGGTCCTCGCGGACATTACGGCAGGCACCGAGCAGCCGAAGCCTATGAGCATAGGCACAATGCTTCGTCCGGAAAGACCTATCTTTCTTAAGAAGGCATCACAGACAAAGGCAATTCTGGCCATATATCCGCTATCTTCCAGTATAGACAGGAAAAAGAAAAGGACTATTATTATAGGAATAAAGCTCAGCACGCTGCCTACCCCGCCGAAAATGGCATCCACCACCAGAGAGCGAAGCATTCCGCTTACTTTCCAGGATTCGAAAAGTGAGTCCACAGTTGCCCCCAGAGCCGCAATCCCATCAGAGAGAAGTCCCTGAAGTGGCGCCCCTATAACATCGAAACTCAGCCAGAAGACCAGAGCCATTATCAGAATAAAGGCTGGCAGGGCTGTATATTTTCCGGTGAGAATCTTATCAATCTTATTCGAGCGAAGCCTCTCCTTGCTCATACGAGGCTTTGCTATGGAACGGGCGCAAAGCTTACGGATAAAGGAATAGCGCATATCCGCCATAGCGGCATAGCGGTCCAATCCCCTCTCCTCTTCCATTTTAGAGACTATGTCTTCCAGAATTTGCTTCTCCTTCAGATCGAGCCCCAAAGCCTCAAGCACTTCCTGATCTCCTTCGATAAGTCTGGACGCAGCGAAGCGCTTTGGTAATCCTGCCACCTTCGCCTGATCCTCTATCAGATGCATAACCGCGTGCAGGCATTTGTGCACCGCCCCTTTATGATCCTCCGGAGAACAGAAATCCTGCCTTGCCGGCTTTTCCTGAAATGTGGCTATATGCACGGCGTGCTCCACCAGCTCCTCCACACCCTCTCCCTTCGCTGCACTAATCGGCACCACCGGCAGGCCAAGTTCCCTTTCCAGCACATTCAGACGGACCGTTCCTCCATTGCCTTTCAATTCATCCATCATATTCAAGGCCAATACTATCGGCACGTCCAGTTCCATCAGCTGCATAGTGAGATAGAGATGCCTTTCTATATTTCCGGCATCCACTATATTGATAATGGCTTTAGGCTTATTTTCAAGGATGAATCGACGGGAGACCAATTCTTCCTGGGTATAGGTGGAAAGAGAATAGATCCCGGGAAGGTCTGTGACAGTAATCTCCGGATGGTCCTTGAGGCTGCCGTCCTTTCTGTCCACCGTTACTCCAGGAAAATTACCCACGTGCTGATTCGAGCCTGTCAACTGATTGAACAGAGTGGTCTTGCCACTGTTCTGCTGTCCTACCAGGGCGAAAGTAATCTTTTCTCCCTTAGGCAGAGGATGGGCGTGATCCTTAGAGTGATATTTTCCTTCCTCTCCGAAACCAGGATGTGAGTTCAGATCGTGAGCCGATGCGCTATAGGCCCATTCCTTACTGATGTTGTCCTCTTCCTGCTCCAGAACCGAATCCTGAACAGGCTCCACTTCGACTTTATCCGCCTCACTACTTCTTAGGGTAAGGCTATAAGACTGGACGCTCAATTCCAAAGGGTCACCCATAGGGGCCTTGCCCTGCAGTGTGATGACAGAACCTGGGATGAGACCCATTCCGAGCAGGTGTTGTCTGAGACTTCCCTCCCCTCCTACACTTAAGACCTGAGCACTTTGGCCTATATTAAGTTCACTGATTTTCATATTGCGCTTAAACTGCGCAAAAATAATAAAAATATCCTATGACTATTATCCCTATATCTTAGGAGAAGACTGGTCAGCTCAGAATGTGAACTTTGACATTAGCTGAATTCGGTGATTGAAAACCCAATGCAGATTATCTGTAGCCAGACCATTGAGTCCCACGCAAGTGTAACTGATCTTTCCATCAGCCGACTGGAGCTTCACATAATCACCATACTGGGCAGCCGTAAGCTGATACTCGAGAGCCAGGGTGAAGAATTTTCCCACATTCCAGCTCAGTGTAGGAGCTATCCTGAATGCGGAATTCAGGTTAGGATATGCACTCTTGCAGAGGTAATTGCCCGTATCCAAATCCTTTTTAGCTTCATTGTCATAAGCCGAAGTGGCCGCATACTTGGCTCCTTCCATAGCAGGAAGCAGGGGCTCCAGGGTGCCGAGACAATTGGCATAGCCTAAGAAAAGAGAAGCCTTGTAGGTCTTGCCGTAGGAAATGGAGAGCCAGGAAGAAGATGTGAGGGTCGGAGTGTATTCGCGGGACCCGTCAGCATTGATGGAACTGAGTCCATAACCTCCAAAAAGATTCATATGTTCTCCAGCCTGGGCGAGCACAGACTTGGCCTTGAGGCTGAAAAGTCCTTTGGAGTACTGCAGGTATCCAAAGAGCGAGAAAGTGGTGATGCTCTCGTCAATCAGGGCACTTGAGGTCTTGACCCGAGGACGGATGCTGAGCATATCGGCTCCCAGACGGGCAGTGAGACCCTCGTGGGAATAGTTCAAGCCAGCATATAGCTCGGGAATCATAGAGTATTTCTGATAATTGGCCGAAGCTCCCTCAGGACCGGCGGAAGTGTACTGCACCTGCCAGGTTCCGGCAGTCAGAAGGCTGAATCTGTCGGAGAGTTTCCAGGTGGCGGACAGCTGAGGGCTGCGGGAGAATGGGCCGAAAGGCACGCCGATCTCCAGGGCTATGCAGTCAGGAATATCGGCTGCCATAGGGTGCCAGGATTGGCCTAATCTGAACTTGTGCCCCTTAGGACTTGCTATATCCATATAGGCCTGCCGAAGACGGAAAGTGGCGGTGCCTGTGACTCCGGAAAGCCCGCTGTAAAAGTCCGCCTCTATCTTCGCGCTGAATTTGAAGCCCTGATACTCATAGCCTTTGACATCCAAGCCGAGCCTGGAAGTAAGACTGGCCCACTTCATCGTAGGGATGGCGTTGAGATCTGTCCCCTCGGAGAGTTTCCAGTCCAGAGGCAGGTAGTTGTAAAGTTCGGCGGTACCGGACTTACTTAGTCTGGAATCGTAGGTGTAGTAATTCCTTACGAAACCGTAGAACTTTATTTCCTGAGTGAAAGCACTGGCGCTTATACAGGCCAGTGCTCCCACAAAAAGTATTTTCTTAAAATTCATCCTTAAAATCCTATGAAGATCAGAACTGCATAACCCAACACCAGACCTACCACTCCCATTATGATACCCATCTTAGACATATCCTTGGTTCCCACCAGTCCGGTAGAAGATGCGATGGCATTTGGCGGAGTGCTGATAGGCAGTATCATAGCCACTGAAGTAGAGATAGCCAGACCTACGAGCAGGGCTGCCGAGCCACCGAATGCACTGAGGTCAACCGCAGCTGCCACTGTAGCCAGGATAGGCAGAAGCAGGTTCGCAGCCGAGGTGTGTGAAAGGAAATTCGCGATGGCGTATCCCACGAGTCCGGAGACGATGATAACCACCAGGGCCGGCATTGTAGCGAAAGGAATGGCCTCCACCAAAACCTTGGCAAGACCTGTCTTCATAAGGGCTGTACCCAAGGCAAGTCCTCCTGCCACCATCCAGAGCACATCCCAGTTGATCTCTTTGAAGTCATTCTTCGAGAAGACTCCCGTAACTACGAACACGGCGAATGGAATAAGAGCCACCTCATAGGAATTGAGGCCTGTACGCTTCTCAGGGATAAGCCAGAGAAGTATAGTGACAATGAAAGTAACAGCCACTACCCAGAAACGGAAATCCTTCTTACGATCAGCCTTGATCTCGAGATTGATCTCCTTAGCCTTGAATGGAAAGAAGAGCAAGAGAAAGAACCAGGCGATGAGCAGCATCACTATTACAAAAGGGACCATCTTCAGGCACCACTCTCCGAAACCTATCTCTATACCCAGGTTCTCCTTCAAGTAACCCAGCGCGATGACATTAGGAGGGGTTCCGATAGGAGTTCCGATACCTCCGATATTGGCGCCTATAGGAATTGCGAGGGCCAATCCGATGCGTCCCTTTCCATCAGCGGGCAGGTTCTTGAGCACAGGTGCGAGGAAGGCAAGCATCATAGCTGCTGTAGCGGTATTGCTCATAAACATCGAGAAGACGGCTACCACGAGCAGGATTCCCAGAAGGACGGTCTTAGGGTTCTTGCCGAAAGGGGCGAGAAGGACCTTGGCCAAAACCACGTCGAGACCCACCTTGGTGGCTGCGATGGCAAGCACGAAGCCGCCCATAAAGAGCATAATGGTAGGGCTTGCGAACTGAGCCATAAAGTCCTTGTAACTAACCAACGTGCCGAGATTCTCCGCCGAACTCAGGAAGGAGAATTGGCCGTTTGATACTGTGAATATGAGGAGGACCATCGTAATGATGGATGTGGCCCAAGCTGGAACCACCTCGAGTATCCACATAAATGCTGCAAACACGAAAAGCGCGATTGTCCTCTGCTGAACTACGGTAAGACCTTCTATTCCGAACCACCCTGTAGGCATCACGAAAAGAAATACGGAGACTACCAACAGAAGGGGCAGGAGCACACAGTGTTTCACACTGAATTTCTTATCTTTCATATATATACTATAAAAAATTTGCGTCACGAAAATGCGGCGCAAATTTAGTCAATATTTTTCGTATATCCTACCCGTTAGATAACTCCCTGCTCTAGCATAGCGGTGGCGACCTTCATAAAGCCGGCGATATTAGCCCCTTTTACATAGTCTATGCTTCCATCAGGCTGTGTGCCGTACTTGACACAAGACTCGTGGATAGAATGCATAATAAAGTGTAGCCTGCTGTCCACCTCCTGAGCGCTCCAGCTGAGGTGATTCGCATTCTGAGTCATCTCCAAACCGGAAGTAGCGACACCACCGGCGTTCACTGCCTTGCCAGGGGCGAAGAGCACTCCATTGTGCTGGAAGAACTTGATGGCATCAGGCTGGCAGCCCATATTGCTGACCTCGCAGCAGCACCAGCAGCCATTGGCCTTAAGCTCAGCGGCATCCTCGGCGTCCAGTTCGTTCTGGAACGCACAAGGCAGAGCGATGTCGCAAGGCACACTCCAAGCCTTCTTGCCAGCTACGAAATGAGCCTTTTCAGGGAAACGCTCGGCCATATCCTCCACCCGATTACGGTTAGAAGCCCTCATCTCAAGCATATAGTCTATCATCTCGGAATCTATACCCCCTGGAATCTGGCAAACCCCGTCCGGACCAGAAATGGCCACCACCTTGGCGCCCAGTTCCACGGCCTTCTTGCAGGCTCCCCAGGCTACGTTCCCGAAACCGGAAACGGCTATCTTATGTCCCTGAACCTCCTTGCTTTCACGCTTGAGCATATTCTGAAGGAAGTACAAGGCTCCATAACCCGTAGCCTCTGGACGCAGGATCGAACCTCCCCAGTTCATTCCCTTTCCAGTGAGCACACCGGTATTATATTGACGGGCCAATTTAGTGTACATTCCGTTGAGATATCCTATCTCGCGGGCTCCCACACCTACGTCTCCTGCCGGAATATCCTGGTCAGGGCCTATGCAACGCCACAATTCCAACATAAACGCCTGACAGAAACGCATTATCTCGGCATCACTCTTTCCTACAGGGTCGAAATCGGAGCCACCCTTAGCCCCGCCCATAGGCAAAGTGGTAAGTGCATTCTTAAAAGTCTGCTCGAAGCCCAGGAATTTGAGCATAGAGGGGTTCACCGCCTTATGGAAACGAAGTCCACCCTTGTAAGGGCCTATGGCGCTGTTAAACTGAACCCTGTATGCCAAGTTCGTCTGAACCTGTCCTGCATCGTCCACCCAGGTCACCCTGAAGGTGAAAATCCTGTCCGGCTCGACCATTCTCTCCACAATCTTCGCCTTCTCGAATTCCGGATGCTGATTATAAATTTCTTCTACACTTTCCAGTACCTCCTGCACCGCTTGGAGATACTCACTTTCCCCAGGATGCTTAGCCTGGAGTCTGGTCATTAGTTCTGTGGTTTTCATGGCTTTTTAAACGACAAATCAGTTAGCCGCTGCAGCCTTTGCTGCCAATTCCTGCTGGAGAGTCTCCATAGTGCGTCCCTCAGGAATACCGAGAGCCTTACGGGCTGCAGGGGTGAGGTCAACACTCTGTGTATCATCTATATACAAAGCTGTATTTACATCGATGACATAAATGTATCCACCTTCTTTGGCCAATTTGTTTACAGTATCGACGGCTTTCTTCTGTATAGGTGCCATAAGGGTCTGCTGCTGCTGAGCCAATTCCCTGTCGATGCTGCTTTCAAACTCCTGAATACGGGATACGATGCCCTGGATTTCCTTCTCCTTGCTCTGACGAACTGCAGGGGTCCAGGTCTCAGCCTTCTGCTGATAAATGGAATACTTACTGTTATATTCCTCTATCATAGCCGTATAAGTCTCCTGAATTTCCTTGTTGGAAGCCTCCAAGGCGGCACGAGCCTCATCTGACTCAGGCATAAGTTGAACCAATTCAGTAAAATTAACGTGTGCGAATTTAGGCTGAGCTGCTGCGCTGAGAGCAAACAACGAGGCCACAGCCACCAAAATTACTTTTTTCATACTATCTAAACTCATTTAAAATTGCTGTCCTATCACGAAATGGAACTGACTTCCGCCCAAGCCTTTAGCCCTGCCGTCGAAACCGTAGCCCCAGTCCACACCTATCAGACCGACCATAGGGAGGAACACTCTCACACCCACACCGGCAGAACGATAAATCTGGAAAGGATTGAAGTCCCTTATATCCGACCAGCAGTTTCCGCCTTCCATGAAAGCCAGGACAAAGATGGTGGAAGAAGGCTGCAGAATCAGAGGATATCGGAGTTCCACTGTGAATTTATCATATACATTTCCCGAATAAGCCCCACCGTCTGACTTGTAGGCAGTAGTCGTGTATGGAGTAAGGGAATAATTTTCATAACCTCTAAGGGAGATAACCTCGGAGCCGTAGGTGTTATAACCTGACATACCATCACCACCGAGCAGGAAGCCCTCGAATGGAGAATAGCCCCAATTCCTGTTATAATAGCCCAGATATCCGAACTGAGCCTTGGTCATCAGCACCAGGTCACCTATCAGCTTGATGTACTGGGTGGCGGATAATTTCCATTTGTGATATTCTATCCAACGATACCTTTCCTGAGCGCTCCAATTATCATAATTCACGTCCTTGTAGGAAGATACCGGAATCCTGTTCCCATCTTCATCCAAGTCATACTTCCTGAACAGAGAGAAAGGAGGAGTCAAAGAGAGGGAGAAGGAGAACTCCGAACCGGCTCGAGGATATATCATCTGGTCCGTGGAATTTCTCATCAGATTAAGGGAATAGCTGATATTGTTCGCAAACCCATTATCGAAGATAAAGTATCCGGAATACCAGTTGGTAAGCTTATATGTCTGCCAGTTAAGTCCGTTATAGAGCACGAAATAGTTATCCGGCCACTTGAGCCTGGTACCCAGGGAGGCTGACACGCCGAAGACTTCCATCTGCCTGTCGTGGCTAAGGATGTTAAGAGCCAGATATGAATTCGTCTGACGGGTATAATAGGCGGAGAGATTCAGAGAGGTAGGCTTCTTTCCGAAAAGCCAAGGCTCTGTAAAGCTGGCGGTGAGAGCAGTGTAGTAGGTACCGTTAGTCTGGAAGCGGAATGCCAGGTTCTGGGCATCTCCCAGAGGTACAGGCCTCCAGGCATCCTTATCGAAGAACCTGTGAGTGGAGAAGTTGTTAAAGCTAACGCCCACCGTAGCCACAAAGGTATTACCACCCCAACCACCGCTGAGTTCCAGCTGGCTGGAAGGTTTCTCTGTCACATTATAAATGAGGTCCACAGTATTATCCCTCGGATTAGGAATCATACTGTATCCGGTCTGAGACATAATCGCCTCGGCATCGAACTGCCCCAGAGAGGCAATCTCTCGGATGGAACGCTCGAAATCACTTTGGCTGAAAAGGTAACCCGGCCTGGTAACTATCTGACGACGAACCACTTTCTCATTCGTCAGGTCATTACCGTTAATGATGATGTTGTTCAACACCGCCTGTTTTCCCTCAGAAATCCTCAGTTCCACGTCCACGGAGTCATTCTGTATGTTAGTTTCCACAGGATTGATGTTAAAGAAGAGATAGCCCTTGTCCCTATAGAGTTTGGATACGTCGTAATCTCCCTGCTTACCGCCTCCGAAGAGCCTTTTCTGCATAGAAACCACATCGTACACATCCCCCTTTTCTATACCCAGGATCTGGTCCAAAACCTCGGAAGAATATACGGAATTACCGGTCCAGTTGATGTCCCTGAAATAGTATTTGCTCCCTTCCTCGAGTTCTATGTCTATGTTTATCTTCTTCTTAACCTTTCCATTCTTCCCGACTATGTCCACGATATAGACACTGTCCCTTACTATGCGGGCATCGCGATATCCGGCCTCATTCAGGGTGCTGACCAGATTCTTCTTATCCTCGGGGTAATCCTTCTCGCTGAATTTCTTACTATTAAAGAAGTTATAGAATTTGTTAGATTTGGTCTTCTTCATAGATTTGGCGAGTTTGTATTCCGAAATGTCGTCCACGCCTATGAAGTTAATGTCCTTAATCCTAACTTTAGGGCCCTTATCTATGTGAAAATACACCCTTATGGCATTCTTTACCACCGTATCCTTCTTCACTTCCGTATCCACCTCGCAGAGCAGGAAACCCTTTTCCGCATAGAAGCGTTTGATTATGCCCTCGGCAGTGGTTCTGGAATAATCGGAGAAATCCCCACCCCTTCTGAAACCTATCCTCTCATTCAGTTCCTTCTTATCTCCGGACTTGATTCCGGTATAATCCCAACCGGACATCCTGGGACGCTCCAGAATGGCTATTCTCAAGAATACGGAATCCTTTGTCGCACTGAGAGAATCGGCGTAGATGGCCACGTCCTCAAAATAGTTCTTCGAAATCAGCCTCTTGATGGCAGAGGATACCTCTTCTCCAGGGAGAGTCACTTTTCTTCCCTCAAAAAGCCCAGACTGGGCGGCTATCTGAGCCGAGTCGAAATAGGTATTACCCTCCACGCTCACTCCAGCTATAACATATTGTTTAGGTCGGTTATAGTCCACCTCGACCTGAGCCTTCATAGAAAAACAGGCACAGGACAGGGCGAAAACCGTCAACACTCTCTTAAACTTCATTCTCCGAGTCATAAAACTCACAAATATAACTCTTTTATTTTACTTTTCCGAAACGTCTGTCTCTGGAGGAATACTCTTTGATGGCATCCATGAGATTCTCCTTCTTAAAATCCGGCCACAGGGTATCCGTAAACACAAACTCCGAATAAGCCGCCTGCCAAAGCATATAATTGCTTATTCTCTTCTCTCCGGAGGTGCGGATAATCAGGTCCGGATCCGGAATCCCCGCGGTCACCAGAGCCGCATCCACATCTTCGTAGCTTATCTGCTCCCCGCTTTTCCCGCTTTGGGCCAATTTCCTTACGGCCTGAAGTATATCCCACTTTCCGCTGTAGCTGAGCATTACGCACAAGTCCAAAGCGGAGTTCTTCTCCGTCGCCTTCTCCAGCTTATTCAAGGCCAATTGCAAAGTGCCCGACAGCCTCTCCCTGTTTCCCAGGGCCCGAAAGCGCACTCCGTTATCCATCAGGGTGGCATATTCGTTCTTTATGGCTTTCATCAACAGCGACATCAAAGCCGAAACCTCATCCTGAGGCCTAGTCCAATTCTCCTCGGAAAAGGTGTAGAGAGACAGGTACCTGACCCCGAGCTCCACGCAGGCCTCAGTGATATCCCTCACCCTTTCCACCCCTTCAATATGTCCACTGGAACGCGCTTCTCCGTGAGCCTGGGCCCACCTGCCATTCCCATCCATAATGATGGAGATATGTTTAGGAATAATCAAATCTGACATATTATTGAGTGTTTCTGACATCCTCGCCCCATAACAGTTTGGTTCGCAAAGCTTGTATGAAATTAGACTTGCCGAGTACAAGTTTTTTTAACTTGAAGGGTGCGGAGCTCACCGAAATGGCAGTTCCGCTCGGCACGACGAGGTCCCTGTTATCCAAAGACAATGCCAAGGCCGCGGATTTCCTGTCCACAGCCCTGATTTCGATTTTCGAAGCGCCTGGCAGGACCAAAGGCCTTAGGTTCAGATTATGAGGCGCTATAGGGCTTAGAATGAGAGCATCCACATCGGGCCGGCATATCGGGCCGCCTACACTTAGAGAGTAAGCTGTACTTCCGGAACTGGTGGATACCAGAATTCCATCTGCCCAGTAAGTGGGCAATATTTCAGAATCGACACTGACATCCAAAGCCAGGGTTCCTGTACCCAAACGCCTTACAGCCACTTCGTTAAGGGCATAAGGATAGATGTTTTCAAATTCCGGAGCTTCCACCTTCACCTCTATCATAGCCCTTTCTTCTATGCTGTAATCCCCATCTGTCAAAGCCTTGGACACCTCCTCCACCTTATTCTCGGACAGGAAGCCAAGTCTTCCCAGATTCACGCCCAGCACCGGAATCCCCCATTGGCAGGCCAGACTGGCAGCCGTCAAAAAGGTCCCGTCCCCGCCGAAGCTTAGGAGGAGCTCGGTGGAAGGGGCCAATTGGCCTTCAACTTTATAAAGCTCCATACCAGCAGCGCGCAAAGAGGCGAGCAGGGATTCGATGGAAGGGTCCTGCTGAAGGGAGTTTTTCTTTATTAAGTAAGCAATTTTCATTTACGGCCTCAAATTTAGCATAATATTTTTTATTTTTGCACTCCAATGACAAGGCTAAGTGTTAATATCAACAAAATCGCCACTCTGAGAAACGCCAGAGGGGAGAATAATCCTGACGTCGAAAAAACTGCTCTCGACATCGAGAGTTTCGGGGCCGAGGGCATCACCGTGCATCCCCGTCCGGACGGCAGACACATCAGATATGAAGACGTTCGGGCCTTGAAGAAGATACTGCACACGGAATTTAACATAGAAGGGAATCCGGAGCCTTCCTTCAGGGACTTGGTTATGGAAGTGGTGCCGGACCAGGTCACCCTGGTTCCTGACGGACACGACGCCATCACCTCGAACAGCGGCTGGGATACCATCCGGAATGCCAATTTTCTTTCTCAGATGTGCACCCTCTTTCATTCTGCGGGCATACGGGTCTCCATCTTTATCGACCCTAATCCCTTGATGGCCGAAGGAGCTGCCCGCTGCGGAGCGGACAGGGTGGAGCTTTACACTGCCGCCTACGCGAAAAATTTCGCTTCGGATCCTCAAAAAGCCATAGCCCCCTATCTTGAGACTGCCCTGGCGGCAAGGCGCTGTGGACTGGGGCTGAATGCCGGACACGACCTTAATCTGGATAATTTGGAATACTTATTGAATAAAATAAACTGGATAGACGAAGTGTCCATAGGTCACGCCCTTATCTGCGACGCGCTGTATATGGGTTTGGAGAAAACCGTCCAGGCATATCTGGAAAAAACTAAGTCAAACATTTAAACGTACGATATGAAAAAAACAGCTTTTATCCTGAGCATCTGCTCATTGCTTGTGGCTATCGCCGCACTTGTCCTGAATTTCGTTCCTTGTAATAAAACGGCCGAATGCAGCGGAGAAGAAGAGCAGGTATCCAGCAAAACCGAAACTGAGGGCATCGCTTATTTTAACCTCGACGAAGTAATCTCTGCATATCAGTTCGCCATCGACCTGCAGCAGGCCTTCGAGCAGAAAGCCAAGGGCATTAACGACGACGTAAACCGCCGCAGGACTAAAATAGAAAACGAAGATAAGGAATTGGCCGAGAAATTAAACAAAGGCCTGATTACCAGAAGTGTAGCTGAAGTCAAATACAACGACCTTCAGAACCGCGTAGCGGAATTCCAGCAGTTCGGCCAGCAGAAACAGAATGAATTGGCAGAAGAGCAGCAGGTAATCCTGAACAATATCGCAAACGCAGTGATGGAATACGTTAAGAAGTACAATGCCACTCACAACTATTCCGTCATCCTCAGCACTCAGGGCAATCTCCTGTCCCAGCCTGTAGTGACTGCCGCTGAAAGCCTGAACATCACCTCCGAGCTTATCGAGGGTCTTAACGCTGAGTATCAAGCTAATAAATCGAAGAAATAATTTTGAAGAAAAGCCTTTTTACAATCCTGCTACTCCTCTCTTTCACTCCTTTCGGACTGAAAGGGCAGGAGCAGGAATATCCGAAAGTGGATGTCAGGGTATCCTCGGACAAAATCCGTCGAGGCTCTCAGTTTTTCTATAGCCACGTGGTCGAGGAAAAACAGACTCTTTACTCCATATCCAAGGCATACGGGGTATCCACTGTCGATATCATAGAAGCTAATCCTCGGCTGGACTTGAACAATAAGCCCCTACAGGCCGGGAACATCCTGCTTATACCTATTCTTAACAAGATAGAAAACACTTCCTTGCCTGAAGAGATTGAAGGGATCGAGCAGCCTGACAGTTTGGAGAAAAGCTTACCCATAGTGGATTCTCTAAGTTTCAAGGAAAAGGAAGTAAGTCTCAGCCTGCTGCTCCCATTCGCGGCTGATAGTTCGGCCAAGCGAAACTATCTGAACTTCTACTTCGGTTCCCTTCTGGCAGTAAGAGATATGGCGATGCAAGGCCTCAGCCTGGATGTGAAGGCTTTGGACATCACCAAAGAATCTGAATTCGAAGCTATTCGCGAGGCCTTGGGAGAGAGCGACGTCATCATCGGCCCTGTCAGTTCTGCCGACATAAAGAAAGTGTATAGGCTGCTGCCGGATAACAAATACATAGTCTCGCCTCTGGACACCAGGACGGAAAGCCTGACGAAAAACGGCAGAATCATACTCGCCTCCACGCCGGCCAAAACTCAGATAGAGGATGTGACAGACTGGCTTAAGGAAGATATGGAAGGCGGAACGGATTCTCTAATAGTGGTAAGAGAGACTAACTACAAGATTACTCCTACCGAAATCCTGATGTTACAGGCCCTGGATCTGCCGTCCATAGAGAGGCTGGTGGAGATAGACTATGCCCTTTCAAATGGCCTGGAGATGAATGAGTGGTTTAACTCCCACACTCATCTTGGAGACACTCTTACCAGAGTGGTTGCGGCTTCCGAGCACGACATCTTCGTTAAGGATGTCATACGTAACGTCTATCTGCAGAACAACCTGAAGAAAAACACCATTATATATGGTCCGGCTAAGACCCGCTCTGAAGAGATGGAGGAAATGTGTGATGCCAGACTACACTCCAGCGTTAGCTTTCACATTAATTACGATGATCCGGAGGTTATCCGTTTCATTAAGGACTACCGAGCCCTGTATCAGTGTGAACCGGACAGTTTCGCCTTTCACGGCTATGACACCACCCGCTATTTCATCTCCCTTTACGCCTACTTCGGAGAAGAGTTTTTAGACCACATTCAATCTTATACCTATAGCGGACTGCAGACCTACTTCCGCTTTGAAAGGCAGGAAGGCTGGGAAGGTGCAGTCAATGCCGGTCTCAGAAGGCTCGTGTATTCTCCTGGATTCAAACTCGAGATTTGCGACAAATAGATTTTTTGCATAGATTTGCGTTTGACTAAAAACGCAAACTATGAAGATCAAAGAAATCTGTCTAAGTGAAAGACCTCGGGAGAGGATGCTTTCCGCAGGGCCTTCAGCCCTTTCAAACGGGGAATTATTAGCCCTTATCATTCGTAACGGTACTGCCCAGATGAATGTTCTGGACTTATCCCGACATCTGCTGAATAAAAGCCAAGGCTCCCTCGTGGCCCTTTCCCGCCTGAGCATTGAGCAACTCTGTGAAATCAAAGGTATAAAGGAGGACAAGGCCTGCATTATCCAGGCTGTGTTCGAATTGGGCAGGCGCTTCATTTCCGAAGGTCAGGAAAGGGAGACTCCCCGCATTGCCAACTCCTTGGATGCTTACAGATTGCTGCTGCCTTTGCTGAAAGGGGTTGCCCACGAAGAGGCCTGGATTATTATCCTGGACTCTGCCCACAAAGTCCTGAACCTGCAAGCCATAGGGATAGGCAACTCCGAATCAGTGGTGATAGAATCCAAGCAGATAGTAAGAATGGTATTGGAGAACGGGGGTTCAGCCCTGATTCTGGCCCACAATCACCCAAGCGGGAATGCCTACCCCTCGGAGGCTGACATCAAAATGACTCAGAATCTGAGCAATGCCTGCGGCATATTCAATATCTCCCTGCTTGATCATCTGATCGTCTGCGACGGAGAATATTATAGTTTCTCGGAGAGCAAATGTATTGGAAAATAAAAAACATTTTGTATATTTGCAGTCCTTTAACACGCGCTAAAGGATATATGGTGCGATTAGTTCAGTTGGTAGAGCACTAGATTGTGGTTCTAGGTGTCGTGGGTTCGAGCCCCACATCGCACCCCAAAGCCCTCGGGAATCCCGAGGGCTTTTTCTATTATTGGCAGATAAGGATTAGTTCGGGGTCATTTGTATGTCATCAACCAGAACATATAGGTCTTCTTCTCCCCAAGCGCCGAAAAAGACATCCAGCTCAGTATTATCCCCGGAATTAAACTCTATACTGATCGGCCTCCACTCCTGATTGCTAAGCGCAGGGTTATCATCGATGATCCTCCCGTCCTTGAGACGAACTCCCAGATATGCATTCCTCGAGCCTTCCAGGGAAGACTTGGCATATCCAGTCAAAATATAGTCAGTGTTCTTATGAACCACTACGCTCTGAACGCAGGCATCTTTCCAGGTATCGGGCGTTTTGTTCACCAATTTACAGGACACCAGGCCCGAATGAGAGTCATGAGAAGTGGATGCATTGGCAGCATTCCAAAGAGTCTGATAGTTGATACTCTTGTCCACATCATTTTCGAAACCACCCTCCCAAACCATATTAAAGCCTGCCGAATCCGCACGAAGCTTGGCATTGAATAAGAAAATATGCCAAGTATCATAACTTTTCCCGGGATTCGAAGTAACCGTGGATGAAACGAACCACAAATCCCTGCCATCACAAAACCAAGGATGAATGGAAGGGCCATACGTGCCGTCCAAAATAATCTTTTCACAGGACCACTCCCCTTCAGGGCGCTTTGAATCGCGATAAACAAGTTTCCGCTGATGGGCGCTGAAGTACATCATAATATAGCGCTTATAGTAAGTATTATAACGCACTGTCATCTCCGAAACCTCCCCATTGGCAACAGGTTTAGCTTCGAGTTCATCCCCTACCCATTGCCCGCCATTCCAATATTTATAAGCGCTCTTGTCCAACACTTTCTCTGAAGAAACTTTTGAAAGATACACATTGCCGTGTCGCCCGGATGGAGTTCCCCACATATAAACGGTATCCTCTTGAACGACATAGGCTACCTGAGCAAACTTACTATCAGAGTCCCACTTGACTCCAGACTTAGTCCAAGTATTGCCCATATCATCCGAATAGACAATTTCACTATAATTAACTGCCCAAGAATCATTATCTCCACCCAGAGCCCATTGCCTGATGCTCATATAGTTTACATACTGACGATGTCCTCCCTCAACAGGAAGGCTAAACCCTGCAGTTGGGATGCAAGTAACTTCTTCCCCTTCATTCCTATGTATTATCTCTTTCCTTTTCTTCAAAGAATCGTCCCAAAGCATACTGTCATAATACAGTCCGTCTTCCATATTTCTGTCAGTTGATACCGCAATTGCATTTGACAGCCAATCTCCGCCATAAGAATTAAAATTATCTCCAAAAATACAGAATACGGAATTCTCTCCCGTATCCCACATATTTCCAAAATCAGTAGAAGCCATTCCAAATCTTTTCGGAGTGTCGTTTGGATTTGGCAGATCTTCTGCACTTTTACCAATTACCCTTGCGACCCTTCTGCAATTGACCGCCTCTATAGAAAACACCTGCTCCCCACCAGGAATCTCAATAAAGTTATCCGTTCCTGGAGTATCAACTGAGGGAGTTTGGCAGGAGCACAGAAGTAATAGAAGAATGAATAATCTGTTTGCTTTCATTTTGAATACTCTGAAGGGGATACCCCGAATTTATCTTTAAAACAACGTGTAAAATAAGATGGAGAGGAGAAGCCGCACTCGTAGGCGATTTCGCTTACCGTTAACTGCTTTGTTTTCAGCAGTTCCACACTCTTTGACAGTCTGTAGGAGCGAAGCAGATCAACAGGAGTCAGACCAGTAATAGCTTTAACTTTTCTGTAGAATTGGACTCTGGACAAGCAGAGGCTTGTGCTTATCTGGTCAATACCCCACTCGCTGTTCTGATAGTTCTCCTCCATTAAAGATACCAACTGATCCTTGAACTCATCATTTTCTCCCTGCTCATCGTTTTTAAGCTCAAAGACTTTATCTTTTTCGAAACGTTGCGCGAAATATTGCTGTGCAGACTTAATTTGTTCAAGAATTCTGATGAGTTTAACTTTTACCAAATTCACGTTGAAAGGTTTCCGAATATACTCATCCGCACCTTCGGCAATGCCATAAATCTGTTGATTGTCATCTACAAGTGCAGTTAGCAGCACAACGGGGATATGGCTTGTTGCCACATTCTTCTTTATTTCCTTACAAAGCTGGAATCCGTTGATATTTGGCATCAGAACATCGCTCAACACTATAGAAATGTCTTCTTCCTGAAGCATTTTTATAGCTGAAAAACCATCAGATACTGCAATTACCTTGAAATTTTCCGACAATTCTTCATACAGATAATTCCTAATATCCTCATCATCTTCTGCAATAAGGACAGTTGCATCGTAACGGAGCGAAAGTAAATCTCTTACGGCACCCTCGTCAGTCTCAGAGCAGAAATCCTCATTTTCTTCTGGTTTTACAAATTGGATTTCAGGAGGAAGATGCTCTTTCCCCTTTTTTAGAGTGACATAAAATGAGGTATATTTTCCCAATTCACTTTCCAGTGTAAGGCTTCCGTTGTGAAGAGAGACATATTCTTTGCACAGATGAAGACCTATTCCTATTCCATGATTTTCCGGGTTGCCAAGCGAATAGAAGCGGTCGAACACGTGTTGTTGGGTGTGCAAATCCATTCCCTTGCCGGTGTCGTGTACTTCAATTGTGATACTGTTGCCGTTATCGGCAATTGAAATTGTAATGATTCCGTATTTCTTGGAGTTCTTGAATGCATTGGAAATGAGGTTGATGAGAACCTGCTCGAGTTTATCCACATCAAACCAAAGCATTTGCGACTTTATTTCAGAGCGGAATTTGTAAACGATTTTCTCCGACTGTGCAAATGTTTCAAAGTACTTTACTATTTCCTCAGTGAAAGAGACAATATCCATTTCCTGAACATTCAGAACCATTTTATTATTTTCAATTTTCCTGAAGTCCAAAATCTGGTTCACTATTTTCAAAAGATGTTTTGCGTTTCTCTGCAATGTCCAGATATCCGATTTGAGCTGAGGGTCCTTTTCCTTTTTGGCCATTTTGTCCAAAGGATTGAGAATCAGGGTGAGAGGAGTTCTTACTTCGTGCGAGAGATTCGTAAAGAATTGCAGTTTCTGATTTGCAAGATTCTCGATTTCCGCATTTTTTGCGACCAGTTCATCGGTAATTTTTTCCGTTTGAATTCGTTTCAGTTCAAGTTCTTTATTTCTTATGGTCAAGCGTCTATTGTTCGAAATAATCAAAATAGCCAATATTGTGAGGACAAACAGCACCAGAATGCCGAGCCAGGTCGCTATTCTCAGCATATAGTAGCTGTTACTGATATTGTCCAGTTTCTTTTTCTGTTCGTTGATTCGACTTTGATAGTTCAGAATCTGCCCAGACTGTGATTTCAGGGTTAGGGCATTCGAGACGTCAATCCTAGAGGATTTGAGGATGTATTGCTTATCCACACTCTCACCCTTCAGTATTTTCATAGCTGTTTCGATAACAAACTCACCTCCTGGAGGGTAGAGGAACGATGCATCCAAACGGCCATCGATTATTGCATCAATGCCAACTACAGCATCTATTCCCAAAAAGATGATTCTGTCTGCGTCTTCGGGATTTCTGTCATAGATCGCATCATAGGCGGCAAGAGCCATCTCGTCATTTTGCCCAAAGACCAGATCGAATTTGGAGTAATCCGGAATATCTTCGACTCTGGCTCGCGCTACGGCCGCTTGCCAGTCGCCAATTATGCTTGTCAATTTGTATTTGGAATCGATGACATCCATAAAGCCCTTGTGCCTTTCAATAGCTGGCGAAGAGCCTTTCAAACCGGATATTTCAAGAATAGAAGAGCCTTCAGGCAATACAGAAAGGACATATTGCCCAACATCCCGACCTATCGCATAATTGTCTGCGCTGATAAAGGTGGTGTATTGGTCGGAGTTAATTTTTCTATCCCAAATGATGGTCGGAATTCCTTTTTTGTATGCTTCGACAGCCGCTGCTGTTACCGGTTCGGTTTCATTTGGCGAGATAATCAACAAATCCACTTTGGCATCTGTCAATTCATGGATTTGTTCAATCTGCTTGTCGGTGTCTCCAGAAGCAGTTTCGATAATCAGATGAAGGCCAGGGTATTTCCCAGCCTCGGCCTCCATCTGTATCATTGTTATCTGCCGCCACATATCTTCAACACACTGAGAAAAGCCTATCGTGTAGCTTTGACTCACGGCTTCACTTTCCTTCTTGCAAGAGCACAGCATAATGAAGAAGGCCACTTGGAATATGACGGCAAACTTTTTCATTGTTTATTTTGCTGATGTAACAAATATAAGCTTATTTGCTTGATTAACTACAATCTGAGGAGCATAGAAGTGAATGTCGCCCTCATCTGCAATGAGAAGTTTCTCTCCGCTCCACTCACCTTCGGCAAGGCCAGCATCGCGATAAACAAGCTGCCCAGTTGCGGCCGAACGATAGATGGCCATAAATGCATAGTTTGCAGAATTGTAAACAACGCTCATACAGTCTGTTGGGCCATAGAATACACTTGTTGCAAGCGCTTCTTCGATCTTGACATATTCGCCGCCTTCCCAGTATTCATAAGCGGACTTGTCTGCAATCTTTGCAGCTTCAACTCTTGCAACATAAGTATTGACAGCGCCTCTGTCAACTGGGGAGCCGAATACATATACATAGTTGTCTTTCTGACAGAAAGCTACCTTTGCAAACTTGGTATCTGATCCGAAAGATACTACCTCCTCCCAAGTCTTGCCATCAGATGAAGCGAGTATTACAGAATTATTGATGCTGTCTGGAGTCTCCGTCTCAGGATTTCCCTGTGAGTATCCCGAATAACCGTGAACATAGGTCTTTCCATTAAGATCGATAATAGCTGTAGGGACGAAGTCCTTGATGTCAGTTGCCTGAACGGAAGCAATTACAAGAGAACCTGCTTTATTGAAACCACATTTCACATAGGCATTTTCCACCTTTTGTCCATCAATTACAGCATTGTGGAGCATTCCGACCTTTCCGGATGTAGACACAACAAACTTCTCTGCAGATGCCAAATTTTCAACCACAGCAGGAAGAGTGCTGGAAACGAGCTTTGCATTTACCGGCATAAAGGAATCATTGCTGGAGCCTGTAGGAATTACACGAACATCGTCGAGCTCTACCCAAAGATCATACCACCACCATCCGCCGAAGAATACACTTGCCTGAGTATCGTCAACATTATCCCATGTGTAGGAATAGCCTTCATCCCAGGCATCGTTACGTTCCGGATCATTTGTGCAGACATCGTGACCTTCGGCAGCACGGAAGCCCATATAGCAGTTCAATCCCTTCCAAGCTCCACGATATTTCAAAGAAAGTGTATAGGACTGATTCTTCTTCACATTTATGGTCTGAATTGCAAGATCAAACCATCCCTCTCCGTTATTATAAAGACGGATAGAGTTGTTACCAGAGCAAGGCTCTTCCGAAGACTCAATATTTTCAGGATGCCAGAACAGGGTATTTGTTTTCCAGTTCTCACGTTCAAAGCCACCGTCGGTAATCATATTGAAGCCATCAGGATCGGCCTGGATGCCGGTCTCAACGACATATAAAGAAGCAACGGAAGACTTTCAGTCTCGAGATTGACTCCGCCATTGTTGGACGGATCTTTCTGGCAAGAAAGCATTGCAAGAGCGATTAACGCTGCTGCAGAGAAAAATAATGTTTTTTTCATAATGAATTGATTATTGAAAAGTGATTTAAAATATTATTCCGGATAACCGTCGTTTTGTTTAAGATTTGGATTGGTAATTCTTTCGTCCTGAGGAATTGGGAATAGCTTCAGGTATTCTTGTCCGGAAGCAGGGTGTGCCCACCAGGATCCTTTGATATACAGATCGTCAAAGCGGAGCAACTGCTCGCGACGCATTCCTTCTCCACAAAGTTCACGTCCGATCTCATTGAGGAATTCTCCGTATTTAACTGGTACTCCGTCAACTTCTACAGTGGCGGAAATCTGCTCTGAAGTAAGTTTCC
>SAMEA3663036__coassemble_205_pt1 | contig 29284 bp, 20 predicted proteins | sample SAMEA3663036__metabat2_low_PE_031 | metagenome-assembled genome bin SAMEA3663036 (sample SAMEA3663036) | pig gut metagenome | biome: pig gut; feature: pig-associated habitat; material: faeces | place: France | collected 2012
CTGCTGGCTGCCACTTGCAGCGGACAGGGGATACGATGGCTCCGTCTTTCTTGAGCTGGGCGAAAGCCTTGTCCACCTCCTTGCGGTCCAGTCCGGAAAGGGTGGCCACTTCTCCGGCAGACACAGGTTTGCCTGTGCTGCGCATAGTCTCGAGAACCTTTGCTGTTGTTTCCATAAAAATAGTTAGTTAAATTATCCTATAAAATTAATGAATGCATCAACCTGAGATTTCAGAAGGGCCGTCTGCTCTTCGGTCAGAATCATACGCCCTTCGGTCCAAGCCTCCTTGTTCAGCTGAATTCCGGTCTGGGGTTCAAGCATTACTTCAGCCTTAATGAATGGCAATGTCAGCAGTTCCGTCAGTTTTTCCCTGCACCTGGCCGTCGCAGATGCTCCTCCGGCCCCACTCAGCGCCACTTTCTTTCCCTTGATGGCAAGAGGGGTCTGACGGTCTCCGGCTACCAGTGGACGGGAGAGCCAGTCGATGAGATTCTTCAGATGCCCTGGATAACTGTAATTGTATTCGGGAGAGAATATCCAGAGGGCATCGGCCTCTGCCACCTTTCCCCTGACCCTCCTTACCGCCTCGGGTGCGGGAAATTCATAGTCCTGGTTCATCAGCGGCACATCCGAATAGTCCAGATATTCCACTGTCGCCCTGCCGTCCAGCATACGCTCCGCCTCCTCGGCCAATTTCCGATTGAAGGAAGCCTCGCGCATTGATCCGATAATAAAAAGTATTTTCTTCATCGTGTGTCAGTTATTTATTTGATTAAGCGGTCTTATAAGCTTCAGTCAATTCCGAGATAACAAAGGTAACATTTTGATTCCGGATTTTTAGTGGATTGAATGCTTTAATGCATCCGATATTGCAGATGAGTTTGCAAGAGCCGAAGCAGAAGGCTGTACACTTTGTGCCTCATAACTAATCATACATCAATTAGCTATGACAAAAACTAAGCCAAGTGCTTCTTTCTGCTCAGGAAAACCTGAAGCAGGTATAGAACAGCTATCAGGACTCCAACTTTATAAGGAGAAAGCAGATCCGAAGTTCCGTAAAGGAGTTCAGCCAAAGGGCTGACCACAAGTGGAGATAAGAATTGGCCTAGATAGAGAGCCGAAGACAGCAAAGGCATAACGGTGGAAGCAGCCTCTTTGCCTGCCTTCATCGTGCTTATGGTGTTAAGATAAGGAACCCCGATACCGTTAGCGATTCCAATCAGGGCTGAGCCGCCCAAAATCAGCGGAAGGCTTGTCCCCAGGGACAGGAGCAGGTATCCAAGGAAAAAAGTAAAAGGCGGGAGATACTTGATCAGAGCAGGAAAAGCTTTCATCATCCTGCCGAAAGCCAAGCCTACGAAGAAAGCCACGAGGTCAAGCCCTACCATAATGAGGGTAATGGCATTGCCAGAAAGCGTAGTCCCTATATGGGCGCAGATGGCAAATCTGGTCGGATAGATAAAAAAGAGTATCATTACCAGGAGCATTCCCACTACCGAAGGGTGGTATTTCCGAATCAAGCTAAAGGATGGGCCCTTGCCACCTTTCAGTTTTTCCTTCGGCAGGAACAAAGCTACCAGGACGACAGCTATCAGACCCAGAAGATATACTAGAAAAGAAAAATTCCAATTTATCTCCGCCAGAAGACCTGCCAGAAGTGTGGCCACCACTCCTCCCATCTGATTCATCGCAGCCGAAAGACCCATAAGCGAAGCCTGCTGCTCCGGAGGATAATAGTAAGCCAATAATCCTGTGGAAAGGGGCATAATCACACCCACACTCACTCCCAGCAAAGCTCTAAGCAAAAGCAACAGAGCCATATTATCCACGAAAAAACATCCGGCACCAGCCAACACATAAAGTCCTAATCCTAACAGGGCCAGAGTTCGGCTGTCAGTCAGGGAACAAAGCCAAGGAAAGATCAGATTGGTCAATATTATAAAAAGCGCCGGAATACTGATGATAAGCTGCAAAGACAAAGCTGAAGCTTCACAGAAATGGTCTTTGATAATACCCAGAGCCGGCGCGATGGCAGCTCCCGCCATCACGGTAAGAAGAGATATGGAAAGGATTGTGCAAGTGAGCTTTCCACTGATTTTTACTGACATAAATTAATGGAGTACAAGCTCTGCCAAGCATTCTAAAAAGGACTGCAAATTTAACAATTTTTGAAAAATTGCCAATTCGCAAAATCACCAAGTCTACTTTTTGCGTCTGGTACAAACACTCTGTGATTCTCCTCATTTTCCTCCAGACTATAACGGTGAGTAATCAACGGTGTCGTATCAATCTCAACTTTTCTAAAGTGCGTAATTCAACTTCATTATGTGTACCGGCCGGTCTTCCCCGTGATAGAGATGACTGCACCAGTTGATCTCTCCTGTATCCTTGAATCCGCATTTCTCCATAACACGTCCGGAGGCCGGGTTGTCGATGAAGAAGTCCGACCACAAAGTAAGAAATCCCTTGACATTGAAACAGTAATCAATCATTGCCCGAAGTGCTTCAGTAGCGATTCCACGGTTCCAGTAAGGTTTGGCTATCCAATAGCCGATTTCAGCATCCTCCTCCCCTATAGTGATGTTGCTCTCGCCGTGGATGAAGTACCCCATACAACCTATCGCCTCCCCGGTCTCGCGCAGAGTGACAGCCCAGGTGCGGTCATTGGTAAAGATGTCCCGGATCACTCTCCTGCTCTCCTCAATGTCCTTGTGCGGCGGCCATCCCGCCCTAGGGCCCACGTCCGGATCGGAAGCGTATCGGAAAAGCGCCTCCGCATCGGAGTCCAGCCACGGACGGAGGATGAGTCTATCTGTTTCTATCATGATTCAAGTTGTTATACTGATTCTCCTTTCGGAGGTTTACATATTGAAATCTCATCAACGGGATACACCTTGGAGTCATAGTTCGTGAGTGCGTCTATCTACCAGTCCAGGTTCTGGTCGAGAATCGAGCAGCAGGCATATCCTAACTTCATACTATGATATGTTATCTGTTGCTTTTATTTATAAGGTTGACTATGACTTTCACCATCATATCCATCTCATCGGCCTTGCTTTCTGCAATCATCAGGGTTAATGCCACAAGAGCATTGTCAGCTATTCTCTTGCTTCCATCCGGAGCGTACAAGATACCGTTGTTCTCCATGAACCACAAGAAAAGAGTAGCTGCTATTCTCTTGTTGCCGTCAGTGAAGGAATGGTTCTTCGTAACCAGGTATAGAAGCACAGCGGCTTTTTCTTCTATAGACGGATAGAGGTCCTGCCCGTCCCAAGTCTGGTAAATCTGTCCTATGGAGCTCATGAATGATTCGTCTTTCTCTTTTCCGAAGAGAGAACTCTCGCCGAATTTTTCTTTTAGACCGTTTATAACCTCCATAGCATTTTCGTAAGTTGCGTGAAAGGTTTCTTTCCCTGATGTATTCTTGATTTCCAGACTCTGGTAATCGTAGCCGTCCAGCGTGTCAAGGGCATAAGTATAGTCACGGACAACATCAAAAATCGAAATAATCTGGTCGTCGGCTCCTGTTTCGAGATACTGCATCGCACGACCCATCGTGTCCACCAAAGCCTTGAGTTCATCGTAACGCTCCTGAATGAGGCTGTTCTTGACTGCGTAGCCCTTGATCAGATAGTCCTTCAAGACGGAATTTGCCCAGATACGGAACTGTGTACCTCGTTTGGACTTAACACGATAACCAACTGAAATGATAACATCCAGGCTGTAATACTTGGTGATGTAAGTTTTCCCATCGGCAGCAGTTGTTCGGAATTCCCGAACTACTGAATCCTTTGAAAGTTCTCCTTCCTTGAAAACATTGCTAATATGTTCACTAATTGTTCCTTTACTCTTATCGAACAATGTGCAAATCTGAGACTGTGTCAGCCATACCGTTTCATTTTCCAGTTTCACTTCAAGACAGGTCTGACCGTCTGGAGCCTGATAGAGAATGATTCCGCCCTTTCCGGACTCTTCTATGATTATGTTATTACCCATACTTATACGACATTGAATCGAACAGTCTTCAAAGAAAAAATGGGCGGGTATTATTTTCCGCACATAGTATTATACAAATATATACATCTTTTCAGGATACACAACAATAGTTTTGACAATAGCGTAAATAACCACCGGAATAGATCTATCGGCGAAACAAATGCAAGTCTAGATACTTTCCGCAACATCCTATGTATAGATGAATTGGAGATATACACTCTCCAGAAAACTTCTCACAAGCGGAATAATCCGTCGCTGTTCTTGTCGGCTTCGCCGACCTTTTCGGGCTTCGCCCAGGTTTTGTCGGGGATGCGGGGCTGAGGCCTTGCATCCCCACGGTTTGACGCTTCGCTAAAGCGGACGGCTGAGCTGCCCTTAATTTTTATTCTGAGACAGGACGAATGGATAGGCCGTAATATCGGAAGGTGTTGCCCCTTCCGACGCTGTTTGAATAGAAGGACAGGCAGCACGCGTAGTACGGATAGTTCGTCGCGAGGGACGAAGACCAATAGTGGCCGATGAGCTCTTTACCGCCAAGGTTGACGTTGAGCCGATAACCGGCAGCAGGAAAGAAGATCCAATTGTCCGTGTAACCGGACTTCTTTGACTGGACCGCGTAACCTTCGACGCCATCTATGGTCGTCCATGTCCAGGAACAATTGTCAGTATTAAGCAACTCCGTCCACTCCTCATCCGTCGGCATACGCCATTTCCCGCCGAGGACGACAAAAGCAGCATCATCAAGTGCCTCAAGAACCGTCTTGTTATCTACCGTACCGTAAGAAGATTTATTATTGTACTTCTTCCAACCTGATGAATAACTTGAACCGGTATGATAAGGGCAGTTGCTCCAATCAAGGTTAATTCTTATATCGGAAACATCCTTTGTTCCCGCCCACTGATAATATCCCCCGTAGTCCGTCGGCTTGGAAGCACCGAGATTGCAAGAAGCCCACTTTACTGACAGACCGAGGTCAACTAATGGTTCAGACGGCAACGCAGGTGTTAAGAAATTGCCTATTGACGATACAAACTCCACATCATCCACCTTGGCGACGACTACGAAATTGTATGAAGAGGAGGAAGACAATGAAGAGAGAGTCTCTCTATAAGAACCATCTTCCTCTAAGGTCAAAGTCTTACTTGTGCCATTAGACCTCAATCCCGCCAATGTACTCTCGGATGAACTGTAATACACCGAAGCTGACTTGCTAAAACTTCCCTCCGACTGGACAGTCAGAATTCCGGAGATTGTTGCTGGCATACATTTGATATCAGCTACCTCTGCAGTCACGGAAGCCTGGATGGTCAAAGTTTTGAAAGACTTCACTTCCGATACAAACTCCACGTCATCTACCTTTGTGACGACTACGAAATTGTATGAAGTGGAGGAAGACAAAGAAGAGAGAGTCTCTCTATAAGAACAATCTTCCTCTAAGGTCAAAATCTTTTTGAGACCATTGGACTTCAGGCCATCCAAGGTACTCTCTGATGAACTGTAATACAACACCGCAGATTTATCGAAACTACCCTCAGACTGTACGTCCAGACTGCCGGAGATTTTTGCTGAATTACATAGAATATCAGATGCGGTTGCACTCACGGAAGCCTGGATGGTCAACGTCTTGAAGGATTTGACTTCGGTTACGAGCTCCACATCATCCACCTTAGCGACGACTACGAAATTGTATGAAGTGGAAGAAGACAATAGAGAGAGAGTTTCACTATAAGAACCATCTTCCTCTAATGTCAAAATCTTACTTGTTCCATTGGACTTCAAGCCCTCCACAGTATTCTCTGTATTACTATAATACAACACGGCTGACTTGCTGAAACTACCTTCCGACTGAACGGTCAAACTACCGGAGATTGTTGCAGATTTGCACTGAACATCAGATGCCTCCGCAGTCAATGAAGCCTGAATGGAGGCTGTTGTGAAGGTCTTAGTCTCACCTTTGTACAGAATGTCATCAAACTTCACATAAGCGACATAAGAGTATGCTGTGTTCTTCACAAGAGTCTCGTCGCGATATGAGAAAGCCTTGTCTGCAAGGTTGTTGGCGGTAAGAGTTTTAGCCTGACCGCCTTCCGGAGTAAGCTCGAAACCGTACTCGATGCTACTGTATTTGCAGTCTGTCAAGTCAAGTATCGCATTGAGCGCGGCCTCTTTGGGATAGACATCGCTCGCATCGAGAGTCTGTATCATACTGCTCAGAGCCAAAGTCTTGAACAATTTAGTCTCGCCGTATTCCACCACATCGTTCTGGATAATATAACTCCTGTAATAATATGTGGTTTCCGGCTCTAGTACGCCTGTATCAATGGTATAATTGTAATATGCGTCAAATTCTTTTGCTTCCAACTGCGTAGCCGAGCCGACAAGGACACCTGATGAAGTAGCATACAACACGCCGAAACTAAGGTTGGTGGCTGTCGTTTGAGAAAGAGTAACCTTTCCGGAAAGCTTGGCATTACGGCAGGAAATGTGTGTTGCCTCACCGGTAATGGCTCCCATTATTTCAGCTACTGTCACGACGCAACTTGCCGACTTGCCTTGGTCTACAGTTGTGGCAGTGATGCTAGTTGTACCGGCCCTAAGGGCCTTGACGACACCCTCTGCAGATACTGTTGCAACCGCCTCGTTGTCGCTCGTCCAGGTTATCTCCTTGTTAGTGGCGTTGTCCGGGGTAACAGTAGCCTCCAAAGTGAACTCCTCTCCTTCCGTAAGTGAAAGAGAAGTCTTGTTGAGAGCAATGCCGGTGACGCTGATGGCCTTATCTTTCACGGTAATCTCGCACTTGGCATTCACACCGTTGTCCTCCGATGTTGCCGTGATAAAAGTAGTGCCGGCAGAAACAGCCTCCACGATACCATCGGGTGTAACAGTTGCAACCGATTTCTTGCTGCTGCTCCACCTGATTTTCTTGTTTGTAGCGTTGTCCGGGGAAATTGTGACATCAAGCGAGGCCTGGTCCCCGACTGTCAACTCCAATGTACTCTTGGAAAGAGAAATGGAACTAACTCTAATTTCTTCGGGCTCCTGCTGGCAGGAAAACACTGATAAAACAGTAGCCGCTGCCAATGCGATAAAAGGCAAAAGTCGTTTCATATAATGATTTTCTAAAATTTCTATAGCTCAACAATTGCAAAGATCAAGATTTCTCTCATTATCTTTCTATTTAAGGCATTTCTTTGCAGCGACCTTCCATCTCACACTCCGGCAGAATCATTTGAAGAACCTGTCCACTTCCTTTACACAGGATGGGAGAGTAAAGACTGCCACCCTGTCACCAGCCTGCACCTGAGTGTCTCCCACAGCGATAAAAGCCTCATTTCCACGAAGAATTCCACCTATCACAGCATCCGAAGGGAAATCTATGTTCTTAAGCAATCCCTTGGTGATGGCACTACCCTCAGAAACCGTGTACTCCAAAACCTCAGCATCGGTTCCACTCATATATCTGACATAGTTTGCCCTATCTCCAAGAGTAAGTTTATAGATGCGACTGGCAGTGACGAGTTTCTTATTAATCACCACGTCCACTCCCATCTCCTCTGCCAACCTCACATACTCCATATTCTCCACCTCTGCCACAGTCCTGCTCACCCCGAACTTTTTCGCAGCCACGCAGGCCAATATATTCGCCTCATCATTTCCCGTAAGGGCGACAAAGGCATCCGAACTGCTCAATCCCTGCTCATAAAGGAAATCGGTATTCCTCGCATCGCCATTAATAACCTCCACATTATCAGGCATTTCCTCAGCAAGTTCCACACATCGCTCCCGTTTTAACTCTATGAGTTTCACAGAAGACATCTCGGAGGAAAGCAAAGAAGCGGTAATGGCTCCAACTGAACCTCCTCCCATAATCATCACCTTGGAAGCAGAGAAATCCTCCAAGCCCAGATAATCATTCAAAGCCTTGACCCCCTCCTTCATTATAATCAGGTAAACCAAATCCCCGTATTTGAATTTGGTGTCAAACTTAGGCATAATCGTGGTATCATCTCTGGAAATGGCGATAACTCGGAAAGCCGAAGACTCTTTCTTCGAGAAATGAGTGGTAAAATCCACCAGTTTGGTATCCAGGATAGGGCTATCTTCATCCAGACGGAAAGCCCCGATATGAAGTTTCCCCTTGGCAAAATCCATAGAATCGGAAGACGCATTGTAGCGAAGTTGAGAAACCACCTGCTCCGCGGCTATCTTCTCAGGGCACAATGGCATATCCAAGCCCATATTCTTCAAAAGCTGACGGTTCTTACTGGAGAGCAACTCCAGATTTTTAGTCCTGGCTACAACCGTCTTAGCCCCCATACTCTTTGCAAAAAGTGCAGCCACTATGTTAACTTCCTGCTGCACATAAGGATATACGGCTATAAACAAATCAGCCTTATTTACCTGTGCCTCAGTCAAAGCCTTTATAGAGGTAGGATCACCCTCCACGGGTTCTATGTCCACAGAGGCAGAAAGCGCCTCCAGTCTCGACTTTTCATCGTCGATGACAGCCACATCATTACCTTCCCTGAAAAACAATTTTGCAAGATGAGAACCAATCTCACCGGCACCGTCAATTACAACTTTCATCTTATTCCGAACAATCTGACTAACAATATCAAGCCCGAACCTGGCTTAACTTTAACCAAAGCCTCCAAGGGCTTTATATTAACACTTTTATACTCCCTGTGAGCTTGAAAGACCGCCTGCGCATAGTCTTTCTTTCCGCTCAGCAAGTAAAGCAGGGCGCAGGCCCAATCCAAAACATAGCGAAAAGCTATCCTGCAGGAAGCCCTGAAGGGGCCTATCGCTGCCGGCAGATTCTTCTTCAGCATCCAAAGGGAATTCCTGTAATTCAACCTCAACTTCATAGGCGAAGTGAAAGGCAAGGTCCCGCCTCCTATATGATAGACCACGCTCTGCGGCTGCACCCACACCTGATATCCCTGGCTCTGAGCCCTCCAGCAGAGGTCTATCTCCTCCATATGCGCGAAAAATCTCGAATCAAAGCCCCCCAGGCTCTTCCACAAACTGCTGCGGATAAGCATCGCCGCACCGCTTGCCCAAAAGACCCGTGCGCTCCGGTCATAGCGGCCTGTATCCTGCTCCACCTTAGAGAGCACCCGGCCGCGACAGTAAGGATAGCCGAAGAAGTCCAGCAAGCCCCCCGCCGCCCCTGCGTATTCGAAGCGTTTAGTTTTATGCCAATCCCCACTCTCCCCTCTTTCCAAAGCCAATAGCTTAGGCGCGCATATTCCACATTCCGGCTTTTCTTCCATAAGCTGAAGCAGTGGGCCAAGCCAATCCCGCTCCACCTCTATATCCGAATTCAAAAGCAGATAATACTGCGCATCTATCAGGGACAAAGCTTTGTTATAACCTCCGGTAAAACCCAGATTCTCTCCCAAGGGGAGTCTTATCACCTCCGGAAAATCCCTCTCCAAAAGCTCCAAAGAGCCATCTGTAGATCCGCTGTCAGCCACATACAGGGCATCTTCACTCCCAAGGGAAGCCAAAACCCCAGGCACGAAAGACTTTAGAAAATCCTTCGTATTCCAATTCAATATGACCACAGCTACCCTCACGAAGGACAAATATACTCAATTATTTTTTAAGCTCTCAGCTATACTCTCAGCCGCCCTGATTCCATCCACGGCAGAGGAGACTATACCTCCGGCATAACCCGCACCCTCTCCACAAGGATAAACCCCAGGGAAGTACTCATACTCGAGAGTCTGCGGATTCCTCGGGATTCTAACTGGAGAAGAAGTCCTGGACTCCACCCCCAGAAGCAGAGCCTCATTAGTATAATAGCCCTTGATTTTTACCTGAGGAAAAGCCTTTCTAAGCCTGCGAGACACAGCCCCGGGAAGAGCCTCGTGCAGGGCAACACTCTTAATTCCAGGAGCATAGGAAGTCCGTGGAAGCGCAGAAGAAATCCTCCCCTTACAAAAATCCACCATCCTCTGGGCCGGAGCTGTAAAGCCACTCTGAACCTGAGCCCACATATCCCTCTCGACCTGCATCTGAAAATCCAAAAGCCGAAGAGGAGAATCTCCGGCGACATCTTCGGGCTCAATCTGCACCACCACACCGGAATTGGCCCATATAGAGCTGCGCGCGGAATTAGACATTCCGTTCAGCACTATGCTCCGGCTTTCAGTCGAAGAAGGCACGAGCACACCGCCGGGGCACATACAGAAAGAAAAGACTCCCCGTCCTTCCACCTGCTGGACAAAAGAATACTCTGCAGCAGGAAAGCCTTCCCTCCACTCTCCTCGGTACTGAGCCTCGTTAATCAGACTCTGAGGATGCTCCACCCTCACTCCGAGAGCAAAACCCTTGGCCTGTAAAACTCCACCCACAGACTGCAAAATCTCATACACGTCCTTTCCGGAATGCCCGCAAGCGAGAATCACCGCCCTCGCCTCATATCTGGCCCCATCCTTACAGGCCAATTCCACCTTCTCCCCTTTCCTCCTCATAGCACAGATCCTGGAGTTAAAGTGATATTCCCCACCGTGCTCCAGAATGCACTTCCGGATATTCTCTACTATCTCAGGCAGCCTGTCCGAGCCCAGATGAGGGTGTGATTCAATGAGAATGTCTTCCGAAGCCCCGAAACGAACAAACTGATGCAGCACTTCCCTGTTATCCCCTCTTTTCGAGGAGCGGGTATAGAGTTTTCCGTCAGAAAAAGTGCCTGCCCCTCCCTCTCCAAAACAATAATTCGAATCCTCATCCAAAATTCCCTCCCTGGAAATCAAGGCCAAGTCCCTCTTCCTGCTATGCACATCCTTTCCCCTTTCCAATATCACCGGCTTCAGACCTGCCATCAACAGGTGCAGGGCAGCAAACATTCCGGCCGGACCTGCGCCCACCACCAGAACTTCCGGAGCAGAGTGCACATCCTTATATTCAGGAAGACTATATGGCTGAAAATCAACACCCTCCGAAAAGAGTTCGCAGCGATATCGATACTGGGGACTATGCCTGGAATCTATACTTCTCTTAAGATTCAGTTCCAGAGAAGGATCTTTAAACTCTCTTCTTAGCCTCTCCCTTACCTGGGCGGCATTCAGGGGAGAATCCATCGGAGTAGTGAATTCGTAAACTCGCATTAGAAGTCAGCTATTCGGGAGACGGGAGCCACATCCAAAGGACATCTTTCCCCGTTCAGATAATGAAAATATCCAGCGATGGCTATCATCGCGGCATTATCAGTAGTAAACTTAAATTCAGGCAGATACACATTCCATCCCCTATGCTTACCCTCCAGCAGCATCCTTTCCCTAAGGCCACTGTTAGCGGAAACTCCCCCACCTATAGCCACCTCCTTGATACCTGTCTGCTTAACAGCCTTTATGAGTTTGTCCATCAGAATGTCTATGAGGGTCTTCTGGAAAGAGGCGCAGATGTCAGCCTTATTCTTTTCCATAAAATCCGGATCCAGCAGCAATTGGTCCCTCACAAAATAAAGCAGGGAGGTCTTGACCCCGCTGAAACTGTAATCAAGGCCGGGGATATGAGGTTTGGCAAACTTAAAACGATTCGGGTCGCCTTCCTTAGCCAATCTGTCTATGACAGGCCCTCCCGGATAACCCAATCCCATCATCTTCGAGCACTTGTCAAATGCCTCTCCCACGGCATCGTCTATGGTAGCCCCCAGAATCTCAAAATCCAAAGGAGAATTTACCCTGACTATCTGGGAATTACCGCCTGAGACCAGGAGACAAAGATAAGGGAAGGAAGGTTCCCTGACAGGCTGATCCTTTTGTCTGACAAAAGATGCCAATACATGTCCCTGCAAGTGATTCACCATCACCAGAGGGCAATCCAGGGCCAGAGACAATGTCTTCGCAAAAGAAGTCCCTACCAAAAGGGAACCCAATAGCCCGGGACCCCTGGTAAAGGCTATGGCCGTAAGCTCGGAGGCTGATACTCCGGCCCGCTTGAGGGCTTCGCTCACAACCGGCACTATATTCTGTTCGTGGGCCCTTGAGGCAAGCTCCGGCACCACCCCGCCATAGGCACGGTGAACGTCCTGACTTGCAAGTACATTGGACAGCAAAACCCTGTCCGAAATTATCGCTGCCGACGTGTCGTCGCAGGAAGATTCTATTCCGAGAATAATATCTGCCATAGTAAGGGGCAAAAATAGGAAAACTTTTGCTAAATTTGAGCGATAATGCGCAAGAAGAAGACAAGGATAATCATTACCCGTATTCTCGAAGCCATAGTGCTGCTTTCGGGAATAGCTCTTCTGTTACTACAAAGCCCGGGAGTTCAGACCAGACTCGGACAAAAAGTCGTCCGTCTGGCCGAAAATCATCTGGATGCCAGGATAGAATTCTCCCGCATCAAATTTGCCCCATTCACCACCCTGATAATAAAAGACCTGTCCATTATCGACAATAATCCGCAGAGTTCGCTGGATACCCTGCTCTGCGCCCAGCACGTCTCCGCCACTTTCACCCTGAAGGGTTTGCTGACAAAAAAGGGAGGAGTTCATCTGGACAGGGTGAGAGCGGAGGGCATCTGCCTGAATTTAGCCATATACGACAGCAGCAGATGCGAATATGAGAACAACTTCTCCTCCGTCTTTATGATTAAGGAGAAAGTCGATGAGCCCAAGGAAGTTCCAGACCTATTTTCCATCAAACGGGCGGACATCAAGAACTTCCGCTTTCGAATGCTGAACCTCAACGAGGGCTACGAATACCCTGGAGAAGGCATCAACTGGTTCGACCTGGATCTCACGGCTGATGTCAGGGGTCACGATATCAACTTCGTGGACAGCCATTGCAGTTTCTTTGTGGACAGGGGCCTTATAAGCGAAAAATCAGGATACAGTTTATCCATTAAGGGGGAATGTGTTACCGGAATGGGTCTCACTGAGGTTAAAAACACTCAGATTCGGGATGCCAATTCCTCTGTATTCATCAAGCGTTTCACGATGTTTACCGAGAAAAACTCGGATTTCAAGGACTTTTTAAACAAAGTGGAACTGAGTCTGGATGCCAGCGCAGAGCCTCTTGCCATAGAGAGCATCAGCCATTTCTGCGGGCTTTACTCCGAGAGTCCCCTGCTGCTGGACATAGAACAACTGAAATTTAAGGGAAGCATTAATAATCCCGAAATCTCCCAGGCTGTCTTTAGAGAAAGACTCAGCGCTTTAAGCGCAGACCTGAGCCTGAAGATGAAGAATTCCCTTAGCCCTCAAAATGCCGAACTAAAACTAGTATCCAGAAAGCTCGAATTCAGTCCTGAGGGCATAGGCAGTTTCGTATCCGCCTTTATGGAAGACAAAAAGCTGGACATCAGTGGCTTTGCACCTGGCTTGGAAGCAGATTTGACCGGCAATGTCGAAGGAGCCCTGAACTCACTCCAGGCAGATTTGACGCTAAAGAGTAATATGGGAGAGTTGCTTCTGAAGGCCAAACTCTCAGAACTGGTCAGCCCCGACAAAGCTCCAAATTTCGAAGGAGAACTGGAAATTAACGGAGCGGATCTATCAAAGATAAGCCTAAACGAAGCCTTAGGCAAAACATCCCTTAGGCTGAAGGCGGACGGAGTCCTTCACAAAGGGAATCCTTACATTAAAATAGACGAACTGAAAATAAACGAGTTAAGTTTCAACGACTATACTTACAGCAGGATTGACGGCAAAGGCTATTTCCAGGACAAGACATTCACTGGGAACCTGCGCTGCAACGACCCTAACCTCACCCTTATCTTTGGAGGTAGTTTTTCGCTTTCGAACAAGAGTTCGAACTCCATCTACCGCTTCAATCTAAATTTGGCATACGCTGACCTGCAGAAATTGAACATAGACACCAGAGGTGGTAATTCCAAGCTGTCCGCTCTGATTAACATAGACTTACGCAGCACTAACGGGCACGTTCTGATAGGTAACGCCAGCATCCCGCAGCTCGTTTATACTGACGACCAGGGCAAACATAACATAGGTGAGATCAAATTCGCCTCCGTGCTGGAGCAGGAGAAGATTCGCCTGAATCTCAAGTCCTCCTTTGCAGACCTGGCCTATACCGGAGATCCGGACCTGGCCAGCATCGTCGATCCGATATTGGCCTGCACACTCTCCAGAGCCCTGCCTTCCGTCTTTATTAGCGATATGCCGGAGTGGAAAAATCGTACTTTCGACGCAGTGGCAGTGATTAAGGACACTAGGGAAATCCTTAGTTTTCTCCATCAGGATATCCAGATTGCAGATGGTACCCGTCTGAGCGCAAGTCTGAAAAACGACTCTTCGTTCAGCCTGAATTTCGATTCTGCCAGCGCACGGTTCAATGACTATTTCCTAAAGAACCTGAAAGCTCAGATAGTATCAGACGAGAATATCCTCAGTTCAAGATTGGGAATAGAGGAACTGATAATTAAGGATTTCAGCACTAAAAACACCGCGCTCGAAGTGGAGGCCGCAGAGGATCAGGCCAAGCTCAAATTCAAAACTGAAAAGATACTTGGCAAAGACTTATCTACAGAGATGCAGTTGAACGCACTCTGTTCGAACAGGGAAGATGGCAAACTGCACGTGGACGCCTCCCTGGGAGATTCCTTCATAAACATAGGCGCTCAGAGATGGGCCTTCTCCCATCCGGACATCAATTGGGAGGACGAGAAGTTGAGCATCGCTGATTTCAGCCTCAGCAACGAAGAACAGAAGATCGAATTGAAAGGCGATCTAAGTTCAGTGGTGCCAAGCGAATTGGCATTGATTATAAATAATTTGGAACTGCAGACGGCCAATGCACTACTGGACGGCGAGATGCCGCTGTCGGGAATACTTGAGGGTCGGATATCCCTGATGACCCCGTCCCAAAGCAATGCCGGACTGAACATAGACCTGAATTGTCCGGAATTAAAGCTAGGCCTGGCCAATGCCGGCAGAATCAGTCTCAATGCCTTCCTGGACGATGAGGATGACCTAATCAAGTTCAGCCTGAGCAACATCACGGAAGGGAACGAGAAACGAATCAAAGCGGAAGGCAGTTTCAATTCCCTCTCTTCCTATCTGAATGCCAAACTCAGCCTCAACGCCTTTGACCCGGGATTGCTCCAACCGGCCTTGAGCGGATTATTGAGCGAATTGAGCGGAAGGATAGATGGAAAGATCAGTGCAAACGGCCCTATAGACAAACTTGCCATAAGAAGCAACGCCCTTACTCTCAGCGACATAAAACTCGCTCTCAAAGCTACGGGGGTACACTACGACATCAATGGCAAACTGCGTTTTGACTCTGAAGGCCTGCTGATAGATATGATAAACATCAAAGATCCTAAACAGGGGAAGGCGGAATTGAGCGGACGCTTCCCTATGCTGAATTTGGATCTGGAGAATTTCAGCGTTCTGGATAAGAAAAGCGGCAGCGATAACTTTTATGGGAATCTGGCCCTGGATGGGAACATTCAACTCAAGGGCGAAAACCTGAGAAAACTCTCTCTGGAGGCCGACCTGGCCAATTCCGGTGCCGGCAAGGTCTTTATCACCCTGGATGGAGGCAACGAGACTTCCTCCTCCCTGCTTAGTTTCAAAGAAGCCGCCAGCGATGAAATAAAAGAGGATGCTTTCGTTAAAAAACAGCTTGAAAACAATCCTGCCTCCCAATTCGAGGCCAAATGCAGGCTGAACGTCAACTCCGGACTGCTTATCACAGCTAATCTGGACAAGCAGGGCAGCAATTCCCTGAACATCGCCGGAGATGGAGTCATTACAGCCGATTTCGATAATAAAAACTCCGACATAAGTCTGGGTGGAAATTATAACATCACTAGCGGAAAGTATCATTTCTCCACACTTAGTTCACTTATTAGCAAGGACTTTAGCATAGAGGACGGGAGCAGCCTCACTTTCTCGGGAGATGTGATGGATACTGAGTTGAACATCTCCGCCACACATTCTCTGAAGGCCTCCTTGAGTTCACTGATTTCAGATACCACCTCGGTATCTACTAGAAGGCTGGTGAACTGCGGAATCAAGATTACAGACAAGATACGATCCCCTCAGTTATCCTTCTCCATAGATGTTCCAGACCTGGACCCTACTACAAAATCCCTGGTGGAGAGTGAATTGAATACTGAAGACAAGATCTCCCGACAATTCCTTTCCCTCGTGGTACTGGGAGGCTTTATGCCTGGCAGCCAAAGCGGAATCGTAAACAATAACAGCAGTAATTCCAACTTCCTGCTCAGTAATCTCTCCTCCATAATGTCGGGACAACTCAACGCGGTCCTCCAAAAGATGGGAATTCCTCTGGACTTCGGACTGAGCTATCAGCAAAATGAAATGGGTAACAACGTTATGGACGTGGACGTATCCACCCAATTCCTGGACAATATGATCTCGGTGAACGGTTCCTTGGCTAACCGCAAATTCTCATCCTCCAGTGACGAGAATATGGTGGGAGACCTGGACATTACCATCAAATTGAACAAGTCCGGACACTTCAGACTGAATTTATTCTCCCATTCGGCGGACGATTATACCAACTATCTGGATAACAGCCAGAGGAACGGCGTAGGTATATCCTATCAAAAGGAATACGATAACTTAAAGGATTTCTTCAGGCAGTTATTCAAAAAAGAAGAAAAGGAAATGGAATTCATTCCTAACAAGAAGATTAGAATTACAAATGAGCAACAATAAAGGCAAACTATATCTAGTACCATCCCCTCTAAGTGAAAGAGAGCCCTCGGAAGTGATTCCCGCACCTGTACTTGAACTGCTTCATCACATAGACAATTATGTGGTGGAGGAAGAGCGGACTGTCCGCAGATACCTCTCCAGAGCAGGATTGAAGGGTCATATCGAAGAATTGAATTTCTCAGTCCTGAATGAACATAGCAGTCCCGAAGAGGTGGAAGGGATGCTCAGCCTTTTCGATAATGGAAGGGATGTAGCCCTGATCAGCGAAGCCGGACTTCCTGCAGTGGCTGACCCTGGAGCTGCCCTGGTAGCCCTCTGTCACAGACACGATATAGAAGTCTGTCCCCTTGTGGGACCATCCTCTTTGATGCTGGCCCTTATGGGCAGCGGTCTGGATGGCCAATCCTTTGCCTTTCGGGGCTATCTGCCGGCTAAGAGCGAACAGAGAAAAGCGGCCATCAGGGAGGCGGAAAGGCTTTCCGGAACTTTGAAACAGACTCAGATATTCATAGAAACCCCTTATCGCAGCGATGCTCTCTTTCAGGATTTTCTAGCTTGTCTTATGCCTTCGACCAAACTCTGTGTGGCTAAAAGGCTTTGCTCTGATGAGCAGTACATTAAGACCTACGAGGTATCCAAGTGGAAAAGCCGCAAAGTCCTCTTAGGAAAAGAGCCTTGTGTTTTTTTAATTCTAAAGTGATTGATGAAAGGAAAACTTGAATTGAGAGGAATGAAATTCCACGCCTTCCACGGTTGTCTGGATTTCGAAAGGGAGAAAGGTGGAGAGTATCTGGTGGATTTCGAGGCGGAACTGGAAGTGGACAAAGCAGCCCTGAGTGATTCCCTGGAAGATACCATAGATTATTCTGCCATATACTCTCTTATAAGCAAGGAGATGGTGCAGCCTTCCAATCTGATAGAAAACCTGGCCGCGAGGATATTCAGGTCTCTGGAAGCAGCCTTTCCCTCCCTGGAGCATTTCAGCATCAGCCTTTCCAAGCTAAAGCCTCCGGTAGGAGGAGAGCTGGACAGGGCCGTAATACATTTGAGCAAATGAAAATAGCCTACCTTACCCTCGGCTGCAAACTGAACTACGCCGAGACTTCCACATACGAGAGAGCTTTCCGACAGGCGGGATTCGAGACTGTGTCTGCTAAGGAAAAGGCGGATTTGTACCTGATTAACACCTGTTCGGTTACAGCCACCTCAGATGCCAAGTCCCGCAACCTCATCCGTAAAACCCACAGGCTGAATCCTGAGGCTAAGATTATAGTCTGCGGCTGCAGCGCCCAGCTGCGAAGAGAGGAACTTAGTAGTATAGAGGGAGTCTGGAAGATTTTCGGCTGCAAGGAAAAGGCCTTGATAGTCCCCCAGTGCCTGCTGGCCTTGGGCTTCGAAGTTGAAGAACCCGACCTGGAGGACAAGGTCTTCGGGGCTTATAGCAGCGGGGAGAGAACCAGATGCTTTTTAAAGGTACAGGATGGCTGCGATAACAAATGTCATTACTGCACAGTGCCTTATGCCCGAGGAGAAAGCCGCAGCATAAGGATATGCGAAGCTGTCAGAATGGCAGAGAAAGCTGCCTCGGAAGGCATCAGGGAGATAGTCCTTACAGGAGTAAACACCGGTGACTTCGGAAAAAATAACGGAGAGAGTTTTCTGGACCTGCTGAAAGCCCTGGAAAAAGTGGAAGGAATACAGAGGTATAGAATTTCCAGCATAGAACCTAACCTTTTGAGTGATGAGATCATCGACTGGATAGCCTCAGGCAGCAAATTCCAGCCACACTTCCACATCCCCCTTCAGACCGGCTGTGACGAATTGCTGAAGGCTATGGGAAGGCACTACGACAGCGCCTTCTTCGAAAAGAAATTGGCCTACCTAAGAGAAAAGCTTTCGGATGAGGTGTTCATAGGAATAGACGTGATGGTGGGCCTACCTGGAGAAAGCGAAGAGCTGTTCGAAAAGAGCTTGGCATACATAAAAAGGATTAGGCCGGCTTTCATTCACGTCTTTCCATACTCCAGAAGGCCGGGCACGCTGGCCGCGCAGATGGAGGGGCAGGTGAGCGAGCAGGAGAAAAAGCGAAGGGTGGAGCTGATGGAGAAACTTTGCCTGGAGCTGCACGACTCCTTTGTGAACTCGCAGAAAGGGAAAAAAGCCCTGGTTCTCTTCGAGTCGAAAGAGAAAGACGGACAGATGAGCGGCTATAGCGGCAACTACATCAGAGTGAGCCGAGAGTATGATCCGGATTTGGTAGGAAAGATAGTTGAAGTAGTGATATGAAATGCAAATTGACTTTTTTAGGGACGGGAACCTCCCAGGGGATTCCGGTAATAGGCTGCAAGTGTGAAGTTTGCACTAGCACCGACCCGAGGGACAAGCGCTACCGCTCTTCCGCCCTGGTGGAATATGGGGACATTACGATGCTGATAGACTGCGGACCTGATTTCCGTTCCCAGATGCTGAGAGCGGGAGTGGAGCACCTGGATGCCGTGCTGCTAACCCATAACCATAAGGACCATACCGGAGGCCTGGACGATTTGAGATCCTTTAACCTCTTGGAACATAAACCAGTAAATATCTTCTGCGAGGACTATGTGGAACATTCTATGGAGCAGGAATACAGCTACGCCTTCACAGAACCGCACTACCCTGGAGTGCCGGAATGGTATGTCAGACATATAGATGGGCAGCATCCTTTCAGAGTGGAGCCTAATGAAATCCTTCCGACCTTGGTCTGGGAAAGTGGAGTGGGCTACCATAAGGTGCAGTCCGATATCAGCGAGATAAAGCGCAAAGGAGTGGAAGTCATACCTATACAGGGTTATCACAACCTGGACAAAACTTTTTCTGTGCTGGGTTTTCGCTTCGGACAGATAGCCTACCTTACGGATATGAGATGTCTGGAGGAAGGGGAATTGGAAAAACTTAAAGGGCTGAAGGCGCTGACCCTGAACTGCGTGGGAAGAAAATTGCACCACTCCCACTTCTGCCTGGATCAGGCTATCGAATTGGCCCAAAGAATTGGAGCGGAGAACACCTACCTGACTCATTTGGCACACGCTTTGGGAAAACACGAAGATCTGGAGGCCTCGCTTCCGGAAGGCATTCACGCCGCTTATGACGGACTCGTAATAGAATCAAATTAATTAAAAATGAAAAGAATAACTTATTTATTACCATTACTGTTAATGTGCGCTTGCAACACTAATCCCCTTTTGAGGGAGTCGTCCCTGCCATACGGGGCAGTTGAATTCGACAAGATTAAAAACGAGCATTACCTCCCAGCCTTCAAAAAAGGCATAGAGGAGGCAAAAGCTACTGTAGATGAGATAATTGCAGACTCTGAATATCCTACATTCGAAAACACCGTCCTTCGTCTGGAGAACAGCGGAGAGACTTTGGACAGGGTGGCAGGAATCTTTTTCAACATCAGGGAAGCTGACAGTTCCGATGAGCTGCAGCAGATAGCCGTGGAAGTCAGTCCTTTTCTGAATGAGTACGAAGTCTATGTCAGCACCAATCCTGTGCTCTTTGACAGAGTGAAAGAAGTATATGAACACTCCGAAAAGCTAGAGCAGGATCAGAAAAGACTCACAGAGAAAATTTACAAATCTATGGTAAGGGGAGGAGCCCTTTTGAGCGAGGAGGACAAGGCCAAGTTTGCCGCTCTCAGCGAAAAACTCTCCCTGCTGCAACTCGAGTTTTCGAAAAACGCATTGGCAGCCACCAACGCATTCAGCCTGAACCTGCAGGATGAGAAAGAATTGGCAGGTCTTCCTGAATCCCTGGTGGAGCAGGCTGCAGAGCTGGCGCAGGAAAAGGGCCAAAGCGGCTGGACCTTCGACCTTTCCTACCCTATGTACAGCCCGTTTATGAAATACTGTGACGAGCGCTCCCTTCGCGAGCAGATGTACAAAGCCTATGCTTCCAGAGCCTGCGGAGGAGAATTTGACAACTCACAGGTAGTGCTGGACATCACTTCCACCCGCATAGAGATAGCTCAGCTGCTGGGTTATAAGAGCTATGCCGACTATGTCCTGGAAGAAAGAATGCTCAAAAGCACAGAGCAGGTTTACGATTTCCTGAATCAGCTTTTGATTCCATCCCTTCCGGTGGCAAAACAGGAGGTGAAGGCGGTTCTGGACTACGCCAGAGGCAAGGGCTTCCCTGAAAAAGAACTTCAGGCCTGGGACTTCTCCTACTGGAGTGACAAATACCAGAAAGCCTTTTATGACTTCGACGAAGAGCAGCTCAAGCCTTATCTGGAGCTTGACAGCTGCGTAAAGGCAGTATTCGATCTGGCTGGCAAACTCTATGGCCTGAATTTCGAACTTAGAGAAGACCTTCCTGTATATCATCCGGACGTTAAAGTCTATGATGTCAAGGACAGGACAGGCAGGCATATGGCCCTTTTCTATGTGGACTTCTTCCCTAGGGCATCGAAACGTAGCGGGGCCTGGATGACCGAATTCCGTGGCCTGAAGCAAAAGGATGGGCAGGAGATCAGACCTTTGGTGAGCCTGGTGACGAATTTCACCAAGCCAAGTGCCAGCAAGCCTTCGCTTATCTCTCACTACGAGCTGACTACCCTGCTGCACGAATTCGGCCACTCCCTTAACGCCATCCTGAGCGAAGGCCGCTACGGAAGTCTGACCACCACCAACGTAAGTACAGATTTCGTGGAACTGCCTTCCCAGATTATGGAGAACTGGGCCTTCGAGACAGAATTCCTGCAGAGTTTTGCAAAGCATTATCAGAGTGGAGAAGTGATTCCTAATGAACTGATACAGAAGATTATAGCCACAAAGAACTATAACTCAGCCTATTTCCAGGTAAGACAGTTAAACTACGGCTACCTGGATATGGCCTGGAACACTTTGGAGACTATGACAGACAAGGACGTTCTGAGTTTCGAAAAGGAAGCCACAAAGCGCTGCAGCCTGCTCCCTGGAGTCGAAGGAGCTTGCATATCCACAGCTTTCACCCATATCTTCACAGGCCAATACGCCGCCGGATACTACTCCTACAAATGGAGCGAAGTCCTGGAGGCCGACGCTTTCTCCCTCTTCAAGGAAAAAGGCATCTTCAATCCAGAAGTCGCAGAATCCTTCAGGGCTAACATACTAAGCCAGGGGAACAACGAAGACCCTGCCGTGCTCTTTAGGAAATTCAGAGGCAGAGACCCGCAAGCTGAAGCCCTGCTTAAGAAACTGGGAATCACTCAGTAGAAGGCTCCACTCCGAAATACTTTAAGAACATATCGGAAGGAGATTCAGTACGGTTAAGACAATATTTTTCCATCATAGAGGCCCTCTGAAGAGCGGCCTCTTTGAGTTTGTTATAATAATCCAGCCGCAGATTCACGTTCTTAGGGGCCAGACGGGGATGCCGTATGCAGATGACCGTGCTGACGGCGCAGGGGATGTATTTGATGACGTGCTCGAGCGAAAGTTCATAGAGCAGAACCCTGAGTTGAGGCACGGTGAGGGAAAGATTGGCCGCGAGATATTTCTCATCGACAGGCACGGCATAGGAGAAAATAGCCGTGTAACTGCGCATCAGCAACTCCAGCAGGCTGATCATCTCCGGCTTTGGAAAATCCAGATAATGCAGGCTCTTTCTCTCCGGCAGAATTTTCACTCTGGTCGGAATGTCCACGTCTTCGGTGTAGAAGAAATGCCCTATCCTGGACAAATACTCCAAGGCGTAATGGGTGCTCACCCTCGGAAGGGAGAAGTGCTTGCAGAACTCTGCCAAATCGAACTTCAACTCCCTGCCCTCCCCCGTCTCGTAAGGAATCTGATAATAGACGTGAATCTTCTGATAGACCTCCTCGATAAATTCCGGCGTAGGGAAAGAAAGCTCCACCATCTGGTATAACCTACTGATATCCCGTTTGTTATAAAGGAGCACGGCATAGGCTTTAAGCCCATCCCTTCCGGCCCTTCCGGCCTCCTGGTAATAGGCCTCCATAGAATCCGGAATATCCATATGCACCACAAAACGCACGTCCGGCTTGTCAATTCCCATTCCGAAGGCATTGGTGCATACCATCACCCTTATCCCAGACTCCTTCCAACTTTGCTGCCTTTGGCTGCGGCTTTCACTGCGAAGACCGGCGTGATAATAGTCCGCGCTCACCCCACAGGACTTCAGGAACTGCGCGACCTCCTCACATTTCCTGCGATTTCGCATATAGACTATTCCCGAACCCTGCACCTTCTGACAAATAGTCAGCAGCTGCCCCAGCTTGTCATTGCACTCCCTCACCACATATTTGAGATTCTCTCGGCTGAAATCCCCCTTCAGGACATTCTTTTCCTTGAAGGCCAATTTCTCCATAATATCCTCGCAGACCTGAGGGGTGGCCGTTGCCGTGAGCGCCAAGACAGGCACTTCCGGAAGCACTTCGCGAATCTGGCCTATCAGCAGATAATCCGGCCGGAAGTCATATCCCCACTGCGAGATACAGTGGGCCTCATCCACCACTATAGTGCTGATGGGAAGGCTGTCCAGATATGAGCGCAGCAGCGTGGTTCCCAGCCTTTCCGGCGAGAGGTATAAGAACTTACAGTCCGGATCATAGACCGCATTGTTCAAGGCCAATTCTATCTCGCTTCTGCTCATCGAAGAGTTTACTGCCAGAGCCTTGATTCCTTTCGCCCTGAGATTCTCAATCTGATCTTTCATCAGGGCGACCAGAGGACTTATCACCAGGGCAAGGCCATCCTTCATAAGCTGAGGGAGTTGGAAACACAGAGATTTTCCACCTCCGGTAGGCAGCAGGGCCAATGTATCCCTTCCCTCCAGCACGGAGTCTATCACCTGCTTCTGAAGGGGGCGAAAAGTATCAAATCCCCAGTATTTTTTCAACAAGTCGAAAGGCATATTTATTGCAGCAATAGCCAAAATTGTTTATCTTTGCGTCGCAAATTTTTATAAGACAAAAATACAAATTATACTTTAGAATATGGCAAACATTGATCTTTCAAAGTACGGTATCACAGGCGTGACCGAGATTCTTTACAACCCTTCCTACGAAGTGTTGTATAACGAGGAGACCAAACCTGGTCTCGAAGGCTATGAGAAAGGACAGGTTACCGAACTGGGTGCCGTCAACGTAATGACCGGCGTTTACACCGGCCGCAGCCCTAAGGACAAATACATCGTAATGGATGCTAACTCCAAGGACACCGTATGGTGGACTTCCGAGGAGTACAAGAATGACAACCACCCTCTCAGCGAAGAGAACTGGGCCATCCTCAAGGACCTCGCCCTCAAGCAGCTTTCAGGCAAACGCCTCTTCGTAGTGGACGGTTTCTGCGGAACCCACAAAGACACCCGTATGAAGGTTCGCTTCATTATGGAGGTGGCTTGGCAGGCACATTTTGTGACTAATATGTTCATCCGTCCTCAGAACCAGGCAGAGTTCGATCAGGAGCCTGACTTCGTAGTATATTGCGCAGCTAAGGCAAAGGTTGAGAACTATAAGGAACTTGGCCTCAACTCTGAGACAGCAGTCGCATTCAACGTCAGCAGCAAGGAGCAGGTTATTCTGAACACCTGGTACGGCGGTGAGATGAAGAAGGGTATGTTCTCTATGCAGAACTACTTCCTCCCTCTCAAGGGCATCGCATCTATGCACTGCTCAGCAAATACCGACCTCAACGGTGAGAACACCGCCATCTTCTTCGGTCTTTCCGGAACTGGTAAAACCACCCTTTCCACAGACCCTAAGCGTCTGCTTATCGGAGACGACGAGCACGGCTGGGACGACGAGGGTGTATTCAACCTCGAAGGCGGTTGCTACGCTAAGGTTATCAAACTCGACAAGGAGAGTGAGCCGGACATCTACGGAGCTATCCGCAGAGACGCCCTCCTGGAGAACGTTACAGTAGATAAGGACGGTAAGATCGACTTTAACGACAAGAGCGTTACCGAGAACACCCGTGTATCTTACCCTATCTATCACATTAACAAGATCGTTCGCCCTTACTCACAGGGTCCTGCCGCAAAACAGGTGATCTTCCTTTCAGCCGATGCATTCGGAGTACTTCCTCCAGTATCCATCCTTACTCCTGAGCAGACCAAGTACTACTTCCTCTCAGGATTCACTGCTAAGCTGGCAGGTACCGAGCGCGGTATCACCGAGCCTACTCCTACCTTCTCAGCCTGCTTCGGACAGGCCTTCCTCGAGTTGCACCCTACAAAGTATGCCGAGGAACTTGTAAAGAAGATGGAGAAGAGCGGCGCCAAGGCTTATCTGGTTAACACCGGATGGAACGGAACAGGCAAGCGTATCTCCATCAAGGATACCCGCGGAATCATCGATGCCATCCTTAACGGATCCATCGACAAGGCTCCTACCAAGCAGATTCCTTACTTCAACTTCACTGTTCCTACAGAGCTCGAAGGCGTAGACACCCACATCCTCGATCCTCGTGACACCTATGCAGATCCTGCACAGTGGGAGGAGAAGGCAAAGGATCTGGCCGGACGTTTCATTAAGAACTTTAAGAAATACGAAGGCAACGAAGCAGGAAAGGCTCTTGTAGCTGCAGGTCCTACTGTTGAATAATTCATTGATTATTCTTATATTTGTAAAGTATGTCCCACAATGGGACATACTTTTTTGCTTTCATAAAAATGACCATCGAAGAGCTAAAGGATAACATCCGGGTTATCGAAGACTTTCCAAAGCCTGGAATTCACTTCCAGGACATCACCACAGTATTTATGAAGCCAGACTGTCTAAGGGAACTTAGCCAAAGGCTTTACGAACTCTACAAGGACAAAGGCATCACTAAAGTCGTAGGTCTGGAATCCAGAGGCTTTATCCTGGGAGGGATAATAGCCGAAAGACTTGGAGCAGGCTTCGTTCCCGCCAGGAAGAAAGGCAAGCTTCCGGGAGAAAAGTTTACCGAGACCTATGAGTTGGAATACGGTACTGACACGATGGAGATGCACACGGGCAGCATAAGCAGCGAAGATGTAGTGCTGATACACGACGACCTGCTCGCCACCGGAGGCACTATGGCTGCCGCCTCCAGACTTGTGAGCAGATTTAATCCTAAGAAGATCTATCTTAACGCCATAATTGAGCTCACAGCCTGCCCTAAGCTCGAAGTATTCCCTAAGGAACTTGAGCTAAGCACCATCATAAAGATAGACATAGACTAAACTCGCCTTACACGGCTGACATTCTTAATCTTGGCAAGCATAGAACTGACCTTGTCAAGCTCAGAATTAGAAGGAACAAGGAGCTTAAGGTTGATGTCGTCCTCTCCATTTCGGCCCCTGCCTATGTTCAGGGAACGAAGGGAAACCCGGAACTTGGCAATCACATCCATTATTGAGGACATCACCCTGTCGTCAGGACCTGCACTGACCACAAGCGTAGCGAGGAATTCCCCGCTGCTTTGAGTTTCCTGCCAGAGCACCTTCTGAATTCTGTAAGGGTACTTTTCTATAAGACGGGCGGCATTAGGACAGGAAATCCTGTGAATCTTAATGCCCTCTCCCCTGGTCACAAAGCCGAAAACATCGTCTCCGAAGACAGGATTGCAGCAACGGGCCATTTTATATTGCAAGCCCTTGACATCCTTGGCATTAAGGACCAGAATATCGTCTCCGTGACTGGTATAGGAGACAGAACGGGAATTTTCCAGAGCCACGGCAGCTGCGACACTCTCCTCATTGCGCTGTTCCTCCCCGAGAATGAACTCCTTGATTTCATTCACGTCGAGTTCCCCGCTGGCAATGGCAGCATACATCGGAATCTGTCCGCTGAACTTAAATTTCTTACAGAAATCCATCACCTGGTCGTCCGTAAACTCCATCTTCCAGTTCTTCAGACGGCGTTCCAGAAGTTCCCTTCCCTGGGCAGCCCATTTACGCTCTTGAGCATCCAGCTCCTGCCTTATCTTAGAACGAGCCTTGGAAGTAACCACCCAATTCAACCAGTCGGCAGATGGTTTCTGAGTCTTCGTTGATATAATCTCCACCACGTCTCCAGTCTGGAGCTTCTCCCTGATAGACACGGCTTTGCCTCCAATTTTCGCACCGCTGCACTTGCAACCTAGGCCGCTGTGGATATTAAAGGCAAAATCCAACACGGTGGCTCCCTGTGGAAGTATTCTAAGTTCTCCACTTGGAGTAAACACGAAAATCTCCTTAGACGGAGCCATTGGCAAATCTTCAGGAGAAACCTCCGCCTTATGTTCCAGGGCATATCTTACGGACGTAAGCCAGTTGTCCAAGGTCTGCTCCGCCTTGATTCCCTTATAGGACCAGTGTGAGGCCAGACCGCTCTCTGCTATCTCATCCATACGTTTGGTACGAATCTGCACCTCGATATAGTTACCCCGGGCATTCCGAACGGTAATGTGCAGACTTTCGTAGCCATTGGTCTTAGGCTTGGTAAGCCAGTCCCTGAAACGCTTTTCATCAGGTATATACTCCTCTGTCACATAAGAATAGACCTTCCAACAGAGATCGTGTTCCACCTCCTTGATCGGTTCACAGTCGATGATAAATCGCATCGCAAACACGTCGAAGACCTTTTCAAAGGGCACCTTCTGGGCAAGCATCTTCTTATAGATGCTATAGGCGGTCTTGGTTCTAACCTTTAATTTATAGTGGATATTGGCCGCATCAAGTTTCTCCTTCAGCGGCTCGATGAACTCTCTTCTCAGCCTTTCCCTGTCAGCTGCAGTAGCCGCAAGCTTATTCGTGATAGAGCGATACTGTTCAGGCTCGGCGAACTTGAAGTAGATGTCCTCCAGTTCGCTCTTGATATTATACAAGCCCAGCTGATGGGCAAGCGGGATATAGAGCATCAGGGTTTCGAGCTGCTTCTGATCCCTGGAGGCCTTCGGAAAGATACTCAGATTCCTCATCACCTCCAGCCTGTCGGCTATCTTGATGATGGTAACTCTCGGATCCCTGCTATACTGGACAATCAGCTTTTTATAGTTCTCCGCCTCGAGTCGGGTATCCTTAGGCTTGATGGTACTGATCTTATTCAGTCCATCGACGAGCACCCTGACTTCCTGCGGAAAATCACTCAAATCCAGATCCGGATGCGTGCGCGAAGCCTCGTGCAGATACACAGCTGCCACACAGTCTTCTGATAAGCCAATCTCCTCTTTCACTATCTCAGCCACCCCGTCCGGATGTGCTATGAACGGAACTCCGTTACTACGAACTTCATCTTTCAAGACTTCCAAAGCGATCTCTCTCGCTCTCTGCACAATATTCTCCATAAGCTCTACTTCTTTTTATCCAGGGCTTTTTGAAAAGCCTGGGCATTTCGTGAATGTTCCTTATAGCTCTTTGCGAAAAGATGTCTTCCCGGAGTCTGGGTCGAGGCGCAGAAAAACAGATAGCCTGACTCAGTATCCGCATTCAAAACCGCATCCAGAGCCGCCTTGGTAGGACAGCATATAGGTCCAGGAGGCAAGCCCTTGTGGATATAGGTGTTATATGGAGAGTTCACCTTCAAGTGTTTATTCAACACTCTGGTAAGCTTGAAATCATAACAGAAAGCCACGGTAGGACAGGCCTGCAACTTCATCCCCTTCTTCAAACGATTCAGATACACTCCGGCCAGCTGCGGGTACTCCTGCACATAATTCGACTCACATCTGACTATGGAAGCCAATATACTCACCTGCAGAGGAGTCAAGGCCAATTCCGAGGCCTTCTGAAGCCTCTGCTCATTCCAGAACAGTTCTTGCTCTCTCTTAAACATAGAAAAGAGATCATCCAAACTGGCATCCCAATATATCTCGTAGGTGTCTGGAATGATTAGAGAAAAGACTGTCTGCGGGGTGCAGCCATATTTTTTCAAAAAGCCGGCATCGTTCAAGGCATTATGCACTGTGGCTGAATCCAAGAGCAGCTTGGAGCCTATCCTTGAAGCCACTTCCGATTTAAGCCTCAGGGAGCCAGACAGAGTAAGCCTTACCGGAGCCTGCCAGGCATTGTTCAACATCCTGGCCACATAAACTGCCGAATTCGAAGCCTCTATCTTATAATAACCTGGAGTGATGAATTCCGGAACACGTTTTCTTTCAAAGACCTTCCGCAGAGATTTCTCAAATCTTATGCCGCACTGAGACTTTATCTGAGAAATAACCCCCTCCACACTCGTAGTGTCACATACATAGACTTCCGCACTTCCCGTAAAGGCAGGAAGTTTGGAATCTCGGACGAAGCCCCAAAACACACAAAGCAGGAACACGGCTATCGCCCCTAAACTGTAACATATCACCTTTTTCATCTAAGTCTCAATTCCTGATCTTTTACAAGGACGGAGTCGGAAGTCAAGTTATTAAGTTTCATAACTTTACTCATCTTAACGGCGAACCTTTGACAAATCTTCCAAAGATCCTCCCCATCCTCGCTGACTATATACATATCCAAACCCTTAGGACATTTGCTCCGCTTAGGCTTCAAATATACCGGGTCACCTGGCAGAAGTTCAACACTTTCCTTCAAGTCGTTAAAGGAAAGTATCTCCTTAAGGAAAAGAGAATACTGCTGGGCTATGGAGGCATAAGTGTCTCCAGCCATAGCATAAATGAAATCCACTCCGTTCACCTTATAGACCTGCC
>SAMEA3663036__coassemble_234_pt1 | contig 27459 bp, 33 predicted proteins | sample SAMEA3663036__metabat2_low_PE_031 | metagenome-assembled genome bin SAMEA3663036 (sample SAMEA3663036) | pig gut metagenome | biome: pig gut; feature: pig-associated habitat; material: faeces | place: France | collected 2012
GCCGCCCTGCACGGTGACGTTGTGCTTCTGGTTGAAACCGGTTCCGAAGACGAGGTCAATGTAGTTCACATTGTCCCATCCGTCAGTAGGATCGCCATTGAGAATCAGATTGACGATGTCCTGCGAATAGGCCGGTGTGTAGTCAGATGGCGAGCTCACCTCTCCGTTTGCCTTCTGGTCCATATAACGGGCGATGTCGTAGTATTTTACGAACTGCTCGCCGTTCATGAACTGAGGGAAATTGGCATTCACTGACGCTCCAAGTGAAGCGTTGTAGCTAATCTTCGCATCGCCCTTCTCGCCTCGCTTGGTAGTGACGATAATCACACCGCCGGCAGCGGCAAGGCCGTAAACGGCAGCGGAAGCACCGTCCTTAAGTACGGAGATGCTCTCGATGTCGGCAGGGTCGATGTCGTTAATATTATCTACCGGAAAGCCGTCCACCACATAGCTGACTCCATATACGGAACCGCGGATACGCAGACTGGCCTGGTCAAGTCCAGGTTCACCGCTCTCCTGAACGGAAGAAATTCCAGGAAGACGTCCTGCGAGCACCTGTGAGACATTGGTAGCCGGTGCCTTCAGAAGTTCTTCTCCCTTAATGGCGGAAACCGCGCTGGTTATGGAAGATTTTTTCTGCTGACCGTAACCTACCACCACCGCATCTTCGAGGAAAACCCTGTCCTCCTCCAACACAATGTCGATAGTGGCCTCGCCTTGATAAACTTTTGTAACTGTAACGTATCCCAGATAAGAGAATTGGATCGTCTGTCCCTTCTGGACGGAAATGGAATACGCTCCGTCTAAGTCAGAGATGGATCCATCAAGTACATACCCCCCCCCGTTATCCAAAACGGCAACAGTTACCCCTGGGATAGGATAACCATTTGTGTCATAAATAGTTCCTTTCAGGTTAGGCTGAGCAAAAGCCAAACTGAGATTAACTATCAGTGCCACGAGGACACAATAGAAACGCATAAAGATTTGTGTTATTAACTGTTAGTAATACAATAATAACGATAAAAAGTGAACTTTCCTAAGAAAATCCACTTTTTATATACAGATGGAAAACTTTCGCTTTCCAGGATGACAATTATGTCTTTACTCGGCTGCTGCCTCGCTCTGCTCTGCGCTTTCAACTGCCGGCTGCTCCACTGCAGGAGCCTCAGCCTTTTTAGCGCTACGGCGAGTAGTCTTCTTCGCTGCCTTCTTAGGAGCAGAAGCAAGTGCTGCCTCGTTGAAATCCACGAGCTCGATAAGAGCCATCTCAGCGGCATCACCTGGACGGAAACCTAAGTGAAGTACACGGGTATATCCACCAGGTCTTTCTGCTACCTTAGGGGCGACGGTGCGGAAAAGTTCGCTGACTGCCTCCTTGTTCTTAAGATAGCTGAATACGATACGACGTGAGTGGGTGCTATCCTCCTTGGACTTGGTGATAATAGGCTCCACATAGCTCTGAAGAGCCTTTGCCTTAGCCACAGTGGTGGTGATTCTCTTATTGAGGATCAGAGAGCAGGCCAAGTTAGAAAGGAGTGCCTTGCGGTGTCCACTCTGACGTCCGAGATGATTGATTGATTTATTGTGTCTCATCTTTTATACGTTCTTTTTCTTTGGTTCAATATTGTACGATGTAACATCCATTCCGAAAGAGAGTTTGTTCTGCTCTACGAGCATATCAATCTCATTCAAGGACTTGCGTCCGAAGTTACGGAACTTCATAAGCTCACTGCGGCTGTATGACACGAGGTCTGCAAAGGTGTCGATATCTGCTGCCTTAAGGCAATTGAATGCCCTGACAGAGAGACCTACGTCTGAGAGTTTGGTCATAAGCAGGTGACGGATACGAAGGCTTTCTTCGTCAAGTTCCTTGCTGTCGGGTTCCACTACGCTGTCCAAAGAGACTTTTTTCTCGTCAGTGAACAGTCTGAAATGGTAAATAAGGATATTCGCTGCGTCCTGAAGGGCCTCATCCGGAGAGATACTTCCGTCGGTAACCACCTCGAGATTCAGTTTCTCGTAGTCTGTCTTCTGCTCTACACGCCAGTTCTCAACTGTCCAATTGACTTTGCGGATAGGAGTGTAGATGGCATCTACAGGAATGGTACCGATAGGAGTATTCTCATCTCTGAGCTCGTCAGCAGGCACGAAACCGCGACCCTTGGTAATAACGATCGAGATTTCGAGCTTAACTGATGGTTCAAGAGAGCAGATGTGCTGCTCAGGATTCAACACCACGAAAGAAGACAATCCCTTGGAGATATCCTCTGCTGTAAACTCGTGCTTACCGCTGATTACGATATTTGCTGTCTCAGTCTCGACGCCTTCAACCATTCTCTTAAAGCGTACCTGCTTGAGGTTCAGGATGATGTCCTGCATACCCTCGATAACGCCAGGAATGGTCTGGAACTCCTGTGTAACACCGGAGATCTTGATCTGACTGATAGCAAAACCCTCCAAAGAAGCGAGTAAGATGCGACGAAGTGCGTTACCGATGGTCTGACCATATCCAGGCTCAAGTGGACGGAATTCGAAACGACCTACGGTATCGGTGCCTTCGAGCATGATCACCTTGTCAGGTTTTTGAAATGCTAAGATTGCCATAATTCTATTTGGTGTTAAATGTTCTACTTAGAGTACAGGTCGACTATGAGCTGCTCGTTAATGCTTTCAGGAACTTCAGCGCGTACCGGAACGTTCAGGAACTTGCCGGTAAGAGTCTTGGCATCGAAATCGAGCCAAGAGTACTTGGTGGCGCTGGCTACTGAAGCCTGAATAACCTCGAGACTTCTGGATCTCTGACGGACAGCCACTACGTCACCGGCCTTAACCTGTACGGAAGGAATATTGCATACCTCTCCGTTAAGGGTAATGTGCTGGTGGCTTACGAGCTGACGTGCAGCTGCTCTGGTAGGAGCGATACCCAGACGGTAAACTACATTGTCAAGACGGCTCTCAAGCAGGAGGATGAGGTTCTCACCTTTCTGTCCGCTTAGACGGCAGGCCTTCTTATAGGTGTTATGGAACTGACGCTCGAGTACACCGTACATATACTTAACCTTCTGTTTCTCTTTGAGCTGATTGCCGTATTCTTTTGATTTCTTACGCTTTGCTGCGAGACCGTGCTGTCCTGGAGGGAAATTTCTCGTCTCGAAATACTTGTCTCCTCCGAAAATTGGCTCGCCGAACTTACGTGCGATTTTGGTGCTTGGACCGGTATATCTTGCCATAATAAATAATCTTTAAAAATTAAACTTTACGACGACCTTTAGGACGGCAACCATTGTGTGGCATTGGGGTTACGTCGATAATCTCTGTAACGGTGATACCAGCATTGTTAATGGTGCGGATAGCAGACTCACGTCCTGCTCCTGGTCCCTTTACATATACCTTAACCTTGCGAAGACCAGCATCGAATGCTGTCTTGGCTGCATCCTCAGCTGCCATCTGAGCAGCGTAAGGAGTGTTCTTCTTGCTTCCTCTGAAGCCGCATTTGCCTGCAGAACCCCAGCTGATAACCTGTCCCTGGGCGTTTGTAAGCGATACGATTACGTTGTTGAAGGTTGATGAAACATGGGCCTCGCCATAAGCTTCAACCTTGACAACTCGTTTGGATGTTGTAGTTTTCTTTGCCATACTTCATCAATTATTACTTGGTTGCCTTCTTCTTGTTAGCAACAGTCTTCTTCTTACCCTTTCTTGTACGGGCGTTGTTCTTGGTGCTCTGTCCGCGTACCGGAAGTCCGCTACGATGACGGATTCCACGGTAGCAACCGATATCCATAAGACGCTTGATGTCCATCTGTACGGATGAGCGAAGTTCACCTTCGATCTTATACTCGGCTGCAATCTCTGAACGGATAGCAGCAATCTGAGTATCATCCCAATCCCCAACCTTGATGGAAGCGTCGATGCCGCACTTGTTAAGAATCTTCTTAGCAGAAGAGCGACCGATTCCGAAGATATAGGTAAGACCTATCTCTCCACATTTGTTGTTTGGTAAATCAACACCGGCTATACGTGCCATAATTTATTCTTTAATTTTTTAGTTTATACTGTTAAACTATTATCCTTGACGCATCTTGAACTTAGGGTTCTTCTTGCAGATTACATAAAGACGACCTTTACGGCGTACAATCTTGCAATCTTCGCTGCGCTTTTTGATGGATGTCTTGACTTTCATAATACTTGTGTTTATTTATATCTGAAAGATATTCTCCCCTTGGTCAAATCATAAGGAGAGATTTCAACTCTCACTCTGTCTCCAAGAAGGATGTGGATAAAGTTCATTCTCATCTTTCCTGAGATGTTGCACAGGAGAACGTGTCCGTTCTCGAGTTCAACTTTGAACATTGCATTCGGAAGGGTCTCAATCACCCTGCCGTCTTGCTCTATTGCTACTTGTTTCGACATTGAAATATCACTTTAAAAATTGATCTTAGGGTCTTTCTCGATAAAATCAAAGGTTGACAGTTGCTCAGCTTTCCCGTGACGGACAACAACCGTAAGCTCGTAGTGAGCCGATTTGGCGCGATCTGCGGTATGGACTGCCCAGCCATTTCTGTCCAGGTAAACAGCCTTGCCGCCAGCGTTTATCATAGGCTCGATACAGATAACCATTCCGTCCACAAGGTGGGTTCCACGACCAGGACGTCCGAAGTTTGGAACTCCTGGCTGTTCGTGCATTTCTTTTCCGAGACCGTGGCCTTCCAGCTCACGAACCACCGAGAAACCGAAGGATTCAGCATACGACTGCACCGCGTATCCGATATCACCGGTCCTGTTGCCTGCTACAGCCGCCTGAATGCCTCTGTAAAGGGACTCTTTGGTTACATCGAGGAGCTTTCGGGTCTTCGCATCCACTTCCCCTACCGGGAAAGTGTATGCGGAGTCGCCGTTATATCCTTTGTAAAGAGTGCCACAGTCCACAGACACCACATCCCCTTCCTTCAAGACATAGTCGGAGGGAAACCCGTGCACGACCACGTCGTTTACAGAAAGGCAGAGGGCTGCAGGAAAACCTTCATATCCGAGGAAACTGGGAATAGCGCCGTTATCGCGAATAAAAGTCTCAGCTACTCTATTCAACTCGCGAGTTGTCACACCTGGAGCAACTATCTTACCGACTTCTGCCAATGTTCTGGAAACCAGAATGGCGTTCTCTCTAAGCAGCTCTATCTCTTCCTCAGTTTTAGGTCTGACCATCTTTCCTTAAATTTTCAAAGAACTACATACCTGAGCGTCCGCTGATTCGGCCAGTCTTCATAAGACCGTCGTAGTGACGCATCAACAAATAACTTTCAACCTGCTGGAGAGTATCCAGAACCACACCTACAAGAATCAGCAGTGAAGTACCGCCGTAGAAACTTGCGAAAGCGTTGGAAACGCCAAGTTTCATAGCAAATGCAGGAAGGATTGCGATTAATGCGAGGGCGAAAGAACCAGGAAGGGTAACTCTAGACAAAATGGAGTCGAGATACCCGACCGTAGCCTTGCCAGGCTTGACGCCAGGGATGAATCCACCATTTCTCTTCATCTCCTCAGCCATCATCTGTGGGTTCACAGTAACGGCGGTGTAGAAGTAGGTGAAGATAATCACGAAGGCTGCGAAGAGGAAGTTATACCAGAATCCGGTATAATTGCCTAAGGTAGCGGCCAGTCCGCGGGTAGCCTCCCAACGGGAGAAGAGAATAGGGAAAAGCATCAGAGCCTGGGCGAAGATGATTGGCATAACGCCTGCGGCATTGATTTTCAAAGGCAGGTACTGACGCACTCCGCCGTACTGACGATTTCCGATGACTCTCTTAGCGTACTGAACAGGAACCTTGCGGACAGCCTGAACCAGAGCGATGGCAGCCACGATCACCAGGAACCAGAGTACCAGTTCTATGGTGAGAAGGATAGGACCTCCGTTGGTAGTGGCCATCTTCTCGCTGACTTCAGCCACGATGGCGTGAGGCAGACGGGCGACGATACCTATCATAATGATGAGGGATACGCCGTTACCGATACCGCGGTCTGTGATTCTCTCACCGAGCCACATCACGAACATCGAGCCAGACATAAGGATAAGGGTGGATATGAGATTGAATGCAAAATTGCTCCAACCGAGATTACGCACAGCTACAAATGCCTCTGCAGGAATAGTGCCGTGGAGAGAAGCGACATAAGCCGGACCTTGGATGCAGATTACCAGAATAGTCAGCACTCTGGTCATCTGGTTCATCTTCTTACGACCGCTTTCACCCTCCATCTGGAGTTTGCGGAAGTAAGGGACAAACACTCCAAGCAACTGGATGACGATAGAAGCCGAAATGTACGGCATTACACCCAGCGCAAAGATGGAAGCGTTACCAAAAGCACCACCGGAGAACATATTCAGCAGGCCTACGAGACCTTCGCTGGACTTCGCCTGGAGGGAGGCCAACATCGATGCATCGACACCAGGAAGCACGATAAAGCATCCGAGTCGATACACCAATATCAGCAGAACCGTGTAAACGATTCTCTTTCTTAACTCCTCTATCCTGAAGATGTTTTGGATTGTCTCTATAAACTTCTTCATCGAATTACTCAATTACGACAGCTTTTCCGCCGGCGGCCTCGATCTTAGCAATAGCTGAGGCAGAGAAAGCATCTGCAGTGATGGTAAGAGCTGTTTTAACATCTCCGTTCCCAAGAACCTTGATAAGAGCGTTCTTAGAAGCGAGTCCTGCTGCCTTGATGGTCTCAGGATTAAGTTCGCTGAGATTTAACTTGGCTGCGAGAGCCTCGATGGCAGCTAGGTTGACGGCTTTATACTCTACACGAGTAGGGTTTTTGAAACCGAATTTAGGCATACGCCTCTGGAGAGGCATCTGACCACCTTCGAAACCGATCTTGTGTGAATAACCAGAGCGCTGTCCGGCACCATTCATACCACGTGTAGAAGTTCCACCGTGACCTGAGCCTTCACCGCGTCCGATTCTTTTCCTTGCTTTGGTAGCACCTTTGGCAGGTGCGAGATTTTCAAGTTTCATATATGGGGTCCTCCTAAATTACTTAACTTCTTCAACTTTAACGAGGTGAGCGACCTTAGCGATCTGTCCCCTTGCTACAGGAGTATCCTCAACCTCTACACTCTGATTCAACTTGCGAAGACCAAGGCAGCGAAGATTAGCAATCTGACGCTTGGTCTCTCCGTTCTTGCTTATAACCTGGGTTACTTTAAATTTTGCCATATTCTTATCCTCCCTGATTAACCGTTAAACACTTTGGACATAGGAATACCGCGAAGACCGGCAACCGTATAAGCATCTCTCATCTCGGTAAGGGCCTGAACGGTAGCCTTAACCAAGTTATGAGGATTGGATGAGCCCTTTGACTTGGCGAGCACGTTCTGGATACCTGCAGACTCGAAGACTGCACGCATGGCACCACCGGCCTTAACACCGGTACCAGGAGCGGCTGGTTTCATAAATACCCTTGCTCCACCGAAATGTGCCTCCTGCTCGTGAGGGATAGTGGTGTTGATGATAGGAACCTTTACCAGATTCTTCTTAGCATCTTCCACGCCCTTGGCGATAGCGACGGTAACCTCATTAGCCTTTCCCAGACCATAACCTACAACACCATTCTCGTCACCTACAACTACGATAGCTGCAAAGCGGAAGTGGCGACCACCTTTTGTTACCTTGGTAACTCTCTGGATGGCGACAAGTCTGTCTTTCAACTCAAGATCAGATGTCTTTACTCTTTTTACATTTGTATTTGCCATAGTCCGTTACTTTTAGAATTCGAGGCCACCTTCACGGGCAGCGTCTGCCAAACTTTTAACTCTTCCGTGATAGAGATATCCTCCACGGTCAAAACATACTGAAGTGATACCGGCTGCAAGAGCGCGCTCAGCTACGGCCTTACCGACCAGAGCGGCTGCTTCGATACCATTCTTACCCTTGCACTCTACGGCGAGAGCCTTATCATTTGAAGATGCAGCGGCGAGAGTTCTGCCCTGCTCATCATCGATTACCTGAGCGTAAATAGCTTTGTTGCTTCTGAAAACAGCAAGACGAGGTCTTTCTGCTGTGCCGCTAACGTGCTTACGAATACGGTAATGAATTCTTCTTCTTCTTTCAATTCTATTCAATGCCATAATCTAATCTCCTATTATTTAGCTGCAGCAGTCTTACCAGCCTTGCGACGAAGCTGCTCACCGACAAACTTAATACCTTTACCCTTGTATGGTTCTGGAGCACGAAGTGAACGAATCTTTGCTGCCACCTGACCCACAAGCTGCTTGTCACAGCTCTTGAGCACAAGTACAGGGTTCTCACCTTTACGAACATCAGGAACCTCTGCGGTAACCTCATCCGGAAGTAAGAGATATACCTCGTGAGAGAATCCAAGCGAGAAGATGAGGAGGTTCTTGCCCTGAAGAGCTACACGATAACCTACACCCACAAGCTCCTGCTTGATGGTGAACTGCTCGCTTACACCCACTACCATATTATGCACGAGTGCACGATAAAGACCGTGCATAGAGCGATGACGTGGCTGGTCTGTAGGACGAGCGAACTTGATGTGATTGTCCTCAATGGTAACGGTGATGTCCGCATCAACTTTCTGGGACAACTCGCCATGAGGTCCTTTAACCTTCACCACGTTGCCGGGAAGCAGCTCTGCGCTGACTCCGGTCGGAAGGCTTACAGGTAATTTACCAATTCTTGACATTTATCTGTTCTGTTTAAAATTAATATACATAGCATATTACTTCACCGCCTACGCCAAGTTCCTTGGCTTCCTTGTCGGTGATCACGCCCTTGGATGTGGAGAGGATGGCTATGCCAAGTCCATTGAGGACACGTGGCATATTCTCTACATCAGCATACTGACGCAGACCAGGAGTAGAAACGCGCTCAATCTTCTTGATTGCTGGCACCTTGGTCTGAGGGTGATACTTCAGAGCGATTTTGATGGTATTCTGTGGCTGAGTCTCGACTACCTTGTAGCTGAGAATATAGCCCTTCTCGCAAAGGATCTGGGTGAGAGCTACCTTCATCTTTGAAGAAGGAATCTCTACCACCTTCTTTCCTGCCAAATAAGCATTGCGAATCCTTGTGAGATAATCTGCAATTGGATCTGTCATATCTATTTACTTTTTTAATTTTCTACCAGCTTGCCTTCTTTACTCCAGGGATAAGACCATTGGAGGCCATCTCACGGAATTGGATACGGCTGATGCCGAAGGCTCTCATATATCCCTTAGGCCGACCTGTCAGAGAGCAACGATTGTGCATACGTACAGGTGATGAGTTCTTAGGGAGTTTGTCAAGAGCGGCCCAATCTCCGGCTTCCTTGAGCTCCTTCCTTTTCTCGGCGTACTTAGCAACTAATTTCGCGCGCTTTACCTCGCGGGCTTTCATTGATTCTTTTGCCATATTCTTTAATTATTACGTTTTTTGAAAGGAACACCGAATGCTGCGAGAAGTGCGCGGCACTCCTGATCTGATTTAGCGCTTGTCACGAAAGTGATTTCAAGGCCGTGAATTCTAGGGTTTTTGTCAATATCCACCTCAGGGAAGATGATCTGCTCCTTGATACCAAGGGTGTAGTTACCTTGTCCGTCCATATTCTCAGCGACACCGTTGAAGTCACGGATACGAGGAAGGGATATACGGATAAGTTTCTCGAGGAACTCGTACATCTTCACGTCACGAAGAGTAACCTTGCAACCTACAGGCATACCCTTACGGAGTTTGAAGTTCGAAATATCTTTCTTTGATACGGTTACGAGGGCCTTCTGTCCAGTGATGAGAGAAAGCTCTGCTGCAGCCTCCTCTACGATCTTGCGATCCTGAGTACCCTCACCAAGACCTTCGTTGATAGTGATCTTGACAAGCTTCGGAACCTGCATTACCGTAGTGTAGTTGAACTGCTTCATAAGAGCATCTACGATCTGCTCTTTGTACAGCTTCTTGAGTGAAGGAACATATCCGGCTGGAACAGCCTGCTGTACTGCTGCGGTTTTATTTGTCTTTGCCATAATTACTTGATCTCCTCCCCAGATTTCTTAGCGTAACGTACCTTTTTACCGTCCTCAAGCTTGTAGCCTACACGGGTAGCCTTACCGGACTTAGGGTCGATAAGTGAAAGGTTAGATACATTGATAGGAGCTTCCTTCTTGATGATACCACCCTGAGGAGCTTTTGTATTAGGTTTTGTGTGCTTGCTGACGAGGTTTACTCCTTCAACAACAGCACGATTCTCTGCAGGGGCAACTGAAAGTACCTTGCCGGTCTTTCCCTTGTCGTTTCCCGCAATGACGATTACGTTATCGCCTTTCTTGATGCGTAATTTACTCATAATGCTAAATGTTAAAGGACCTCCGGTGCCAGTGAAACAATTTTCATATAATTCTCGCGGAGCTCTCTGGCAACTGGGCCGAAGATACGGGTTCCACGGAGTTCTCCGGCGTTGTTGAGAAGAACGCAGGCGTTCTCGTCAAAACGGATATAAGAACCGTCAGCTCTGCGGATTTCTTTCTTTGTGCGTACTACCACAGCCTTTGAAACTGTGCCCTTCTTAGCGTCACCGCCAGGGATAGCACTCTTGATAGATACGACAATCTTATCACCAACTGTCGCATAACGATGGTTTGTACCGCCAAGTACACGGATGCAAAGAACCTCCTTCGCTCCGCTGTTGTCGGCCACCTGTAAACGTGATTCTTGCTGTATCATAATTACTACTTGGCTTTTTCAACGATTTCAACTAATCTCCAGTTCTTGGTCTTGCTCAAGTGACGGGTCTCCATAATGCGGACGGTGTCACCTACACCGCACTCGTTCTTCTCGTCCTGGGCAACAAACTTGGTGGTCTTCTTGACGAATTTACCGTACAAAGGATGTTTCTCTTTACGTTCAACGGCCACAACGATGGTCTTGTCCATCTTGTCGCTGACCACTACTCCTGTTCTTTCCTTACGAAGATTTCTTTCCATAAGTCTGCTCTACTTTAGTTTTGTTTTTCTTTTTCAGCAAGGATAGTGATCATAAGAGCGATATCCCTTCTGGTCTTCTGAAATTTCGACGTATCCTCCAGCGGAGAAATAGCGTGATTGATCTTCATTGTGTCGAGGTTTGATTTCTCGAGCTCGATACGGTCGCGAAGGTCTGCTACAGACATTTCACGTGCTTCTGATGCTTTCATTTTCTTCTCCTCTGTTTACTATTCAACATAATCTCTACGAACAACGAACTTGGTAGCTACAGGGAGCTTGTTCGCTGCAAGTCTCATAGCCTCTTTTGCCACTGCGAGCGAAACGCCCTCAGCCTCGAAAAGGATACGGCCCGGTGTGATAGGTGCTACGAATCCGTAAGGATCACCTTTACCTTTACCCATACGGGTATCGAGAGGCTTCTTAGTTACAGGCTTAACAGGGAAAACCCTGATCCAAACCTGGCCTTCACGGTTCATAAAACGCGACATGGCCTGACGTGCAGCCTCAATCTGCTGGGCTGTCAGCCAACAATTCTCAAGGGTCTTGATGCCAAATGAGCCGAATGCGAGCTGGTTTCCCCTCTGGGCCATACCCTTCATACGGTTCTTTTGTTCCCTTCTAAATTTGGTTCTTTTTGGTTGTAACATTGCTATATTACTTTAATAATTTGTATCTGAAACGTCTTTTTCAAGCACTTTCGGGAGGACACTATTTTCCCAAAAGGGCTGCAAAATCAAGATATTTTTTCGAATTTACAAAATTATTTTGCAAATTTTCGACACAAATTTTGCAGAGTAAAATTATAGCATATCAGGCACTTACGATATGTCCCTGAAAAAATATTCGGAAGTTTTCGACACGAAACTACAGAAAACTAAGAGCGTTCGAGCTCACGGCGAAGATCTTTCTCGCGGATGGAGGCGCGCTTGTCGTATTCCTTCTTACCGCGGGCGAGGGCGATGTGGAGCTTGGCATAACCGTTATCGGCTATGTAACAGCGGGTAGCCACTATAGTCAGGCCCTTGTTCTTTACAGCCTGGGCCAATTGTCGCAATTCCCTTTTGGTCAGCAAGAGCTTGCGGTCGCGCAAAGGATCGTGCCCTCCCCAGGAAGCCCAGAAATAGGGGGCGATGTTCATACCCTTCACATAGAGTTCCCCGTTAACAAAATAACAGAAGGCGTCCTGCAGGGAGGCCTTCCCTGCGCGCAGGGACTTTATCTCCGTTCCTACCAGAGCTATTCCCGCGTCGTATTGCTCCAGGAATTCGTAATCGAAACTGGCTCTCTTATTATTAATCTGAACTTTGTTTTTCGCTTTGGGCATAATGTGCAAAATTAGTATTTTTGTCCGTCTTATGAAAATAATAATATGAAAACCACGCCGGCAGCCCTTCCTGAGGCCGAAATACTGAAGCCCGAAGAGATTAAAAGCCTCTACGATAAAGGAGAGATCGATCTGGTCTGCGTCCTGGGGCCCACGGCTTCAGGAAAAACCAGGTACGCGGTGGAATTGGCCCGAGAAATAGGGGCGGAAATCATATCCGCCGACTCGAGGCAGGTGTACAGGGGGATGGACATAGGTACGGGCAAGGACCTGGAGGAATACGGGGAAGTGCCTTATCACCTGATAGACATACTGCCGGCGGGAGAACAGTACAATGTATTTGATTTCCAAAGGGATTTCCATAAGGCCTACGAAGATATAGTCTCCAGAGGGAGAATTCCCCTGCTCTGCGGAGGAACGGGGCTGTATATATCCGCCGTCACGAGGGGCTACAAGTGGGAGGGAGAGAAAATCCCCCTCTCTTCTGCAGCACAGAGCGTTAATCCTGATAAAGCGGAGACAGAAGAATCCGGTACCAGCCCCGAAGCAGGGAGCCTCAAGTGTTTTTTCATCGGCACCCTGGTAAGTAGAGAAGAGCGTAACAGAAAGATAGACAAGAGATTGGAGGCTAGGCTCCAGGAGGGAATGATAGAGGAGATTCAGGCCCTGCTGGATAGCGGAGTGAGTGCCGAGAGACTTATCTCCTATGGACTGGAGTACAAATTTGTTACCGAATACCTCCTGGGCGAGAGAAGCCGCGAGGAGATGCAGGAAAGGCTAGCCATAGCCATCCACCAGTTCGCGAAGCGCCAGATGACCTGGTTCCGCGGAATGGAACGCTCGGGAGTGAAGATACATTGGGTCAATCCCTTATGAAGATAGTTTGCGACGATAAGATCCCCTTCCTTAAGGGGGTATTTGAGCCCTTCGCCCAGGTCTGCTACCTGAGAGGGGCAGAAATCTGCGCCGAAGACGTCAAGGACGCAGACGCTTTGATTATACGCACCCGCACCAGGGCGGACGAGGCACTGCTCGGCGGCAGCAGAGTGAGAATCGTCGCTTCCGCCACCATAGGCTTCGACCATATCGACACCCGCTATTGCGAGCAGGCAGGCATAGCCTGGACGAACGCCCCTGGCTGTAACGCCGCCTCTGTATGCCAATGGTTTTCTTCTACCCTGGAGTACCTGGCCTTTAAGCACCAATTGAGTCTGAGGCAGCTTCGACTGGGAATAGTGGGAGTGGGGAACGTGGGGAGTAAAGTGAGGGACTGGGCTGAAAGCCAGGGCATACGCTGCCTGCTATGTGACCCGCCGAAGGCGGCTCTGGACACTGAACACCAGTATCTTAGCCTAGAGGAAGTGATAGCGGGAAGTGATGTCATCACCCTTCACGTACCCCTTAACGAAAGTACTTTTCACCTTTTCGATGAGAGAATCTTTCACCAGATGAAAGCTCATCAGATACTTATAAACAGTTCCAGGGGCGAAGTGGTGGAGGAAGGGGCCTTGATACAGGCCCTGGAGAAAGGCAGGCTGCTGGGAGCGGCGCTGGACGTATGGGAGCACGAGCCCCTGGTAAGTCGAAGACTTATGAAACTGCTCGACATCGCTACCCCACACATAGCCGGATACAGCACGGACGGGAAAGCTGCGGGAACGCAGATGGCAGTGAGGGCCGTGGCCAGAGAACTGGGGATAAGGGAGAGAGAGGATTGGCATATAGAAAAACTGCCGGAGGCTGAAGAAACTGAGTACGACGTACTTAGGGACGACAAAGCCCTGAGGGAAAAGCCCGAAGACTTCGAAAAGCTCCGCTCCGACTACCCTGTCAGAAGAGAACCATTATATAGAAAATACCAGGTATGAGAATAGCGATTTTAGCGGCTGGAGATTATCCGAAAAAGCCATACCCCCTGTATCTGCTAGAAAGTGCAGACATTCTGGTCTGCTGTGACAGCGCCTTGGAGACAGCCCTTAGAAAAGGTCTGAAAGTTAACGCCGTAGTGGGAGATATGGACTCCATCAAGCCATCTGTCCTGAAGAGATTCGAAGGAGAAAAAATACACGAAAGCGAGCAGGACTTCAATGACCTGACCAAGGCGATGCGATACGTCACGAGTCACTATCCCGAAGCGGATGAAATCGATATTCTGGGGGCAAGCGGCAGACACGAGGCTCATACCATAGGGAATCTCTCCCTTCTTATGAGCTATGAGAAATGGTGGGGCTTCTGGGAGAGAAAAGTTACGCTACAGATAGTGTCCGACTACTGCAGCGCCTTCGCGATATCTTCCTCCTGCAGCCTTTCAGTGGGAGAAGGCCGAAAACTATCCTTTTTCAGCGAGGACAGGAGCCTTAGAATAAAAAGCAAAGGCCTGAAGTGGCCTTTGGACGGAGTGGAGTTCGACAGCTGGTGGAAAGCCACCCTGAACAGAAGCGAATCAGATGAAATCACCCTGGAATTCAACCATCCCGCTCCACTGCTGATTATTATGGAATAATCCCTCTGCTTTGAACCAAATTTGATGTTTGCAGTGTTTTAGAAACAATATCCAAGCTTAATCAAGATACTATTATTAACAGGGCATTCTTTCTTGGATATCAGATAGCTGAAATCCAGATTGATACCTTTGAAACTGAATCCTAAGCCAAGGGAGGCGTAGTTGGGGATAAGTTTGCCGTAATGGTAACCGGCTCGGAGGGAAATAATGCTGTTCCACGAGTATTCTGCGCCTATTGAAGCGGATAATTCGTTATGGAAATAGTAGTTGGCATCTGCAAGAATCTCTAAATTATGGCAATCTGCCAAGCAGTGCTTCCAACCAAGGCCGAAAACTATGGAGGACGGTATAGGGAACTTCGTTGTGGAATATTTTCCTACTGCTACCTTTCCGCCCAGATTCTCAAGCCCCATAGTTAGCGTGAAGTCTTTTATTCTGCTGCTCAGAAGTATGTCCGCACTAACGGTACCCAGTTTATTGTCGGCCGAGAGAGTTTGTCCGAGATAGCGCAACTTTATTCCCGCGCCGACATATTTGCCTAAACGAATGCCGAATCCGGCACCGAACATCAGATCCTTAGGGCTGAAACTCTTCGGTTTCGATTCTATGGAGCTAATACTCTCGTATTCCGATCCTATGCCATATGAGTATCCCAGGCTAAGGCTCATTCTTTGATTAAAGCAAATTGAGCCATCCAAATTAAGATAATTCGTAGATGATGGTTGCCAAAGATTCCATCCAAGTGAAATATGGCAATTCCGGACATTAATTAAAATTTTTCAAAAATTTAAAAAACCATAATATTAGCCACATTGCTTTTAATTTTTAAGTTGTAACCCGATTATATTTATAATTTATAAGCAATTTTGCAAATTTTTGGGACAAGATGGCTTTGGAGCTTGTTTAATTGGCGTTTTTGTTCCTTTGATTTTTTAAAATTAATTCATATTTTTGCAGTTGCACTGCACCCAAAAACGTCCGTTTTAAAGTGAAACTATAGGGTTAGTTAGTATAATATTATTTTAATCAATGTTCTACCAATGAAAAAAACAAAATTCTTTTTCGTTGTTATGGCCCTTCTTGTCAGCGTTCTCTCGTTCGCTCAGAACAGTAAGGTGACAGGAGTTGTAACCGACGCCTCCAATGGCGAAGGTGTGCCATACACAGTTGTACAACTGAAGGGAACTACATCGGGCATCATGTCTGATGACTTTGGTCATTACAGCATAAATGTTCCCGCCGACGCTGTTCTCGTCTTCAGTTCAGTAGGCTATAAGACAGCAGAGGTGGCAGTTAACGGCAAGGCAATCGTAAATGTCGCCCTCACCCCAGATGCCGAAGCTCTTGAAGAATCTATCGTCATAGCCTATGGAGTTCAGAAAAAGTCCTCATTCGTCGGTTCCGCCACTCAACTCAGTGGAGAAAAACTCGAGAAGATGCAGAGCTCAAACATCTCCAAATCTCTCGAAGGCGCTGTAGCAGGACTTCAAACTGCCAGTTCATCTGGCTCTCCAGGCGATGGCGCAGCCATTCAGATTCGCGGTTTCGGTTCAGTAAGCGCTTCTACCAGTCCGCTTCTTGTAGTGGACGGCGTGCCTTACGAAGGTAGCCTGAACTCAATTCCTTCCCAGGATATAGAATCTCTGACCGTACTTAAAGATGCGGCAGCTAACTCAATGTACGGTGCACGTGGTTCAAATGGTGTGATTATCATCACCACCAAAAGAGGCACTGCTGGCAAAGTTAACATTACTTTTGATGGAAAAGTAGGCGTAAACAGCCGTGGAGTACCATCATACGACGTCATTTCCGACCCTGGTGAATTCTACGAATTGACCTGGGAGGCCATCCGCAATGCCGTTTACTATAACAAAGCTCTGATGCCTAACTTCGCGCAGGCCGGACTCTATGCTTCCAATTCCCTGCTCAGCGAATACCTCGGCGCCTATAACGTTTATAAGAACGTAGCCGACAATGAGATCATTAATCCGGCTACCGGAAAATTGAATGCCAATGCGATTGAGCGCAAATGGACAGACAATTGGAACCAGGACGTGTTCAGACCAGGCGTCAGACAGGAATACAATGTCTCAGCTTCCGGCGGTTCAGAGAACACCCGCGGATATATGTCTATCTCCTATCTGGATGATCAGGGATATGTTCCTAATTCAGGTTTCACCCGTATCTCACTTCGTGGAAAGGTTGACCAGAACATAGGAAAGAACATCAAAGCCGGTATCAATATCGCATATACGAACACCGACCAGACAAAATACGCTGATTCTGAAGACTCGAACTATAGCAACCTCTTTATGTTCAGCCAGATGATCGCTCCTATCTATCCTATATACCTTTACGATCAGGATGGGGTAAGACAAAAGGATTCCAAAGGCAACGATCTTTTCGACTGGGGTGAAGGAGGAAGAGCCTATGGTGCCGCTTCCAACCCTTACGGACAATTGCTGTCTTCCCTCAACAGTGAGATTGTGGACAACATCTCTACAAGAGGATATGTTAACTTCAACCTCTGCAAGGATCTCGTCTTCTCAGTTAATGCCGCTTACGACGTATTCAACACCAAGTCAGTGATTTACTACACTCCTGTAGGTGGAGATGCAGCTGAAGTCAACGGACGTGCATATCACGAGACTGACAGATACACCGCACTCAATGCCAACCAGCTCCTGACCTGGACCCCAAGTTTCGGGGAGCACTCCCTGAACCTGCTGCTTGGTCACGAGACGAAGAGCGATGACTCCTACTATCTCTATGGCCATATGACCAACTTCGTGGACCAGAATGTCCCTGACTTTGCCAATGCCACAGTATATCAGGATCTTACCTCAGCATCCAGTGCATACTTCCTCGAGGGATTCTTCGGAAGGGCTGAGTACGAGTTCGCTAACAAATACTATCTGTCAGCTTCCTACCGTGTGGATGGTTCATCCCGCTTCGCTCCGGATAAGAGATGGGGCAGCTTCTGGTCTGTAGGTGCAGCCTGGAACTTGAAGAGCGAGGAGTTCTTTGGAACAGTGGATTGGCTTGACGCATTGCGTGTCAAGGCCAGCTATGGTACTCAGGGTAACGACAACATCGGTTACAGTCGCGTATATGAGAATCTCTACCGTATCGACCGTGTGGATGGGGCAGCTTCCCTGACACAGATCTTCCGTGCCGCTCCTGAAGTTACCTGGGAGAAGTCCAATAACTTCAATGTCGGCTTCGACAGCAAGGTCTTCGACAGAGTATCCATGAATCTCGAATACTTCGTAAAGGAGACCAAGGATATGATTTATCTCCGTCCATTGGCCCTATCACAGGGTTCTCCAAGCAAACAGCTTGTTAACGATATGGATATGATGAACAAGGGTGTCGAGTTTGAAATTAGCGCCGACCTGGTAAAAAGCAGAGATTTTGACTGGAACATTACCCTCAACGGCACTCATTATAAGAACATCATCACCAAACTGCCTTCAGATTATCCTGAAGAAGGAAAGCAACTCGGCGACTATTGGAGAGAAGTGGGTGGTTCACTTTACGACTACTACCTGTACGAATGGGCAGGTGTAAATCCAGAAAACGGTCTGCCTCAGTATTATAAGTATGTGACCGACGAAAGCGGTGTAGAGACCAAAGAAATCGTAAACTCCACATCAGAGGCCACTTACCGTAAGACCGGAAAGACTCCTATTCCTGACCTCTACGGAGGCTTCACTAGCAGTGTAAGATTCCGCAACTTCGACCTGAGCGCAAGTTTCGCTTACCAGATCGGAGGATATACCCTTGACTCCGTATATGCTACCCTTATGAGCGGAGGCAAAAGTGGAACTAACTGGTGCAAGGACATCTATAACAGGTGGACTCCGGAAAATCCTAATACTGACGTCCCTAGACTTCAGATGAATACCCAGGAGAACAATGCAATTTCCACCAGATTCCTCACCTCTTCTTCTTATTTCAGTATAAGAAACGTCACTTTAGGATACACTCTTCCTGCAAGTCTGACAAGACCACTTTCGATAGCAGCTGTCAGAGTTTATCTTACGGGAGACAATCTCTTCTACACATCTGCCCGTCGCGGTATGGATGTACGTAAATCCTTCAGTGGAGCAAACGGCTTTACTTACTCCGCACTCCGTACAGTATCTGCCGGCGTGAGCGTAACATTTTAAATAGGAGATTAAGACGATGAAAAAACAATATTTATTTTTACTATCTCTCGCACTTGTATTCTCCTCTTGCGAGAAGAACTTCGAGGTAACTGACAGCGGCAGTTTCTCTGGCAGCCAGGCTACAGAAATGGCAGAACAGGACCCGGGCTTCCTTACCTCTTACGTTAACGGTTTCTACTCCTGGATGGTAGCATATGGCGGCAATCACGATAGCTTCGGACACGCCAGCTGCCTCTACAACCTGGATATGATGGGTCTGGACATTGCCATAAACGGCACTTTGAACTGGGGAACTTTCGATATAAATCACGATTATGGACAGTATAACTGGGGTCGTCCATATCTTTTCTGGAACACTTATTACACCCTTATTAAAAAGTGTAATGAGGTAATAGATTTCTTCGGTGAAGAAGACCCAGAGAACAGTACCCTTAAAGGATATTTGGGACAGGCATATGCCTTAAGAGCATTCAGCTACTACTATCTTATTCAGATATTCCAGGATACTGTTACGGGAGAAGGCAACTCAGCCGTGTTTAATCCTACAGCTCCGGCAGTACCTATAGTCTATGCCGTTCGTGATGCTAAGACTGAGGATGAAAAAGTGGCCCATAGTGGCAGAAATACGCTTGCTGACCTCTGTGAGCACATTGAATTCAACCTCGCAAAAGCACTTCCTCTTCTGGAGGGATATGATCGTGGAACTGACAAAAACCAGGTCAGCTATGAAGTTGCTCAGGGAATAGCCGCCCGTTACTACCAACTCACACAGCAGTGGGATAAGGCCCTGGAAGCAGCTACCGCTGCCCAGAATGGTTTCGACCTTATGGACGAGGCTCGTCTGAAGTCAGGATTTATGGAGATAAACGACTCTGAAGTGATGTGGGGATTCAACCATAACACTGAGACCTCTACAGTCATTGCTTCCTTCTTCTCTCACCTCAGCAACGATTCCCCAGGTTATGGAGGATATGCCATACAGAGCGTGCACTGCATTGACTACAGTCTTTATTCACAGATTCCGGACAGCGATTACCGCAAGTCTCTGTTCAATGGAGCTGAAGGAGATGAAACTGCCGTCTATGGAGGAGGAAAATTACCTTATGCTGCCAGAAAGTTCGGCTATGATCCGAACTGGTGTCAGGATTACATCTATATGCGTAAGGCTGAGATGATACTCATCTGCGCTGAGGCCCACGCCCGACTCAATGACGGTTCTGCAGCATCTTGTCTGGCTGAACTTATGAGACAGCGTGACCCTTCCTGGAACAAAAGTACTGTCACTTTGGACGATGTCCTTCTTCAGAGAAGGATAGAACTCTGGGGTGAAGGCTTCGAATACTTTGACCTTCGTCGTAACGGACTGGGTGTAGACAGAACCTACCAAGGAAGTAATCACCTTGCCATCAACCAATTCGTATTCCCTGCTCACTCCGCAAGCTGGAACTTCCAGATTCCGATTCAGGAAATGCAGAACAACCAATACATTACTGAAGAAGAGCAGAACGAGTGGATTTCCGGCGTACCAGCCGAATAATTATATTAAGAAGTGAAAAATATGAAAAGAATAAATATTATTATCTCTGCTTTGGCCATCTCTGTTCTTGCTGCCTCTTGTGCAAAAGAAAGTCCGAGCAAAAGTGAGGTGGAAGCAGGTTTTCCTAATCGCTTCCAGGGAGAAATCCCTGAGGTAAGTTTCTCCGCCGGAAAAGCCACGATCGATGACAAGACCTATTCCATCTATGTGGATACAAAGGTGACGGTCAGTGGCTTGGGTGATAATCTGGACAAAGTGGTGATCGGAGTTATCTCCAGTCAGAAAGCCGATTTCAGCAATCCTAAAAGTACAAGTCTGGAAATCAGCGAAGACGGCACTTACGATGTCCGTGTCCTCGTCAACGCTAACAGCACCTATTACCTTCAGGCTTCCGTTTCTACCCCTTACGGCTGCAGCTATTCTGATGCAGTTAAAGGCTCAGCGCCTGATGTACCGTTCTACGCTAAGGTAGCTGGCAAATGGGAAGGAGTGGTGACATCACTGGCAACCGAAGATGAATATACCAGCACAATTACGATTCTTCCAGATGAAGAAGATCCGGAGAATGTATGCTACGTATGTGACATTGAGCCATTCTATGTTTCCAAAGGATTTACCTATAAAAAAACAGGATACAATGTCATTCAAGCCAGCATAGATGCGGAAAATCAGCAAATCGTAATAGCTACTGGCAGCGATATGACTCTGGGAGGACTCCTCTTTTATGCTACCGACTTGGAAGGAACAGTAGTGGGACAAGCCACTCTGAAACTTAGTGCAGATGGAAGCTCTCTGGTTATGGCAGAAGCTTTCTACATTGTAGCAGAAGGTAAGCCTGAAGACTGGTATTCTCCTGCTGAATACAAAAAGAAGTAAAACTGGTATCATTGCTTTCAAAGGGGGATTGGCGATATGCCATCCTCCTTTGAATTTGTTATAAAAAACGATAATGAGAAAAAACGCATTTCTGGCGATGGGCTTGATAGTGCTGTCTGCCTGTATAAAGGACAATTACACGGAAAACAGGTCTTTGGAAGAAAAAGAGAGTGCTAAACTTGAAGTCTATACCTCAAAGATCAGCGGGCAGCAGTTTTCCAACAGGACAGCCAGAACAGACAGGCTCATAGTCAAGTTCAACGAGGACTTCGTTCAGCAGGTGGAAGAGTGCCAGGCAGACGTAAGAGCATTGGCAGTAAGTGTCAAAAGCGAGGAGAATCCGGTCACATTGCTCGAATCAAGCACATTGGAAAGAGTTTTTCCCGATGCCGGAGAGTTTGAAGGGAGAAGCCGGAGACGGGGTCTGCACAGATGGTATTATATCGATTTTGACGAAGGAATTGGCATAGTGGAAGCGGAGAGCATACTAAATGGCTGCTCTGCAGTGGAAAGCGTGGAAGTGGAGCTTGTCCCAAGACAAATAGGAACAGTGCAGGCAGATTACTCCGTGGCTCTCCCTCGCGCAGAAACCTATCCCTTTGACGACCCTAACCTGAGCAAGCAGTGGCACTATTATAACGATGGTTCTATGAGCAGCAGCAAGGAAGGCTGCGATATAAACGTGCTTCCGATTTGGCAGAATTATCCCCTGGCACAGAAAGAGGTGATAGTGGCGGTGGTGGATGGTATAGTGGATTTCAGCCATCCTGATCTGGAAGCTAACCTCTGGACAGGAGAGGACGGCAGTCACGGAAAGAATTTCGTGATCGGCGGACAGGATGTCGTGGATGACCACGGGACTCACGTGGCCGGAACGGTAGCCGCAGTTAACAACAATGGCATAGGTGTGTGCGGAGTCGCAGGTGGAGATTATAAGAACTCTATTCCTGGGGCGAAGATAATGAGCTGCGGTATCTTTGACAAGACCTCTAACGGAAGTTCCGGAGCCAATGGGGCAAGCGCCATCAAATGGGCTGCGGACCACGGAGCCGTAATCGCACAGAACAGCTGGGGCTACGACCCTGACACAGATGGGGATGGAGAGATTAGCGACAGGGAATTGGCAAGTTATAAAGCCAGAAAAATTCCTGACAGCCTTAAGGATGCCATAGATTATTTTATCGATTTCGCCGGTTGCGACGATGTAGGAAATCAGCTTCCTGAATCTCCTATGCAGGGCGGAATAGTCTTTTTCGCTGCAGGAAATAAGAATATAGACTATGATGTGATATGTTCCTATGATAGGGTGATAGCAGTGGCTTCCCTGGGACCGAATTACACAAAGGCGAGCTATTCGAACTATGGTGACTGGGTGGACATCTCTGCCCCTGGCGGAGATAATTATAAGGGCAAGACCATCTACAGCACTATCAGCGGAGGCTCCTACGGCTATATGCAGGGGACTTCTATGGCTTGTCCTCATCTTAGCGGAGTGGCTGCCCTACTGCTCTCCCATTATCAGAAAGAGGGATTCACGAGTACTAATTTGAGACAGATTATCTGTGGATCCATTAAAAACATAAACAGCTATAACAGTAAATATACAGGCCAATTGGGAAAGGGACTGATCAATGCCACGAGGGCTATTTCCTTCAGTGAAGAAGTCCCTGAGCCAGTGGAGGGTTTCGCTGCTGATCAGCACTCTAATATGAGTACCATCAGCTGGAATGTCCCTGAGGATGATCCTATCTATGCCTATACCGTGTTTATTTCAAAGTCCTCTCTGGACGCCCTTAATCCTGCGGAGCCTTCTGACGAAGTGGAGCAGAGAGAAATTATGGGCTCTGAATGTGAGGCGGGAAGCACTGCGAGTCTGTATCTGGATGATTTGTCATTTAATACAGACTACCACCTGCGCATCGCTGCGAAAAACTATCTGGGGATGTTCTCCAGTCTTTCAGAGGAAATAGTACTTTCCATAGGGGCTAACAATCCTCCTGTTATCGAAGCCGTGTCGGGGACAGACATAGAGATTAAAGCCCACGAGAAGATTGAGATTGAATTCAGAGTTTATGACCCTGACGGACATTCCCTGAGCTGTAGTCTGAGCCCTGAGGAAAAGGCCCTGGGCCTGAGCCTTAAGGAGGATAAGGCTATAGTTACAGTCAATGCATTGAACCTTAATCCTGGACAGAGTTATGACTTCACTCTGAAGGTGAGTGATTCTTATGATGAAGTCAGCCTGCCGTTTAAGATAAGCGTTCAGAACAACCATAGCCCGATACTTATAAAGGAAGTGCCGGATCTGGTTTTCAATGGACTTGATGAGAAGGAACTTACACTTAATCTGTCGGATTATTTCCTGGATGAGGACGGGGAGACTCTCAGGTATGAGTTAGCTAAGAATGGCACTACTGTTATAAAGCCTAGCATTCAGGAAGATCTCCTGACTCTTAAGCCATTCTCTTATGGTAGCGTCATCTATACCCTTAAGGCTGTAGATGCCTGCTACCAATCCTGCGAGTGCACTTTCAGGATTCTGCTTAGAGACGGGAGCAGAGCGGTGGATCTTTATCCTAATCCGGTAGTGGATTATCTGAACATTAGGCTGGCGGAAGATGGCTCTCTGGAAGTGCTTATCAATAACAGAGCCGGCTCAGTGGTATATCAAAACAGTGATATTCAGACGGGTCCTTTCTCGCCATACAAACTGGATATGTCCGGATGGGCCAGCGGAGAGTATTATATCAGAGCGAAAGGAAAGGATTTTGAGGAGACTTATTCTATCATTAAAAAATAGCCGGATATGAAAAAGATTATTGTATTTCTTTGCCTTTTAGGCCTTACTGTTCCGGCGGGAGCGCAGATAGGCTCCAGTCTGCTGATTCCAAGGGATGCGGAAGAGATTGGCATACGACAGAGCATAAGTTCGGAAGCCCTCGATGGCGGGACCTTGTCGGCAGGAGCAACTTATGGCCTGTGGGCGCCGCAGGCTTCGAATAGCAATCTGCTGAGTGCGAGCGCTGCAATGAATTTTTTGGACAAATTCTCTGCGCGACTTGAGTTAGCTCATATCTCGGACAGGCAAAGTGGAATGCTATATAATGAGAACGGGGCACCTTTGGGAGAATATAAGGGTTCCGAACTACTGCTGGAGGCAGGAGCGGCGATGAAAGTTCTCCCTTCCCTGGCGCTGGGGCTTAATCTGAAGATGCTGAATTATAATCTGTCTTCTGAACTTAAGGGAAATGCTTTTGCCGCTGACCTTAGCGCCTGCTACGCCTTGAAAGATTGGAGATTTGACCTGGGCTTGGAGAACCTGGGACTTTCAGGGCTGTCTTCTGCACGTGCGGGGGCGAGCTATGCCAAGGCTATGTTCAAGGCTGTGGCTAAAGTGGATTATTATTTTGCGGGGGCATTTTCGGCCGCTGTGGGGGCGGAAGTGAATTATCGGCAATTGGCCTTTTTCAGAGCCGGATATCATCTGGGGAGCCAGAGTCCTGCCCTGCCTTCCTATGCCTCAGTGGGAACCGGAGTGAAATTCAAGGGCTTTCAGTTGGATTTGGCCTACCTATTAGGCTCCTCGACTATATCGAGAACACTTTTATTCACTATTAAATACACACTTTAATTTTCAAAAAGACCCTGGCTCTTAATGAACCAGGGTCTTGACTTTTTAGCGTTTGTTATCCTTTGGACGGCGAGGGGCTCGCTTGTCGGAAGAATCGCGACGTGGTCCCTTGTCGTTACGAGGCTTGCGCTCAGGCTCCACATAGCCTTCAGGCTTCTCGGTGAGAGCTCGCATTGAGAGGCGCATCTTGCCGGTCTTGGCATCTATCTCGAGGAGTTTGACATCGACTTCGTCACCTACCTTGAGGACATCCTCGACCTTCTCGGTCTTAGTCCAAGCTATCTCGCTGACGTGAAGCAGACCTTCCTTTCCAGGCAGAATCTCCACGAAGGCGCCGAACTCAAGGATGCTTACGACCTTACCGTGATATACAGTGCCTACCTCAGGAACTGCGCAGATTCCCTTGATCCAGTTAAGGGCCTTCTGCATAGCTTCCTTATCGTTGGATGCTACGTCCACTACACCTACTGAACCTCCCTCTGGAAGTGGCTCCTCTGTGACGGTGATGGTGGTTCCGGTCTCCTTCTGTATCTTCTGGATGGTCTCGCCACCCTTTCCGATGACAGCTCCGATGAACTCAGAGGCAATTCTAATCTGCTCGATGCGAGGAACGAATGGCTTGTAGTCTTCACGAGGCTCGCTGATGGTCTTGAGCATCTCGCCCATAATGTGAAGACGTCCCTGACGAGCCTGCTCGAGAGCCTTCTCGAGAACGTCGTAAGAAAGTCCGTCCACTTTGATATCCATCTGAGTGGCAGTGATACCGTCCTTGGTACCAGTTACCTTGAAGTCCATATCTCCAAGATGATCCTCGTCTCCGAGAATATCGGTAAGGATGGCGTAACGCTCGTTAGGACGGGTGGCGTCGGTGATAAGTCCCATAGCCACACCTGCTACCGGCTTTTTAATCTTCACGCCGGCATCCATCAGGGCGAGGCAACCGCCGCAAACAGAGGCCATGGATGAAGAACCGTTGGACTCGAGGATATCGGATACTACGCGAACTGCGTATGGATTCTCCGGAGCGAGAGGAACGACTGGTTTGAGGGCGCGCATAGCGAGGTTACCGTGTCCAATCTCGCGACGGCCTACTCCTCTCTGTGCCTTGGCATCACCGGTGGCAAATGGAGGGAAGTTATAGTGCAGTACAAACTGCTGGTCATCCTGAATGAGTACCTCGTCGGTCTCTTTCATATCCATCTTTGTGCCAAGTGTCACTGTGGCCAGGGACTGGGTCTCTCCGCGGGTGAAGATGGCGCTTCCGTGTGCGCAAGGAAGGTAGCCTACCTCGCACCAGATAGGGCGAACCTGGTCGCATACGCGACCATCCAGGCGGATACCCTCATCGAGGATAAGATTACGCATAGCCTCCTTCTCCTCAGCGTGGTAATATCTCTCTACGAGAGTGAGCTTGAGGGCGTATTCTTCTTTCTCGGCCTCGGTAGTAGGCTCAGGAAGGGTGGCGATGAAATCGTTCTTGATAGCTTCGAAGCCTTCTGCGCGCTCCTGCTTAGGCTTGGCAGCCTTAGCGAGGGCATAGCATTTATCGTAGCAGAAGTCGTGAACTGCGGTCTTGAGGGCCTCGTCCTCGACGTCGTGTGGATAATCTCTCTTGTTTACGTCGGTGCCGAGCTCGTGCATAAGTTCCTTCTGAACGCGGCAGTGTTTCTTTATCTCCTCGTGAGCGAACTTGATGGCATCGAGCATAGTCTTCTCGCTTACCTCGTTCATCTCACCTTCAACCATCATAATGTTCTCCTCGGTAGCGGCTACCATAAGCTCGAGCTGAGCTCTCTTCATATCGGAGAAGCTAGGGTTGATGACGAACTGGTCGTCTATGAGACATACTCTCACCTCTCCTATAGGGCCTCCAAATGGCAGGTCTGAAGTGGCGAGCGCTGCAGAAGCGGCCAATCCGGCGAGGGCATCTGGCTGGATATCCTTCTCTGCAGATATCAGGGTTACGTTTACGAACACCTCAAGGTGGAAATCGTCTGGCCAAAGAGGCCTGATAGGACGGTCGATAAGTCTGGATACCAGTATCTCATAATCTGAGGACTTACCTTCTCTTTTCATAAATCCGCCAGGGAAGCGTCCTGCGGCATAGAATTTCTCCTTATAATCTACAGTAAGCGGCATAAAATCGGTGCCTTCCTTCACTTCTGTAGCTGCTGTCACGGTGGCGAGCAACATAGTGCCACCCATCTTTACGACAGCGGAGCCGGCGGCCTGCTTGGCCAATTTGCCGGTCTCGATTTCGATCACGCGGCCATCCGCGAGTTCAATCTTCTTTGTAATTACGTTCATTATTGTTTTTCTTAAACTGCTTTCATCAAAAAGGGGCGGTAACCACCCTGGTCCCACCCCTGTGTCCTATCTTGAACGCTTATCGACGGAGACCAAGCTCTTTGATAAGGTTTCTGTATCTCTCGATGTCA
>SAMEA3663036__coassemble_245_pt1 | contig 26876 bp, 25 predicted proteins | sample SAMEA3663036__metabat2_low_PE_031 | metagenome-assembled genome bin SAMEA3663036 (sample SAMEA3663036) | pig gut metagenome | biome: pig gut; feature: pig-associated habitat; material: faeces | place: France | collected 2012
CTGTCATTCCTCACCAGATTGATATCCACGTGAATCTCAGTAGTTTCATACTTGTCCTTCAGGCCCAGAGAGACGAACTTGTTAGTTCCCACGATGCGGTAAACGAAATTCGAACGGCCCTGAATCATTCCCTGGTTAATCAATTTGGAGAAAGGCTCATCCTTGCATACATAGCCCAGATCATAGAGGAACTTGTTCCAGAAGCGCGAATAAATCAAATGTCCTGTCGCGTGCTCGGTTCCACCTATGTACAAATCGACTGACTGCCAATACTCATTCACCTCCTTATCCACCAAAGCCTTGTCGTTGTGCGGGTCCATATATCTAAGATAATATGCGGACGAACCTGCAAAACCAGGCATTGTGCTCGTCTCCAGCGGATAGCCCTTATAAGTCCAATCCTTAGCCCTGGCAAGCGGCGGCTGACCGTCAGCGGATGGTTTGTAAGAATCTATCTGCGGCAGACAAAGCGGCAAATCCTGCTCATCCACCGGCGTAGCTATTCCATCCTTGTAGTAAATAGGGAATGGTTCTCCCCAATATCTCTGACGGGAGAAAATGGCATCCCTAAGACGATAATTTGTTTTCCTTCTGCCAATTCCCTTTTCCTCCACATAGTCCTTTGCCCTCTCTATGGCCTCCGCTACACTCAGGCCATTAAGAAAGCCGCTGTTACACATCACACCGGACTTCGCATCGAAGGAAGCCTCAGTCACGTCGCAGCCCTCTATGATAGGAATAATCGGCAGGCCAAATTTCTTTGCAAATGCATAATCCCTGCTGTCGTGAGCCGGAACTGCCATAATAGCTCCCGTCCCATAGCCGGCCAGGACATAGTCACTAATCCAAATCGGCACCTTCTCCCCGCTGAGAGGATTGATTCCATAGGCTCCGGAGAAAACTCCACTGACATTCTTAGTCTGGGAGATTCTCTCCCTTTCCGTCTTTTTCTTGACTTCCTTCAGGTAATTCTGCACCTCTTCCCGCTGCTGGGCAGACGTGAGCCTCTCCACCAGCTCGCTTTCAGGAGCCAGCACCATAAAACTTACGCCGAAGATAGTATCAACCCTTGTAGTAAAAATCGTTACCGGCAATTCCTTCCCGTCACATACAGTATTGAACACCACTTCAGTACCCTCGGACTTGCCTATCCAATTCCTCTGCATCTCCTTAAGGGAGTCAGTCCAATCCAGCCTGTCAAGACCCTCCAGCAGTCTTTCGGCATAAGCCGAAACCCTGAGCTGCCACTGCTTCATCTTTTTCTGCTCCACAGGGAAACCGCCACGCACACTAAGACCGTCCTTAACCTCGTCGTTAGCCAAAACGGTACCCAGTCCCTCGCACCAGTTTACAGAAGTCTCTCCCAGATAAGCAATCCTATAAGACATCAGGACAGCATCCTTGCGAGCCTCGTCATAAGAAGCCCAGTCCTGAGGGCTGATTCCATTATAGCCGCAAGTCTCAAACTTTTCCACCAGCTCACTTATAGGCCTGGCCTTGTTCTGAGCCGGATCAAACCAGGAGGAGAACATCTTTAGAAATGCCCACTGGGTCCATTTGTAAAACTCAGGGTCGGAAGTCTTCAACTCTCTGGACCAGTCATAGGAAAAACCTATCCTGTCCAGCTGCCGGCGATACCTCCGCGTATTCTCCTCAGTGGTTTTCTGCGGAGCCTGGCCTGTCTGAATGGCATACTGCTCTGCCGGCAGGCCAAAGGCATCATAACCCATAGGATGAAGCACGTTAAAGCCCTTCAATCTCTTATATCGGGAGTAGATGTCACTGGCTATATAGCCCAGAGGATGCCCCACGTGAAGTCCTGCCCCTGAAGGATAGGGAAACATATCCAGGACATAGTACTTAGGCTTACTGTGATCCTCGACCACCTTATAGTTAGCTTCTTCGGCCCAGCGGTCCTGCCACTTTTTCTCTATTCGTTTGAAATCGTATTCCATCTATATGCTGATTTTATTATTTTGCTATCAATACACAAACATCCCTCGGACAGAATTTCTCCTGTTTAACCTGAGCGAAAGCATCTATGGCCTGCCCCAAATCATCACAAGGCAAGAGAGCCACAGAAGTCAAGCCATTCTCATACTCCAAAAGATAAGTCTCGTAACCTGCTTCACGGGCATCGGAGATCATCTTATTCCTGGTAGCTTTCTGCCTGTAAGTTCCCACTACGATGTAATATTGATATTGAGGTTCAGACTTTAGTGTACTGTTCGTATGAGTGTAGGCGAAAGTCACGTTCAGACGGCCTTGTCTTTTTTTCATTTGATATCCGCTCTGCTGAAGTGGCAGAACTTCGGATTGCTCGACAATCTCCTCACTTTGAACAGGATTCTGTTCAGTCAGATCCTGGGAAGTGGGCCTTCCGGCAAGAGAGCGAAAAAAATCACAGGATGATACCATACACAAGGTAAGGCCTATCAGAAAACAGCTAAATACTCGCTTCATAGAAATTACTTTTTAAAACTTACAAAAATAACAAGAATCGCAGACAAAAAAAATGATATCTTTGCACTATGAAAAAGACTATCAGTATCGAAGGCCTGGATCCGGTTAAATTATACGGTGCAGGCGACTGTATTTTAAGGGAGTTTTGCAGCTATTACCCTAATCTTAAAGTGGTGGCCAGAGGGGGCGAACTAATCCTTGATGGAAAAGAAGAGGACATAGAGGATTTCAATCAGAAAATGGGGATGTTGATAGAAAGGATGATGCACAAGATGAATCTCAGCACCTACGATGTGGAGGATATCTTCGAAGGAGAAAATTCAGCCCCCGACTTCAAACTCAACGCCTCCGCTGTAATAGTTTACAATAATGAGGGGAAAGCCATCATAGCCAGAAACGCCAGGCAGGAGGAGATGGTGAAGGCCTATTTTGACAACGACCTCATATTCGCGCTAGGTCCTGCCGGAACCGGAAAGACCTACATCGCGATAGCATTGGCAGTAAGGGCTCTGAAAAACAGGGAGATCAAACGCATCATACTCACCAGACCGGCAGTGGAAGCCGGAGAGAGGCTGGGTTTTCTCCCAGGCGACCTGAAGGACAAACTGGACCCATACCTGCAACCGCTTTACGATGCGCTGGGGGATATGATTCCTGGTCGCAAACTGCAGGAATTCATAGCCGAAGGCACGATACAGATAGCGCCATTGGCATATATGAGAGGAAGGACTCTGGACAGGGCCTGCGTGATTCTGGATGAAGCGCAGAACACTAATCTGGGGCAATTGAAGATGTTCCTGACCCGTATGGGAGTGAATGCCAAGTTCATCGTAACCGGAGACGCCTCACAGGTAGATTTGCCCTGCAGGGAAGACAGCGGACTGCTCAAAGGAGTGGAACTGCTGAAAAACATAAAGGGCATCAAGACCGTCACCTTCACTAACGATGACATAGTCCGACACCCTTTGGTAGGAAAAATCGTCAAGGCTTTCGACCTGGAATAATTATTCCACCGGTGCTTCGCCCTTTACGATTGCATCATATTTCTTATAATTGGCCTCATATGCAGGATCTGAGCTGAAACGATAGTAAACGTTTCTCAAATACTCCGCGATGGCTACCTTGATGGCTGAGTCCTTTGTAACTGCGTAAGCGGTCTCGAAAGGCTCGATACAGTTCTTCAAAGCCTGCTCGAAGTCGGCTACCAGAGCATTGTACTTGTTATCATCCATCTCATTGGCAGCCACTTCCTGGATAGCTACCGCCTTGTTATAATAAAGCTGGCCAATTCCTATGTATCCAAACTCGTAGTCAGGATTAATGACAGAGCACTGGGAATAGGCATTGACAGCCTCTTCCTCCTTTCCAAGCTGCAGATATACATTGCCTTCCACATAGTAGAGGGAGGCGTTGTTAGGCTCATTCTCCTTAGCGGAATTGATAAGTTCGAAGAGACGGTCCGTATTCTCTCCCGAATTCATATAGAAGTTAATCAGACCCACCAGAACGCTCTGGCTCTTAGGGAACTGCAGGAAGGCCTGCTCAAGATAGTTGCGAGCAGTCTCGCTGTCCCCCTTCTTGGTAGCGATATCGGCGAGTTTGGCAAAGGCATCGCCCTCGTCACCGTAATATCCCAAAGACAAGCTCTTCTCATAATAAGTCTGAGCCTTGTCGAAATCTCCAAGAATATAGGAGGTAAGGGCGCTGTTATAAACGGCATTGGTGTCAACCACTGCATACGGCTGCTGCTCAGATGCCTCCACGGTCTTTTCAAAGAAATATGAGGCCTTCTGCATGTCTCCGAGAGTGTAGGCGAGGTAGGCTTCGTCTGTGAAATTGGCGGCAAGATTACGGAAGGCTTCCTTCAAATCCTTTGACTTCTTAGCTGCCACATCCAGTTCTGCAGCCTTCTTGTAAGCCTCGAGGGCTCTTTCAAGAACATCTGGGAACACAGGCTGAGTCACCTCCACGAACTGAAGAATCTCATTCTCGTTATAGTAATAATTTCTGGTGGCAAACACTGCCTTGATATAATCTGAGCCAGAAAGGTTCACCCACTCCTCCTTCGTAGGCTGGTCCTCTCCCAGAATCAGGGCGAGTTCAGCGCGCTGAGCGCCGATCCAACCTGCACCTTTCGGAGCATTGTAAGCGTCGATATAAGCCTTACCAAGTTTAATCCAAGTGTCAGGTTTTACCGCCTGCTTAGGATTCTCAGTTCTCTCAATAGCTTTCTCTACAGCCTTTTTAGCTGCTTCAGGGCTCTTTCCACCGGTCTGTGCATTTGCCACAGAAAGGGATGCTACAAGAGCAAGAGCTAACAAAACTTTTTTCATAACTATAAATTTATTATTCATTGACTTCATTAACTTCTGGAGTGCTGTCCTGTTCGGCTTCCTGAACTGACTCTTCCTCAGCTTCGTGAGCCACCACGGAGACTGCAGCTATACTGTCGCCTTCCCTGAGGTTGATGAGACGAACTCCCTGAGTAGCCCTATGCTGAAGACTGATGTCCCTGACAGCCATTCTGATGGTAAGCCCGCTGCGGGTGATGATCATCAGATCGTCATTTTCAGTAACTGACTTGATAGCCACAAGTTTACCTGTCTTAGCCGTGATGTCCATAGCCCTGACGCCCTTCGCACCTCTGGCTGAAAGCCTGTATTCCAGGGCATCGGAGCGCTTGCCTAAGCCATTCTCACTGACTACGAGCACAGTATGCTGAGTGATGTCAGGCGAATTGATGTCTCCGCTGATAGCGCCGATCACTTCGTCCCCTTCTTCAATATTTATACCACGAACACCCATTGAGCTTCTGCCAAGTTCACGGGCCTCATTCTCATCGAAGCGTACGCACCTGCCTTCCCTGGCCGCTATCATTATCTGCTCATCGCCATTCGTAAGTATGGCATCCAGGAGAGCGTCACCCTCCTTGAAGCTCAGGGCTATGATACCCTTGTTACGGCTGCGGACATTTGCAAACTCAGTGAGACGGGTCCTCTTGATGATACCATTCTTAGTGAAGAGCACCACAAAGTGAGAGTCGGTGTAGTCACGGCTCTCTATCTTAGCCGCATTCAAGTAGGTTCTGATCTTATCATCCTGATCTATGGTGAGCAGGTTCTGCACCGCACGACCCTTAGCCGTTCTGCTGCCTTCCGGAATCTCATAAACCTTCAGGCGATAGCAAAGGCCCTTCTCAGTGAAGAAAAGCATAGTGGAGTGCATATTGGCCACATAGATATGCTCTATGAAGTCTTCCTCTCGCACACTTCCGCCCTTCTTGCCTACGCCGCCCCTTGACTGAACCTTGAATTCGTTCAGGGAAGTTCTCTTAATGTATCCCAGGTGGGAAATAGTGATGACCACATCCTCATCGGCATAGAAGTCTTCAGGATTGAACTCGTCGGCGGCAAGAGTAATCTTGCTGCGGCGGGCATCCCCAAACTTCTCCTTAAGCTCGATACACTCTTTCTTTACGATTTCGAGCTGCAGAGTCTCGCTTCCGAGAATCTGCTCACATTCCGCGATAAATTCGAGCAGATGATCCAACTCATCCTGAAGCTTGTCCTTCTCCAGGCCAGTAAGCTGCCTGAGTCGCATCTCAACTATGGCATTAGCCTGAATCTCGGTGAAACTGAAACGCTTGATGAGTTCAGACTTGGCCTCGTCCACAGTCTTCGAATGACGGATGATGTAAACCACCTCGTCTATCACGTCTATCGCCTTCAGCAGACCCTCTACGATATGGGCACGGGCCTGTGCCTTAGCCAGGTCGAACTTGGTTCTGCGCACCACCACCTCGTGCCTGAAATCCACAAAGCATTTGAGCATATCCTTCAGGGAGAGAGTGCGTGGGCGACCGCCGACCAAAGCCACATTATTAATGGCAAAGCTGGACTGAAGGGCCGTATATTTATAGAGAGTGTTCAGGACCACATTGGCATTGGCATCCTTCTTCACTATAAATTCTATCCTGATACCCTGACGGTTGGTAAGTTCCCGAATCTCGGAGATACCTTCTATCTTCTTATCCCTTACCATCTCTCCGATGCGGGATATCATCTCGGCCTTGTTCACCATATAAGGCACTTCAGTGACGACTATCACCTGTCTGCCATTCCTTTCCTCAATGTCAGCCTTAGCCCTGACCACTACCTTTCCGCGTCCCGTAGTGTATGCATCCACTATTCCCTGACGACCCATTATGATGCCGCCAGTAGGAAAATCCGGACCCTTGATATGTTCCATCAATCCAGGTACGTCTATCTCGGGATTATCTATGTAGGCGCAGATGGCATCACAACATTCTCCGAGGTTATGCGGAGCCATATTGGTGGCCATACCCACTGCGATACCGGAAGAACCGTTCAGGAGCAGGAGCGGAGCCTTGGTAGGCAGAACCGTAGGTTCCTGAATGGTATCGTCGAAGTTTAGGGTGAAATCAACCGTATCCTTGTCCAGGTCGCAGAGTACGCTTTCAGAGATTTTGGCAAGTTTGGCTTCGGTATATCGCATAGCCGCAACAGGGTCGCCGTCCATACTACCGAAGTTACCCTGACCGAAAATCAGAGGGTATCTCTGATTCCAATCCTGGGCAAGCCTGGCCATAGCGTCATACACGGAACTGTCTCCGTGAGGGTGGAACTTACCCAGTACCTCACCCACGATTCTGGCTGATTTCTTAGTCTGTCCATTATAACTCAAACCCAGTCCATCCATTCCGAAAAGGACACGGCGCTGGACCGGTTTCAGACCGTCGCGAGCATCCGGAAGAGCTCTGGACACGATTACCGACATAGAATAATCTATGTATGCGGTACGCATTTCACGGTCTATTTCCACAGGCTCGATAATGCCCTGTGGCTTTTCCTCATTCTGCAAATTATCTATACTCATTTTCGATGTCTAAAACATACAAAAATAGCAAAAAATTTCGGGTTTTCAATGCCCTATTCCTCCACTTTTCTGAAGGCCAGACAGCCATTGTGACCTCCGAAGCCAAAGGAGTTGGAAATGGCTATGCTCAGATCGGTCCTTACAGCCTCGTTAGGGGTATAATTCAGGTCCAGTTCAGGGTCTTGGGTATCCAGATTAATGGTAGGAGGCACTATTCCATACTTAAGGGCCAGGACAGAGACTATGGCCTCAGCGGCGCCGGTGGCACCCAGCATATGTCCGTGCATAGACTTGGTGGAGGATATGTGTGCCTTGTAGGCATAGTCTCCAAGGGCTATCTTACAAGCCCTGGTTTCAGACAGGTCATTCAGATAGGTGGCCGTTCCGTGGGCATTGACATAAAGATTGTCCTTTGCCGGATCGAAGGCGGCCTGAGCCAGGGCATCTGAGATACAGCGAGCCTGAGTGCTACCATCCTTGTTAGGCGCAGTAGCGTGATAAGCATCGCAGGTGCTGCCGTAACCCACCAGTTCCCCGTAAATCTTTGCGCCACGCGCCTTCGCGTGCTCGTACTCCTCCAAGGTGAGCACTGCCGAGCCTTCGGCCATCACAAAACCATCCCTATGTGCATTGAAAGGCAGGGAAGCCTTCTTCGGATCCTCGATTCGGGAAAGGGTCTTCGCATTTGCAAAGGCTGCCAATCCTATAGGAATGATGGCCTTGTCCGTACCACCCGCAAGGATAGCGTCAGCATAACCGTGCTTGATGGCCCTGTAAGCCTCGCCGATAGCGTGGGTGGAAGTGGCACAAGCAGTCACCACATCCAAGCAAGGACCATTGGCCTTAAACTTGATGGCTACCTGACCGGCAGCCATATTACCTATGATGCAAGGTACGAAGTTAGGGGAAATCCACTGTCCGGTAGGATCTTCCAGAATTTTAGAAACTTCCCTCTGAATGGTCTCGAAGCCTCCGATTCCGGATCCGATGTAAACTCCAAACCTGAAAGGGTCTATATTCTCTCCGGATACCAGACCACTGTCGTGCACGGCCTGATACGCAGAGGCTACTGCAAATATGGTAAATTTATCCTGTTTACGGATAAAAGGTCTGTCCATTCCGAAATTTTCAGGATTGAAATCCCTGACCTCACCTCCAATTTTTACCGCAAAACCTTCTGTGTCAAATCCTTTCAGATAATCGATTCCGCAGACGCCGTTGACCAGATTATTCCAAAAGCTGTCCACATCGTGACCGAGGCAGGACAGGACTCCCAATCCTGTAATTACAACTCTTTTGTCCATATAGTTTCTCAAGTTAATGATTTATTTCGCACACGCTTTGTTTATCCAAAGCCTACGATAAATTCCAATAATTTTCAGCGGCAAAGATAGTAATAATTTTGTATCTTTGTCTCCGATGGCTTTGTCTGACAACATACCGAAATACATCCTTAGTAAAAAACAGATGTCCTTCAATGTAGTGTTCACTGCATTGTTCTCCATCGTCACAGACCTGCTGCTGGCCCCACTCTCCATCCACAACTGGTTTGTCCTAGCCAATGGACACAGCACCATAGCCACCATCGCATTCTGGGCCCTGTGTTTCCTTATCCTGATACTGTCCCGCGAAAAACTCTATAGCCTTAGAAACAGAAACATCACTGTACTGTCTTACATTTTGTGGTGCCTCTGCGAGATGTTGCTCATCTCATTGCTCTATATGTCAGTATCCCTTTTGGGAGAGCGCTTGTCCTGGTTCGTTCAGGCAAACCGATCCCCTTTCGAGAATTTCCTGCACAGTTTCATCTTCTGCATCTTCGGGCTTGGCGTCCCTAATGTGATTTCCATCCTATACTGCGCTGTATCGGAAAAGGACCAGACCATCAGACTGATGAACTTCAGCAATGTGGTCTCAGACACCGAATCCAGCCCACAAAATGCCAAGCGCATTACCCTTTACGATAATTCCGGAGTCCTGAAACTGGTTATCAACCAGAACAACCTCTACTACATCGAGTCGGATGACAATTACATAAAAGTGTGGTACCAAGACAGTTACTCTGAACTCAAACAGTATATGCTCCGCTGCAAGCTAAAGACTATAGAAGAGAGCTTTGCAGAGAGCGACCTGGTACGCTGTCACCGCAAATACATTGTAAACATTAACAAAGTCGAGCAGATGAGCCGCCAGAAAGACGGCAGCTTCAGCCTGGACCTGGGGATGAACAGGATAGAGCCCATCCCCGTATCCAAGACTTACGAAGAAGGTTTTCTCGCCCGATTTAATTCCAGATAACTATGTGGCAAAGAATACAGACCCTTTATTTCGCACTAATTTGTGCCATACTCATCACTTTAGCATTCGGCAATGCCGGATACGTCTACAGTGTCGATAGCCCTGAACCTGAGGGCATCCGCTACATCTCCAAACTGCCATATGCAATCCTGATTTTCCTTAGCCTGGCAGCAAATGCAGTAGCCTTGTTCAGCTGGGGGCACCGATCCCTCCAAATCAGACTTGCAGGAGCAAGCGCAGTTCTGCTGCTAGCCCTTCAGGTATGGATAGCAATAGATTATTTCACCATCAGCAAGGAGTTCGTTTTCAGATGGACAGCCATCCTGCCTATATTTGCCTTCATCTTTGAACTTTTGGCGATGAAGGGAGTATATGCCGACGAGATGCTGGTCCGCAGCGCATCCAGACTCCGTGCAAGTAAAAGAAAAAACAGATAAGATATGAGAATTGCAGAATCAGAACTAATTATCAACTCCGACGGATCGATATTTCACTTACATATCCGTCCTGAACAGTTGGCCCAAAACGTCATCCTGGTGGGTGATCCAGGACGCGTGGCAATGTTCAAACCTTACTTTGAGACCCTCGAATGCGAAGGAGCATCCCGCGAGTTCGTATGGGCTACCGGCTGCTACAAGGGCAGCCGCATCACGGTACTCTCCACCGGTATCGGCACCGATAACATCGACATCGTGATGACCGAGCTGGACGCTTTGGCTAACATTGACTTCCAGACCAGGGAAGTGAAGCCTGAGCACAAGACCCTGAACATAGTGCGTCTGGGAACCTGCGGGGCCCTGCAGCCTGAGATTCCGCTGGGAGCCTTCATACTCTCGCACATCTCGATTGGCTTTGACGGCCTGATGAACTGGTACGCAGACCGCGAGCAAGTTAGCGATGAGGCTATGGAGAAAGCGTTTATGAAACATATGAATTGGCCTTCCGTCCTGCCTAACCCTTACTTCGTCAAGGCTTCGCAGAAACTCATAGACCTGTTCAGCGATGTCACGGTCAAAGGTATGACCATCTCATCTCCAGGCTTCTATGGGCCTCAGGGAAGAGTGGTGAGACAGAAACTCGCTATGCCTAATATGCTGGAGGATATAGAGAGCTTCAGATACGAAGACAGGAAAATCACGAACTTCGAGATGGAAGGCTCAGCCATCGCCGGAATCGCCACCCACCTGGGTCACGAGGCCATTACAGTGTGCTGCGCCATAGCTCACCGCTACCTTAAAGATGCTAACACGGACTATAAACCGAGAGTGGCAGAACTGGTCAAAGTGGTACTGGATAAGATATCCACACTATAAAAAAGAAGGAAGCAGGCTTAATCGCCTGCTTCTTTTAGTCTTTCTGCATTCTCCGCTATCTGCAACTGATCTATGACCTCCTGAATATCTCCATTCATAAAGACCGGAAGGTTATACATACTCCAGTTGATGCGATGGTCCGTCACCCTTCCCTGCGGATAGTTATATGTACGAATCTTCGCAGAACGGTCTCCGGTAGATACCATAGTCTTTCTCTTGGAGGCTATCTCGTCCAGATACTTCTGATGCTCCAGATTATACAGACGGGTTCTAAGTTCCTCAAACGCCCTGTCCTTATTCTTTAGCTGAGAGCGTTCCTCCTGACACTGAACCACCAGACCAGTAGGAAGGTGGGTAAGGCGAACAGCCGAATAGGTGGTATTGACTCCCTGTCCTCCAGGACCTGAAGAACAGAAAAGGTCCAGACGGATATCGTCCCATCTCAAATCCACGTCAAACTCTCCCGCCTCAGGGAAGACTGCCACGGATGCCGCTGAAGTCTGTATTCTACCCTGAGTCTCAGTCTGAGGCACTCTCTGTACGCGATGCACTCCGGATTCGTATTTCATAGTACCGTAAACCCCATCAGTGGAAGAACTGAGTTTAAACACTATCTGCTTGTAACCTCCGGAAGTTCCTGGAGTCTGATCCGTCACCTCCACTTTCCAGCCCTTGCTCTCGGCATAGTGCTGATACATTCTGAAAAGGTCACCTGCGAAGATGGCAGCCTCATCTCCTCCGGCACCGCCACGAATCTCCACGATGGCATTCTTTGAATCATCAGGGTCAGCCGGAATAAGCAGGAGCTTGATATTCTCCTCCATCTGAGGAATCTTAGGTTCCAGGTCCGCAATCTCCTCCCTGGCCATCTCGCGCAGGTCATCGTCCTTCTCATTCAAGAGAATATCCTTTGCGCTCTGAAGGTTATCCAATGTCTTTTTATATTCAAGTCCAGCCTTGATTATAGGTTCAAGCTGCTTATAATCCTTGTTAAGCTGAACAAATTTTTTCATATCAGCCATCACTTCAGGGCTGGCGAGCTGGTCCTGAAGGCTCTGAAACTTATCTTGTAATGACAAGACTTTATCTAATAGGGTATTTTGTGCCATAGGGCTGCAAATTTAGTAATTTTAATACAAATTCTCCAATTCTTCCTCTCCTATATCTTTCAAGGGCCTGCCCTCCGAAAGACAGTTCTGTTCCAATTCCGTGAAATTCCTACGGAACTTGTCGCAGCACAGGTTCAAGGCCTTCTCCGGATCCACCCCCTGAATCCTTGCCAGATTGATGACCGCAAAGAGCAAGTCTCCCGCCGCCTCTTCCTTATTCCCCTCAGGGTCTTTCATCTCTGCCAATTCTCTCTCCACCCTTTCCTGAGCTTTCTCAACTCCCAGCTTATCCAAAGCGCAACCCCTCAACTTCTCCTGCATTGAAAGCGCCTTCAAAAGAGAAGGCATAGCCTGTGGAATACCGCTCAAGATGGTCTTGTTACCACCTTTTTCCTTCGCTTTCACCAACTCCCATGTGTCAGCTATCTGCTCTGCGGACAATTCCTTTCCTGCCAAATCTCCAAATACGTGAGGATGTCTGAATCGCATCTTTTCACAGATTCTATGCAGACAATCGGCTATATCGAAATCCCCTCTCTCCTCCCCTATCCTGGCATAGAACACCATATGGTACAACAAGTCACCTATCTCCTTGGCTATCTCCGAGCTGTCCCCCTTCAATATGGCATCGCTGAGTTCATAGACCTCCTCTTCCGTCATCGGACGGATACTTTCCATAGACTGAGCCGCATTCCAGGGACACTTCTCCCTGAGAGCATCCATTACAGCGAGCAAATCGGCAAATGCGTCAAGTTTTTCCTGTGTGCTATGCATAATCACTTAAAAAAGCTGAAATGAACCCTGCCGTAAGACCTTTCCTTAAAAAAGTGAGGATGATCCTTGAAAGAATGTTCTCCACCGTGTTCCAAAATAAAATAAGAGTCAGGATGAAGCAGGTCCCTGGCGAAAATTTTATCAGGAATCCCCTCCAGGCCTTCCAAGGCGTATGGAGGATCAGCGAATATGATGTCGAACTTCTCGTGACAGACGTTCAGAAAATCGAACACATTGTCCCTTACCATAATTACATTATCCAGCCCAAGCCTATGTGCCTCTGTCTTTATGAAAGAAGCGTTTTCTCTCAGCATCTCGACACAGTACACCCTTCCTACTCCCCTGGACCCGAATTCAAAAGAAACGGCTCCGGTCCCTCCAAAGAGGTCCAGAACCTGAAGTTCATCGAATTCATATTCGTTATCCAGGATATTAAACAAGGCTTCTCTGGCAAAATCCGTAGTAGGACGAGCCTTGTAAGAGTGTGGCGGGATGATATTCTTCCCTTTCAATCTGCCTCCGATAATTCTCATAATAGCCGGACGGCTTTAAAATAATGATATAGGGCTATCTGATGCTCGGAAGAGAGGGAACCCAGAAAACAGAGGGTGGAAAGTTCAGGATTCAACTGCAAGGACTTCATAACCATAAGCACATAATACATCACGGTCACGAAATCCTCGGCCTTATAGGTATTCGAAAGCATAAGGGATCTACCTTGCGCTATGGCCAGACTCAGAGTTTTGCCATCCCAGTCACAAAGCACTTTATTATAGTCTGGAATGCTCATCAAAGTGCGCAAAACCCTTAAAAGTGCCGGCTCATCAGGACCGGCATAAATGAAATAGGAGTCGAACTGAGGCAGGAATTCCACACATACCTGAGTATCGGCATTTATATCAACGACCTGTGCGAGATATTCTCTCGCACAGCTCTCGTCGTAAAATGATGATGGTACCAGGGTCACGTCTTCTACTCCCAGTTACCGGCATTATTATTAGGAGCGCTCACACTACCTACCTGAAGACCTTCAAATCTGTTAGAATTACGGCATTCGGAATCCAGGTTGATTCTGAGCTGATTATCCATTCCAAACAGCAGATACCTGTAAGGCATACGAGCCTCGAAGAGAGGAACCTTAACACCGGACACTGTCTTGACTACTGCCTCCATCTCCGTGGCCCTGCCATTGGAGAAAGGAATGGTGCGAAGTGAGTCGATGCAGAATCCCTGGCGTCCCTTGAATAGGGTATCGACTACAGGAATCTTCTGATCCACGCTGAAAACCAATGATTTGTCACCGGCATTATAACGCTCGAGATAGAAGTTGTTAAGCTGAGCTCCCCTGAGGAAAGGAACGCTTTTACGAACTTCCTTTGTATGAGCCACAGCGGCGGAGTCATCCTTGGAACCTATCTGCAGTTTAACTACGATGTCCTCCTCAAGATAGAATCTACGCAGAGAGTCAAAACTGTCAGTGTATTTGCCGTGAACACTCTTATACGCATCCTGAAGGGTACGGATATCCTTCAGACGCTCGATTCCGACCTGCTCACGGGAGGCCTTTTCCTTATTGAATTTAACAGGCTGGGAGATACTGTCCACAAGAATGTAAGAAAGCGCTATGATACCCAGCGGCAGAATAAACCAGGTTACTAGTCTGTTCAGCACTTTGTTCTGCATAAACTTAAGCCAAGTGTCCTTTGTAATCATTTCTTTATGTTTTAATTTTATTATCCGTTAAGCCGAGCAAAGTTAGCAAAATCATTTATTAAATGCAATTTTCTTATTAAATTTGCGACGATGGATTTTAGTAGCGAATTACAGGTCCTTTCCTCTTATATAGAGCGGGCTGAGAAGGTGGTGGTAATAACCCATATGCACCCTGACGGTGATGCTGCAGGCAGCACCGCCGCCCTTGCCCATTATCTGCAGGACTTCCGTCATAAAAACGTCAGTCTCATCCGAGAGCCCCTTCCTGACACCATTTCCTTCATAGACGAACATTTCACCCCTGTCTCGGGAAATAAGGCCAGAGAGGTCCTGAAAGAGGCAGATCTGATATTCTGCACGGACTTTGGAGTTCTGGACAGATGTGGGGAATACGCAAGGGAATTGGCAGAGAGCAAAGCCATTAAGGTTCTGGCAGACCATCACCCTGAGCCACAGGCAGAGGCCTTCGACCTGCTGTTCAGCAGCAGCGAACTGTCGTCGGCAAGCGAAATAGTGTATCAGCTGCTGAAAGGGCTGTGCAGGGACGAAGAAGAGAGAAAAGCTCTGCTGGGAGGAGCCTGCGGCTACGCGCTGATGTGCGGAATGACCACTGACACGAATAACTTTTCCTGTTCCACCTTTCCTTCCACCCTTATGATGGCATCAGAGCTGCTTGCCTATGGGATAAACAGGGATGAAATCCTGGAAAAGCTCTATAACAGATACAGGGAGAACAGAGTAAGAGCCTTTGCCTCGCTACTTTCCGAGCACTTCAGCATCCGTGAGGACGGAATCGGAATCATCAAGGTAAGCGCTGAAAGCTGGCATAAATTTGGATTGCAGGAGGGCGAGCTGGAAGGCCTGGTAAACGTTCCGCTGAGCATTGACAGGGTTAAAGTCTCCATCTACCTAAGGGAGGATGGGGATACGGTCAGGGTCTCGCTGAGAGCGAAGAAAGGCTGGTCTGCAAGAGAATTGGCAGTCAGATACTTCCACGGAGGGGGACACGAATTGGCATCCGGAGGCAAGCTCCTTTTAGGTCGGGACTTGGACTCTTTCGGAGAGATAGATGACTATTTGGAAAAAATCAGATTATGAGAATAAGAGCTATAATATGGGGGCTTGCAGCCCTCGCAGTTGTAAGTTCCTGTGCCAAAAGCACTAAAAACCTTAGTGGAGAATTGGCACAAAGAGAATTTGAGGCTTGGCTGAGTATAAACGGACAAGCAGATTGGGAAGAGACCGAACTCGGCTCTATGATTATCTCCCTAAGCCCTGGAGATGTGGAGAATCAGAGCGTAAAAGACATAGAGGAGAACCCTTTCCTCAGACTGGAATACACCGTTACCGATCTGGAAGGCAATGTCTCAGAGACCACCGACGAAGAGGTGTCGAAAAGACTTGGCAAATACGACAAGCGGAATTACTACGGTCCCCAATTCTCTTACAGAGGCTCTAACAACAGCTATGCCGGAATCGAGGAACTTCTGGAAAGGATGGGTGTGGGAGGACACTGCAAGGCCGTAATCCCAGGCTGGCTGCTTACAACTTCGAGATACTCCAGCAAACAGAAATATCTGGATGCGATGACGGAGATCAGCGATCCGAAAATATACGAGTTCACTATAGTGGAATCAGTGAAAGACAGCAAAGAATGGGAGTTGAATCTGATAAAGAATACTCTCGGAGAGGAATGGGACAAGGCTGACTCCCTGGCCCCTGGAGTTTTCTATGTCCAAGACAGGCCTTCTGACAAGCCTGACACCACATTCACCTCAGGATCAGAAGTTTACATCAACTATATCTGCCGCAGGATAGACGGCACCGGAATAGACACTAACATAGCTGACTCAGCCAAGGTATTCGGAGGAAGCGCCAGCGGGAAACCTGTCCTGATCAACTGGGCGGACAATGCCACTGAGATCACTATGACCTCTGACAAGAGTAACGTCATCACAGGCTTCGCCTACGGCATCTTCAATATGAAGCCACACGAAAAAGGCCGTGTATATATGACTTCCAGCTACGGATACCCGTCAGGGTCAGGTACTTTTATCCCTAGCTTCTGCCCTATTTACTTTGAAATTGAATTCACTGAGGAAGAAGATGAATAACGGAGCGCCTATAGAATTAGGAAGCAGGAAGATAAGCACCTTACTTAAACAATACGCAATCCCCGGCATCATAGCGATGGCAGCCTCTTCGCTGTACAATATGGTGGACAGCATCTACATAGGTAACATCCCCAAAGTGGGAGCCTACGCCATTTCGGGACTTGCCGTAACCTTCCCTATAATGAATATGAGCGCCGCCATAGGAACTTTGGTGGGTGTAGGGGCATCGACTATGGTGTCTATGCTTCTGGGACAGAGAAACTACGATAAGGCTAAAAAGGTATTGGGGAACGTTATGACCCTGAATACCGTACTGGGCCTGGCCTTCGGCTTCGGCATTCTGGCTTTTCTGGAGCCCATACTGAGATTTTTCGGAGCCACCGACAACACCCTTCCTTTCGCGGCTGACTATATGAGCTACATTCTTATAGGCAATGCCGTAACCCATCTCTACCTGGGTCTGAACAGTATAATCAGGGCATCCGGCAACCCCAAGACCGCTATGGGCCTGACCCTCTTTACGGTCTGTGCCAATGCCATCCTCGACCCTATACTCATCTTTGGAGCCGGAATGGGCATCAAGGGAGCCGCCATAGCCACGGTACTCTGCCAATTGCTGGCTCTGGGATACACCTTGTTCTACTTCTCCCAGAAGAAACACATCATCCACTTCGAGAGAGGGGTTTTCGGCTGGAACTGGAGAATAGCCAAGGCTTCCCTCACCATAGGTATGGGACCTTTCCTTATGAACTTCGCCAGTTGCATAGTATCCCTGTTCATTAACCAGCAATTGCTTAGCTACGGCGGCGACCTGGCCATAGGAGCTTACGGAATAGCGAACCGCATCACCTTCCTCTTCCTTATGATCAGTATGGGATTCAATCAGGGAATGCAGCCAATCGCCAGCTACAACTGGGGAGCCAAACAATACTCCAGGGTTAAAGAAGTATTCAAACTCACCACCCTCTGCGTCACAGTGGTCACTATGCTCTGTTTTCTGATCAGTGTCCTGTGTCCGGGGACTGTGGTCAGCATTTTCACCAGTGATCCTACTTTGAAAGAGCACGCCGCCTATGGACTTAGGACTATGAATCTGGCAGTAGGAATAATCTCCCTGAATCTGGTAGCTGCCAATTTCTACCAGAACATCGGGATGATAAAACAGAGCATCATACTCTCCCTATCCAGACAGCTTCTGGTTCTGGTTCCACTCATCTACATACTCCCCCGCTTCTTCCAGGAGGCCGGAGTATGGTACGCCTTCCCAATCTCGGACATTTTCTCCCTGATAATAGCCCTGGTTTTCCTTAGCGGAACATTTAGAAAATTCGACAAATTAGAAGACTCCAAATAGACTATGGACAAAAAACAAATAATCATCAATATCGGCAGGCAGTTCGGAAGCGGAGGCAAAGCCACCGCAGAAGAATTGGGCAAAATTTTAAACATCCCTGTATATGATGCAGAACTTCTGAGCGAAGCTGCGAAAAAAAGCGGCATCAGAGAAGAGATCTTCAGTTCCAGTGACGAAAAAACCCGCTTCTGGTCTTTTGGAACCGGAATCGGGAACAATGAATTGTTTAAAATTCAAAGTGACACCATAAGAGAGATAGCCTTCAAAGGAAGCGCCATCTTCGTGGGCAGGGCCTCCGACTATGTCCTCAGAGACTTTGACTGCTGTCTGGATGTCTTCATAAGCGCCCCTTTTGAAAAGAGGCTGGAAAAAACTATGAAGGAAAACCCTAAACTCTCTAAAAGGGAGGCCGAGTTCTACATCCAGAAAAAGGACAAGGAAAGGGCTGATTACTACAACTTCTTTACCTTCACAGACTGGGGATTGGCTTCGAACTATGACTTATGCATAGATTCGGCCATCCTGGGATATACCGGGACAGCCGAATTCATTATAGAGTTCGCAAAGCGCAAAGGCCTGCTGTAAAATTATTACGCACACATTACGGCGGCAGCGATGGAGTTCAGTTTGGCCTCCGCACTGTCAGCCCTGGATACCAGCAGACAAGGAGCAGTGGTTCCCACAAGCATACCTCCCTGCTTTACATCCTTACAGAGCTTGGAGTTGGTCTTCCAGAATACATTGGCAGACTCTATGTTAGGGAAGAGCAGACAATCTGCGTCTCCGGCCACCTCGCTCTTAAGTCCTTTGATCTGTACGGATTCCTGGTCTATGGCCACATCCAATGCCAATGGACCATCTCCTATGCAGGCTCCAAGTTGGCCTCTGCTGGCCATAGTAGAGAGCATAGCGCCCTCCATACAGGCAGGCATAGAATCCAGCATCTGCTCACTGGCAGCGATGAAAGCCACCTTAGGCTTGGCGATGCCAAAACTTCTGGCCACTGTGGTAAGATAGCCTGTCATCTTAACCTTCTGGCGGAAATCAGGGGCAGGAATTACGGCGATATCACTGACAAAGAGCAACTTGTGATAATTAGGGTTCTCTATGATACCCACATGGCTAAGAACTCCCTTAGGAGGAAGCAGTCCGCACTCCTTATTAAGAATAGCCCTGAGGAATTTGTCGGTAGAGCAGAGTCCCTTCATCAGGACATCTCCCTGTCCATCGTGTACCAAAGCCACAGCCTTGCTTACAGCCTTAAGCTCCACAGGCTCATCGACTACGTTCAACTTGTCCAAATCGAAAGAATGCTCGGCACATACAGCCTCTATCTTAGCCTTGTCTCCTACGAGGGTGGCCTCAACTATGCCAAGTTCCACCGCCTTGTAGGCTGCCTCGATGCTATGCTCATCCACACCCCAGGCGACAACCAATCTCTTACAAATACCCTTTTCCTTCAACTGGGTAAAAAGTTCTGAAAAATTGCTGATCATATTATATAATATCCTTTGTTAGTCTCATAGTGTCCCTGGCTATCATAAGTTCCTCGTCGGTAGGAATCAAAGCCACTTTCACGCTGGAGTCCGGAGCAGAGATGATAGCCGCATCACGAGTACGGTCATTCACTTCCTTATCTATCTTTACACCCAGGAATTCGAAATTCTTGCACACATCCTCGCGAAGCCAAGGATTATTCTCTGCTATGCCTGCAGTGAAAACTATCAGGTCCACGCCTCCGAGTTCGGCGATGTAGGCAGCCACCAGCTTGGTAATGTCGAGGACCACCTTATCCACCACGAGCTGAGCCCTAGGGTCTCCCTCCTCGGCAAAGCCTACAACGTCTCTCATATCTGAGCTCTTCCCGCAGAGACCGATAAAGCCGGACTTCTTGTTCAGGATATCCGTCATCTGATCCGGAGTCAAATTCTCCTTCTTCATAATGTATGGGACAATGTTAGCGTCGATAATGCCGCAGCGGGTTCCCATAATCATACCCTCCAGGGGAGTAAAACCCATAGAAGTGTCCACACACTTGCCGTTCCTGATAGCGGTAACGGAACTTCCGTTTCCAATGTGACAGGTAATGATCCTGCTGTTATTCAAGTCAAGTCCGGCCACTTTTGCACCCTCCTGACTCACGTACTGATGAGAAGTTCCGTGAGCTCCGTAGCGACGCACTCCGTACTTTTCATAATACTCGTAAGGCAGGGCATACATATAGTTCTTCGCCTCCATAGTCTGATGGAAAGCAGTGTCGAATACCACCACCTGAGGCACCTCTGGAAGCACTTTCTGCATAGCCCTGATACCCAGGATATGAGCGGGATTATGCAGAGGCGCATAGTCGCAGCATATCTGAATCTTCTCCATCACATCCTCATCCACCAGGACTGAACCCTTGAAATAAGATGCTCCCTGCACAATCCTGTGCCCCACCGCATCTATCTGAGAAAAATCCTGAATCACCCCGCAGACAGGATCGCTTAGGATGGAGAGAACGAGCTGCATACCCAAAGTATGGTCAGGAACGCTCTGCATCCGCACAACTGTCTCTTTTCCTGTAGGTTTGTGAGTAATTTTACTGTCAGGCAGGCCAATTTTTTCGAGATTGCCTTTAGCCAAAAGAGCATACTGCTCCTCGCTTTTCATATCCAGAAGCTGGTACTTGATGGACGAACTTCCGCAATTAATTACAAGTATTATCATAACGAAGACAAATTTAACAAAAAAAGCCTTAACTTAGCACAAACCAAACTGCTATGAAAAGCAATTTACTCCTTTTTATTTCCATCCCCTTCACCCTGGGGACATTTCTCTATGGTTTTCTTCCTGATGATTGGAAGAACTCCCTGCCTTTAGAAGCGATTCTGGGGCTCCTACCCTTTCTTTTTCTCTTTCTGACAAGTAGGGGCACAAAGGGCAGAATGCTATTTCTCTTCGCCCTCTTCTTCTCCCTGGGCTGCCTCAGCGCCAATGCCCAATTCCTCACAGGACAGCCTGAAGAAGTCGGAGAAAACTTCTTCAGCCTCTGCAGGAGGTCTCTACAGGAAAGCATAGGGAATCTAGGCCTGTCGGATTCTAATCACAAATCCCTTATCTGTGCCCTGCTTAGCGGCGAGAAAAGCTCCCTTGCCCCAGAGATAAAGGAACACTTTAGAAAAAGCGGAGCATCCCACCTTCTGGCCTTGTCTGGCCTGCACCTGGGAATAATCGCCACTATAATGGACAAACTGCTCTCCCTCTTAGGAAAAAGCCGAAGCGGCTACGCTCTCAGACAAGCCCTGCTGATACTCTCCTGCGGCTTTTACACCCTGGTCTGTGGAGCCTCTCCATCTCTACTCAGAGCCTTTCTATTCATACTTTACAGGTCTTTGGGAAGGCTTCTCCCAGAGCGGAAAGCCAGTGCGTTCAATGCCCTGCTTCTAGCCTGCCTGATTCAACCTTAATCCCTTAGCCGTAAAAAGCCTCTCCTTTCAACTCTCCTACCTGGCCTCCCTGTCCCTACTCAGCCTGTATCCCTTCCTAAAGCAGTGGCTGCCGGCAAGAAGAGGAATTGCAGCCAAGATCTGGGACTCTCTCGCCCTTTCGCTTAGCTGCCAATTATTCACTGCCCCTGTGGTCTATCTGCACTTCGGAGCTTTGCCCAAGTATTTTATGCTCACAAACCTGCTTGCCCTTCCTCTCTGCGAAGTACTGATTATTCTGAGCGCAATCCTACTTACGACAAGCAGCCTCGGATACTGTCCAAGGCTGCTCTGTATGGCTGTAGATTCCTGTGCGGAAGTGCTTTTGACTCTACTGGAAAGAATAGCGTCTATTCCATAACACATCTGATCTGGGCTCCTAAATCCTGCAGGCTAGGATTCTCCCAAGTTAAGAGTTCAGGAGTCTGCACGAAAATGTATTTGCATACAGGAACCCCATCTTTCAGCGCCCAGAAGAAAGCATAATCATTAAAGCCGACAAAAGTATAAACTCCGTCCACGATAGTAGCATAGCCAAAAGGCAGGACAAAGAGATTATATTTGTTAGTCTTCTTAACTTCCGGCCAGAACTCCCAGAGTCTGTCTCCGTTATAGTAACTATCGCTCATCAGGTCTCCGGCAAGACCTCCCAAAGCATCCCATTCCTCCACCGTAGGCAATCTCCACCCTTCCGGACAGGCACTTAGCGCCTCTTCTCCGCAGTAATAGCCTCCGAACACATCCTCGGTAGCCTTGACTGAAGCATAAGGCGAACCAAAGGTATAATTAGCCTCTTCGTCCTTTTCGAAATATGCCAAGTTCTGGGCCATCCACCATTTGCCGTTCACCAGACTTTTGCGATAACTCTTTCCATCCCTGGCATCCTGTATCTGACTGAGAGCGCTGAGATCATAAGCGCTAAGGGATTTCTCACTTACTACTGTAGTGCTAAGATTCACCGTCTTGGTATAATAGCCCTTAAGTTCAGCAGTAGCCGTTACGCTATATTCTCCCACTATGTCAGGAATAATGACCGAGTATGTGTCGGTCGTGTCTTTAAGATTATCCACTGAATTCTTATAAGTGTAGATAATCTCCAGACTTTGATCACTCTCTGATTCAGGAAGGCTTACTCCGCTGGAAGTGAAAGTAAACTCATCCCCAGGATTCACATACGAAGGCAGTTCTCCCACGCTGAGAGTTCCGGACAGGGAATTATATGTAGGGGTCGTCTCTTCTTCCTTACAGGCTGCCGCCAGAAGGGCAATAGAGGCAAAGGCCAAAATCAGTTTCAAATGTTTCATCTCTTCACAGAATCGTTAAATCACGCAAATATGCACATTTTCGAGGAAAAAACCCTTATTTTTGTACAAATACTTTGCCGTTATGAGAAAAAGAAGGATTGCCAGCATAATCTTTATCAGCACTCTCCTGCTGACCGGCTGTGAAGACAGAAACTACTATCGTCTTTCCGGCTATGCCCAAGGGGGAACTTACTCCATCAGCTATCAGGGAGCCCGAAAAAGTCCGGCCTATATCCAAAAAGGAGTGGACAGCCTGCTGCAGGCATTTGACAACTGCCTTTCAGGATATAATCCAGACTCGGAGCTGAGCCGTTTCAATGCCGGCGACAGCATCGTCCTCTCCCCTCTCTTTGTCGAGGCCTATGACATTTCCTACTCTATGTGGGAAGAATCCGAAGGAGCTTTCGACATAGCCTGCGCTCCCTTATTTGACATATGGGGCTTTGGATTCAGCGCAGAGAGTATGCCTGAGGAGAGCGATATTCAGGAATGTCTGAAAAACTGCGGAATGAAAAGACTGAAAGGCCCTAAACAGATCAAGGCTATGGAGGGAAAGAAAATATGCAGCAGAGATTTCTTAACAGATGAAAACGGAGCCCTTCCCAAATTAAACTTCAATGCCATAGCCCAGGGCTACAGCTGCGACCTTGTCGCCGCTTACCTAAAGTCCTACGGAATCGAAAACATGCTGGTGGACATAGGGGAGATATACTGCTGCGGAGAAAATCCCCGAGGGAAAGGCTGGTCAATCGGCATAGACAACCCTGTGGATGGGAACAACAGCCCTGGGAAAGACATAAGGGAGGTATGGAACTCCGAGAAGAGGAGTGTGGGGGTGGTCACTTCCGGCAATTACCGCAAATACTATATAAAAGACGGAAAGAAATACGCTCATACCATAGACCCGAGGACTGGCAGACCTGTCGAGCACGATTTATTAAGTGCCACAGTAATAGCCCCTTATGCCTGGAAAGCAGACGCATTGGCCACCATATTTATGGTGACAGGCTTTGAACAGTCCGTAGAATATCTGGACAGACATCCAGAGATAGAGGCCTGCCTCATCAGCCGGGACGACGTATGGAAAAGCTGGTCTAGAGATTAATCACCCTATCCGCAGCATCAGATACTGCCAGACGGTGGGTGATGCAAATAATTGTTTTCTTACCATAATACCTATCCTGAAGCCGCTCCAGCACAGTCAGTTCGGTAGCGGGATCAAGGGCGGAAGTGGCCTCATCCAGGATAAGGATACCGCCTTCCTTCAAAAGAGCACGGGCTATGGAGATGCGTTGGGATTGGCCTTCAGAAAGACCGCGGCCTATCTCGCTACAAGGGGTATCCAGCCCCAAAGGCAGGTCGAAGATGAAATCCGCCGCAGCCGTGTGCAACACTTCGCTGAGCTCCTGCTCACTCGCGCCCGGACGGGCCAGCAGCAGGTTTTCCCGCACCGTACCGCTGAAAAGAGTATTACCCTGAGGCACATACATAATGTTCGCACGGGTGTTCGGGCCGACCTCCACGCTCTGGCTGCCGTTTGAGAGAAGAATCGAGCCCTCCTGCGGACGCAAAAGGCCGAGGATGAGGTTGGCCAATGTACTTTTTCCCCTTCCGGTAGGACCGCATACTGCACTTAACTCGCCGGCAGCAAACTCGCAGTTGAAATGCTGGAAGATATCCCTCTGCCCGTCATAAGAGAAGGTCAAATCCTTGATACTCAAGCTCAAAAGTCCATCCAAGACTACAGGCTCCCCTGACTTGTCATCGAGCATTTCTTCTATGTCGAGCAGCCTTTCCTCGGACGAGAGAGCCCTGATGAAGGCGGGCACATAGGAGGCAAAGGAAGCGACGGGGCGTTGAACTTGGCCTACAAGCTGCAGGAAAGCGACCATAAGACCGTAGCTGACGCTGCCGCTCTGAAGGCCGAGAACACCCCAGATGAAGGCGGTCAGGTATCCGGCACTGAAGCCAGCCTGCATAAAAAAACGAGAGACGACCGAATAGTTTAGGCGCTGGGAAGTTTTGGAGAGTTCCTGATTCTGAAGTTCCTCCAGTTTCTCCTCAACCACTTGCTCAGCTGAAAGACTCTTCACCAGAACCCTCCCCTGAAGATGCTCCTGAATATGACCCTGAATCTGTCCGTCTATGGTCCTGAGTTCAGTAGAAAGGGAACGCATCTTCCTGAAATACAGCCTGGAAGAAATTACCGCCACCGGCATTATCCAGATAAGTATAAGAGCCAGCGAAGAGGAGAAAGAAAAAAGCATCACGCAGGCGGCGATGAGTTGAACCAGAGTCACCAGACAAGAAGGAAAAGTGACACAGAGGAATTCGCTTACCACCCTGATATCCTCCTCCAGACGGTTGACCACGTCGGCACTGTGGTATTTATCCCTGCCCTTCCATTCACTTTTCAAGGCCTTGTCGAAGGCTCGGGACCGAATGTCCAGCTTAGCCTTGACCGTGATGTAGCCTTCAACCCTGCGGGAGGCCACTATCAGAATCACCTGGGCTAACATAATCAGAATCAATATGATAATGTTAGTCCTAAGAGAAAGGTCAAGAGCTCCGGTGGCTATATCCACCACTCTCTTGCTATACCACACAAAGACTAATCCGCATGCTACCTGCAGACAAGACAAGAAGGCGCTGCCCAGCACTTGGGGCAACACCGGTACTAGCAGGGACCAGAGTCCTTTCAGGCAAGGCCGGAAATCTTTCATCTTATGACACTACTCCGCTTTCTATCCATTTGGCCAGAAGTGCCTCAGCATCTCTACGGGCCACTTCCTCCTCTACATCGTAATGTTCGAGAAGGAGTTTGCTCAGACTTTCAGCATCGAAGTCCTTTCCTTCGACTTCCTTCCAGAGATAGGCAGCCGTCTCGTTCAAAGACAGCATCTTATTAAAGTTCACAAGTTCCAGACCTTCAGGAACCACTACATAGGTCCCGCAGATCTCTCTAAGCCTGAATCCATTTTTAATTCTCATAAACGTACGAATATTCTTTTGTATATCGCCAGATAAAACCTTTTTACTATGTATGGAAGAGAGTTCCAGAAACGGATCTTCCGCTTGTAGGCAGGAGTGTTCACCTCCACTCGCTTTTCGCCTTTTTTCAAGACTGCCAATACTTTTCCCTTAACATCTGTCACAGAACAGGACTCCGTACCCAGCAGGTTTCCATCCCCTTTCAGGGTGACCCGGGTTCCTTCTATCTTAAGTACTCTGTGCAGGACATAAGCTGAGGAAGGCAATTGGGCCAAAACTGCATCTCCCTCTTCAAAAGGGAGAGCCTTAATGCTGACACTATCCCTGTCGCCTACGATAAAAGGCAGCATACTGACCCCCTTGACCTTGAAATTCACGGTCTTTCCCTCCTTGAGGAGTTCACTTATATGGGCAAAAAGTATATCGTTAGGAACTATCATTTTACAGCCTCATAACATTCCTTTGCGGCCTCGGCATCAGGTCTGCATTCCAATTCGAAAACCCTGGTGGAAGAGATCAGCTTGGATATGGTATCATTGATGCCATCCGCCATAGCCCTGTCGAACTTAATTCCGGAGCAGGCAGAGTAAATCACAGCATAAGAACCCAGGACGTTCAGAAGAGTGGCTTTGTTCTGCAAAGAACGCTTTATCTGCACGAAAGCTCCCACTGGATAATCCTCGTTGAGGTAACAAGCCGTCTTTCCACTCCAAGGAGAGCCATAGGCCCTAACGGAGCCATCTTCCAGAATCCGAACTATGGGATTGTCATCGTTAAGCAAACTGCTTCCCGAAATGTTTTCCAGCCACATCCTGCTATGAGTACTCTTTCCGGTACCGCTCTTAGCCAGGAACAGATAGGCCTTTCCGGAATTCTGAACCACGGAAGCGTGCATCTCCAAAGTATGCAGAGAAGTAGTGCTGAAGGCATACATCAGCATCAAGGCATTGTTTAAGGCAAAGAGCTCCTGGGAGGCTTGGAGTATATGCAAATTGGCCTTTCTGAAATCCGAGGAAGCCCAAAGCTGCATAGCGACAGGATATTCGGAAGTCGGCATAGACTCAAAATACCAGTCTTCAG
>SAMEA3663036__coassemble_254_pt1 | contig 26359 bp, 21 predicted proteins | sample SAMEA3663036__metabat2_low_PE_031 | metagenome-assembled genome bin SAMEA3663036 (sample SAMEA3663036) | pig gut metagenome | biome: pig gut; feature: pig-associated habitat; material: faeces | place: France | collected 2012
AGCTTAGTATTAAATATTTATGACTTTTTAGTACAAAGTGCTGCAAAACTCAGAGTTGAAGGGCTTTCCGTGGCAGAGATTGCCAGGGAATTGCAGCTCTCTTCGAAGACAGTGGAAACCCAACTTTCCAGGGCGAAAAAAAGACTTAAGGAAAAAATCGAAAAAATTTAGCTTCTCTTTGTAAGGTTTTTTCATATCTGAGGATACATTATACAGATATGACTGATAACCATTTTAAAGATCTCCTGGAAAAGTATCTTTCCGGAGAGACTTCATTTGAAGAGAAAAAACAACTGGATGCGTTTCTGGGAGAACATCCGGACGCAGAGTTTGACAGATATTGCCAGAGCCTGTGGGATTCCCCTGCGGAAGTTGACGGTCTTAGTCATAGCCGGAAACAGAAGATGAGGGATAATTTGCTGAATCGTATTTCTGTCGGGGAAGACTGGCAGAGGCGAAGTCAGCGAAGGGGAAAGTCGGCCTGGACTTGGGCTTATTCTTTTGCCGCCATACTTACAGTGCTGATAGTTAGCGGGCTTTTGATTTTTATGGATACCAGACCTGTCCTCGAGTATGAAGTGTTAGCGGAAAGAGGCCAGAAGAGTACTGTTATACTTCCAGACGGCAGTAAGGTCTGGCTTAATTCCGCCAGTAAGATATGCTATTCTTCTGATTTCAATAAGAAAAACCGAGATATCATATTAGAAGGCGAAGCCTATTTCGAGGTGGCTAAAAATAAGAGGATTCCTTTCGTGGTAAAGGCTTCCGGATTGGAAGTGACGGCTGTGGGAACACAGTTCAATGTCCGGAATTATCTGGAAGAGAGCACAGTCAGTGCGACACTGGTGGAGGGAAGGGTATTGGCCTGTTCAAAAGAGCAAAGCGCATACCTGGACTATGGCCAGGAGGCGGTTCTGGAGCGAAGGAGCGGCGTGATGAGCACCGCTATGGCGTCTGACCTGCAGCACCTGGTGCCGTGGCGCAGCAGTGAGATTCTTCTGTCGGATGAGTCACTGGAACAACTCGCCAAGGGTCTGTCCAGAATGTATAATGTGGATGTCTTATTCAAAAGTGAGGACATAAAGGCCTATACTTACACGGGACTTATCCGAAACAATTCCTTGAACAATGTTTTGGAACTGGTGTCAAACACCTCTCCTGTGGACTATGTGTTGGAAGGAAATGTTATCGTCTTTTCTGAAAGAGAATAAATTCTATGATAATATATGAGGCATAAACTATTCTATTTGGTTCTGAGTTTGCTGTTGGGACTTTCTTCTATAAATTCAGCAGCTCAGGTGAGTGTCAGCATTGATGGGCTTCCTCTCAGACAGGCATTGGCAGAGGTGGAAAAGCAGAGTGGCTATAGCTTTTTCTATAGCAGTCTGCTTCCGAATCTGGATGTCGTAGTGAGTTTGGAAGTGGAGAATGCAAGTATCGAAAAGGTGATGGACAATCTCGTAATGGGACTTGGCATCGAATACGAAATCAAGGAGGACAAGCAGATAGTCCTGACGGTAAAGACTAAGGAGAAGAGCAAGTCCGACAAATTTAATCTTATCTGGATTGAAGGAAGGGTGGTCGATTCGTCGAATATTCCGATTCCAAGTGTCGGAGTGGTCATTGAAGGCACTTCGGTTGGAACTGTCACTGATGAAGATGGTTATTTCAGTATGGAAGTTCCATCTGAGGATTGCGTCCTGGAGTTTATGTGTATGGGCTTTCAAAGTCTGAAAGAGAAAGTCGGCTCCCGCAGACAGTTTAATCTCATCCTCAAGGAGGACGCTGAGTTTCTGGACGAAGTGGTCGTAGTGGGTTACGGTACACAGAAGAAAGTGAACTTGACCGGCTCCGTTTCTATGGTGGGCAGTGAAGACATTTCTACCAGACCGATCGCCAGTGTCGCAACCGGTCTTCAGGGTCTGCTCCCGGGAGTTACGGTGGTCAACCCTAGCGGCCAGCCTGGCGAGTCGAACTCTACCATCCGCGTGCGCGGAGTCGGCACCATTGGAAATGCCAATCCTCTCATCCTTATCGACGGTGTGGAAGGGGACATCGCCACCATCAATCCTGAAGATATCGAAAGTGTGTCAGTGCTCAAGGATGCCGCTTCTGCTTCCATTTACGGTTCCAGAGCCGCGAACGGAGTCCTGCTTATCACGACAAAAAAGCTGGGTAAGCTCACTGAGTCCAACTCTAAGGTAACTTTCGGGGCTTATGTCGGATTGCAGACCCCTACTCGACTTCCTCAGATGTGCGACGCCATAGAGTTTATGACTCTGGACAATGAGGCTCGCCAGAATGTCGGCACTCCAGCTGCCTGGACCGAAGAGATTTTCGAGAAAGTACGGACCAATTCTGATCCGAATTACTTCGCGGATACTGATTGGATATCTCAGGTTCTGAACGATTATGCCCCTCAGCAGAATTACAATTTTACTCTGAGCGGAGCCTCAGGCGGTGGTTCTTATATGCTTTCCTACCGCTATTTCGACCAGGAAGGTCTTACCGTAGGTTCTTCCACTGGAGAGCAGAGACATAACATAAGGTATAAAATGGATACCAAACTGATAGATATCCTGACTCTGTCCTCCAATATCAGTTATACTTCCAGAAAGGTGACCTCGCCTGTCAATTCTCTTACCAATGGTGGAGGTGCCATCTATACCGCTATGCGAATTGCTCCTAATGCTCCTGTGAAATATACAGATGGAAGCTGGGCTTACGGCGGAGGAAATACCAATCCTGTGGCAGTTCTCTACGACGGTGGTTATTCCACCAATTCTTCGGATGAGTTCTCCTTGATGGAAGTTCTGAAGATGAAGATACATAAGTCTTGGGACCTGTCTGCCACATATAATCTCACTTCTTACAATGGGCTGAGGGAAATACTGAAAAAGACCATCACTTTCACCAATCCTGAAAGTGGGGCAGTAAACAAGTATCAGGATCCAAATTCATTAAAGGATATAGATGTCAGAAATACTCAGCAGACCCTTATCCTGCAGACCAATTTCGATTTTAGTCTCGGCAAGCACAATTTCAGTGGAGTCGCAGGTATGTCTCAGGAGTGGTATTACGGGACTTCTTTCAACGCCTCCCGTACAAATCTCTCCACAGAGAAAGACCCTTCTCTGGTTCTGGGAGACGCCTCTACTATGAGTAATGACGCCAGCTCTTCCAGATGGGCTCTCAGGTCCGGATTCGGAAGGTTGAGTTACAATTATGATGAGAGATACCTGCTGGAGTTCAATCTCAGATATGATCTTTCATCTCGTTTCTACAAAGCTAACAGAGGTGGTCTTTTCCCTTCAGTGTCAGGTGGTTGGAGATTATCTGAAGAGAGCTGGATGGCCTTTGCCAAGCCTTATGTGGATAATCTTAAGCTAAGGGCTTCCTGGGGTATGCTCGGAAATCAGTATGTGGGTTCTTCCGAGTATCCTTATCTGGCAGTGCTGAAGACCTTTGGAGTGGGTAATTCAGATGACAGGGTTTTGTCTTTGATAGGAACTGATGCGACTATGGGCTATGCCCAGAGTGTCCTGGCCAATCCGGATCTCTCCTGGGAAAAGATTAAGATGCTCGACCTGGGATTCGACCTCTCTATGCTGGATAACAGGTTGACTTTCAGTTTCGACTGGTATGATAAGAATACCGAAGGCATCTTGCTGAGATTGAATTATCCTGCTCAGATTGGAGCCAAACCTTCAGAGCAGAATGCAGGAAAGGTAAACAATAAGGGTTGGGAGATGGATTTCGCCTGGAGAGAACAAAAGGGAGATTTCTATTACAGTTTCGGATTCAATCTCTCTGATGTGAAGAACAAGATAGTCGATCTGGCAGGCAATGCTCCGGACCTCAGCGGATATCAGGTCAGAATGGTGGGCTATCCTATAGACGCTTTCTATGGCTATGTGGCAGACGGCCTTATGACTCCGGAAGATTTTAAGATATCTGATACTGAGAACAATATTTACAGTCTGCCAAAAATCCCTGTAATCCTGGGTAATGACTATCAGCCGGGAGATATCAAGTACAAGGATATCAGCGGACCTGACGGTGTGCCGGACGGACGAATTACTCCGGAATATGACAAGAAAGTGCTCGGAAGCAATATCCCTAGATACACTTACAGTATGAGAGGGGATTTCGGCTGGAAGGGTATTGATTTCAGTTTCGTAATTCAAGGAGTAGGCAAGTGCGACGGCTATCTGATGGGTACTGCCAGACACGCCCTTCAGGATATGGCTGCTTATCCTCAGAAGGTACATCTGGACAGGTACAATGTGGTAAGCAACCCTAATCCTAATGCTTCTTACCCTCGTCTTACCTATAATACCAAGTTCAATCAGGAAACTTTCTCTACTTATTGGATGGAGGATGCTTCATATCTGCGACTGAAAAATGTCCAGATCGGTTATACCTTCCCTGAAAATCTGCTCAGAAATGCCAGGGTAGATAAGTGCAGAATCTATCTTTCTGCAGACAACCTCCTTACTTTCAGTAAGTTTTTCTATGCCTATGACCCTGAGACCCCGGTTTCTTCCGGAGGCTATTATCCTCAGGTCAAGACTTTCGTAGTAGGATTGAATTTAACTTTCAAATAGAATGAAAAAGAGATATATCATATTTGCCAGTGTCCTCGTGCTGGGGCTTTCTTCCTGTAACGACGACTTCCTGGAGTGTCCTCCAAGGGATGAGATGACCGATGCCAGTTTCTGGCAGACCGAAGAACATGTAAGGAGTGTGGCCAATTGCTTCACTGCTTCGCTTCAAGGTAAGTATTGGATGAACATTACTGAAATAATGGGAGACAGTGCTCCTTGGGCAGTTACCACTGCTTTCAGAACTATAGGCGGAGGTAATTATACTACCGAGACATCTCAGATCAACTCCATCTGGGTGAATGCTTACAATAATTTGGGCAGAATCAATTATTTTCTGAATAATTATCATAGGGCGGAGAAGGTCAGTGAGGAGATTAGGGAACGATATGCGGCAGAGGCCTATTTTTACCGCGCCTTCAACTACTGGGTTCTTACTACTTATTTCGGAGATGTTCCGTTTATCACCAATGAACTCAGTGTGGAATCGCCGGATGTGTACAGGGAAAGAGATCCGAAAAAGACGATTGTGGAGCATATTACCAAAGATCTCGAGGAGCATTACGAGAATTTGCCTGTTTATGTTGAAGCAGCATCCAAAGAATTCGGAAGGGTTTCCCAGTGCGCGGCTCTCGCCCTGCTTTCCAGAATATATCTCTATAACGAGATGTACGAAGAGGCGATTAGCGCCTGCGAGAGGGCTATGGCCAATCCATATTATGGAGTTTATTCCACCGGTCATCCTGAGTCTGACTATATGGATATGTTCAATTATACGGCACGAGCCTCCCGCAATGCCGCCAATAATGAAATCCTGCTATCCTATATCTATAATTACGAGTTGGGAGAAACTGCCCGTACCAGTCATAATCTTTCCAGAGAGTGCTGGGTGCCTAACGACTACGCCAGATTTGTCCCTACGAACTCTATGATAGAGGCTTATCTTACTGCCGATGGGAAGATCTGGGATCCTTCCACTGTGAATACCTACGAGGAAGTCTTTCAGAACAGAGATCCCCGTATGTGCCAGTCCATCCTGCCTCCGGGAACTCCTTGGGAAGGAGAGGAAGATGGAGATATTCTCAATGATGACAACTCCGTATTCTCTTATCCAAAGTTCGTCAATGACAAGAAGGGTTGTATGACCTATTCAGGATATTATATGAGAAAGTATGTCGAGCCTTCCACTGTTCAGTTTGTGGGCCACGATGACAATGATATTGTGATGCTGCGTTATGCCGAAGTGCTGCTAAACTATGCAGAGGCCAAAGAGGCTTTGGGCCAACTCACTCAGGAGGATTTGGACATTAGTATCAACAAACTCCGCGACCGTGTGGGTATGGTACATCTGGAATTGAACAATCTTCCTGTCGGTTCAGATATCAGAAAGGAAATCCGTCGTGAGCGCCGCGTGGAACTCTTCTTTGAAGGACACCGTTTCTTTGATATCATTCGTTGGAAAGAGGGCGAACTGCTGGCAGAAGATCTTCTGGGTGTAAATAAACGCTGGCTTGACCAAAGCCGTCTTTCCGTGAATTTAAACGATAATACTTTTTCCTGGAAAACGAAAAATGGACAGCAGTACCTTCTTATAGAAGAGGGTCGCCAGTTCAATCCGGAAAAGCATTACCTTTTCCCAGTGCCTTTCAAGCAGATGCAGTTGAATCCTAATCTTGCGCCTCAAAACCCTGGATGGAATTGATATGAGAACAATTGGAAAAAAGCTTTGGCTCGCAGCCCTTTTCTGTATTGCACCTCTTCTGAAGATGGGCGCACAGGATATCTCCATCAGAGTTATGTCTATGAACATCAAGGAGGGAGCCTCTTATGCCGATAATGAGTCTGAACCTTACGCTCAGATAATAAAGGACTATGATCCTGACTTTGTCTGCCTGCAGGAGGTGGATTATAAGACTATCCGAAACGGAGGAAGGGATTGGCTCAATGAAGTGGCCATAAAAAGCGGTATGTTCCCATACTACTGTAAATCCTTCACTTATCAGGGAGGTGGTTTCGGTACTGCCATACTGAGCAAATACCCTTTCTTCAAGGCTCAGAAGACGATTTTCAGCGCTTCTGGCACCCGCGAGGACAGGGCTTCCGGCTGGGTATATGTGGAACTGCCTTCAGGGGCTATAGTCAGGGTGGCTACCACTCATCTCTCTTTGGAGACTGCTGATCTGACCACCAAGCACATAGCCTCCGTCAACTCCGCCATTTTCGCTGAGGATACCAGCACCCCTACTCTTCTGATTGGGGACTTCAACGCCACTCCTGACAGCGATCCCATCAAGTATGCGAAGATAAAGTGGCAGGAAATCGCCCCAGGCAGTGGAAACACCATTCCCTCTACTAATCCTAACCGCCAGTTGGACTATGTGATGGGTTTCCCTAAGCAGTGGAGCTGGACCAGATACGAGATTCTCCCATATCCGGAGCTCTCCGACCATTGTTTCGTTCTCGCCGACCTAGTATTTAATGCCAATTGATATGACTCCTTATAAGTATTTCATACATCTCAGCATTCTGCTCTGCCTGGCTTCCTGTTCGCCTTCGGACAAGCCTGCGGATTCTAACAAGCCGGATCCTCAGCCGGAGTATCCTACTCCTCCTGAGCAGACAAAGGAGGCCAATGTCTTTATCATTGACTTCTTCTCTACCTTGGAGGATGAAGGAGATTTCTTTATCTCCAGAGATGCAGGTGTGGCCGCCGATTATATCAAGGCCCAGAGTGGTAAGCGCTCCATTGTCTATATGTTCGACAGGGCTGACTATCAGATATCCGAAGAGCAGGCCGCCACTAAAATAGCCTACCAGGTTTCAGCCTTCCCTTACTTTGCCCAAAGCGCTGCCGCAAAAGCTGAAACCATCCCAGGTACCGCTATGGTAACCCGTTATCCCATATCTGATTACGACGGAATCGCTAAGGAGGGGACTTACCTTTCGGGCTGCACCATACAACTTCCTATCACCCTTACGGATAAACTCTGCGTTGCCACTTCCTATATTCCTGACGAAAAGGCGGCAGAAAGGATTTTTCTCGAGAAGAAAGTCCGCTTGCTCTCGGATATGATGATAGTGGGAACTGTGCCTGCTGAGAGTGCCGGGGCGGTTCAGGAGTATTTCGAAAGTATGTCCCTGAGAGTGCATAGACTTGGCAGCAGCCAGACAGTAAAGGACCTTATCGTGGTTCTTCCGGCCTCCTATGTATGTCGGAATATCGAAAGCGGGAAGAAAGTGAATCTTCCGTATTATAGAATCTATATAGAAAAATGGATGTAAAAATGAAAAGATTTATAATCAGTGTTTTAGCCCTTTGCTTCAGCCTTTTTGCCGCTAATGCGGAGGAAGGACGGGACACTTTGAAGATTATGACTTACAATCTGCGTTTTGGAGAACTTGCCACTATGCAGCAGATAGGTGAGTACATAGCTTCCGAGGCTCCGGACATTGTGGCTCTTCAGGAGTGTGACTGGGCTACCCATAGAAGCAGGGCGCCTCACCAGAACGGGGTGAAGTTCATAAATGAATTGGCATACTGGAGCGGAATGTTCGGGCTCTACGGAAAGTCTATAAATTACGCAGGAGGCTATTATGGCATAGGCATATTGAGCAAGTATCCTATTCTTCGAAGTGAAAGGGTGTTGCTGCCAAATGACGGAAAGACCGAGCAGAGAAGTATGCTTATAGCAGATGTCGAACTACCTTCGGGGAAGCTGATTACTTTTGTCTGTACCCATCTGGAGGTCAAGACTTCTCAGATGCGTCAGGAGCAGATTCGATTTATAAACAAGTACCTTAAGGGGGTGAAGAATCAGATTCTTCTCTGCGGTGATATGAATGCCGAGCCGGACTCCGAGGAGATGAAGGCTTTGGCTAGAGATTGGAAGAATTTGACGGATACGGACCTGACTTTCAGCACTATGAAGCCTCAGACTAAGATTGATTACATCTGGTCTAAGCCTGTCGCTGGGGTGGAACTGCTTTCCACCAGTGTCTGCACCGAGGTCAAGCTCTCTGATCATTTCCCTGTGAAATCAGAAGTTATACTCTATTAATTAATAACCCATTAATCATTATTATTATGAAAAAATCATTGTTTTATCTCTCGCTTGCAGCTCTGCTATTTGTAGGCTGTAACAAGAATGCCGGTGAAGACAACACCGTGAAACCGCTTGATGTTACTCTCGAATTCGCTCAGGAGTCTCTCGAACTGGTTTATGGCGAGCCGACAACTGTTGAGGCTACTGCAGTTACTGAAGCTGCTATTGACAAAGTAGTTGTAAAGGCCGTTAAGAAAGTGGACGAAACCACTTACGAGGCTGTTGGTGAGGAGCAGGCTTTCGCTCAGGAAGGTCTTGCCGTATCAGTACAGGTTTTCGCCGATGCTCAAGATGCTACAGATCTGGAGGTAGTACTTTTCGCTGCCGAGAAGAAGTCCAATCCATTCTATCTGCCAGTTACCGTGACAGGTGAGCCTAAGGGTACTGCCTGGGTAAACGACGCAGTCGTACTTTATGCTGACAACAAGGTGGCTCACAATGTGAACGATAATGTAACATATCCTGTAGAGAATACCGGTGCCGGTTCAGATACCAAATCCTTCTTCTCTATGCACGGTGTGAAGGTCGGAGATAAGGTAGAGCACATTCTTTCCCTTAATGAATTGCTCGAAGTAGGTGGCCAGAATGCCTCTATGTGCTGGCTTAACTGCCTTGAGAAGACTGATGCTCAACCAAAGGAGGATGGCTCTCTTACCTATATCGGTAGTCAGAGAGGATATATGTTCTCCGGTTGCAGGAATAAATCTTTGGGTGGAGGTACTACCGGGCGTCAGTGCGATGTTGCAAACTATGACGGAAAGCAGATTCTCGATGAAAATGTCGATTATGATTTTACCTTTAAAGCTGTATGCGGTAGCTGGATAGGTGAGAAATATAACGAAGAACAATATAAACTCGTGGACCGTATCTGGCTTGCTGCCGGTGAATCCAGCGAGACTAATCTTGGTCAGATCAAGGCTTTCTGGGCTTTGAAGCAGATTCAGGAGAATTTCGACAATGCTACTCTCGGCGTTGAGAATGAGCCAACTTCTCTTGGTGGAAATACCTATCTCCGCCGTTATCCAAATGCTGGACAGACTGCTGCTTCTGAACATACAGAGGGTTTCCGTGCCGGTGACTACATCATCATCCGCAGTGAAAGGAAGTCCGGTGAGGGTGATGCTGCTGTTTCTACCTATTACTACGGTCTGGTTCAGGTGCTTCAGCTTTATGACGATTCAGATCTCTTCACTATGGACTCTACCAAGGGTGACTGGAAGGTTATGGACATCGAGGGTGCTTACAGCCTCTTTATGAAACCTGCCTATTTTGCAGTCAAGACTCAGTGCGAGATTCTTAAGTAGTTAATAATGTGTTCGGACCGGTTCGGGCTTTCTGCCTGGCCGGTCCTTTTAAAAACTTGTTTAAAAAATGAAGAAAGCATTCAAGTATATCGCTATTATTCTATCCCTTTCCCTTTGTCTTTCGTCCTGTAGGGCAGCGAAGGAAAAAGAGATGGCAGAGGCTGCCCGAGGAGTCATTGAAAGGACGGTAGGGGAGTTGGATAATGTTACATTTCGATACTTGGAGCCCCAAGGTGATTGCGATTGTTTCGTAATCGATGCCAGAGAGGGGCATCTGACCATATCCGGAAGCAGCCCTACTGCGATGTGCTATGCTTTTAATAGATATTGGCGTAGAGCCTGCCATTGTATGCAGACCTGGGCTGGGGAAAATGGAGATATGCCGGAGCGTTGGCCAGATTATCACGAGACTAAGACTTCTCCTTATGAACTCAGGTATTTTCTGAATGTCTGCACCTTTGGCTACAGCGCCCCTTACTGGGACTGGGAGAGATGGAGCGAGGAACTGGACTGGATGGCCCTGCACGGTTTCAATATGCCTCTTGCCAGTGTGGCGAGCGAGGCGATAGCCAAGAGGGTGTGGATGTCCTTGGGACTCAGTTCGGAAGAAGCTGATGCTTTCTTTACCGGAGCCGCGCATCTGCCTTGGCATAGAATGGGAAACTTGAACTCTTTTGACGGTCCTCTGTCGGACGACTGGCACGAGGGACAGATAAAACTTCAACACAAGATACTCGACAGGATGAGGGCTCTGGGTATGGAGCCTGTGGCTCCGGCTTTTGCGGGTTTTGTTCCGCCTGCCTTTATGGAGAAACATCCTGAAATTAAAGCTACCCTTCTGCATTGGGGCGGCTTTGAAGATAAATACAATGCCTGCGTCCTTTCTCCGGATTCGCCTTATTTCCAGGAGATAGGAAAACTCTTCATTCAGGAGTGGGAGAAGGAATTTGGAAAGGCAAAATATTGGCTTTCAGATAGTTTTAATGAGATGAGACTGCCTGTTGAGCCAGGGGATACTGAAGGAAAGCATAAAGTGCTCGCTCAATATGGAGAGGCCATCTGGTCTTCGATTAAGGCAGGAGATCCGGATGCTGTGTGGGTGACACAGGGCTGGACTTTCGGATATCAGCACGATTTCTGGGATCCTGAATCGTTAAAGGCCCTTCTCTCTAAAGTCCCTGATGACAGGATGATAATAATAGACCTGGGGAATGACTACCCGAAGTGGGTTTGGCATACGGATCAGACCTGGAGGGTGCAGAATGCTTTCCACGGGAAAAAATGGATATACAGTTATGTGCCGAATTTCGGAGGAAAGGTAATTCCGACAGGAGAACTGCAGATGTATGCCGAAGGGGCTGCTGCAGTATTCGAGGAAGGATTGGCCGATAATTTGATAGGATTTGGAATAGCGCCGGAAGGCATAGAGAATAACGAAGTGGTCTATGAACTGCTTTCGGATATGGCCTGGACTTCTCAGGAGCAGGATCTGGATGAATGGATAAGGGAGTACTGTCTGGCTCGCTACGGCTATGACGGAGAGGAGATGTTGCAGGCTTGGGATTTGTTTAGGGGGAGCGTGTATTCTTCCCTCTATTCTTACCCTCGTTTTACCTGGCAGACAGTGGTGCCGGATAAGAGAAGAGTCAGCAGACACGATGTGAATGAGGATTTTCATAAGGGACTAACGCTTTTCCTCTCCTGTGCCGACAAGTGCTCTGAGTCGGAACTTTACCTGGACGATGCGGTGGAATTCGCTGCCCTTTGGCTGGCGGAACTCGCTGACAGACACTATGAAAAGGCTCTTGCCACTAGCTCTCGTAAGGAAGTGGACAAGGCTGTGGAGATTCTGCTGCAGGTGGATAGGCTCCTTGCCTCCCATCCGGACTATTCTCTGGAGCGTTGGGTGGAATTCGCCAGAGAAAGTGCCTGTGATTCTAGGAGTGCAGATCTCTATGAAGCAAATGCCAAGCGCCTTATCACCACCTGGGGAGGCTGGCAGGAAGATTATGCCGCCCGTTTCTGGGCCGGTCTGATTAGGGATTATTATATTCCTAGGATTCAGATTTATTTCTCTTCTGAAAGAGAAAAACTGGATGAGTGGGAGGAGAATTGGATAAATACTCCTTACGATGGAAAGGAGCAGGCCTTCGAGCAACCGCTTGAGGCTATCGACTTATTATTGAATTCTTTAAGATAGTATGAAGAAGCTATTTTATCTCTTTTTGGCAGTTGTGCTAGCCTGTTCTTGCCACAAGGCTCTCGATGCCACTAAAAGTGAATTTTCTGTCGAAGAGCAGAGACTGGCTTCCCGTCAACTCATAGAGAGAGTAGTGGGAAGGAAGGCCTCCCGCTCCTTCGAAGTCAGGATTAATCCGCAGCAGGAAGATGGAAAGGACTGGTTTGCCTATTCTTCTGAAGGAAATAAAATTCTGCTGGAAGGAAACAATGGAGTGAGCATAGCTTCCGCCCTTAGGGAGTATCTGGAAGATTATTGCTTTTGGCATAGAAGCTGGTGCGGTTCTTCTGAGAATCTTCCTGAGCCTTTGCCTTTGCCGACAGGCACTATTAAAAAGACCTCTCCATACAAATATCGCTACTACCTGAACTACTGTACTTTCAACTATACTATGAGCTGGTGGGATTTTGAACGCTGGCAAAAGGAGATAGACTTTATGGCTATGAACGGCATTAATATGCCTTTGGCGGTAACAGGACAGAATTCAGTATGGAAGAGAGTATATAAGTCCCTGGGTTTTACAGACGAGGAACTGGAGTCTTTTTTCAGCGGGCCGGCATATTTCAACTGGTTCTGGATGGGGAATCTGGATGGCTGGGGCGGACCTCTGTCTCAGAATCTTATGGATAAGCACGAGGAACTTCAGAAAAGGATTTTATATGCAGAAAGGTCTTTGGGTATGAGCCCCGTCCTGCCTGCCTTTACCGGACACGTTCCTCCGACTTTCCCTCAGAAATTTACCGATGTGAAGGTGAAGACTACTACTTGGGTGAATTTCGACCCTGTGTGCATACTTCAGCCGGATGAGCCGATGTTTAATGAGATCGGCAAGAAGTTCCTCGAGGAGCAGAGCGCTCTATATGGAACTAATCACCTCTATACTGCAGATACCTTCAACGAAAACCTTCCTCCGCAGAATGATTCCCTATACCTGAGTGGAATGTCTTCCCAGGTCTATCAGGCTATGAAGGAAGTGGACCCGGATGCCGTATGGGTGATGCAGGGCTGGCTTTTCCATCATAAGAGAGCCTTTTGGGGACTTCCTCAGATCGAGGCCCTGCTCTCGGGCGTTCCGGACGAGGGAATGATTATTCTGGACCTCTGGAGCGAACGTTTTCCTGTCTGGAACAGGACCAATTCCTATTATGGCAAGCCGTGGATCTGGTGTATGTTGCATAACTTCGGGCAGAATATCACTCTCTCCGGAAATGTTTCAAGTGTGGCCAATGATCCCGCTTCTCTGCTGAAGAATCCTCAGGCATCGAATATGCTGGGAATTGGCCTGACTATGGAAGGCATAGAGCAGAATCCTGCCATATACGCCCTGATGTTGGAGAATGTCTGGAGGGACAGCCCTATAGATACGGACGAGTTTCTGAAGGACTATTTGAGTCGTCGCTATGGAAGCCTCGGCAGTGATTCTCAGGCACTTGAGGCCTGGCAGATCATTTTCCGCAGCGCCTATGAAAATACTGTGAACAATGGAGGTCAGGAGTCAATCATCACAGGCCGCCCTTGCTTTGCTCTGAACCCAGGAGGCACTACCAATACGAATATCCATTACGATAATGCCGATCTGCTCAAGGCTTGGGATCTGCTTGTATCCTTTGCCAGGGAGTGTGAGAGTCCTTTCTATGATGGTTTCTGCTATGATCTGGTGGATGTGAGCCGTCAGATGCTGGCCAATTACGCCTCTGTCGTTCAGCAGGCTGCCTTTGAAGCATATCAATCGGGGAATTTGGCTCTATTTAAAGAGCGCTCTGCTGATTTTCTCTCATTGATGGACGATATGGAAAGCATTCTATCCACTAGAAAGGAATTTCTCCTGGGCAGATGGCTCTCTGATGCCAGGCGTTTTGGGGACAGTTCGCAGGAAAAGGATCTGTGCGAGAGAAATGCCAGAAATCTGCTTACTTTGTGGGGAAATAAGGATTGTCGCATAAGGGATTATGCCTGTCGTCAGTGGAGTGGGATGATGAGCGGCTTCTATCGTCCTAGATGGGAGAGATTTTTCGATTCTGTCCAAAGCGCTATGGAGAGTGGAATTGAATTTGACCAGAAGGCCTTTGATGAAAGCTCAAAGGATTGGGAGTGGGATTGGGTCAATTCTCACGAGACTTATGCTACGGAGCCGACTGGAGACAGTATAAGTGAATGCCTGCAAGTATATGAGAAGTATCGTCCTCTGATGAATGCGGCTTACAATATCATAGAAAAAGGTCTGGATAGGGAAATGATATAATTTATGAAGAGAGTAGTTATCGCCTCAGATTCTTTTAAGGGTTCGCTTTCTTCCGCCCAGGTGGCAGACAGTATTGAACAGGGCTTGAAATCTGTTTGCCCTGATATTGAGTGTGTCAAACTGAGTGTGGCTGACGGAGGCGAGGGAACAGTCGAGGCCTTGATGGATTCTCTGGGAGGGGAATTGATTAAATGCAGGGTTCACGATCCTCTGATGCGTCTGATTGATGCCTCTTATGTGATTCTGGGTGACGGTAAGACTGCTATGCTGGAGATGGCTACAGCGAGCGGCCTGCCTCTTTTGGCTAAAGAGGAGAGAAACCCTTTGAAAACCAGTACTTTTGGAACTGGAGAGCTGATTGCTGACGCCTTGGACAGGGGCTGCACTTCTTTTCTTCTTGGCCTGGGTGGCAGTGCTACCAATGATGGTGGAATGGGCTGTTTTGAGGCCCTGGGCTATCACTTTTTAGATTCGGAAGGAAGGAGCCTGAGAGGCTGCGGGGAGAATCTCTGTAAAGTAAGTGTCATAGATTCCTCTTCAGTTCACCCTCTGCTTTTAGAGGCTAGCTTTACGGTGGCCTGTGATGTGGACACTCCTTTCTGCGGGCCCAAGGGGGCGGCTTTTGTCTTTGCTCCTCAAAAGGGGGCCAATCCTCAGCAGGTTCAAGAACTGGACAGGGGGCTCGCTCACTTTGCCGAAGTTATAAAATACAGCACTGGAAGGGATATCTCGCAGGTGGCCGGAAGCGGGGCTGCGGGAGGCCTGGGCGGGGGACTGTTGGCATTCAGTAGGGCCTGTCTGAAGCCGGGGATAGAGATGGTGCTGGAGGCTATAGGCTTCGATAGGATTATAGAAGGAGCGGACGCGGTGATTACCGGAGAGGGACGGATAGATTTTCAGACTTTCAAGGGCAAGACTCCTTTCGGGGTGATGTCTCACGCTGCGGCGAAAGGGATACCTGTCTATGCCATAGGGGGTTGTGTGGACCTGAGCGGGGTAGAGGACAGCTCGGCTTTTAAAAGGATAGTTCCTGCGGTTAGCGGGGAATATGATTTGGAATATGTTATGAGAACTGAGGTGGCTCGCTCTAACGTAGCCTCTGCTGCAGCTTCTCTTGCTGAAGATATTTTTGAATTATGATGAGCAGCAGTTTGTCGGCCATATTGGGATTGGCTATAGCCATATTTTTGATTATTAAGAAAGTATCTCCTGTATATAGCCTTATTTTGGGAGCTTTGATAGGAGGTGTTCTGGGCTCAGGCTCTCTGGTGGAGACCGTAGGCGATATGTTTGACGGAGTAAAATCCATTACTCCGGCGGTTCTGAGGATAATCGCGGCGGGGGTTCTCTCCGGTGCCCTTATAATAAGCGGGGCGGCGGAGGCTATTTCGGAGACTATCGTAAGAAAGCTGGGCTCCCGTTTCGTCTTTCTATCCCTGGCCCTGGCCACTATGATACTTTGTGCAGTGGGAGTATTCGTGGATGTGGCTGTGATAACTGTAGCCCCTATAGCCCTTTCTTTGGCTTCGCGCCTGAGGCTCTCAAGATCCCAACTGCTTCTGGCCCTTATCGGCGGAGGAAAATGTGGAAATATCATCTCGCCTAATCCTAATACCATTATCGCCGCGGAGAATTACGATGCCCCGCTGGCTTCCGTTATGGCGACGGGAGTCCTTCCTGCCCTAGTCGGACTCCTTGTGACTGTTTTTCTTATAGTTCCTTTGCTGCGCTCGAAAAAAGATGTATGTAGCTTTGAGGATTCTGGCAGTGAGGAAAGAAACAAGAGCCTTCCTTCCTTCTGGGCGAGTATGGCGGGGCCTCTTTTTGCAGTATTGGTTCTGGCGCTCAGACCTATATGCGGCATAGTGATAGACCCTCTCGTAGCGCTTCCTCTGGGAGGTCTGGTCACTCTTCTTGCTACCTGCTCCATAAAGAGTATTCGCGAGAGTCTGGACTATGGACTATCGAAGATGGCTCCTGTGGCAGTGCTGCTGATAGGAACAGGTACTCTGGCAGGAGTGATTTCTGCTTCGGATATGAAAGATGTGGTGATAGGCTGGCTGGGAAGCTGGAATGTCAGCGGCACTCTGATGGCGCCTCTTTCTGGCGCATTGATGTGTGCTGCCACCGCTTCCACTACTGCTGGGGCCACCATAGCCTCGGCCTCCTTTGCTGACGCCATCTCGGCTACCGGTCTTGCAGGAGTCTGGGGAGCAGCCCTTACCAATTCCGGCGCTACTGTTCTGGACCACCTGCCTCACGGCTCTTTCTTCCATGCTACGGCGGGAAGTGTCTATATGCCATTTAAGGAGAGGCTTTCTCTTATCCCTTACGAGAGTATGGTAGGTCTGACCCTAAGCCTTTCCACCATCCTCTGCTCCCTCCTTTTCGGATAGGCACAATACTCCTCCGGCACGGGTGAGAGCGCCCGTGCAGACTAAGGGCTGTGGCAGCTTATTATTTCTCCCTGTTTCCCAGGTGGTAGTTCAGGATAGTGGTCAGGTTTCTGAGACTATCTATGTGCTCCTGCTGGCTATGCAGGGTCTGCTCCAGACCTTCCAGCTTAAGCTGCATCTTTTCCCTTTCCCTTTCGGAGTATTCGAGTTGTTGAGTCCTTTCTTTCAATTCTTCCTGTAATTTCTCAGGATTTAGATTAGTATCATAACCCATACAAAGTTTGTCCAGGCTGATTCCGCATACTTCTGCTATCCTGGGGAGCTGTTTGTTTAATAGTGTGGTTTTGCCTCTTTCGAGATTGCCATATGCTTGTCTTGAGATGCCGAGGACATTGGCCATCTCTTCCTGAGTCAGATGCATAGCCTCTCTGGCTTTTGCTACGTTAATGCTTATTTGTGTGTCTGTCATATTATTACACGAAATGAAACGTGCAATAATATACCTAAAGCAGCAGGTCGTCAACCAAGCGAAACTTGTCTATGCCAAGATTTGCTTTACATTTAGAACAAAAAGCCGAACAGTCTGGCCAGGGGCTCCATTATTTTACTGATACGCGGTCTGTCGTTCCAGTTTTCCACAGTGATAAGTTCGCTGTCTTCAAGGTCTTTAAGGAAATAGGATTTCAATTCCAGGGAGCTGCCCTTGTCGTAGATCATCGCCTGGACTTCGAAATCAATGTCGAAGCTGCGATAGTCAAGATTGGCCGAACCTATGGAGCACATCTCGTCGTCGATGACGAAGAACTTGGAGTGGTTGAAGCCTTTTTTGTATAAGTACACTGATACTCCGGCTTCCAGCAGGCTGTCTATGTAGGAGTATCCGGCCCAGGCTACCAGGATATTGTCCCCACGCACGGGGATGAGAATGCGCACGTCCACTCCGCTAAGGGCTGCTACCTGCAGGGCTGTCAATATGGCTTGGTTAGGCAGCAGGTATGGGGTGGAGATGTAGATGTATTTCTTAGCGCTTCCTATAGCGGCAAAATAAGCCTGCATTATGCTGGCGTGAGGGGAGTCCGGTCCGGAGATGGCTATCTGCATAGGGAGGATATCGCTTACGCTGCTGTTAGGGTAGTATTTGTCGTCATAGAGCAGTTCTCCGTTAGAGACGAAGGACCAGTCGTTGACGAAGATGGTATTCAGCAGGTTCACGGATTGGCCTTCCACCCTTATCTGGGTATCCCTCCATATCCCTCTTTTCGTTCCGGTCAGATATCTGTCGGCGATATTCATCCCTCCGGTATATCCCACTTTGCCATCTATCACTATAATCTTACGATGATTCCTGTAATTGAACTTATTTGCGAAATGAGGCATCCAGATAGGCATATAGCTGTAGGCCTTGATTCCGGCCTTCTGCATCCTTCTCATATCCCTGCGCTTAAGGGCTCTGCTGCCCACGCAGTCGTAGATGACCCTGACTTCCACTCCGGCTTGAACCCTTTCGCAGAGTATGGCCAATAGTTTTTCGAACAATTGTCCGCTCTCTATCCCGAAGACCTCTATGTGTATGAATTCTTTTGCATCCTGCAGGTCTTTGAAAATGGATGGGAAGCATTCGTAGCCATTGTTTAGAATTTTAATACGGTTGGATATTCCCAAGGGGGCGTTACCGTTGTTTAGCATAAGGGTAACGAAGTTCTTATGCCTCAACTCTGAGTATTCCTGCTTGTCTATCTCGTTAAGCTGAATCTCACAGATGTTCATTATACGTTTATTCACGGTCTCATCGCTATAGCTAAACTGCCGGCTCTTGCGGTAACTCCTGCCGAAGAGAAAGTAGGCTATTACGCCCACTATGGGCACTAAAAGAGTGATGAGAATCCAGGCAATGGTCTCTGTCGGTTCCCGTCGCTCTTTTAGCACCACATAGAAAATGGTGGCGATAAGTGTTATATAAAGTATAGTTAAAACAGTAGACATCCTAAAAAAATTTTACCCAATTTAGGAAAAATTCTTTAATTCGTCGAAGTCTATGCCCAGTAAAGCCATTTTTTGTCTGATTAGTGGCAATTCTTTATTCAAAAAGTACTCTCTTTCCTTTTCCAGAACCTTTTTCCTGGCATCGGGGCAAATAAAGTAGCCGATGCCTCTCTTGTTATATATTACCCCCTCTTCAGTCAATTTCTCGTAGGCTCTCATCACCGTGTTAGGGTTCACCCCTATCTCCGCCCCGTATTCTCTGACAGAAGGAATTCTCTGTTCCTCAGTCAGGCTCCCTTTGAGAATACGTTCGTAGATGGAGTCGCAGATTTGAAGGAAGATGGCTTTGTTGTTGTCGAATTCCATATTAATGCTGTATTTCTTTAATCCTGAAATAAATGGCTACAAGCAGTATCAGGTTGACCACCGTGTCGCTGACAGTATCGATTATGTCGATATGGCTGAAGAAGGAAATCATCTGCTCTCCATCGAATGGAAATTCATTGGTGAATGGAGCAGTCGCGAAGGACAAGACAATGGATGCGGCAATTATGCAGAGTATGGTTTTCACCACCTTGTTCTTCTTAAAGCACAGGGCACCCAGAAGGAATGGCAGAATGCAGCCGATAAAGTCATCGATATAAAGGAGAGGATTAGTCAATTTCTTCACTACTCCCATCACTGAAGCGACTTCTATGTCTCCTGTTTCGGAAATCCTTGGAATCAGTTCCTCGGATAAAACACTGTAGATGTTGGAAATGGTATATATAAGATTATCTCCACAGCTTTTATCTATAAGGCAGATAAAACTGTCGATGAGCAGATATGAACCTATTCCGAGCAGAGGTGTGATAATGACGCTTATTATGATCATACTCAGGAATTTCTCTAGTCTGGAAGCTGGAAGAGACAGATAGAAGGATCCGAATTGCTTCTCGGTGATTCTGCCATAGCATCTGGTAGGTTGGGATATGCCCAGCACCACTATGGCTACTCCGAAAATAATGGCTCTGAGTATGACCCCTGGCCCACTCCATTCCTGAAGGAAGATCAGGTTATTCAGGATAGTTACCAGATAGACGGCCAGAGGGGCTATCATACATATGCTGATAAAGTTCAGTCCATAGCTTGACCAGCAGGTTTTCAGGTCAGAAACGAAATACTTGCCGGCTCTTTTGAAAGAAAAAATATCTTGATTGCTCATAACTTCCTATTTGTTAAAGATAGATTTGACAAGTTCCTTGTGCTTGTGGACGGTGTTGAAAAGAGCCTCGATATTCACCTTGCTCTCCTCTCCGCTCTGGTTGAGGCTCACCTGGATGTTCCCTCCAGGAATCATCTCGCAATACAGGGCATTCTCCAAAGGGTCGGAGCCATAGTAGAAGAAAAGTTTGGAAGAAATCTCCTCCAGCGAGGCGTTCAGCAAGACTTCTTTTTTATCCAGAATAATGATAGGGTCGATGATATTCTCCAAATCTCTGGCCTGATGCGTGGAGATAACTATGCAGGTGTCATCCCAGGTGTACTTGGTCACGGCCTTGCGGAACTGAGCCTTTGAAGGGATATCCAGCCCGTTGGTCGGTTCATCCATTAAGATATACCTGGCATTTGTCGCCAAAGCGAAGCTGATATAGACTTTTTTCAGCTGGCCAAGTGACATTTTGTTCATTTGCTGCTCGACACTGACTTCCAGCAGCTCCATAATCTCTTTGAACTTTGCCAATTCGAATTTCTCCCAGAACTTCCCGTAGTTCTCTGCGTAAGTCCTGGCTTTCATATTCATCGGAGCACATTCGTCACTCAGGTAGTATATGTCCGAAAGAAGACTGCTTTCTCTGTTGAAAGGATTTTTCCCATCGATAAAGATGGTGCCGCTCTGGGCTTTTTTCAGACCGCAGAGCAGGCTTAGAAGTGTGGTTTTGCCCACTCCGTTCTCTCCCAGAAGACCGTAAATCTTTCCATTTTCAAGGGAGAGTGTAATGTTGTCCAGCACTCGAACTTGGCCGTAGCTGAACCCTAATTCATTAATTTTTATCATACTTTCAGCTTTCGCAGGGCGAAACATTTATAAACAAAAACAGTGTATTAGTTCACTAACACACTGCAAAGATATGGTAAAATTTTGTTAATGCAAATTTTTTCTAAAAAAACTTTAGATTTTCATTCTCTCTGTAATTAGCCTATCCATCAAATCGTTCAGTAGTTCCACCTGATAATCACCTACAGAGGCTTCTATGTGATCTCCGCCCACACCGCTATCATTCGTAAGGAAAGTGTAGCTTCCTCCTGTGGAGATGGCAAAGAGTCTAAGCATAAATTCAGTGTATTTGTTAGCCCCGCTGGCCGCAAGCGGAATTATGCTGATACCTTTCTGGGCATAGAGGCGGATACTGTTGTGAAGGCTCTCATATACCTCTTTTTCTGCGTGGGCAGGTGCATCCAATATCAGAAAAGCTATTCTGGATATGGCCTTGGAATTCCAGCTCAACTCCTGCAAGCCATTCTCAAGGGCAGTGTGAACAGCCTCCTCGTAGTCTCCGCCTCCGCCTGCACTTTGTTTCTTAACATAGTCGGCGGTTTCGCTCGGACTAAGGCTGAAATTCTGCTGCTTGCACAGGTATTCATCCCCTTTGTCTCTATAGAAGAGAGCGGCACTCCTGATATTGATATTCTCATCAAAGGAGGAAGACCTTTCCAGAATGTTAACCAAGTCGGACTTGAGGAAGTTTATCTCATCGCACATAGAACCGGTAGCATCCACCAGGAAGGCTATGTCTATGCTGTTTTCAATATCTGCAGAGCTATCTACAGTGAATTCGTTCAGTTTCACTTCCTTATCCTGAAGGTAGCTAATCAGCAGGTCTTTTTCCTGTTTGACTCCGTCTATATATAAGCTGAGTGAGGAAGTGTCGGTATTTAGTTCGAAAAGGGATGGCCAGCAGTTGGCCAGACCCTGATTATCGCTGCGGCTTTCCCATAAGAGTTGCTCTCCTCTGCGCAGTTCTACTTTGCAGCCTATAGCCGGTTTGCCTTCAGGGGTGGAGAGTTTCAGGGCTATCCTGCCTTCGGTGTTAAATCCCCAGTCGTGGCAATAATTCCTGAATTCTTCTTTTTCCAAAAGAGTTCCCCAGAAGTCCCAGTTCTCCAGGTCATTCCATTCACCTGCAGTCAAAATTCTGCTGTTGTCCTGATTAGGATTGCCTTGGTTTCCATCTCCGTCTCCAGAAACTGCTCCATCTGACGGGGCCATTTCTCCACCCATCAAATCTTCGAAATAATCACCTTTGGAACAGGCGCAAAGGCAGAGAAAGGCACAGGCAATCGATGCGAATTTTTTCATATGTAATCGTTTTTACCATATATAAGATGCAAAAATAAGCATATTAGTTGCAATCGTGAAAAAATGCTTATCTTCGTAGTCTATGGACATAGTGATTACATACGTTAACGGCTTGGACCCTGAATGGCTCGCTGATTATGCTGAATATACCGACACGCCTGTGATGACCAAGCGCTTTCGGGACTGGGGGACTTTGCCATATCTGCTTCGAGGCATAGAGAAAAACCTGCCTTTTGTGGAGAATGTCTTTCTGGTATTGGCTAGAGAAAGCCAGGTCCCTTCCTGGGTGAACAGAGACAAAGTTCGGGTGATTCTGCATTCCGAGTTCATCCCTTCTGAGTACTTGCCTACCTTTAATAGTAACACCATAGAGACCTTTCTGCACCGCATCCCCGGACTCGGAGAGCGTTTCCTATATTTTAACGACGATATGTTCCCCATGCTCCCTTCTCAGGAAAGCGATTTCTTCCCTAGGGAGGGACACATCGGCATAGGCTTTTCCACCCATCTGCTTAAATCGAATATGTACAAGCGTATATGTGCCAATTCTGATGCCCTTGTCCGCGAGGCTTTGGGACTTTCCGCTTCGCCTTTCTTCGTGCGTCCCCAGCACATCTGCTCTCCTATGTTAAAGTCGGCCAATGAGGCCCTCTTCTCCAAGATGGAAGCTCAAATCCTGAAAGCCCTTAGCCGAACCAGAATTGCATCCAATTACACCCAATACATCTATCTGGATTATCTTTACTATTTGGGAAAGGTGGAAAAAACCAGGATATCAAAGCGCCATTTCTCGCTTGCATCCACTACTGAGGGGAAGTTGAAGAAGTTCATTTCGCATCCTGACCGCAAGTTCTGTTGCATTAATGACGTACATCTGTCAGACAATCACTATCTGTCCGTGAGGTCCGCAGTCCTGTCGGCTTTCGAAGGACTCTATCCTAATAAATCTATCTATGAACTCTAATATAAAGATATCCATAATAGTCCCCATATACGGGGTAGAGCAGTATATAGAGCAGTGTGCCCGTTCCCTTTTCGAACAGACTTACGACAATGTCGAACTCATCTTCGTGAACGATGGCACTCCGGATAATTCTATGTCCATCCTTCGTGGGCTTCTGGAAGGGGAGTATGCCTCTCAGAAAGACAAATGCATAATAGTGGAACAGGCCAATTCCGGTCTGCCGGCTGCGCGTAAGGCGGGATTGGCCAGGGCAAGTGGAGACTATGTGCTGTATGTGGATTCGGATGATTGGCTGGAACTTACTGCCGCTCAGGAACTTGCTGAATGCGCTCAGAGAACGGGGGCAGATCTGGTCTTTTATAAGCTCATTAAGGAGAAGAAGAATAAGAGCGTGGTGCGGGGAGATAAGGACTGGACCAAAAAGGGTGGAAAGATGGCCTTCATCAAGGCTATGTACACTGGTAAGACCTATGGATATTTGGTGATAAAGTGCTTTAAAAGAAGTATTTATACAGATAATGAGATCTATTTCCCGCCTATGGGAATGTTAGAGGATGTCTATATGGCCACCCAACTCCTGTATTACAGTAAGACTATGTACTGTCTGGACAGGGCTCTCTATCACTACCGGCGTACCAACCCTGATTCTTTCACTCGTCAGAAAAGGGCCAGGAAAAGGTGGGGAGCCTCGATTAATCTTTACGACCTCTACCTGCATTTCAAGGATGATCCCGAGCATTCTCCAGTCAGGGAGGTGTATAAGCGTATCATATACTATACGGCTTGGAATGCCATTTATTTCAAATTGCCGCTTTTCGAAAAGTTTCCGTCCCTGATTGAAGACGTGAGGTCTATCCCCATTTCCAAACGGAATCTGTATCCCTTATACAAACAAATTATAGTAAAACTATATCTGAAATTGCATTATGGCTCAGATATACAAAGCGTTTAATAATTAGTAACTTGCTACAATCGAGTTGTTATGAATAGGCAGGATTCGGTTTACAGGGTGACGATACTGGGCAGTATCGTGAATATGCTTCTGCTGGTCTTTAAGTTTCTCTCCGGCATTCTGGGACATAGTGCCGCTATGATAGCAGATGCCGTGCATTCCCTGAGTGATTTTGTCACCGACATCATAGTGCTGGTTTTCGTGAAGATTTCCGCTAAACCTGAAGACGAAAGTCACGATTATGGACACGGCAAATATGAAACCTTGGCCACTTGTATAATTGGCTTTGCCTTGCTCGCAGTGGCAGTGATGCTTGGAGTCCAGGGGATAGAGAAGATATTGGCAGTCATAAATGGAGCGACGCTCCCAAGCCCCGGCATCATAGCTTTGGTGGCCGCAGTGCTGAGTATAGTGCTGAAGGAATGGGTGTTTCGGGTGACCCGCAAGGTGGCGCGGGAGGTGAATTCGCCGGCAGTTGAGGCCAATGCCTGGCATCACCGCTCGGATGCGCTCTCCTCTGTGGGAACGGCGCTTGGCATAGGTGGCGCAGTGCTCTTAGGCAGCAAATGGACGGTGCTGGACCCAATTGCGGCAGTGGTGGTGAGCGTGTTTATTCTCGTTACCGCTGTGAAACTCATAGGGGAGTCCATAGGGGAGCTGATGGAGAAGAGTCTTCCGAAGGAGATGGAGGACAGGATTCGGGAAGTGGTGCTCGAGGAGGAGGGGGTAAGCGACATTCACCATCTGCGCACCAGGAAGATAGGTAGCAGATTGGCCATAGAAATGCACCTCAGGATGAGTGGCAGTATGCCTTTGAGGGATGTGCACAGAAAGGCTTCGAAGATAGAGGGGAGACTAAGGGCAGAGTTCGGCGCGCAGACTCACATAATGCTGCACATAGAACCTTTGAAGAGCGAGTATTAGAACTCGCTCTTTATGTTATAATGATTTCTCTCAGAAGAACTTCTGGCTATCATCTCTCCCAGGAATCCAGCCAGGAAAAATAGAACTCCTATGATGATGGCCACCAGGGCGAGGAAGAAGAGCGGCTGCTCGGTTACAGGACGGAAAGGCAGATGGCCTCTTTGGGCTATCAGCTTGTCCACTATTATCCATATCGCCATAATGAAGCCTACCAGGAAGGTGAAGATGCCGCTATAGCCGAAAAAGTGCATAGGTTTCTTCCCGAAGGTGCTTAGGAACCAGAGGCTCAAAAGGTCTAGAAAACCATTCACGAAGCGACTCATTCCGAACTTGCTCTTGCCGAATTGGCGCTTGGCGTGACGGGTGGCTTTCTCGGTGATTCTATCGAAGCCGGCATTTTTCGCCAGATAAGGGATGTAGCGGTGCATTTCGCCATAGACTTCTATGTTTTTCACCACTTCCCGTCTGTAGGCCTTCAGACCGCAATTCATATCGTGCAGCTTGATCCCTGTGATCTTTCTGGCAGTAGCGTTGTAGAGTTTGGAAGGCAGGTTTTTCGTAAGGGCGTTGTCCTGGCGGTGTTGTTTCCAGCCGGACACTATGTCCCAGTTCTCTTCCTTTATCATTCTGTACATCTCTGGCACTTCTTCAGGAAAGTCTTGCAGGTCAGCATCCATAGTTACCACCACTTCGCCCTCGGCCTTTTGAAATCCGCAGTAGAGGGCCGCACTTTTTCCATAGTTTCGCCTGAAGCAGATGCCGTGTATGGCTTTATTCTCCTGCGAAAGACGAAGGATTTCATTCCAGGAGCCGTCGCGGGAGCCGTCGTCCACGAGTATTACTTCGTAGCTCAGACCTGCTTCGCTCAAGGCTTTGTCTATTCTCTTGCAAAGTGGAGCCAGGCTCTCTTTCTCATCTAGAAGAGGAACTACTACGGAGATGTCCATATATTATTGTTCAAAAGGGGTGTTTTTTTCACTGAAAATATCTGTAGGACAGATTCTTGGAGCCAGGATGAGGCTTAGAATCCAACCATAGAGGAAACAGTATATGAGATTGCTTACGGTTTCATATATGTCGATGGAACTCTCCATAGAGCGGAGCATTTCCATACCGTTTGAATCCAGCATAGGAGCCAACTGTTCAAAGACGCTGTCCATCATCGTAGTGATAGCCTCAGGGAAGATGAGGTTGTAGCAGATGTAGGTGCCGCTGGCTACTATAATGGCGGAAAACAGGGCGATGAAGCTGCCGTAGCGGATGAGTTCCTTCCGGCCCACTCCGGCATACTTGTTCTTTAGCTTGAAC
>SAMEA3663036__coassemble_256_pt1 | contig 26312 bp, 14 predicted proteins | sample SAMEA3663036__metabat2_low_PE_031 | metagenome-assembled genome bin SAMEA3663036 (sample SAMEA3663036) | pig gut metagenome | biome: pig gut; feature: pig-associated habitat; material: faeces | place: France | collected 2012
TTTTATTGAAAAAATTACAAAATGACTTATTCAAGGTATTATACGTGCCTTGGATGACTGCTTACCCAAAGAAATAATCATCAAATAAGATATATACACATCGTTTTTTTTGATAAAACTGAAAGATTTGTGCATCCTTGAAAGCAAGGAGGCATTGGATTCTATACCACAGGGAAAGAAGCTGATTAATACGATTAATGCTCATTCATTCAACACGGCAAAGAAGGACAATCTATTTGCAGAGGCATTGATGAATGGGGGATTACCTGATTCCTGACGGGGCTTCGATTGTTAAGGCGTGTCGATGGGTAAGGACTAAGTCGAGACCGAAGGAGAGAATTGCCGGATGGGACTTGTTTGAGTTTGAAATGAAAGCCCCCCTTCCCCCCGGTGGAGGATTAAAAGAAGGCAAGAAGAAGCGGGTGATGTTTATGGGTTCATCTGAGAAGGTGCTGGATGCTTGGAGTTATGGGTTGTCGGTGATTACGACCCCAGTAGGCGGGATTCCCGACGTAGCAAAGGACGGTGAGAACATGCTGCTGTTTGAGCCTGGCGATGTGTGACGCATTGGCTGAGTGCATGGAGCGGATGATAACGGACAATGCGCTAAGGGATAAGATTAGCTGCGCTACACTTGAGTTTGCGAGGATGAGATTTAATATCGACACGATGAATGGTGAAGTGGAAAAGTTATATGAAGATGTAATAAGATTAAATTAAAATAAGTATGACAATAGAAAAAGACGGATGCTTACTCTTTGACGGGTATAAGCTGATTAAAGAAAGCCTTGATTGTGTGCCGATGGACGGGAAATGCGTAGTAAATACGGTAAGCCCGAACTCTTACGGCATTTCAGTGAAAGACCAGGACATGAACGACGCTCTGAAAGGAGCTGACTTCCTGGACTTGGACGGAGTGTATTTCGGTTGGCTGCCATGGTTTCGTGATGGCAAGAAAGCTAAAAGAATCACAGGTTGGGACTGTTTCATGTATTATGCCAACAGACTGAACGAAACTGGAGGCAGGATGTTCCTGTTAGGTTCGACTGAGGACACGCTGGCTAAGATGAAGGCAAACATGGGAACGGATTTCCCGAATGTGAAGGTTGAGACTTACAGCCCGCCATATAAGCCTGCATTCAGTGATGAGGACAATCGCAAGATGCATGAGGCGATTAATGCCTTCAAGCCAGATGTGCTGGTGATAGGCATGACTGCTCCTAAACAGGAAAAGTGGGCTTATCAGAACAAGCCTTACTGTGATTTCCATGTAAGCATAGCAGTCGGTAACGTGTTTGACTGGTATGCAGGGAATAGCAAGCGACCAAACGTGTTCTGGCAGAAAATTGGCATGGAATGGCTGGTGAGAATATTCTACAGACCTGAGATATTCCGCCGCAACATCGGCAATCAGATGACTTTCTTCCTCCATCTGTTGCTTGACTTGCTACACATCAGAAAATTCAGCAAGAATACACCTGAATTGAGAAATCGTAAACAAGAGTAATAACAATATTTATGTATTCAAAATGATTAGAGCTGCAATTATCGGATTGGGCAAGATGGGCATGAGCCACGCCGCAATCCTGGGAGGACTCCCGAACGTGGAACTTGTAGCCGCTTGCGACATGGACAGCCTGTTGCAAAGCGCATTCAAGAAACTGACAAAAATCCAGATGTACACCGACTACAAGAAGATGATTGAGGAGGTGAAGCCGGATTGTGTGTATGTCGTTACTCCGACAAAACTGCACTATGACATGGTGATGTTCGCACTCGAACATGGATGTCATGTGTTCTGTGAGAAACCGTTTGCACTGACTGTTGAGCAGGGCGAGAAGATGGTGGCCATGGCCAAGGCCAAAGGACTGGTGAACCAGGTGGGCTACCACAACCGATATATCGGTACGTTCAACGAGATGAAGCGACTGTTGGCCGAGGGTGTCATAGGCAAGCCGTTCCACTTCCTGGGCGAGGCATACGGACCTGTTGTGCTGAAGAGCAAGGGCGGAACATGGCGAAGTGACAAGAAGAACGGCGGTGGCTGTATAGAGGACTATGCCGCTCACGTGCTGAACCTCATCAACTATGTCACCGGCAGCAATCTCGTGGATTGCAAGGGTACGCTGATGCCGAGCATCTTCAGCAACGAGGTGGACGACGCTGTGTATGGTTCGTTGTATCTCGCCAACGGACTGAAGGGACAGATCTCTGTGAACTGGAGTGACGACACGGTGAGAAAGATGACCACATCTATCAAGATTGAGGGTGACGGCGGTAAGCTGGAGGCTGACGCCACAACGCTGAAGATATACGTGAAGGAAGACAAACCCAAGTACGGACTGGAGAAGGGCTGGAACTTCAAGTATATCACCGACGTGACACCATTGGTGGATTTCAACCTCAGAGGTGAGGAATACACCGCCGAGACACAGGCTTTCATCAACAGTATCGAGACTGGAAAGGTGGACGAGAGAAACTCTTTTGAGACTGCATTACAAACGGATTATATCATTAAGAAAATGGAGGAGGACGCACAATGATGGATAGAGTAATTTTGGGTGACAACCAGTTTTTTGCGGTTAACCACCTTTCAGACGAGCGCAGCCGCGCTCAGGCAATCAGATTCAAGGAAGACAAGGCAATTATCGACGTGCTCGACAATGCACGCGCCTGTGGTATCAATACCTTTATGTGTACTACACACGACCGCATAGCCAACATCTGCAAGTATATGCGTGAGAGGCCGGAGGAATACAAGGACTTCAAGTTTCACCCCTGTATGCCTTACGCTCACAAGTATGCCAACGCTGTGACGGAGTTGGGAATACTCGGCACTCTGAAGGCTTATATCCCCGGCAATATCCTCGCTGTGACGGGCAAGGCCGGTTTGGCTTATATGCGCAAGGACTTCCCGACATTGATGGAACTGCTGATTGACGCTGAGATGAAGATGTTTGAGGGCATGAACACGCCTGTAATCTTCCTTCAGAACGTGATTGTTGACCTTCTGATGGGCTTGGGCATGGACGAGATATTCACTCACTATGCCGAGTATATCAAAAAGAAGTATAATGCAGAGCCTGGTTTCATCACGATGAACATGCCGCGAATGGTTGACATGTGCGAGCGTCTGGGCATTGAGAATCCTATCATCTGTTCGTCGATCAACAAGATTGGATTCCGCATGAGCGGCAGCATTGAGGAATACGAGGAGTATCTCAACTCCGACCGTAAGTTCCGCCCGATGGCCATGCAGTGCTTGGCAGCAGGTGCGCTGAAGCCCAAAGAGGCCATGGAATATGTGACAAGATTCCCGAAGATTGAGTCTGTGCTGTTTGGTGCATCGAGCAAGGCGCATATCCAGCAGACCAAGGACTATATCGAGGAAGGATTTGCAAGACACTAATCAGATATGATTGATTTTTGTTATCAATTCATACAGATTGCGATTGGAACAAGGAAGTCGTTGTCGGTCAGCATCTCGGATGCTGACTGGCAACGGCTTTTTGAGTTTTGTAAGAAACAGTCGTTAGTCGGTGTTGGATTTACGGCAGTTGAGAAGTTGCATGCTATTGGGGTAGTGTGTCCAGCAAATCTTCGGATGCAGTGGATGGCATTGGCATTGCAGATTGAGAATCGGAATGCTTTGCTGAATGAACAATGCAAGAAATTGACAGAGCAATATGGGCATGACGGGTTTGCGACTTGTATTCTGAAAGGTCAAGGGAATCTGTTGAACTATCCTGAAACGCTTAACAAAAGAAGACAATGTGGAGACATTGACTTATGGGCAATCCCTTATGAAGATATCTCGATTGCGGTGCAGACGGGAAGGAATGAGTTGGAATATGTGGAGTATCATGGTCGAAAGGCTGTGATTGAATATGTAAGAATGCTATACAGGTTGCAAGATCTTGACGATAACCCCAAAACTTATTATCATCATATATATGCTCCCAAAATTGACGACACAGAGGTAGAAGTACATTATCGCCCCATGTTTCTTAGGTCTCCACAGAGAAACTGGAGAATGCAAAGATGGTTCGAGAATCATGCTGACGAATGTATGAAGAACAAGACTCATCTCGGCTTCTCCATGATGACCTCATCAGTGAACGTGGTGTATCAGATGTGTCACTTATATACTCATATTTTTGAGGGTGGCATTGGATTAAGGCAACTTATGGATTACTACTTCGCTCTAAGGGTATGGCATAATGATGTGATGGAGTGTAAAGATTTACAGTCGCAAGGGATGTGGAGCGAAGGGCTTGGAACGCCAGTGATGTCGAAGGAAGAGGTGATTTCTGTTCTCAGCTCATTCGGTATGTCAAAATTCACAGCTGCGGTAATGTACGTTCTCCAAGAGGTATTTGCCATGCCTACGCATTATTATATATGTAAACCAAACGAAAAGGAAGGCCGGAAACTGCTTGCTGAGATTATGCAAGGCGGGAATTTCGGGCAATATGACACTCGTGATGCAGAGCTGAAAAGGGGGGGTATGGTGAAACACGGAGTGTGGAAGTTGAAGCGAGTGATGAGACTCGTAAGCAGTTATCCTGAGGAGGCTCTGTGGGAGCCGGTGTTTAGGGTGTATCACTTTGGTTGGAGATCGTTTCATTAAGAGAATTAACTAATAAAATTTTAAAATATGTTCTTGATTTGTAATGAGAGTGGAGCAAATGGATGCATTTGGGGTAATGTGTTCTTGAATCTCTTGGCTATTGGGGCGTTTTGTGCCATCGTGTTATTGATATGGAAAGGCTTGTGTTGGCTTGACTCATGGCAATGGGGTAAGAAACACCAACGAGAAACGGACTCTGATTCCAGATATAGTGTTCTGAAGGAAATGACAGAAACATTGGCAATGCTGAATCAATCAATAAAAGGCCAAGATAGGAATACAGTATCTACTTCTAAGAAGCGTCTCGAAATTATAGGGGAGCTGGAAATAATACGACAACTGACTGACATGTGTTTTAATCAAGAAGAGATAGAAAAGACAGTCGATGATATGGCAATCGTCAAGATAATGGTGAGTTACTCCAACTTATATTCGCTATTACAGAATATTGTTTCTGCAAAATCTAAAGAAACACTTCCAAAAGAGAATGATATACATAAGTCATATATAAGTCTTTTGATAGAACACGAAACATTGTTAAAGGGAATTAAAGGAATCGATAATAAGGAGAAAGAAAAGAAAATTAAAGAATGGCTTAATAATAAGAATACCACAGCACTTCAAAAACAACTGAACGAGTATATCACTATTATTGATAAGTGTATAGAAGACGTCAATAAAAACAACGACAATGGACAAACGCAGCAATAGGTTAGGGAAATACAGCTCGAAGGTAAAGAGGGTGAATATACCTATTCCTTCGTTCGAGTATGTCCACAAAAGCCTTTACCCTGACAAATACAGGAAGACATCGCCTGGCTTGATGATTGGCAGAGACCGAATCATCGAGAAGTTGAAGTATTGGCTGGATCAGGATACGTTAAGCAGCGGTTCGTACCTGATTACTGGCTATCGAGGGATGGGTAAAACCTGTTTTGTTGAGCGTGTGCTCTATGAACTGGTGGCAGAACCTAAGTTCAGAGAAAATGTACTGGGGGTGATCTGTCTTTTCGTATTTGGCATCTCCCTATCCTTTCTCGACAACAAAGAGCATACAGTCTTACCCATTTTCGGAGTAATTTCGCCTTTTATCATTATATGGTTCGTCCGACATCATTTTTGGTTAAAGGAAAAGGGAAAGAAGTATCTCTACCGCTTGGATGCGGGCGTAAGAATGGCTAAGAGAAAGGGATGTTGCTGCAACCTCAGCGGCTTCCTGGCTGAGATGAAGAGGGCATGGAGAGGTCTCTCGTCAAAGGAATGGAGCCGAATCAACAATCTGATTTATGGGTCAAATGTCAAGGAAAAAAGATATTCGAATATTAGTATCAGCATCAATTTGGGTCAGGAAATACTGGATGAAAGAAGCATACTGTGTGTGCTGACCTCTACCCTATACACCAAGTACAGGCAATACGTTCTGTCACCGATTGCCAATTTCTGGATGTGGATAGTATATGTATCTATTGGGGTTGGTAGCATTTTCGTGATTCATAACCACCTTCCCGATTGCCCTGACAAATATGGTTGGCTTGTCAACAGCGTTTTGACATGGTTGAAGTGTCTGTTTGGATTCTTTTTGTTCCTATTTCCCCTCTATTTGGTGGCATGGCACCAACTCCACGTACTTATCTCACTGCGAACACTGAGGAAAAGAATAGATGCGGAAATGAAATCGGGCGAGAGCCTGACGGTAAAGTATGATAATGTGTCGATGGGGGCAGGAGCGGAATATGTCTATCCCATCGCCAATGTCAGGGACATCGAATCACAGCTGATAGAGATACTGGACAGAATACAGCGTTTCCCGATTCACCCCAAATTCTATTTCGTCTTTGATGAGCTGGACAAGATTGAGACTCCGTTGAAACAGGCGAATGACTCAATGAAAGAGTTCTCGAACGAGAAGTATCTGTCATCGGGAGGTACGTCGAGAAAGAGGAAATACATGGTGATGCATCTGCTTGCCAACATGAAATACCTGACCACAACTGCCAAAGCGAAATTCATATTCATTGCTGGGCGTGAAATGTACGACGGCTATCTGGCTGACCTGACAGATAGGGAGTCTGCCATATCAAGCCTGTTCAATGGGGTCATCTATGTGGAGAGTTTCTGCAAGAACGAGAAAAGCGAAAAGGACGTGATGTATAATGCAGAAACCTTTATCTCCCGATTGCTGATACCGCGTGAGTTTATCGAGCGGAAGGTAGTGGACCGCTTCATTGCCTGTAAATCTGAGGGTGGCGAATACAGCAATCCCGACATTAACCTGAAGATGTACTATGAGTATCTGATACTGACCTACACCCGGAACATCATGCGGCAGGACATGCCGGAAGAGGAAAGACACGAACTGCTGCAGGATGCAAGGGACTGCATTGACAAGGCTGTAGGACTGATGTATCATTTCACGGTGTATCTTTACCACATCAGCAACGGGTCTCCCAAGAAGATGAGAATGGCTTTTGAGGAACTGATAAGACCCATCAAGAACAAAAGTGACTTTGTGTTGAAAGACAAATGGGAAGGACCATATCCTTCCGACAAGGATGACATTGACATCTGCATCACGCAAAGATGCAAGTACCTGCTTTCGTTGGGCGACAAAGACCAGAGGACAATAGGCTTCATCCACTATATCTCGTTCCCCGTAAACCAGATTATTACGGATGCCAACCAGTTTGGTGACAAGCTGTTGGTGGCGGCCAGTTTCCTCATCAACCACCTGTACAAGTATCACAGCGGAGGTTTCTCATGGAGAAACATCGAACAGACTCCCGAACTGTTGGAGGTGTATAAGATTCCTGAATTCAGGGGATTCATCAATGCGATTCTCGGCTATTTGGTGCAGACACACATTATACAGATACCGTGCGGACTATACCAGTTCAAGTTCAGAAAGCAGATATCGGAAGAGATCTCGTTGGCATCGAAGGTCTCTGAGAAAGTTTCTGCCATATTCAACTTCACCTTGGACGAGTCGCAATCGGTGAAGCGTCACTACGTGGATATGCTGAACAGCTATCAGGAGAAAATGGCATCAGGTGTCACCGTCTCGCCCCATACGATAGCGGGGATACATCACATATTAGGTGACTTGTATATGTCAGACGAAGAATACAACCTTGCCATTTTTGAATACCAGGCAGCCTTGAAAGAGTTGGGCAAGGAGACAGTGAAGAATACAGAACCTCATTGTGCTTCGGTGACGTTAGCATATATCAGGAATATGCTGAAACTCGGCATGGCATTCGAAAAGCGCAGGACTTACACGTCGGCTTATAACACATACAACGAGGTGATTGACCGTATTATCCATTTCAGAGAGTTTGATGAAACGGACTACGGATTGAAATATGCAGAGAAACAGACCGAGCATTGGCCTTATAGCGAGGCTGTACTGTATGATGGCACAACATATATGAAACGAGATATACAGCATGTTAAGCCAAACGCTTATGTGGAGCAAGATATTAGAGGAAGAGAATATAAGACCAAAGGACAGTATATGATTTCCGATTTCTCTTATCAGTTGACACCTGAGAAACATACGGTGATACAGCGACTTGCCATGCTGGAGGACACACAAATAGTGTATCAGGCCTTGCTCGCAAAGCTGTTCATCAACGAAAAGATAGAGCTGGGAGGCATTACGAGATCGAACTTGGATGTGATAGAGGGCGAATACAAGTATATACACCTGACTGCCAACGAAAAGGAAAAATTCCTTATCTCGACGGACTTCTTCCGCAGGCTGGGTGACATCATGTATTACAAAAACGGACTAATCGGGTTTAGCATATCCAATGGTGAGGATGACAAGAAGACAGATGGTCTGTCTGAATCGTTTGTTGACAGCCTGTATTATTATGCCTTCAACATCAAGAACGAACTGCATGGGTTTTGTCAGAGGGAAAAATGTTATGAGCATTTTGGACCGATGTACGACGGATGTAAAAAATTAACCGCCAACGATCTCTTATCGCTGACAAAGGATAATACACCTTTAGATTTTGGAGAAATGAGCAATGAACAGGTTAAGAAATCACTGACGAAATTCTGGAATAACGAAACAATAAGAAAGAGATTGGCAAGGTTGCCATTCGCACAGATAACTGAATGTAATAAAAGGAGAAAAACATTATGGGCAAAGAACCGCACATTGCCCTGCTATGCCTGCAAGTACTACAATCGGAGTCTGAGAATCTTAATGACGAATCTGTTCGGAATTGATGTAGAGAATGTGACCAATGGCAAAAAAAAGGAGATAAAGCCTATACACATCCTACGCTTAATCGTTAAGGGAGGCAGCTCCAAGTCCATGCGGCAGAACTACATGATTCAGTTGGCTGAGGTGCTCGATTGCCTCGGTAATACGATGCTGAGTTGTGCGTCTTTGAAAGATGGTGAGATAAGGAGCGAGTTCCTTGCCAAATTCCTGCATGACACGCATATAATCAATCACAAACTGGACGGCGATAAAAAAGAGGATGACTTCATGTTGCTCAGTTATCCTTTGTCCATGGATTCATACAATAAGGTGGAAACATGTATTCTGTACTATTGGGAAGCGTCTGTATGCTTCAGATATGGCAAGGACATGAAAAAAGCGGCAGGTAGCATGAAGAAGATTCTGAGAGTGATACAGAATTACTTGCGTGTGGAAGAAAATGACTCAGACCTGGACAAGATAACTAAGACCAAGGTGCGGATAGGTGAGTTCCTCAACGAAATCAAAAACCGTATCGTCAAGCAATGCCTTATCTGTCTCTATTCCCACTATAATTACATCAATGCGGTGGAAATCCAAAGATTGAAATGGATTTTCTATGTACAGATGTACGAGAACATATCGTTGAACAGGTTGACGCTGTTCCCCGATGTGGAGGAAATCATGCTGATATACTATGAACTGATAAAGATGTGCATTGTTGAGGTGGACAATCCCCAAAAGTCAAAAGGAAAGGGAGTGGCAGATGCAGAATTGGAGAATACGAGAATACAGATTGAGGCATTCGCACGTTCAGAACTACGCAAAATCAGGTATTCATGGAATACTATTGATGAACGGAACAAAGACTTCAACGACCGCTTGGTGAATATCTACAGTAACCTTTCGTTGGGCGCACTACGACATGATTATACCATGTACGAGCGAATACTGTCACTGCACATGAAGACAATGCTCAACAGGCATATCCTTGAACAATCATTCAAAGGATTGAAGAACCTGGGAGGGGAAAAACGGAAGGACAGCAAACTGTATTTCGATGTATTCAACACGATATTGGAAGGTAAAGATGAAATTGGTGAAACCGATGATGTCTGGATGCAGTATTTTCCACAAGGTGGTAAGGGAAAGGATAGCTTGTTGACAAAGCGTTTCAAGATACTGGAGTTTCTTATTCTCGACTCCATCTATTGCCTTACGGAAATCCTCGATACCATATCGCCGCATCTCACCACAACGCTTTTCACTCACTCTTTCATCGGCACCATCTATCATTCCCTGAACCAGTGGAATCAATTGTTTGACTCTTTGTTCAGGTTCTATAAGTTCTTTGACGAGCGTCAGCCGTTTTCATTTACACGTGATAGCTATATAGAAAGCGATGGCCTTTTCAACACATACGACGTAGTGAGCCATCTCAAAATGCCAAAGTGCAGCCATAAATGTAGCGAATACTCTGGGCTTGACGGATATAACGTGGACAAGGATACTTCCGTTATGGACTGGAGAAGCAAATGCCCATACTATGGAAAGGAATGTGTGATGAAAGGGAATCGGTTTGACTGTGACAAGGCTGTACTGAATATGAGATACGTTGGTGATAAAGAATTTGAGGATGCATCAGAAAAGCTCCACAGCATCTGGCAGTGCCGCAGTCTTTCAGACAGGCTGTTCAACGCCTTGATTGGTCTGATTGGGAAGCCCAACATACAATACACATATACGAACTATTCGGGTGAAATGGCATTGGTGTCGTACCGCAGTGCCAAGGAGCAGCATAGAGAAGGTCGTGCATACAAGGACATGATAAGCAGAATGTACTACATTGATGACGAACTGAAGAATGACACGGTGCAGTTTGACCTCGCCGTAGAGAGATTCAAGATCAACAGTGACTATATCGACAACAGAATAAGCGACCTCATGGGCTCGCTGACCGAATCCCTCTACGACATAGAAAACTTCTGCATGGACAATGAATCAAAATCCAAACTCTCCGGGAGATTCTTAGACTTGTTTCCGAATATCAGGACGGAGGACTAAGAATTTTGTAGAATAGCAATGAAAGAACAATATATAAGGTTATCACATATCATAATTGATAAGACATTAGAATATAGAAGTTATTTCTTTTGTCTTATTGGTCTGCTGACAGGTTATTTTGCAAAATCTCATGTCACAGAATTGCTACGTATGTCTGTCAAGCACATAGAAGACTGTTCAGAACAAACCTTCGCAGTGGTGACATGTCTGCTCAGCATAGTACTATCATTATATTTGCTACTGGGCATTTTAGAACAAAAGAAGTATATAGCACACAGTACTATTGCAACAACAACCTTCTTTGTGTTATCTTATCTTTATTATCGAATAATAGATGATACTTTCGTTTTTTGGGGGATATTTCCATATTTTGCCTGGTTGGACTTATTGCTGATTCCATATATCTTGCTCGTGATTGAAAAGTGCCAATACAGGAAACATTCTGATTCCACAAGAATCACAAGCCACATCCTTTGCGACAATCCGATTGACTGCTTTGATCACGATGCTTTTGGCCATAGGCAGGTGATTTCCACAATGTTGGATAATCTTAAGTCTATTGATTTGTCTAAAAGAGCGTATAGTGTAGGCATTGTTGGAGAATGGGGACAAGGAAAATCCTCATTTCTGAATCTGTTCAGTTCTTCTATCCAAGAAGCTGTCGTTGTCAGATTCAATCCAAGATCAGTAAAGTCTGTTAACAAAATACAGGAAGAATTCTTCACGGTCCTTGCAGAAGAACTTAGCAAATACCATACTGGCGTGAAGCGATATATCAGGCAGTATGCGATTGCCATTGAAGCGGCAGATGATGGCTGGGTAAGAAAACTTGCAAATATCATTGTGTTATTGACATCCGATGAGCAGAAGAATCGCATCAATAAAGCAATCAAAACAATTGGAAGGAGGGTATATGTGCTTGTTGAAGACCTGGATAGGCTGACTGGTCAGGAAATTATTGAGGTACTGAAGTTGATAGATAGCAATGGAGATTTCTCGAATACAATATTTGTGACTGCGTATGATAAGGTTTATGTCAATGAAGTACTGAAGAACTATCTGGCACCATCCGTATCTCAAGACTATACAGACAAATATTTCAATTATGAGTACACTTTGCCCGCACCGACAAGGTTTGCGTTAAAGGCTTTCTTTTCCGATTATTTGAAAGAAAACATAGAACAAGACGAAAGTGATTTGCTAAGCCAAAGACAAATGTTAGATGTCTGGGAAGGTTGTTCAGACTACGTAATAAAGAATCTACGGACTCTGCGACATATAAAGAGATTTATAAATCTTTTCATGTCCAGATATCCGCGCGTGAAAAACGATGTTGATCTGAAAGATTATATCTATGTCACATTGCTTAGATACACTGATGTCAGGACTTATTCTGCGATATGCGAAGGCAAATTGCTGAAAAGAGGCGGTTCAATGAACGACAGCAAGAAAATTCTCTATCAGTCAGACATTGCCAAGAAAGTCCTGGAGTCGATAGGAGCCAAAGAAAGTACTACTGAAATACTGAATATGCTATTTCCTGAAAAAGGTTCAGAAGGCACATTGGAAGAAGCCTATAATAGAGCTAAATGGGCAGATAACACAGACAGATATTTCTTCGACTATGCTGTGAAGTCATTGCCTTATGCAAAAGGGTGTAGGCTTTTCAGTATTGATGACGATAAAGACGTTTTTGCATTGGTTGATGAATATTTACAGGAAGGATATAGCCAACCTTTATCGGATTTCTTGAGAAGCAGGAAACCGTCAACTATAGCCAATTCAGATGGCTTGTGTCGCTTGGTCAAACTCATAGCATACCTTGACAATAAAGATAGGACTCCAGACATCGATGTATATTTGATGAGATTATTATATGAGGAAGTGTACAAGGATTATGAAAGAGCCGGAATAATAACAAGCAGAGAACAATATAAAAATGTCATAGATGCAGCCATGACATTTATGCTGGACTATGCTCCGTTGGAGATAGGCTTCCTGTGCATACGTATGATAGATGGAATAATAGAAAAACAATTATCAGAACAAGACATAATCTTCGCTATGGAAGAACTAATACACAAAGCAGAGTGGGCACAAAAATATTATTATCAGAAATGGGGTTCTGATGGTTTTTCGTTTGAATCAGCTTTGCATATCAGTGCAATAAAGGTAAATCCCAAGAGCGGGTCAGAAGGCTACTCACATACTGCCAGAATAGAATTATTGTCCATGATGGAATTGTACCCGGACGAATTTGCCAAGAACCTCATTACATGCACGGTGTTTGAACACAACGGAAGGATGCTTTCCATCGGTTTCCTGCAAGCCTTCAAAAAGTATGCAGTATTTCCCATAGATAACCTTAGCTTCGAAGATTGGATAGACGCATACATAACGAATGAAAAGATCAAGTATGTGCTAAAGGCAGTAAACAAGAATGATACAGATTTTCTATATGTAAAAGCCCTGAATAAGGAATATGCGAAGGGTGATTTTGATGGAATGTATGAAGCTATAAAGACTGATGCAGATGAAAAACTGGACATGGAAGTTGTAAACTATATAAAGAATCATCTGGGTGTTGACCTCTCTATGATAAGTCACTTTACAAAGAAAACTATCTCGGAGGTAAAAGAATCGATAGGACGATTAACTCAACGCAAAGACTTGCCATCATGGTACGAAAAATTAAAGGAAAAAATGGATGAATTTCAGGTTGGAGATTTTGTTTCGTTGTCAGTCACAGCATTCAATAAGGTAGAAAAGTCATTAATCTATAGCAACAATATATTCCGAATTGAGGCTATAGATCAGAGTACAGGTATGCCATTCTACCAATTGGACGGTGTTGAGAAGAAGTTTTCTCCAGACGAGATAGAAGCTATACCTATTGATGCCATACATGACAGGGACATCTATTTTGATCCAATAATCGCAGCGTCCTTTGTTGCTCCAGGTCAGCCAATACCAGTACATCGTACCGACTATTCTTACTATATGGAAAAATTTGAACGATGTAGTTATGAGGGTAAGACCTATTCTGAACTTGTAAAAGAAGCAAATTGCCAGTTTGTACATGAGGTGCAACACTATTTGAATGAAGAATTTGGCAGTTGCGAACTGAAGATATATCATAAAGTTAATTAGTAGTTAATTAATAATAAAATACGGTTTATATGCTAAATCCTGATATACATATCATGCAAGCCTCTCATGGTGAGGCAATAATATTGAGATGTTCCAAAAGTGACAAAAGTGGAGTCATAGTGATTGATGGCGGACCATATGTGAATGCTATACGAAACCCATTTCTGGCAGAGGTGGAGAAACATTTACCTATAGACCTAATGGTCATGACTCATTTTGATGATGACCATCTGGTTGGAATAAAGAAATTCGTGGAAAATCATATAGAAGACAATCCATTTCCTGTGAAAAGATTGTGGACTAACTGTGCAAAACACCTTCCTTTTGACATTTCGGAGAATTTTTCATCTGCCAAAGCAAGTTCTATGTCCGATGCACTTACGAATATATCAAAGAAATCACCTTTGGAGTGGGATTTCTATGTAATAAACAAATATAATGATGAGTCAATCGACTTTGCCGATATTGATGTTATCAATCCACGGGCAGATTTACTTGAAAAGTTCATAAAAGAGTACAAGGCTGAGTATGCAAAGGAAACAGGCGAGGACAATCTTTCAGAAAAGGGCAATGGCGTAAAGGACATAGATATACCCATGCAGGAATTGGCAAAAAGACCAAAAACTCCTGGAAATCCAAATAAATACTCTGAACTTGCAAATATGGTCTCTATCAGTATGATCATCCGTTGTGACAGTTTCAGTATGCTGGCATTAGGAGACTCCTTCCCGCAAGAAATATATCAGTCACTGATTGAGCGTGGGTACAGTAAAGAGAATAAACTAAAGGTGGACTATGTGAAAATGCCACATCATGGCAGTGCTGAGAATATAAGCAACGACCTGCTTGATATTATTGATTGTGACAATTATATCATTTCTACCAACGGTGGTAAGGGTTACCGACATCCACACCGCGAAGCACTGGCCAACGTGCTATGCCATCCGGAAAGGGACTATGACCGTACCGTATATTTCTATTTCAGTCATGACATAGGTTTGATAGAAAAAAATCGTAATGAAGAGTTGTTCAATAAGACATTAGATAAAGGGTTAAATTATGATTTCCTCTAAATACAAGAATCTTCGACAAGATTCCATTGCTCCTAATATTGACATATTGGAAGCCTTCTCTGTTAAAATAGAATGCAATGATGAGAAGGGTATCTATAATAATGGCACAGGTACGGTTTTTTCAGATGGAGATTCTTACTATGTCATTACTGCAGCACATTGCATTCAATATGACAAGACGGCCAATCACTTCGCCCCAAAGGACATAAAGGCCTTTCTGCCTCATAAACAGAATGTTAATATTAAGATTTTAGAGGTATTGATGTTTGATCTGTCAGATGATGTCGATTTCGCGCTTCTAAAAGCAAGCTTATTTTCGAGTGCAAAGCTTAGGTACGACTACTACAACGACTTTGGTATCGTAGGAGAGGATAATTTCGGTCAGAACCTATGTGTATATGGATATACGGAAGCTTACAAGGATGGCAACCTGTTCCGGGTACATTATACATCTTCAGACAGATATTCGATAGATGAAGGAATAACAGCTTCAGGAAAGGACTTTGCCCATACAATGAAAGGAAGTTCCGGAGGTGGTGTACATGTGATATATGAGAATCGTATGTATTGCATCGGTGTTGTAAAAGGACGCGATAAGGGAACTGACAAATTAGATCAAATATTTGTCAGGAGGATTCCAAACATAAATGACAAGTTATGTACTCCTGTATGGAGGCCCTCCCTCTTAGACGATGATTTGAATATTGCCAGCACGAACTCTGCCTGTACTACATCTGATGAGATTGATTATAACAAGTGCTGGGATGAAATCAATCGGAGGTTAGCAAATAATGAGAATATTACAAATGTATTGGATGACATTTCTAATTTACGCAAAAGACATCCCTACGTCAAGAGTGTATCTCGACAGGAGAGATTAATAAATACCCTATTACGAAAAAAAGAAAAATGGACAGATTGTGAGCGGCGTGCTTTTATCTATGCAATACAGGACCGTGGTCTGTGGCCTGAGTTATTTGATACAATAAACCAGTATAATGGAAATATGACTGATGTACCAGAACTTCGAGCCATGACATTGCGTGCATCAACCTTCGCTTTAGGCACACATGACGGCGAACTCCAACTTGACGAGACGTCAGATAGTGACATCTACGAGATGATACTGAGAGATGCTTTCAGCTTCCAATTCGACAGCATGTACGAGAAGGTATGCAACTGGAATCCATCTGGAGCATGGGTAGCAAAAAAGGCACTCTTACTTAATTCGTTTAGGAAAGATGAAGATAGTCTCAAGACTTTAGCGGAATACATAGGGGATAAGAACAATCCTGCAAGCGAGAGGTTTGTTGCTACTCTCATATATAATGTATCGTGTCAGGACTTTCCACTTCCAATGAAGTATGAGGAATTTTGGCATACAGGGATTGACAGCCCGAGCGAGATAATTGAATATATAGCTAATAGAATAGACAACAAAAAGGTTACTCCTACGATATTTGGCGTACATACAACAATTTTGTTTGGCAATTTTGATAACATATCTTTCCCGGAGTCAATACGATTATTGCAGTATATTGTCAACGCTGGAATCACGACAAAGTGTGGAATATTCAATATCATAAATGTAGAGCATTGGATGAAGGTCTTCCGCCATTTGATAAACTCAATACCATTCCCGATAGTTTATTATACATTGCAGTATGCCGATGAGAAAACAGTCAGATGGGCGGGGCAGATGATTTCGTACAGAAATGACGAGTATATGAATAGCATCAGACCACGACTTCTTATTTCTCTGCTGAAAGCGATGAGGATGGAACACATTCCAAGATATGTATATACAGGATTGTGTTACATGACACAGGAACTGTATATTGCAGTGCCGGAGAATGAGTGGTTTGAAGAATTTAAGTTATCTGTATTAGATAGATTTATCAATACTATACCAATTGAGAATGTGAGTTCTTCGGACGTGATATTTAAGAACCTTCTATCCGCCTTTCAATGTGTTCGGACTTTAGGAAGACGAGAAGAAGTCTTTATAGCTCTGTCATCAGCGATGAAAAGAAACCCAATATTGATTAGCAACTTGATATGTGAAGGTATTGGGGTCGATAAAAATCTGGCTGCATCAGAGAAGATAAAGAAATGTCTCTGGGAAGTAATTGATAGCATCCAGATTTCGAATTCGTATAACGTATTTTGCACATTCGAAAGTGCCGGAGCCTTATCGGAAGATATGCTATCTGCAATTGACAAGAAAATCATAGAAGAGGATTTGAAATTTGCTCAGAGTGATTATCCTGCCATCATTAATTTGAGCAACCTGGTTGCGAGTGCCGATGGTATAGACAAGATAAAACAGTTGGTCAAGGACGGTGATATATGGAATTGTGGTATTACAGAAGCATATCGTACAGACCCAATGCCATTCCATATTGAGATGCTAAACGAGAAGGTCAAGTGGACTGAAGAAGATTGGAAGCAGATTTGGCCTAACATGGATAAGAACCTCTCACTTATAGAACAAAATAAAGAGGAAGGCAAAACATCTAATTTTTACAATAGTATGTACATTGATTTGCTGACAGACATGAAGCTCTTCCTAATCAGGCTAAAAAAGGAAAGTGGTATCAATACGAATGAAATATTAGCACGTATTGAAGAAGACATAAGGCAGCAAGCAGGATTTGAAAACCTGCTGGAAGCTCTGTCAAAAGATGACTACAATAAGATTGCCGTTGCTCTGAATATACTCAATGTGTATCTGAAAATAAATCCTTTTGAAAAACATCTGCCTGAGATTCAATTGATAATTATGAAGATTGTACTGATGCAATCATCGAATATTGACAAATGCATCAGTTTCGTTGCATGCATGATGTACGATTATCGTAAAGAGATGATAACTCATTTTTGTAATCTGTTGCTGCTGATGCTGAAGAATTATTGCGATTATGATTTTGAAAAATTTAATTTTAATGTACCAATAGTCAACCATTGGTTTAGTATTATCGCCAGTCAGATGAAACCTGAGTTTGAAGATGATTCTGCTGTTCGATACTGGACTTCAGAAGCAATAGTCAAAAGATTTGGGAATATTGACTACAGTGCAATAAAATTTTAAAATTGTTCATATCTGATAAACTGTTTTTCGCAATATATCGAAAATAAGGAATACTTTCAATAGTAATCAATACAGAAATGAAATTCACATTTAGAACTTTTTTTTGCGGCGCGGGTGATTGTATTTTTCTTTTGTTAAGTAATAATGAAGAGAAAATTTGCATCATGGTTGATTGCGGCAAATACACAGAAGAGATAGACAATTTCGTGCGGACTGAATTAACGAATAAGGTTGACTATCTGATAGTTACTCATATCGACAATGACCATATCAATGGTTTGGTTTCTATGTTATCACAAAATCATGACCTCGTGATTGGCCATATCATCTACAACTGCTACCAAAGGAACGAAGACACTGCGAAACCTTGGACTGAAAAGATGAAGGAGAATGTGAACAGGCTCTATGGTCGGCTGCCTATAGTCATTGATATGATGGACCAAAATATAAATGAGCAAAAGGCGGTGACGCTGGCTGAATGCATACTACAGAAGGAAGAGTGGAAAAGGGTTTGGCAGAAAGAATATGTTTCAGATGTATCTCCTGTGATTCAACTTGCTAACGATATGGGGAGGATAGTATTTCTCGCACCTTCAATGACTGCATTGGAACAGCTTGACAAGAAATACCGCAAACTGTTTTGGAAATGTCTGTATAAACAGAAAACGGAAGATTACAATCAAGAAGAAACAATCTATGAGGCATTGATGAGAATTGCCCAAATGGATGAAACCGAAGTCGTGGAAGAAGTGAACGTAAAAGATAGCACACTAAATGAAGAGACATTGAAGCAGTTCGCAGCTACCAAGCTGCAAAAAATGGATGATAACAACATTGCTTCTATTGCTTTCATTTGGGAGCATCAAGGCCACAGAATTCTGTTTATGGGTGACGCAGACCCAATGCAGGTAAGCAATGCAATAGGAAATGTGTATAAGGAAGATAAGAAACCTGTCATATTTGACTTGATAAAAGTATCACATCATGGCAGCGCACACAGTACAGCGAATGAACTGATGAATGTGGCTGATAGCAAGATGTTCTTTTTCACTGGTGGAAGTAGTAAAAGACCGAGCCTCGAAACTTTGGGAAGGATAATCACTGCTCCACTACCAACAGGTGTCGAATGTAGGGAGATTCGATACAATCGTCAAAATGGACTACTAATAGAATTGGCGGCTTTATCTGATGACGAGAAGAAAAAGCTTCATATTGAAGTAAAAAATAACGAAAATAGTTATGAAGTTTCCTATTGATATCAAGAAGAGGCTGTATGGGGCTATAGTTCCCATACTATGTGGGAGCAACAGGGGTACTGCATTCTTTATAAACGAGAATACATTGTTGACTGCTCGGCATATTTTAGCTGACAATGCGGTTAACAATGATGATGTGACAATAAAAATAGGAAACAAACTCGTGAAATGCATTGTAGAGCCAATCGCCAAAGAGGAGGAACCAATAGATGTGGTACTATTAAGAACCGAAAGGTATAAGCATGGATATTGGTTGCCTCTATTGGCTGCTGTTTTCAACGAGGAACGAGACCTGTGCATCATGGGGTACCCGAGGGAAATTGTCAATGGGGAAGACATTATCTGTATAGACGTACATGATCGAATAGGCACAACAAGACAAGATTTCGATACGGCTGTAGTTAGAACCGACCCGCTTGCCTTGGATTCTTATAAGGGATTCTCTGGTTCGCCTGTGTTGAATGAGATGGGGTCAGTGATTGGTGTTACCTTGCAACAGTTGTATGGTGGTTTGGGGTATCGCTCCATGAACAGCATAAAAGACAGGTTGAAGAATCATGGCGTGGATGTATCAGAAGATTGGCAGAGTGAAGATTTCTCACCTTTGGGAAGAGGAACAAGCCAACGGCAGGTCAACAAGGCTATCGGTTATGCTGCTTTAAGATACAATCCTGATTTGCATGTCGCAAATCAAGAAATCGATGATAAGATTGATTTGTTCGCTATAAGGGAAGTGCAGACTGCACTTTTTAGTCGTTTGGCAGAAATAGAAAGAAAGGCATTGTCGATAGCATACATACGTACACGTTTGTCAAATTACCATAAAGGCGACTATGATGATCTCTACTACCAATTGGAGGGTATCCGTGATGGTTATGATGATGGTAATGGCAATTCAAAGAAAAAATATCCTGAAAGATTCTTTCAAGAAGAATATCCTTTATTGGGAAACGATATCGGACTTATTCACTATTGTAAGACAAAACTGCTGATTGTAAATGCGGAGGCTGGCATGGGCAAGACGCATTATATGTGTGCAACTGCCCAACGGTTGTCCCAACGCATGAATGTGTATTTGTTGTTTGGCAGCAGGTTTAATTCCCAAGAAGACTTTGAACATCAGTTGACACGAATGGCTGGAATGGAAAACAAATCATTGGAAGATTTGGATGAAGCCATGGAAGAACAACATTCGAACGCTCTCATCATTATTGATGCCATCAACGAGGGTGCGACAAATATATTCTGGAATATAGCATTAAAGAATTTAGAGTTAAAGATCAAGGAATTAAGAAATCTGCGTGTAATAGTTACCTACAGGGAAGGTGACCTTGAATCTTCTGATGTTATAGGAAAATATCCGCAGATGACTATGGAAGGATATGGATTACAAGTCCAGGAAGCGATACAAAAATACTTTGCTCATTACAAGATAGAGGATGAAGACAAGTCAATCCGTGAACGATTTCTGCGAGAGTTCAAGAATCCCTTGTTCCTTAATATCTTCTGTCAGGTGTTGAGTCATGACCTGAGTTTATTGAAATACGATTTTTCTTATATAGAACTTTATAGGAAGTATATTGGCTATCGGAACATTGCAGTTTCTGACGGTGTGGACGAGGATTCTCACAGAAACGTGACTATTAAATTACTGAACAAGATAGCTATGTATTCTCTGTTCTATAATTCGTGTCAGGATATACCGAGAGAAAAGGCAAGACATTATGCAGACCAAATATGCAGATACAGGACATGGCGGAAAAGTCTGCTCTATTGGACTATAAAAGAAAACCTATTGCTTGAAACGGGAATGGATGGTGAAAGGCTGATGTTCGGATTCCAAAAGATTGGAGATTTCCTCATGGCTGACGCTTTTTGCAAGAGCAAGATGGAAGATGAAGCCAAAATAGATTATGTTATAGAAAAGTCGGAGTGTAAGGAATATAGGTTGTTTAGACGTTTCCTTACAGCTTTACTCTCGGAGTGGTCGCTTGTGCCGAAATTGTTGGAAAGGAATCTGTTTGTACATAATAATCTGATGAATATCCTATTTGATAGTTTGAATTATCGTACAAGTAATAATGAACTGGTATTTAAGTGGATGATCGATCAACAGGCTTTCTCGTTAGGTATTCTGCATAATCTTTTTAAATTGCTGCCAGAAGAGGTTTTCATGATGGCCCATGAGAGGCTTATGTGCGAGCCATTGACAGAAAGGGATAGGAAGTGGACAATAGCAGTAAACAATATATATAATTCATTCATGCCCGAAAATGTCGATGATTATATTAGGATAGAAATCACGGAAAAGGACTATCGGAAATATCTAATATTGTTGGGGTGGATGTGTACTTCTACTCATCCGTTCATTCGAGGGCGGCTGTTAAGACACTTAGTTGCCTTATTTGATAAAGCTCCAGAATTGTCGCAAGAAGCACTGCGGTTGTTTTCTTCTTGTAACGATATGTATGTTACGGAGATGATTGTATGTGCTATCTATGGCCATTTGCTTCGACATAGGGATAAGGAAAAATGTACCGCAGTGGCGGAGTTGATACTGAAAATATTCTATTCCAATGGACATGCTCCTGCTGATATATTGGTTAGACAGTGGACAATGCTTATTTTTCAGTATGCTGATTATTTGAGTGGTAATAGTTCTTATTGGCAACAAGTGCAAATACAATTCCAATCAATAGACCCGTTCTCTTTGATAAATAAACCATTGGAGAAGAACAAGGATTATTTCGGAATGTCTGACGGATCCAAAAGATTGTATGAAACTTTATGTGGCTTCTCTGATTTCAACAGATACATTCTTGGTTCCAATTATGATAGTGTCAGTTCGGTATTCTGCAAGAAAGATGGGGAAGATTATATACCAGTCCCATTGCAGGATATAAGGGATATTATGGCTAATATCATTATGGATAAATATGGATGGAATGACAAACTTGGAAACTTGGACAAAGGAATCTACAGTAATTCAAGATACGACAACAAGACTGAACGGTTCGGGAAGAAATATCTATGGATGGCTTTGCACAAAACTGATGCTTTGCTGTGTGACCATTGTTCGGTATTGAAAGAAAGGCATTATGGAGCAGACTTCCCCACAAAAGAAGAAATAGCAGATTTGCCATACCCATGGTTAACCCGTGAATATTCTACCATCGACCCAACAACGTTGACAGAACGGGAAGAAGATGTAGTAGATTTTATTACTAATGGTATTGAGGATGCCGCAGGTATTGACAATGAAAAATGGATGGAGGAAAGCTATCCTATGCCTGTACCTCGACTTAAACTAACAGACTATGAGGGTGGCGAATGGATAGTGTTGACTTGCTATGATGGACATACTACGGCAGGTGCTAATGATACGGTCAAAGACCTGTTTCTGTATTCTAATGCAGGTTTTGTCAAGAAGGAGCAATTAGACGCTTACAAGGAATGGGCAAAAAAGCAAAATTTCTATGGAAGATGGATGCCGGAATGTCGGAATGGAAGCATTGAGTATTTGTGGAACGAATATCCATGGGCAGAGACCTATAAGCGTAATCAGGATGAATGGGAAATAGAGCATATCCATGAAGGGGAAGGTTTTAGCTTGTTGTTGTCATACGAGGCACAACTGCAGGAAAACTGGTTTGGTTTGGATGAATCAAAGGCATGGCTACATGAAGTATGTATGCCTAACCATCATATTATGGATCATCTCAGGCTATATACAGCGGAAAGAGGTGTCGTAAGGGCATGTTCAAATAACGAGATAGTGTCTGTTAACATCCGAATTGACAGATTGCGAGGTATGGTCATCCGCAAGGAGTATTTGGATAAATACCTTACAGACATGGGGTATTCACTTGTTTATTATTCCTTGGGCGAAAAATTGGTAAGGTCAAAGGACAGTTATCATAATTTAGGTAATAATTACGACTTGTCAGGTGTCTATTCCTACGAAGACGGAAATATTGTAGAAGTACAACCCATGTACATATCTAATATATTCCCAAAGACATATAAAGATGTTCTGAATGATGATGACATAAAGGAAGTGAAGGATTTCTTTGATATGCCTTTAGAGTAATGATAATGGTACTATGTTGGTGTATTTTTTGGAGTTTAATGGATAAATAGAGTATGAAGGCGGAATACTATTGGACATTCCGAATTGAGACCAGCCGATATTATGGTGAAAAGGATCATGACTCTTTGGGCTTCATTACCGAGGAGAACAAGGAGGCATGGCTGCGGTTTATTCAGAATAAGATAAGCGAGCTGATGAAGTCTGAGACTATGGAAATGCCAGAGTTCAAGGAGTGTTTGGAGAAGGTTCAAGAGGAAAGAAGGAAGCGTGAGGAATACAGCAGACGGGAGGAGGAACTGAGGATAAAGCATGCGGACGAAAGACGGCGAAGGAGCAGCATGGAAAAGCCGAAGATTGCGTATATTCCCAAGGGTCTGACTGTGGATTACGAAAAGGAATACGGGAGGCTGATACGGCAGGAGGTGACGTTTGTTCCTACCTTAGAGGACGATTTCCTGTATCAGTTGCGTTTCCTGGAACGGTGGTACAAGAAGTCGGTGCCGCAGTTGATTGAACTGAAACGTCCTGATGCTGCGTATGCAGTGGCAGCGGAGTTGTGCCGTCAGTTACCGGATTTCGTCTTCCGTAGGGACATTGAGGAGTATCTGAAACCGAAGAAACCAAGATTGAGGAAACTCATCGAGGGGGCTTTCACGGCTCTCGTGGATTCGGTAAAAGCATGGAACAATGACGAGAAACGGCGTTGGGTCTGTGACTTTATCTTCAAACAAACGAAATATTACCATGACTTCAGGGGCTTGCAGAAAGTGATGCTTCAGATGAGACCATCTGAGCCTTTTGTCGGCGAGCCAGTAGCGGTTATTCGTGAAAAGAGTGAGGAGGATTTGCTGTTGGAGCGGAAGCAGAAAAGGGAGGAACAGCAGAGATTGGAGGCAGAAAAAGAGGCTCGTTCACTGATACCTCTCAACGAGGACTACGAGACAAGGATATTTGCAAGTAGCAACGTTGGCTGGGACTGTGATTATATAAGCCTTTTGATGCATGATGAAAACGAGCGCATCAAGGCTTTGGCAAATCGTGGTGAATATCAGGAGGCAGCACTTCGCTTCATGCAGCTGGCAAAGTCCATTTGCCGTCACTTTATCAGCGACGAGCATTATTGCTATTTCGATGATTTGTATTCACCTGAATATGCCATCGATAATCTCGTTGACTTCTTCAACGGATTGGCTAAAGAAGGCAAGTTGCCAAATGAGACCAAGGAGTACTTGAAGAAGGCATGGCAGGAAATCATGGAAACGGAATGTCATCGGGACTATGGGATGCTGAGTAAGACGTTGCTATAACAATAGCAGAAAAGATAATATATGCAAAGAAAGATAATTAACGCATATCCACGTTTCAAGGAGTTCAAGGAATTGGCTACGGAGGGCGACAATGTGGTTGCCGTGCGCAAGGGATTGGACTTTTTGCGATTTGTGGGAAGGGAGTACGAGCGGAAGCAGGTGTATGATCATTTCGAATGGGATGGCGATGACTTCTGTACCCGTGAGGCTGAAGAAATACTGGCGAATGTCCTTCGCAATGACATGACTCCCAAGGAGTGTGTGGAGATGGCACAGAAGGAGATAGCGGAGATAGAGGCAATGGAGGCGTATGATGACTATTGCTTGGCTTTCTTCGACAATGTGCATGAGGCGATAGACTTCCGTTTGGCGGATGCTGCGCGGTATATCGAAGAGATGGACAGGCAGATTGAACGGCACTCTAAGGACTACAGGAAAGATTTGGAGGATGGACATTTTGAGGTATTCTGCGCTTTGGGCAAGTATAATGCGCTCAATGATTTGTTGGAGAAGAAGATCGACTATCTGATGTCTTTGGGTGACGAGAAGGGCATTGAGAAGGTGGTGGAGGAATTCCTATACATGCCTTCGGTATCGGCTTTTGTGGTCAACGGATTGATAAATGACGGCAAGGATGAAGAGGCGATTTCGGCAATAGACAAAGTCCTGGCGGTGTTTCGCTCGGACAGGTTTACGGCTACGATACAACTGCATCTGAAGAAGGCTTTGCTGTTGGAAAGGAAAGGCGACAAGATGGGCGTGGCTGAGGAATACAGACGGGTGTTCCGTCAGCAACTGAGCAACAAACGGTTGTATTTCGAGAGTATGAAGGAAATGGTGCCGAAGGAAATGTGGGACGAGTTTGCGGTCAAGGCGTTTGAGGACATTCCCTGCTGTACGGACTCGGACTGTGGAGTCGTGTGCGACTTGATTGTTGAGGAAGAGAAATATCAATGTCTGCTGAAGATTCTGAAGCAGAATGGTTCTTCTACCCATCGCACGGAGTACTTCAAACGATATGCGCAATATATGAGCGAGGAGGACCAAAGGGCGTATGCTGACTTTGTCATCGATGACCTGCGATTAAGGTTGAGGTATGCGGATTCCGGCTCATACCATTACATCGTAGATGAGATAATGCTATTGTGTTCTACCTGTGAGGTGGCAAAGAGCATGGTAATCGACTTCGTGGCAGAGAATATTGTGAAGTATGGGAACAGAAGGGCGTTGATGAGAGAACTTACGATTAAAGGATTAAAGATTTAAGGTTAGAGAATCATTAATCATTCATCAAATAATCAAAAATTATGTGGGATAATCCATTTGAATTTAAATATGATGCGAAGGGGGACTACTACGACATCGTGGTAGATAAGAAGATACAGGCGGTGGTGGACGAATTGAAGAAGCTGCCGCACGTGGTGCTTATCCGTTACAT
>SAMEA3663036__coassemble_314_pt1 | contig 23474 bp, 18 predicted proteins | sample SAMEA3663036__metabat2_low_PE_031 | metagenome-assembled genome bin SAMEA3663036 (sample SAMEA3663036) | pig gut metagenome | biome: pig gut; feature: pig-associated habitat; material: faeces | place: France | collected 2012
GGAAGTTGTGTCCGGTGCTCCATTTGAGATTGATGGCAGTCGCTGAAGAATTGATTTCCTGCAGCACAATCTCAGTAACATCAGAAGTTATGGTAAGTTCATTGCTGTCTTTGTCTAACTCTTTGTAATTGTCTTTTGTGCAGCCAGATAGAATCAATGCGGCTGCAGTTGCCAGTATATAAAAAGCCTGTTTCATAATCGCTTGTTTTAAATGTTAATATCCAGGGTTCTGGTCCATCAGAGGATTGGCATCCATTTCCGTCTGTGGAATAGGGAAGATAAGCCTGTTCTTGTTCACATTGGTCTTGCCGATGGATTTGAGGAAATCGACTGCATAGTCGCCGTCTCCTATACGTATCATATCGAACCATCTGTGTCCCTCGAATGCCAGTTCAATTCTACGCTCGTGGATAATCTTTTCACGCATCTCCTCCTGTTTCAGGTCTGAAACGCCCGGAAGACCTGCTCTTCCGCGCACTATGTTCAGTGGCAGCGCAGCATCGCCGGTTCTGCCAAGTTCGTTCAGAGCTTCGGCTTTCTTCAAGAGTACATCCGCAAAACGGTAAACTACAAAGTTGGCGGGATTTGTATTGTATTCTGGAGATACTGATTTGGAGACAAGGAACTTGCGGACGTTATAACCGGTATTGGAATATGATTTCTTGTAGGCCTTGCCGTCGAAATCAGGGCATCCTTCATAGAATATAGTCCAATCCTTTCTGAGGTCTCCCTCTTCATATTGGCTTACAAATTCTTCAGTAGGCTGATTCCATCCGTAGCTTCCGGCCACGAAGTCTGAGTTTCTAGGGCCCATGAAGGTGGAAAGCCATGAAGCCTGTACGTCATTGCCCCAGAAATCGTATTCCGTGTTACCTGAGTACTGAACCTCGAACAGAGACTCTGCGGTGTTGTTCTTTGTGGCGTCGAAGTTGTCCAGATAGCTCATTGTGGAAAGATCGTAGCCATAGCCTTCAATTTCATTGCAAAGATCTACGACCTTTGAGTAGAGAGACTTATCCTTAGGGGCAAGAGTGAGATAGATGTCAGCCAGCTGGCACATTGCAGCTTCCTTGCAAGCACGTCCGACATTCTGGCTGTCATACTCGTTCTTTGCCGGAAGAAGTTCGATCGCCTTGGAACAGTCGCTGATGATAAGGTCATAAACATCTTCCACTGAGCTTCTTGCAATAGCAGGGTTTTCGCCCGGGTTGTAAGGCTCTGTGCGGATAGGGAGTTTTCCATAGAGGCGGACAAGAATGTAATAATAGTGGGAGCGGAGGAAATATGCCTCACCAAGACACTGGTTCTTTACATCTTCATCAATATCCGCCTTGCCTACACTGTTGAGCACGATATTGCACTGTCCTATTCCGACCCAAGGGGATCGCCACATGTACAGAGCCATTCCATTGTCGCTCTGAGTCACGAACTGGGCTGCCTGAACGGTTTCCAGTCCATCGGTTCCGCCACCCGCGCCGACATTGCTGTTTCCGGCCACGATGTCAAGGGTCCAGATGCGCTGGTTGTACATATTGGAAGATTGGAGTGTGCGGTAGCAGGCGTTTGTGAGTGCCACTGCCACATCTTCCGTCACATTGGTGTCAGGGTCAACCTGACTTGCAGGGGTCTTCGTTAGAAAATCGCTGCAGGATACCATTATGGATGCTGCCAGAAATAAAGTTGTAATCTTTTTCATGATGATGCTGCGATTAGAAGGTCAAATTGAGTCCTACACTGAATGTTCTCGGGATAGGATAGAGTGACGCATCGATTCCATTGATGGAAACTTCAGGGTCAAATCCGGAATACCCGGTAATGGTAGCGACATTTTCGCATGAAAGTGCAAGCCGCAGTCCCTCGACGTGAATCCTGTTAAGCAGTCTCTGAGGGAAAGAGTAGGCGAGAGTTATGTTCTTTACCCTAAGGTATGAACCATCCTCTATGAATCTGTCAGAAACGCGATTGTTCTGGTTAGGGTCAGCATAAACGGCCCTCGGCATTGTGTTGCTCGTTCCTTCGCCTGTCCATCTGCCCAGGACGGCAGTCGTCTGGTTTGTTGCAGAAGACATTCCGGTGTTTGTGACATTGTTTGCGTTGAATATCTGGTTTCCGGCTACACCCTGGAGATAGATGTTCAGTTCCAGACCTTTCCACTCGAAGCGGTTATTCATAGAGAAGAGCCAGGATGGGTTAGGGTTGCCGATAACAGTACGGTCACTGTCGTTGATTACACCGTCATTGTTAAGGTCACTGAACCTGATATCACCCGGTTCTGCACCCAGTTGGTATGCATGCTTGTCAATTTCAGTCTGGTTCTGGAAAACACCGTCGGTCACATATCCATAGAATACATTGATAGGATAACCGTTTGCGAGCATCGTGACATAGGAGTTGTTAATCTGATTGATGTAATTTGGAATATCGCTATTCAGGTCAATTATCCTGTTCTTGTTCCAGGTTGCGTTGATGTCGGTTTCCCAGTTGAATTCGCCTGCAAAATTAACGGTGTGCAGGGACATCTCGATACCGCTGTTGCGTACCTTTCCGGCATTGGTGTAGGTTGTGCTGGTGTCCTCGAAACCTGAAGTGATAGGAATGGAAGCCTTGACGAGCATGTCCCTGGTGTCTTTCAGATATCCGTCAACTGAGAACTGTATTCTCGAATCGAGGAATGCGATGTCAACACCGACATTGGTCTGAGCAACTTCTTCCCAATGGAGAGAAGGGTTTGCGAGAGTCCTTGCGAAGAGAGTAGCCTGTTCCTTGCCGGCGGTTCCGAATGAATAGATTGCAAGGTCATAGCTCGCAAGATAACCGTAGTTTCCTACACTTGCCTGACTACCGGTAACACCGTAGCCTGCACGGATCTTGAGATCGTTAACCACCTTGTTCTCAGGGAAGAACTCCTCTTTTGAAGGACGCCATGCGAGCGAAACTGAAGGGAATGTTCCCCAGCGGTTGTTGGCACCGAAGCGGCTTGAACCGTCGCGGCGTACAGTGGCAGTCAGAAGGTAACGGTCCGCATATGAGTAGTTCAGACGTGCCATCAGGGACATAAGAGACCATTCACTCTGATTTCCGCCGATGGAATACATTTCCTGGCCATTGTCCATCTCGTGGATGTTGTCAAACATGAACACATTCTTCTGGGCGTTCATATAATCGAATTTGTTCCACTGTGCCGAGGTTCCGGCCATGATTGAAAGATGATGTTTTTTGTTAAATGTTTGGTCGAAGAGGAAGTAGTTGTCCCAAAGGTAGGTGAATGATTTATTGTCGCTCTTGAAACGTGAGCTCTGCTCTACCGGTGAAGGTTTCCAGTCATATTTGGGAGTGAAACTGTCTGCATACCAGAACTTTGCATCATAACCGAATGTGCTTCTGAACTTGAGCCATCTGGTGAATGAAACTTCTGCTGTGATGTTGGCGAGAAGGTTGTATCCGTTGGTCTTGCTCTTGTTGGTCTCGCTAACCCCAACAGGGTTGCGTGTGCTGCCGTACCACTCTGAGTTTCCTTCAGGACCGGCCCACTGTCCGTCCTCATCCTTTACGCCGATTACAGGAAGTGCTCCCAGGATGCTTGCAATGCTGTACTCGCCTGAATTCTTGTCGTCTGCGCTGAAAGTGATATTGGTCATAAACTTTAGCCAGTCGAGAACCTGTGCGTCACTATTGCTTTGGAACGTGAATCTTTTGTATCCAACATTGCGGACTATGCCGGTCTGATCAAGAAAGCCCCCGGAAACATAGTAATGATCCTTGTCATTGCCGCCCGAGTAGCTCACGGTATAATTCTGCATAATGCCGGTCTGAAGCATTTCGTCCAGCCAATTTGTCCCGGCACCGAGTGAGGCAGGGTCCGACCAGTCCGGATTGGTGTTGTGTCCGGCATTGGACATCATATCGTTGCTCAGCTGGGCATATTGTGCTGCATTGAGCATCTGCGGAACATTGTGCGCATTCTGGAATGATGCGTTTGCATTGACCGAAAGCTTGCCTTTTCCCTCAGAGCCCCTTTTGGTAGTAATCATTACTACGCCGTTGGCACCGCGGGAACCATAGATAGCGGTTGCGGAAGCATCCTTGAGGACATCTATACGCTCGATGTCGCTCGTGTTCAATGCATTCAGACCAAGGTCGGTAGGTACTCCGTCAATGACAATGAGAGGATCGCAGTTGTTGATAGAACCCAGTCCGCGCACCTTGATGTTCACATTTGAACCCGGAGCGCCTGAATCGATAATCTGGACACCGGCTACCTTCCCCTGAAGGGCCTGTCCTACGCTTGGGACAGGGGAGTCCTTCAACTGGTCGTTGGATACTGCGGAAACGGCGCCTGTGAGGTCGCTCTTGCGGATGGTGCCGTAACCGATGACAAGAACTTCACTTAGAAGTTTCGTGTCATCTTTCAGGACCACTTCCAAATAGTTTCTTGATGCGACCGCTTCCTCTACGGGTACATAGCTCACGCAGGAGAACTCGAGAATGGCATCTGGCGAAACTTTTAGGCTGAATTTTCCGTCAACATCTGCAATGGTGCCTGTAGTCGTGCCTTTCACCACGACTGATGCGGCCGGTATGCCGTTACCATATGCATCTTTGACGATTCCGTTAACATTAATCTGTTGCGCTGAAATGCACAACGGGAATAACAAACCGAACAGGAGTGTAATCGTCCTGATTCCGGATGAATCTTTGTGCTTTTGCATTGTGATTTGATTTTTAGCTGTGTTATCGCGATTAGCGTTGTTTCTGCAAAGTAAGACAGAGATTCATACAATTCAAATATGTAGTAGGAAATTAGTAGTGACTTACAAAGTATTTTAAAAATTAATAAATTGATAATCAGTGATTTCCTTAATTATTATCATAGTTTAATTAGTAGTTGTTTCAGGCTCGTTTTCCGATATTCAACAGGGATTTTTCAAACTCTTCACGGTCACCTTTTGCTGAATTTTTCATCTTTACACGGTAGTTGTAAATGGTGGAAACAGACCTTCTGAGGAAGTGTGCAATACGAACGGAATCGTTAACTCCGATTCTGATCAGAGCCAGAATCCTAAGCTCTGTTGTCAGTTTTTTCTCCATAGCGGAAGTCTTCACCTGCTTGTCTTCCTGAAGCAATTCATTCAATTGCGGTATGAAATCCGGGAACAATTCAAGGAATGTTTCATCGAACTGGGCATAAAATCCCTTGAGCTCCTTATCTATGAATTCCTTTGATTTCAGGGCAGCAAGAAGGGCAGACTCTCCCTCTTCCTTGGCGATTTTCTTGATAGAAGTCCTGTATCTGTCCAGACTGTCTATATAATCAGAGCACATGTTCAGGTAATGCCCCAGATATGAATCCTTTATCCTGTTTGACTCTCTTAAGAGCAGATTTGACTTCCGAAGTTCTTCATTCAGGACTTTCAACTGTTGGTTGCTTTCCTTGGTGAGCCTATCTGCCAGATATTCCTTCTTCTTTGAATTGCTTACCACTATAATGAGGAACACCACAGCAACAAGCATCATCCCCATTATGAACAGGTAATACTTCATTTTAAGATTGCTGCTTGTTATGAAGGCATCATAGGCTCCGGAAATAATCGGCATCAGAAGATAGACATTCTCCTTGCAATTCTGGGCATTGGCCCGGTTCGCATCATTGACCGCCCTCATGATGTAGGCATAGGCTCGCTTGATGTCTCCGTCTTCGTAGAGCATACCTGCCAGTTCTATCAGGGAGAGATATTCGTATTTCGGCACCATGAGGTCATACGCTGCGCTCTTTGCAAGATATACTTTTGCCTTATCCCGCTCGCCCGTACTCCTGTAGGCGCACCCTATACTGTAGCAGAGTATGCCTTTGTCAATGAGGGATATGTTATCTTTCTTCTCCCAAGACAAAAGCAGTTCCAATGCTTTATCGACCTTGTTCTGCCCGACCAGAAGTTTTGCTCCGACAAAGGCAGTCGCGATATCTGTGCTGTCAAGCGCTTCGATCATACGCTGCATATGCATATCCCGCTTTACCTCCATTTCCTTTACCAGAAACGGGTCGTTGCTCCTGTCGATAAGGTTTGAATATACCGTGTTGAGAAGTGAGTTTCTTCTTTTATGCAAATCCTTGCCCAGTTGAACAGTGTCGATTTCAGAGACTATTTCCAGGGCTTCCTGATTCATTCCTGAAGTGACATATCTGTCGGCAATATCAAACTTCGCGTCAAGAATCAGATCTTTCCTTCCCGTTTCCATCGCGAGATCGAGTTTCCTGTGGGCGTAGAAAATGGCGGAGTCCACATCGTACTGGAAATACTCGTTGAAAATGTCATTCATGACATTGTATAGCTCCTCTTGTCCGTATTGAGAATCAAGACGGGATTTCAGTTGCGCAATTCTCTGATTTTTGGCATCCTCGATTGACTGCTTTTCTTTGATGACGGCATCAAGCGAGCGGATTGCTTCTATGACTTCAGGATTCTGTCCCGAACAGCTTACCAGCAGGAATGCTACGGCAATCAAGTCAATGCAGCGGCCTCTCATGTGAACAGTGTATTAATCAACCTGCGCAAATTTACGCAAATTTTTTCAATGCTTCTTCACAGACTCATCAACTGCTCAATCTCATTCTTGGTCTTCTGCCATGACTTGCGGCTTCGCAGGCAGGAAAGGCATCTGTTGTGCACGGCAAAGTAAAGATAACCCTTGAGAGTGGCCTCTCAGGCTATTCTTGACCCTGCTAAACTTGGGTTTTTTACTGAGCTGCGCCGCGTGTTTTGTCTGCTATGATTGGATATTATCTTAAAAATTGCTAAATTCGCGGCGATTTTATAGGAATAAGTTCTGACTTACGGAACTTTGAAACGAATTACACAACAAATTTTTTATAAAATGAGAATTATTCAGATTACAGGTAGAGAGATCCTCGATTCCAGAGGAAATCCTACAGTCGAAGTAGAGGTTACCCTCGAATCAGGTATCAAAGGTGTAGCAGCTGTTCCTTCAGGAGCATCTACTGGTGAGAATGAGGCTCTCGAGCTTCGTGACGGTGACAAGAGCCGTTATCTCGGAAAAGGTGTGCTCAAGGCTGTCGCTAATGTGAACGATGTTATCGCTCCTGCACTTATCGGTATGTCAGCTCTGGAGCAGAGAGCTATCGATAAGACTATGATCGAGCTCGACGGCACCCCTACCAAGAGCAATCTTGGTGCCAACGCCATTCTCGGTGTATCCCTCGCAGTTGCTCACGCAGCAGCTAATTATCTCGCCCTGCCACTCTACCGCTATATCGGTGGAACCAACACCTACGTGCTTCCTGTTCCTATGATGAACATCATTAACGGTGGTGCACACTCAGATGCTCCTATCGCTTTCCAGGAGTTTATGATTCGTCCTGTAGGTGCTAAGAATGAGGCTGAGGCTGTTCGTATGGGTGCCGAGGTCTTCCACGCTCTTAAGAAAGTGCTCAAGGATCGCGGATGCTCTACCGCAGTGGGTGATGAAGGTGGTTTCGCCCCTGCCCTCAAGGGTATCGACGACGCTCTCGATTGCATCATCGCAGCTATCAAGGCCGCAGGACTGGAGCCAGGCAAGGACATCACCATCGCTATGGACTGCGCTGCTTCCGAGTTCTGCTTCAAGGGTGAGGACGGCAAGTTCTACTATGACTACAAGCAGCTCAAGGATGGCAAGAAGAAGGATCCAAGAGGAAAGAAACTCTCTACAGATCAGCAGATCAAATACCTTGAGAAACTCATCAACACTTATCCTATCGACTCTATCGAGGATGGTCTTTCTGAGGAAGACTGGGAAGGTTGGGTTAAACTTACCAAGGCTATCGGTGGTCGTTGTCAGCTCGTAGGTGATGACCTCTTCGTTACCAATGTGAAGTACCTCCAGAAGGGTATCGAGATGGGTGCAGCTAACTCCATCCTTATCAAGGTTAACCAGATCGGTTCTCTTACCGAGACTCTCGATGCTATCGAGATGGCTCACCGTCACGGTTACACCACCGTTACTTCACACCGTTCAGGTGAGACCGAGGATACCACTATCGCCGACATCGCTGTCGCTACTAACAGTGGTCAGATCAAGACCGGTTCACTTAGCCGTACAGACCGTATCTGCAAGTATAACCGTCTGATGAAGATCGAGCTCGAGCTCGGTGACACCGCTCAGTACGGATACAAGAAGTTGAGATAATCAACTCTTCCGGAATACGAGACAGGTCGAAGAATTTTATCTCCGACCTGTCTTTTTTCTAAATTGTAAGAAGATTATTCGTATCTTAGCAAATTATTGACTTTATTTGAGAGAATGAACAAGAAACAATTTGGATTATGGAACAAGCTGACGGCGGGACTGGTCTTCCTGATTTCCGCAGTCTGCTATCTTCTTACGATAGAGCCGACGGCATCCTTTTGGGATTGCGGCGAATTTATCGCCTCTTCATATAAATTGGAAGTGGGGCACCCTCCAGGAAACCCTGTTTTCCAGCTCTTTGCCAGAATCTTCACCCTCTTTGGGGATTCAGAGCACGCAGCAGCTCTGGTGAACGCTTCGAGTGCCATCTACTCCGCCCTCACCGTGCTCCTGCTCTATCTTACTCTGGTATGGTTCATCAAAAGGCTGTTCAAGCCAAGGGAGGACGGGACTTACGGCAAGTGCTCGGCGATAGCTATCTATATCAGCTCAGCCGTGGGAGCATTGGCATACTGTTTTTCCGACACCTTCTGGTTTTCTGCCGTAGAGGGCGAGGTGTATGCGATGTCCAGCCTTTTCACCGCTCTGGTATTCTATCTGATGACCATCTGGTACGACAGGGCCGAAGAGCCTCACTCATTGAGGTGGATAGTGCTGATAGCTTTCCTGATGGGCCTGAGCATAGGCATTCACCTGCTGAACCTGCTGACTATTCCGGCTCTGGTATTTATGTACTTCTATCGTTTCAAGGATAAGTACAAGCCGGTCGATTACCTGAAGATCTTCTCCATAGGAGTGCTGATTCTCGCTGTCATTCTCTTTGGAATCATTCCTTTCCTCCCGAAGCTCGCCGCCTACTTCGACCTCTTCTTCGTGAACGTATTGGGGCTTCCATATAACAGTGGAGCAGCATTCTTCCTGATAGCTTTGCTGGCCCTCTGCTTTGTGGGCATCTTTGTGACGATGAAGAAGGACAAAGTCTTCTGGAATACGGTGCTTCTGAGTTTTACTATGATTACCATAGGATTCTCGCTTTTCAGCATAGATGTCATCCGCTCCAGTGCGAAGACCCCTACCAATGAATATCAGCCTGACAATCCTTTCACTCTGGTTCGATATCTCTCCCGAGAGCAATACGGAAAGACCCCTCTTATCTATGGTCAGTATTATGACGCTGACTACAACATTAAGATCGGCTCTTACTGGGCTCCGGTGGATGGTAAGTATAAGAAAGTGGAATCCCCTGCCGATGCCGATTATCTGAAGGAGGATAAGATGCTCTTCCCTCGTATGTGGTCGGATTCTCCGGATGGCTCCTATGCTGAATTCTATCAGTATTATACCAATGGGAAGAAGGGTAAACCTTCTATGGGGGCCAATTTGAAGTATTTCTTTGATTACCAGTGTAACTGGATGTATTGGAGATACTTTATGTGGAATTTTGTCGGAAGGCAGAACGACGTACACTCTCCTGTTCCGGGGGATATTTTCCACGGAAACTGGGAAAGTGGCATCCCTTTCATAGACAAGGCCAGACTTGGAGACCAGAGCGAGGCTCCTGACGTGCTCGCCCATAACAAGGCTAAGAACCACTATTTCTTCCTGCCTTTGATTTTGGGTATCATAGGTCTGTGTTTCCAGTTCAGAAAGGATAAGAGAGGAGCCTTCTTGAATTTCCTGATGTTCTTTATGACCGGACTTGCCATAGTCATTTACTTGAACCAGCCTCCTTATCAGGTTAGGGAGCGGGACTATGCCTATGCCGGTTCCTTCTATTTCTTCAGCGCCTGGATAGGTATAGGGGCAGCTGCCATATACAATTGGCTTTCATCTCTGAAGGGTGGAAAGTTGAAGGCAGTGGCTGTGGCAGCCTGCGCCCTGACATTGGCAGTGCCTGCTTTGATGGCAGAGCAGAACTGGGACGACCACGACAGGTCGAATCGCAGAACGGCTGTGGAGATAGCGAAGAATTACCTGAATTCGGTGGGGGAGAACGGCATTCTGATTACGCATGGGGATAATGATACCTTCCCGCTTTGGTATGCGCAGGAGGTGGAGGGCATTCGTACGGATGTCAGGATAGTGAACACCAGTTTGCTGGGGACGGATTGGCATATAGACCAGATGAAATATGCGGTGAACGAATCGGCTCCGCTTGATTTGCAAGTTCCTTATAGCCAATACCTTTATGGAACAAATGAATATATCCCTATAGTGGATAGCAGGGGTGGGGAGATGCATATCGACGATGTGATGGCAGTCTTTAAGCACCCGAGGGCCAAGGTGAGTATGTCCAGCGGAAAGAAGGTGGATTATATCCCTTCCCGCAAGATAGTGATTCCTGTAAATAAGGAGAATGCCTTAAAGAGCGGTATCGTGAGTGCGGATATGGCCCATTTGATGCAGGACAGCATAGTGTTGCAGATTCCTAATGGGAAGGACTACCTGACTAAACCGGAGCTTTTCCTGCTGGATTTCCTCTCGAATTACGACTGGAGCAGGCCTCTGAATATGCTGAATATGGGAGGTGATCTGAATATCGGCCTGAAGGAATACCTGGTTTATGAAGCTTATTCCACCAAGCTGGTTCCTTTCAAGAACAGGCCAACTTCCTTGGACCCGGGGAAGGTGGATTGCGATGAACTGTACCGGAAGATGACTCAGGTGTATAAGTTCGACGCCCTTTCCAGAACTGATTATTTCATCGATTATCAGAACTATTACACTCATCTGGGAGTGATGGGGATAAGGCAGATGTTCGTGAACTGTGCCAGGGCTTTCCTTAAAGCCGGTCAAGACGACAGGGCTCTGCAGATGCTGGATATGATGAGACAGGTGATGGCTCCATACCCTTTGGATGGAATTCCTCTGGGCTTTTCTAACAATAACTATATGGTCTGCGAAGCCGTGGAGATGTATCTGACTCTTGGAGAAAATGACAAGGCCATCGCTTTGGCGGAGGAGTTCAAGGAGCAGTTGATAAAGGGCGCCGAGTTCTACCTGAACTACTACGAATATGCTCAGAACGAGTGTGAGTCCTATGCCCAGTACATATTCCTTCTGAGTGACAAACTCAGCAAGGGTGGATATACAGAACTTGCCTCCCAATTGGAAGGCAAGCTGAAAGAGTTGCTAAGCTACTGATTATAGCTCCAGGCGTACAACTATGGAAAGCGGGAGATTCTTGCCGAAGCGGTCACGCAGGGCGAGTTCCCCGCTTTCAAGTTTATAATCCTCCTTCAGGGCGAAGGCCTCCTTCACCACGGTCTCTCCCAGCAAAGCGCTGTAACCGTTCGAATACAGGTTCAGGACCATAAAGCTGTTTTTCGGGGCAAGTATCTTGTTGACTTCCTTCAGCATATCGAAAAGACAGTCGTCAAGTTTCCATCTTTCTCCGTCGGGGCCGTGTCCATAGGCCGGAGGGTCGAGGATTATGCCGTCATAGACGTGTCCTCTCTTGGCCTCCCTGCGGGCGAATTTCATAGCGTCCTCGACCACCCAGCGGATGCCGTCCATCCCGCTTTTCTCCATATTCCCTTTCGCCCAGCTGACCACTTGTCTGACTGAGTCCAGGTGAGTTACCTCGGCTCCGGCTGCCTTGGCGGCGAGACTGGCTGCGCCCGTGTAGGCAAAGAGATTGAGTACCTTCATCCCTGGCTTGCAATGCGCATAGATGTACTCCCAGTTCGGAGCCTGCTCGGGGAAGACGCCCACGTGCTTGAAGGAAGTCAGCCCCAGCCTGAGAGAAAAATTCAGGCCCTTCTGCAGTCCAGGGTAGCGGATGTACCACTGCTCATCCATCTCTTTGAGTTTATGCCAAGTCCCACTGTCCTCTTTCCCTGCTTTCCCAAAACCTGCCCCCGGGCTAAAACGAGTATAGCAGAGCCGGTCCCATTCCTGCTGACTTAAGCTCTTGTTCCATAGAGCTTTAGGCTCAGGACGTGCCATTACGACACGCCCAAACCTCTCCAATTTTTCTCCCTGTCCGCTATCTAAGAGCTCGTAATCGCTCCATTTTTCTGTAGGATACTCTACCATTATTTCCTTCCTATGGCCTCCAGGGCTTTGTTAGCGATATTCTCTGCGTCTAGACCATAGGCTTTCAGGAGTTCTGCCGGAGTGCCGCTCTGCCCGAACCTATCTTCACCGCACACGAACTCCATAGGGCAAGGCTTGTGTCTGGCAGTCCAGCCGGCCACTGCTTCGGAAAGCCCGCCGGCGAGATTGTGCTCCTCGGCGATCACTGCACAGCCCGTCTTCTCCAGACTCTCTGCCAATGTCTTTTCGTCCAATGGCTTGATGGTGGCCACGTTCAGCACTTCTGCCCTGACATTATGCTTTTCTTCGAGTATCCTGGCGGCCTCCAGAGCCTCCCATACCAGATGTCCGCAGGCGATAATGCTAACGTCCACACCTTCGTTGAGGATATATGTCTTACCTATCTCGAAAGGCTCGTCTTCCGGAGTAAAGTTAGGAACTGATGGCCTTCCGAACCTGAGGTAAACAGGGCCTTCATATTTGGCTGCGGCTATGGTCGCATTTTTGGTCTGGTTATAGTCGCAAGGAACTATGACGCACATCCCTGGAAGGGCTCTCATCAGAGCTATGTCCTCCATAGTCTGGTGGGTGGCGCCATCTTCCCCTAGGGTAATGCCGGCGTGTGAGGAGGCAATCTTGACATTGGTATGGCCGTAAGCCACTTCCTGGCGGAGTTGATCGTAAACCCTACCGGTAACAAACTCTGCGAAAGAGCCCGCGAAAGGAATCTTACCGGTGATGGCCAGACCTGCCGCCACACCTATCATATTCGATTCTGCGATTCCGCACTGAACGAAACGCTCCGGAAATTCTGCCGCAAACGCGTCCATCTTCACCGAGCCCTTAAGGTCTGCGGTCAGGGCCACAACCCTCTCGTCCTGCCTTCCGGCTTCGAGCAAGCCTGCTCCGAAACCGCTTCTGGTATCCTTGTTTCCTGTGTTAATAAACTCTTTCATTGCTAAAAATCTCCTAAAGTTTCTTCCAATTGTGCCAATGCTGCCTCACACTCCTGCTGACTTGGGGCCTTGCCGTGCCATTTGTGCGTGCCTGCCATAAAGTCCACTCCGTGTCCCATCTCAGTCTTGAAGAGAATCATCTTCGGCCTGCCGTTCTGGGAGTGGGCCAATTCAAAAGCCTGAAGAATGGACTCGAAATCGTGTCCGTCAGCCTCGATTACGTCCCAGCCGAAAGAAGCCCATTTGTCTGGGAGATTGTCAATTCCAGTAATGCTGCTTGTAGGTCCGTCTATCTGCTGGCCGTTCCAGTCGGTGAAGGCGATAAGATTGTCAACTTTATGATGAGGGGCCCACATAGCCGCCTCCCATATCTGTCCCTCCTCACTCTCGCCATCTCCACAGAGAACATATACTCTGCCATTGTCTCCTGAGAGTTTCTTGCCAAGCGCCATTCCTGCAGCTACTGACAGACCTTGGCCTAAGGAACCTGAAGGCTTGAATACGCCTGGCAGATGGTCGGTTACGCAAGGATGCCCTTGAAGTCTGGAACCGAATTTGCGAAGGGTGGCAAGTTCACTGATAGGGAAATAGCCGCTTCTGGCAAGTACGCTGTAATAGACCGGAGCCAGGTGGCCGGCAGAAAGGACGAATGCGTCTTGGCCTACAGCCTGACGAGTCCAGGTCTTAGGGTCGTGATGCATCTCGTGAAAATACAGGGCGGTCATTACGTCTGTAATGCCCAGGGATCCCCCCGGATGTCCGGATTTGGCTATGCACACCATCCTGACAATGTCTCTTCTGACCTGGGAGGCTATCTTTTGAAGATTCTGTATGTCTGACATATTGTTAGAAAGTATATATTTTACAAACTTACATAAAAACTTTATATTATTTCATTCTTGGCTGCTAAAACAGTCAAGTCTTTAGCAGAAAGGCTTCCACTAATTTTCTATACTCGGGAGTATATTCTCCATCTCGGCTCATAGTCAGCTCCGAAATCATTGTCTCGGTCCTTATCTTACTGAATTCTATCACGATGCGTTTGGGGCTCTTTCTCTCCACCGTCCTCAGCCTGAGGATACTCCGCGGATAGAGGGAATAGCTGACAGCTGCCCTTATCAGTCTCTTCTCTTCTTCTGCGGGAAGGATGAGGGCGAGCCTGCCTTGTGGGCTTAGACTTTGTCTGGCGTAGTCTAGTATGTCTATATATGACAGGCTGAAAGTATGTCTGGCTCCACTCTTTCGGGAATCCGGATTTAAAAGAGAGTTGTCAAAATAGGGAGGATTGCTGACTATGAGCTCATACTCTTTTAGAGGGTAGTCCTGAAGGGCTGAATGAAAGACTCTCAGTCTGTCTGCCCAGGGAGAGTTTTCGAAATTCTCCTTCGCTTCTTCTACGGAGGGCAGGTCTATGTCTATGGCCTCTATCAGGGGCCTGCTGGACTCATCTGTACGCTGAGCTATCATCAGAGCTACGACTCCGGTTCCAGTCCCTATGTCCAGCACACTTTTCACTCCATTGACATCCACGCAGGCCCCCAGAAGCACCGAATCCGTGCCCAACTTCATCGCCGCTCTCTCGTTACTGAGTTCGAATTCCTTAAATCTGAAAAGAGACATAGCTAGTCCACAAAAGAGCCATCCTTCATCTCCAGACTCCGGTCACATAACTGTGCCAATTCCTTATCGTGCGTCACTATCACTATGGTCTGACCCAGGCTGTCTCTAAGCCGGAACAAGAGCTTGTGAATTTCGTTTTTGGTCTTGGAGTCCAGATTACCGGTGGGCTCATCGGCAAGCAGGACTTCCGGAGAGTTAATCAAGGCTCTGGCTATAGCCACTCTCTGCTGCTCGCCACCGGAAAGTTGAGAAGGCTTGTGCTCCATTCTGTCGGCCAATCCTACCTCTTGAAGGAGTTGTGCGGCCTTTTTCTTAGCCTCTTTTTCCGAAATTCCGGCTATCAAGGCAGGAATGCATACATTCTCCAGCGCCGTGAACTCAGGCAGAAGGTGATGGGATTGAAAGACAAAGCCCAAGTGTCTGTTTCTGAATCTGGCCAGTTCCTTATCGGATCCGCCTGCCTTAAGCCCGGCAATCTCCAAAGTGCCTGAATCCGGACTCAGGAGGGTGCCCAGAATCTGAAGAAAAGTGGTCTTGCCGGCTCCTGAAGCCCCAACGATGGAGACAATCTCTCCCTTTTGAACAGAGAAGTCCACATTCTTTAGGACCTTCAGCTCTCCGAAACTTTTATTTATGCCTTGTGCTTTAATAATCATACCCTCAATCGGCTTAAAATTCTCAAGTAACTGATAGTTCTTCTTAAATCCTCCTTCTCAGGAAGAGAGTGTCGAGGACTTGGAACAGGACTGAAAGTTACGAAATAAAAGCCGAATAATAGAAATAATAGAAGAAAATCTCGAAAAAATTTGGCGAATTACAAAAAGACTTGTATATTTGCAGTCCCTTTTGAGGGAAACGGGGTGTGGCGCAGTTGGCTAGCGCATCTGGTTTGGGACCAGAGGGTCCTGTGTTCGAGTCACAGTACCCCGACAAAGACCGGCAGAAATGCCGGTTTTTTTGTTGAAACGCTTAGCAAACAGCCGAAAGATTCGCTGATACGAAGAAAAAGAGTAACTTTGGGAGTTTGAACGGAGAGAATGTTTGATTTGTGAAAAAGGGATGCTTTATGGCGGATAATGATTGGAAGAAAAGACTCGGGGTTGTTTATTCCACTAACCCTGATTTTCAATATACTGAAGCTGAAGAAGAGCAGGTAAAAACGCTTGCCCCTTCATCTCAGAGGCTCATAGTCTCCCTGGACAGAAGAGCCAGGGCAGGAAAGCAGGTCACACTCGTGAAAGGCTTTGTCGGGAGTGAGGAAGACTTGGCAGCTCTGGGTAAAAGCCTCAAGGTCAAGTGTGGCGTGGGAGGCACGGCAAAGGATGGGGAGATAACTCTTCAGGGAGATCTTCGCGACAAGGTCGTAGCTCTGCTTCAATCTATGTCTTACAAGGCGAAAAGAGGAAACTGATGCTGTCGCAATTTTTTCCAAATGGTCTTTTGCGGCTTCCAAAAAGCGAGCCTGCAGTCGTCTTGGAACAAGTGGACTGGGCACAGCAGCCACACATCGCGGCTTTGATAATCATAGAGGCTTTTCTGATACTCTTTTTCCTAAAGGATAGGATTCTCTTTTTCAGAGAAGTGATTCCCTGCCTACAGCGTTGGAGAGCTCTGGTCTCTTTGGAGCATAATCTTCAGCAGGCCAGAAATCGCGACAGGCTCGCCCTGGTGATGAGCCCCGTCATAGTGCTTTGCCTTCAGGGCTGCCAGATGCTAAATCACTCCTTGGTCTGGATTACAGTGGTGCTGCTCGCCTGGTATATCTTGAGGTTGCTTTTGTATCTTCTTATCCCTCATCGACTTGTGAATTCAGAGTATTGGAGCGCCTGCCGTAATTCGATGAACTTTCTGCTCTCCGAGCTGGCCTGTCTCTGGCTTGTAAGCATAGCTTTCAGTCTGCTTTTTTCTCTGCCACTGCCGGCAAGAGCCTTTCTGCTTTGCATCGAAGCGGCACTTTGTCTTTTGTTTTTGTTTGTACGCCAATTCCAAATTTTATCATCTCAGTGTGGCTCTTTCCGCGCTTTTTTGTATCTTTGCGGACTCGAAATTATACCGGTCGTGGGATTGGTGATTATATTAGTTTTTGTGTGATGAGCGTAAAAAAGATACTTATATCGCAGAATGTTCCCAGCAATATGGCGCCCTTTGAGGCATTGAAGGAGAAGTTTGGGATAGAGATAGATTTTTTTCCTTTTTTTAAGATAGAGACATTGAGTTCCAGGGAATTTCGCAGCCAGAGGGTCAACCTCAGCGAATACACTGCCGTGGTCTTTTCTTCCCGAGCTGCGATAGATGCATATTTCGTCCTTTGTGAAGATGCCAGATTCAAAGTCCCTGAGACTATGAAGTACTTTTGCACCACCGAGCTGGTGGCCAATTATCTGCAAAAACACATAGTTTTCCGCAAGCGTAAGATATTCTCCGGAGATGGAACTCCTGCTTCCATAGTAAAGCTTATCGGCAGCAAGCATCAGGGGGAGAAGTTTCTTGTGACTACTTCCGATTCTTCGAACGCCACTGCCTTGACTGAACTTTTTGACAAGGCAGGTCTGGACTATACTGTGGCCGAATTGGTAAAATCCGTATATCAGGACCTTACCTCCCTGGATTTGTCGTCTTACGATATGCTGGTACTCTATAACCGCTCAGACGTGGAGTCACTTTTCCATTCTTATCCTGAGTTCTCTCAGGGAGATTTGAAGATAGTCTCCTATGGGCGCAGTGTGGTGAAAGCCATAGAGGATTCGGGTTTGCAGATCTCTCTGCAGGCACCTACCCCTGAGGCCCCTTCCGTATCGAAGGCTTTGGAGTTGTATCTCCAAAATCAGGTGTAGATTTATGTCAGCTGCGCCTCACGCTTTTCCTAAGAACGAGAAACTCTGTGGAAAGACTACCATAGCCCGGGTGATGAAAAAGGGACATTGGTTTTCTTCCACTTTTCTCAGGGTATGTTATCTAAAGGAGGAGCAGGGAAGGAACAGGATATTGACCAGTGTTCCCAAGCGCTATTTCAAAAGGGCGGTAAAAAGAAATCTTCTGAAACGCCGCATTAGGGAGGCATACAGACTGAATAAGGAACTTCTCCCGCAGGAGGGTTACCTCATAATGCTGGTTTACACTGGAGTGGAGGTCGCGGATTTTCCGAGCATAGAGGCGGAGGTAAGATCCGTGTTGAAAAAATTGGCATCCAGATAAATAGCTATGCTGCCTTTGAAGACAATACTTAATGCCCCCTTTATCTTTCTGATAAAATTTTATCAGAAGTGTATCTCGCCGCTTACTCCTCCTTCCTGCCGTTTTACTCCCACCTGCTCTCAGTATGCGCTGGAGGCTTTCCGTAAGTATGGGCCGCTGAAGGGCCTGTATCTTAGTGTCAGAAGGATACTCAGGTGTCATCCATTCGGGGGAAGCGGATACGACCCTGTACCCTAGAGAGTTTTTTTGTATATTTGCTCCCAGATGAAAAATATTCGTAACTTTTGCATTATCGCACATATAGACCACGGTAAGAGTACCTTGGCTGACCGACTTCTAGAACTTACCCAGACCCTTTCCGAAAGGGATATGGATAATCAGGTTCTGGACGATATGGATCTGGAGAAGGAGAAGGGGATTACCATAAAGAGTCACGCTATCCAGATGGCTTATCAGTATAAGGGAGAGACTTACAAGTTGAATCTTATCGATACTCCAGGGCACGTGGATTTCTCTTATGAAGTGTCCCGCAGCATAGCCTCCTGTGAGGGGGCCCTGCTGGTGGTGGATGCCTCCCAGGGGGTTCAGGCTCAGACTATTTCGAACCTGTATATGGCTATAGACCACGGCCTGGAGATTATTCCGGTTCTGAATAAGATAGATATGGAGTCGGCTCAGGTCGAGGTGGTGACCGATGAGATATGTGACCTGATAGGCTGTGCTCCCGAAGATGTCTATAGGGTGTCGGCCAGAACTGGCGAGGGTGTGGCTCCTTTGCTGGATGCCATAGTGGAGAAGATTCCTGCTCCTGTCGGGGATCCTCAGGCCCCTCTTCAGGCTTTGATCTTCGATTCGGTCTTTAATCCTTTCAGAGGAGTGATCGCCTATTTCAAAATCAAGAACGGGACTCTGAGCAAGGGGGAGAAGGTGAAATTTGTGGCCACGGGAATGGAGTACGAGGCTGAGGAAGTGGGACTTTTAAGAATGAAACTGGTTCCAAGCCAAAGCCTTGGCTGTGGAGATGTAGGCTATATCATCACCGGCATCAAGAGTGCCGTGGAGGTGAAGGTGGGTGACACCATCACTGCGGTGGAGAATCCTTGTCGGGAAGCTATCGCAGGCTTTGAGGAGGTGAAACCTATGGTTTTCGCCGGTATGTATCCGGTGCAGGCAGACAAGTTCGAGGAATTGCGTACGGTATTGGAGAAATTCAAGCTGAATGACGCTTCCTTTGTGTACGAACCGGAGAGTTCATTGGCCTTGGGTTCAGGATTCAGATGCGGTTTTTTGGGCCTGTTGCACCTCGAGATAGTGCAGGAGAGGCTCTTTAGGGAGTTCGATATGGATGTGATTACCACTGTCCCGAATGTGTCGTATAAAGTTTATACCACGCAGGGGGAGGTGCTGGATGTGCACAATCCTTCGGGACTTCCTTCCCAGACGGTGATAGACCATATAGAGGAACCGTATATCAGGGCACAGATTATCTCTAAGACAGAGTTCTTTGGGCCTATAATGAAGCTATGCATAGACCGAAGGGGTACGCTCGTCAGCCAGCATTATATCACCGCAGACAGGGTGGAGCTGAATTACGATATGCCATTGGCAGAGATAGTATTCGACTTTTATGACAAACTGAAGACCATATCGAAGGGCTATGCCTCCTTCGATTATCACGTGATAGGATTCAGACCTGCCAAGCTGGTAAAACTCGACATTCTGCTGAACGGGGAGCCTGCGGATGCGCTTTCCACTCTGATTCACGAGGACAATGCCTATGATTTCGGAAGGAAAATCTGCGTTAAACTGAAAGAGCTGATTCCGAGACATCAGTTCGATATCCCTATTCAGGCTGCAATCGGGGCTAAGATTATAGCTCGAGAGACTGTAAAACAGGTGCGTAAGGATGTGACCGCGAAATGTTATGGAGGAGACGTTACCCGTAAGCGTAAACTTTTGGAGAAGCAGAAGGAAGGTAAGAAGAGGATGAGGCAGGTGGGTTCTGTACAGGTGCCTCAGTCCGCTTTTATGGCTGTGTTAAAATTGGATTCTTAATATGAATGGCTTTTTGTTTTTGGGAAATATAGGAACGGGGGAGATTATCATCATAGTCCTGATAGTTCTGCTGCTTTTCGGAGGGGCTAAGATTCCTGAATTGATGAAAGGCTTGGGAAAGGGAGTGAAGAGCTTTAGGGATGGATTGAAGGAAGTGGAGGATGAGATTAAGGATATAGATAATAAGTAGATGGCTGACAGGGAGATGTCTTTCTGGGACCATCTGGAGGTTTTGAGATGGTCGCTTATAAGGGTGGCAGTGGCATTGCTGCTGGTTTTTGTCGCCGTCTTCATCTTGCTTCCTAACATCTTCGATTCTTTTATCTTAGGGCCTTCTTCTTCTGATTTTTTCGTCTATAAGTGGATGTCGCCCATCTTTTCCGCTGATTTTAAGGTGGATATTATCAATATCAACGTCACCACGCCTTTCTTTACTCATATGAAAGTGTCGTTCTGGATGGCGCTTCTGCTGATTTTCCCTTATCTGCTTTTCGAGGTCTGGCTATTTGTGGCTCCGGCCCTCTATCCAAAAGAGAAGAAGGGGGTAAAGACTGCTTTTCTGGGAGTGGGTTTTCTTTTCTATCTGGGCTGTGCGGTGGCTTACCTGCTGGTTTTCCCCTTGACTTTCAGGTTTTTGTCTTCTTATCAGATAAGTCAGGGGATGATTAGCCAGATATCTCTGGATTCTTATATGTCCACCTTTTTGTCCATTATTTTCATAATGGGTCTGGTATTTGAGATTCCTGTGCTGGCTGCCTTGCTTTCGAGATTGGGAGTATTGAACAGGCCAATTTTGAAAAAGTACCGTCGACACGCCATAGTGCTTCTTCTGATTCTGTCCGCCATCATCACTCCTACCGGAGATCCTTTCACGCTTATGGTGGTCTTCCTTCCAATCTACCTTCTCTACGAGTTCTCTATTTTGATAGTGAGAGGCTAAGGCTTATTATAAAGAATCTTCCATAAGTGGGCCTCCATTCCTGTTTCATTTGGGAAGCGGAAATGACGCTGGTGTATAGGGAAGTGGAATTTAACAGGTCTATGCCGTGCAAGCCTATTTTTAAAGCTTTGTTCTTCAAAAATGAGCCTACGATGCTGGTGTTTATTATATGATTGTTATGATTTTGGCCCAGTCCCTTTCGGTAGTTATGGTAGGTAGTAAGATAGGAACTGGTCCATTTCCAGTTTTTGTTTATGGCCCAAGTGGTGTTGATTTTGGCTCCGAAGATTAAACTTTCAGATATAATGGAGTTATCTTTCTCTTCAGAATACAGATATGTAATGGAGGGTCTAAAGGTGCTTTTGAATTTTTTGTTTGGATTATATACTAGTGAAAGTCGCAATGCATTAGTATATGAAAGTATGTTAATGTATCTCTCATATATGGATTGTGGGGAAAAGCTGAAGGAGTTGACTAAGCTAGATTTGATGCTAAGTTTCTGGGCGTTGAAGCGTTTGTCGTAATTCAAGTTGCTTTTTAACTGAAAGGAAGGAGTTGATGAATTGGAATAAGTATATAATTGAGTGCCAGCAGAAGCTTTGTATCCGTCCCATTCACTTAAAACAGTATCTTCAGAGAATAGGATTCTGTCGTTGATTATGGGTTTTAGTGTGCAGTCACCTGATAATTGCCAGGAAAACGAAGTTGGGGCCAATGTCAGATTGTATCTGAATTGTATCAGATAAGAAGCTTGAAGATTAGGATTTCCACCATAAAGAATCATAGGGTTGGTGTTTACAATCCTATTACTTAACTGTTTGAGAGTAGGGCAGTTCAATTCTGTCTTTATGCTCAAAGTGTGCTTAGGTTTCTTTAAATAAAACGAAATGCCAGGTGCTGTAAAGTTTTTTCTGAGTTGATAATCGGAGGGAATACGTTCTTTACTGGAGACAATACTATTTTTAAGATATATTAGAGCATTGATCGAGAGCCCTTTATGGTCGGCATAATCGTATTGAAATTTAAGGGTGTTCTCAATACTGCGATTTTCGTTGTCGAAGGAATTGGCCAAGTCTAATATGGCTGTTTCAACTCCCCAGTTGTCCAGGCTTTGTTTATTATTGCTACGATGAGAATAGGATGAGACATATTGGAAGTTAATGTCTGAAGTATATTTTTCCGAATTCACCAAGGTGCTATTCAGATATGCCTTTAGTGTGGTAGATATGTTTTGGCCTTGAGCTTCAATGTTGAGGTCTTTTTGTATAAGTGATTCCGGAGAATTGTCCAGTGCCCACGAGAGTTCACTGTCATTCGTAAGATCAAAAAGAAAGCTAATTCCAGGTCTCCATTTTACTGCGTCGTTATTCTCCCAAGAGAGACAAGAGTTTATGAAGTAGGAATTGGTGTTTCCGCCGCCTCTTTCGTTTTTGTAGGAATTGCTGCTATGGAGATAATCATTATTGCCTTCGGAAATGGATGCGACCAGGTTGAGTTTGAAGGATTTAAGAGGCGTATCCAACAGATCCGTATTCAGAGTGAAATTATGTTGTTTCTGGGACTGTTTGTTTGCAATTGAATCAATCTGGCGGAAGCCATTGATTTCAGATGTGCCGAAGTAGTCTGTAATGCTATGTGTGAACAGACTGTTGTAATTATGCGAGTAGCGGTAATTAAAAAATACAGTATTTCCGAAATCTCTGTTTTTCCAGTTTCGGGATAAATACAAATTAATGGATTCGTCTTCGTTATAGTCTCCAAGCGGCTCGTATTTGAAATTTGCGGCATTTGCGTTTACTGATACATTCTTTCTTTCTGAATCAAAACTGAAGTCGGCTTTCGCTTCATATCTGTATTGTTTGCTCTCGTCCATGCCGCCGGCAAGGGATATTTCGCCTTGACGCAGATTCAAAATTTCAGTTCCTGTAAGTATGTTGATGACTTTATCTTTTGTGGAGTTCTTCTTTCCCCTGTGTCTATCAATCGAGTTTTGTTCGTCATAGACGATTACGCTTACTACATCCTCGGCTTTTATTCCTTCGAGAGCATTCTCGTAATTATTCCCGAAGATTAGGACTCCATTGATATAGGTTTTTTTAACTTCTTCTCCATTTATGCTTATTATATTGTTATTTATGGAGAAGCCAGGGAATTGTGCGAGTATATCTTTCAGTTTATCTTCTGGTAATGAGTTGATGGCTCGGGCATTGTAGATGCTGCTGTCTTTTATCTGCTTAATGAGTGGTATTTCAGCTTTTACTGTGGCAGCTTCCAGCTCCGTTTCTTTTTTGTCTAAAAAGAATATGATGGCATTTTCTCCCCTTGAAAGCTGGATTGTTTGTTTTTTTGTGCCGTAATTGAGGTGGCTGACTTCAATTATGACATTTTCGCTCTGAATGTCAGGGAATGAAAAGAAGCCGTTTTTGTTCGATGTGGTAATTAAGGAATCTAATTTTCCTCCTTCAGGGAGGAAGTATAATTTGATA
>SAMEA3663036__coassemble_325_pt1 | contig 23150 bp, 24 predicted proteins | sample SAMEA3663036__metabat2_low_PE_031 | metagenome-assembled genome bin SAMEA3663036 (sample SAMEA3663036) | pig gut metagenome | biome: pig gut; feature: pig-associated habitat; material: faeces | place: France | collected 2012
TGAACTAAGCTTCCGTGAGTAAAACAGCCTTTTTACTCACCGCGAGCACCAGTTACCGATGTAAAGAGCCTAGCTGGATGTGATCAGGGAACCAGCCCGAAACTCAGCAGTGTTGAAACTAGCAAGATCTAGCCAACTTGGAAAAGTAGTTAGGAGTTTATATATTTGGCCTATGAGTGAAAAGTGGGACATATATGTGGATTGGAATCCTTGGCATGGATGTACGAAGATAAGCCCGGGCTGCAAGTATTGCTACGTCTATAGACAGGATGAGATGTATGGCAGTGAACTAGCCAGCAGCATCTGCCGAAAAACCGCAGCTTTCAATCTGCCTATCAGACAGAAGCGGGATAAGACCTACAAGATTCCAAGCGGAAAAGTAGTTTTCACTTGTTTCACCTCAGATTTTCTCCTAGAAGATGCCGATGAGTGGAGACGTGATTGCTGGCAGATGATAAGGCAGAGACGAGACCTCTACTTTTACTTTTTTACCAAAAGGATTCACCGTTTCGAACAATGCATACCTTCAGACTGGGGCGATGGCTATGACAATGTCCTGATAGGTTGCACGGTGGAAAACCAGCAGATGGCCGATTTCCGCCTTCCTATCTTCAAGTCCTTGCCTATCAAGCATAAATCGATAATAGCCTCCCCGTTAATCGGCCCCATAAATCTGGAGCGTTATTTGGGAGAAGACATCGAAGAACTCAGCACCGGCGGAGAGTCCGGCTTGGATGCCCGGGTCTGCGATTATCAGTGGATTCTAGATCTGAGAAGCCAATGCGTAGAGAAGAATGTCCCTTTCCGCTTCCACCAGACAGGTGCCCGCCTGTTAAAGAACGGGAAGGTCTATCGCATTCCCCGCAGATTCCAACTCAGTCAGGCTCACAAGGCTGCCATCGACTTCCGTATTGGACGCTATTTCGTCCCCGAGACAGTCGACCCCAGTTTTTGGGATATCTCGCAGAAATAATTACTAAAAAAAGCGACCAATAATCCCTTATCAGTCGCTTCTTATAATTAGCAGCCAGTGCTTCTGTATTTGTATGCCAATCTCTTAGAATGACATAGCGATACCGATGAAGTCCTCAGCCTTGAGGGCGGCGCCACCGATAAGTCCGCCGTCGATATCCTTCTGAGCGAAAAGCTCCTTAGCATTTGAAGGCTTGCAGGAACCGCCATAAAGGATGGAGGTCTGCTCTGCTGCCTGCTTGCCGAACTTCTCAGCTATGGTCTGACGGATGAAGGCGTGAATCTCCTGTGCCTGCTCGGCTGTAGCGGTCTTGCCTGTTCCGATGGCCCATACCGGCTCATAAGCCACTACTATGTGTGCCAATTCCTCTGCGCTGAAGTGGTAAAGCACGTTCTTGATCTGCTCTGCGCATACGTCGAAGTGCTTTCCTGCCTCTCTCTCTTCGAGGTTCTCACCTACACAGAGAATCACGTCCAGACCGTGGGCAAGTGCCAGACGGGTCTTCTCCACGAGTTTCTCGTCGGTCTCACCATAATACTGGCGACGCTCAGAGTGACCGAGGATGGTGTACTGGCAACCTACAGACTCCAGCATAGCGGCTGAAACTTCACCTGTATAGGCGCCTTTCTCCTTGTCGGCGCAGTTCTCTGCAGAAAGAGCGACTACGCTTCCCTTGACTACCTCTGCGATAGGGTAGAGGTGGGTGAAAGGAGTGGCGATGATGAGTTTAACATCTGATGGTACCTGTGAGGAGGCCTCAACGACAGCTTTTGCAAGCTCAATTCCTTCCGGAACTGTAGTATTCATCTTCCAGTTGCCGGCGACAATTTTCTTTCTCATATAATTATGTTCAAAATTTTCCGGCGCAAATTTAATAATCTTTTGTTAAAGATAAAAATAGTCCCCAGCCTTCTGAGTGATGGGGCCATCGGTGAGTAAAAACGCCGAATTACTCACGGAACCTATCATCCAGACCCCCGCGGTGAGTAAAAACGCCGAATCACTCACGGAACCTGTCATCCAGAGCCCCGCGGTGAGTAAAAAGCCCGTTTTACTCACGGGGCAAAGTATTCAGGCGGAGGCTTACCCTACACATATGTAGATAAGTTGTACAAGTCTACCCTTACCGATGCTATAAGTACATCATATAAAACACGGAAAATTGCAGATAAAAATAAGACTTCCAATCTAGATGTAGAAAGGCCACCGTGGATGGGGGAATTTTGATTATTTATTGTTAAATTTGCCGGATTCGAAATAACACGATGATGAAAAATTTTGTAGAAGAGTTGAAATGGAGGGGGATGCTTCAGAACATCACTCCAGGAATAGAAGAAGAATTGGCAAAAGGCCCTATGTCAGCTTATGTGGGAATAGACCCTACTGGAGACAGTCTCCACATAGGACATCTGGTCAGCATAATGATACTAAAGCATTTTCAGGCTTGCGGGAACAAGCCTTACGCCCTGGTGGGAGGCGCCACAGGAATGATAGGCGACCCTTCGATGAAAAGCCAGGAGAGGAATCTGCTCGACGAGCAGACCCTTGCACACAATGTCAAGTGTATCAAGGCCCAGCTCTCCAAGTTCCTGGATTTCGGCTCAGATGCCCCTAACAAGGCAGAACTTGTGAATAACTACGACTGGATGAAAGACTACACTTTCATAGATTTCACCCGCGACATAGGCAAACTCATCACCGTGAACTATATGATGAGTAAGGATTCGGTGAAAAAGCGTCTCAGCCGAGATTCTTCCGAGGGAATGTCCTTCACCGAGTTTACTTATCAGCTCCTTCAGGGCTATGACTTCCTCTATCTTTTCGAGCACGAGAACGTCAGACTCCAGCTCGGCGGAGCAGACCAGTGGGGGAACATCACCACCGGAACCGAACTCATCCGTAAGACCTTGGGAAAAGAGGCCTACGCCCTCACCTGTCCGCTCATAACCAAGGCAGACGGAGGCAAGTTCGGCAAGACCGAAAAGGGGAATATCTGGCTCGACCCAGAGCGCACCAGCCCATATCAGTTCTATCAGTTCTGGCTGAATGTCAGCGATGAAGACGCCGAGAAATACATTAAGATATTCACTATGCTCGAACGGGAGGTCATAGAGGCTGCCATAGAGGAGCATAAGGCAGACCCGGGCCGCAGAACACTGCAGAAACTTCTCGCTAAGGAAGTTACCATAATGGTACACGGGGAACAAAACTATCAGACTGCCCTCAAGGCATCTCAGATGCTCTTCGGCAAGGCTACTGCAGAGGATCTCCGCAGTCTCGATGAGCAGACCTTCCTCGCTGTATTCGACGGAGTGCCTACTTTCGAAGTCAGCAGAGAGGAACTCCCTGTCGGAATCCTGGATTTCCTCGCCGAGAAGACCAGCATCTTCCCATCCAAGGGTGAAGCCAGGAAGATGATTCAGGGGAACGGCTTCTCCCTGAACAAAGAGAAGATCACCGACATCAGCCGCAGCATAAGCGAGGCGGATATCATAGACGGCAAATACATCCTCGCCCAAAAGGGTAAGAAAGATTATTTCATCATAATAGTAAAGTAATGGAAGGCCTATCTACCAGACAATTGAAAGTAGGGCGTGAGATTCAGCGCGACTTGGCTGAGATTATCCGCTCAAAGGGTATGGCAGCTTTCGACGGAGCCCTGCTGACAGTCAGCGAGGTGAGAATCAGTCCAGACCTGTCCATAGCTAAAGTATATGTAAGTATCTTTCCTTCAGCCAAGCAGCAGAAGGTATTGGAACTCCTCGAGGAGGAAAAGAAAAAACTCAGAGGAGAACTTGGCCGACTGGTATCCAAGCAGCTCAGGATAGTGCCTGAACTGGATTTCTATCTGGATACTACTTTGGATTACGCGGAGCACATAGACGAACTGCTTAAAAAGTAGCAGAGGGTGGGCCTGGTTAGCAAAATAGCCGGCAGGTATCTCTTTGCCAGAAAGACCAATGACGTTATTACCTGGATTTCGCGCATCTCTGTCGTGGGAATTGCGATAGGAAGCGCCGCTCTGATAGTGGTAATGTCCGTCTTTAACGGCTTCACCCATCTGATAGAATCCAACATCGATGCCTCTTCCCCGACTTACAGAATCGTCCCCCTTAACTCTAAGACCTACGAATTTGACGACAGCCTCTTAAGTGCTATCGAAGACTTGGAGGGGGTCAGCCTGCAACAGATGGTAGTGGAGGATATGGTCGCTGTCCGATACGGGGAGACCAGGGACGTGGTGAAAATCAAGGGCTTGCCTCAGGCCAATTCTCTTTCCATAAGCGCTTCGGCTGCCAGGAAATTGGGGTTTAGGCTAAATTTCCTCAGTCCTCTCGAATTATATTATCCTCAAAGTGGCAGGATATCCCTTAGCAACCCAGCTCTGAACCATATCAAGGCCAGAGCCACATCCATTATCGCAGGAGACGAAGATCTGGTGGTGCTACCCATAGCTCAGGCCAGGGAGCTGCTTTCCCTCGGAGAGAATCAAGCAAGTGCCTTGGAGATTTACTCTTACGACGGGCCACTAGTCTCCCAGAAAGTCTTGCAGGATTTGGTAGGGGAGGAGCTTCAGGTACAGAATCGGTATCAGCAGAATTCCCAGATATACAAGATGATGAGATATGAAAAACTCGCCGTCTATCTTATCCTTTTCTTCATCATCCTGATAGTAGCAGTAAATATCTACGCCTCCCTTTCTATGCTCATAATGGAAAAACAATTGGACATTTCGCATCTAAGGGCAATGGGAGCCAGCAAGGTCCTGGTACGCAAGGTGTTTCGCAGGGAGGGAATGCTCGTATGTGGGATAGGATTGACAGTCGGAATGATAGTGGGATTACTGCTGGTGTATGCCCAGAGCCGCTGGGGACTGGTAAGGCTCCCGGGGAACTCGATGACGGCAGTCTATCCAGTTCATCTTAAACTCTCGGATCTGCTGCTGAGCGTAGGCGGAGTGGCCCTGATAGGTGGAATAATAGCAAATTTAAGTACGAAAAACATATGAAAAAGTCAGTTTACCTTCTAGTTTTGATTTTGATGGGCCAATTGGCCTGGGCCCAAAAGGATGGGGGAATCGATGCGCAGCTCCTCGAAGAGCTCAGAGCTGGATATAAAGCTTCAAGTAGCGACAAGGCTGTGCGTAACGCATTGAATACCACTTCTATAAATACATTGGCATTAAATGCCGAGAACTCCGTGCTGCTGGATACGCATTTCTCAGACAGGGTGCAGACCAAGGGAATCACCGATCAGAAGAGTTCCGGAAGATGCTGGCTTTTCACCGGACTGAACGTCCTCAGGGCCGAGGCCATAAGCCGTAACGGATGGGGAGATTTCCAGTTCTCTCAGACCTATCTTTTCTTCTACGATCAGCTCGAAAAGGCTAATCTTTTCCTTCAGGCTATCATAGATACCCGCACTCTGTCGCTCGAGGACAGGAAGGTGGATTGGCTTTTGAGCAATCCTATCTCTGACGGAGGAACTTTTACAGGAGTGTCGAACCTGGTGATGAAATACGGGCTTGTCCCTTCTGAGATTATGCCGGAGACTCTGGTGGCTAACAACACCTCGGCTTACGCTACTCAGATGAAGACTCTCCTCAGGCAGGATGCCCTCGCACTTCGCGCAGCCAAATCCGACAAACAGGCCCAAAAGCTTAAAAAACAGATGCTATCAGAAGTGTATAGAGTCCTGTGCCTGTGCTTTGGACAGCCTGTGCAGGAATTCGAGTGGACTTGTTATAATGCCCAGGGCGAGAGTCAGGGCCGCAAGACTTATACTCCTCAGTCCTTTTATCAGGAATATGTGGGCTGGGACCTTGAGCAGGGTTATGTGATGTTGATGAATGACCCTAGCAGGGAATACTACAAACTCTACGAGATAGAGTACGACAGGCATCTTTATGACGGGGATAATTGGCTTTATCTGAACCTGCCGGTAGATAGGATAAAGGAGATGGCCATAGCTTCCATCAAGGATAACAAGGCTATGTATTTCAGCTGCGATGTGGGCAAGTTCCTGAACAGGAGTAACGGTAGCCTGGACCTAAGGAATTATGATTACGAGTCGCTTCTGGGAGTGGAGTTTACAATGGACAAAAAGCAGAGAATCCAGACTCACAGCAGCGGTTCCTCTCACGCGATGACCCTCATCGCTGTGGATTTGGACCAGCAGGGAAAGCCTGTGAAGTGGATGGTGGAAAACAGTTGGGGCCCTTCCTATGGATTCAAGGGGAATCTGATAATGACAGATGAATGGTTCGATGAATATATGTTCCGTCTGGTGGTGGAAAGTCGTTTCATTCCTGAAGACCTTCAGGGCCTGCTTAATCAGGAAGCCATTAAACTACCTGCCTGGGACCCTATGTTTATGGGAGAAGAATAGTGAGTTTTAATCCGCTGGCACTGTTCCACAGCCATATAGTCTCGCCTTCGAGTTTTACTACTTCCAAGGCGAGATTTCTTTTTAGCCTGTTCATCCCGTTAGGCTCTGTCCATTCCAGATAGGAGGCTATGACCGTGGAAGACTCTTCCTCAGGCCTGGAGTTCAGTTTTACTATAAAATAATCCGACATATTGTCGGTGTGAGCTCGAAACTCAAGGCGTTGGGAATTATAGGCCCATTGGCAGCTGGAAGGATTATAGAGGAAAACGCATTCCTTGCCGGATTCCAGGCGGATGGTATCGTCAAGCAGGAATTCCGGCGTGTAAGTGTTCTGATTGCAGGAAGTGGCAAGGCAGAGCGACAGGGCGAGTATGAAGGCTAGTCTTTTCATCGTATCTCTTTGTTAATCACATCTATGGAGCCATCTTCATAGAGTAGTTCAGCTCTAAGGGTCCCGCTTTTTGTAATATGGTAATAGCCTTCTGAATCCACGGTGATGCTCTCTCCGTCGAAGCTCCAGCGAATCTCCACTGCATTATAGGAATTGAAGACCTGCAGCGGGATTTTTTTCTTATCCAAGCCCTTTGTCAAGATAAATGGAATGGTATTCCTCTCGTCTATCCTAAGGGTTTTGAAATAGTTGACTCTAGAATAGTTCTCGCTGGAGGTATGCACCGTCAACTCCACTTTGTAGAGGCAGTTATCCTTCAGCCCGTCTATGTTCAGAGTAATCCCTCCAGCATCGTTAAGTCCTTGTTCTATAGTGATTTCCTCTGCATCTTCAGAACTAAGCACTATGCTGGCGCTGGTAAATTCGTCCTTCACGAACTCGTCCAGGCTCCAACTCAGCAGGGCCGCCGTCTGAAAGCTCAGGATCTCCGCCTGACTTATCGGCCTTATCACTTTGAAACTCACGCTTCCATCCTCCAGTCTCTGTATATTCTTCAAGGCCAATTCCGCTGTGCCTCCGCTCCAGAATCCCAGATTCGGGCTGCTTTCTGAGGATATGCTCTGTCCTTCCAGCGCAGGGAAAAAGACTTTAGAGACCGTGTCGGCATCCGGAGTCGCTTCCAGAAGCAGGGCGCAAGGATGGTCCGGTCTGCAGTTCACCTGATTCAGGCTCCACCTCTCTTGCGCGCTCAAGCTCTTGTCGTAATAGGAGGAGTAACCCGCCTTGTTAGTCGAGGCGTCTATATGATATACCAGCATTCCTTCGCCTCCTATATACTCGTCCCAGCCCTCCTGGACACGGCTTTCAAACAGATAGTATTCCGCTGTCTTGTCTGTCGGCATATAGAGATAGCGAGCGCTTCGGCTGATAGGTTCCAATACATATTCACCTATGCTTAAAGTGTCGCACTCTCCGAGTCCCAGAAGGTGATAATCCAGGGCGCAGAGTCCTGCCGGCGTATTCATCCCGTTATTCCTCTCTCCTTTGTCCATCAAGGCCAATTTCCCCCACAATCCCTTGCTCTTCCCTCCGCTCAGCTCCTCGTCGGTGTCGTAAAGGTCCTTAAGACCCAGTATGTGTCCGTATTCGTGGCAAATCATACCCATTCCTATGGCCTGCCCTTCGAAAAATTCGCTCACCACAAAATAACTGCCATTGAACTTCGAGGCCAGGCTCTCGTGCGGCCAAATTTCCCCTCCGGAGAAGATAACTCCTATGTTCTTATCGTAGTCATCCATATTCAGCAGCTTACTGCACTGCTTGAAGGCTTCCATTACGGCGAGTTGAGCGGTCTGGGTGCTGTATCTGCCTTGTGTCAGCTTTATGATCGGGGCCAATTCGAACTCCCTTGGGTACTTTCCCTCCAGTCTTTCGAAATACTGGCTGCATCGCCCTATCAGGCTGTCCAGCTGCTCAGTGCTGAAGGAAAAACTTAGGGAGTTTATCTCCACCGGCATAATCAGTACCTTCTTCTGCTGGGCATGTGTTATGCTCAGAGAAAGCAGGATGCAGAAAAGGGCTGAAAGCAGGCGTTTCATTTGTCAGTGTTTCCGCCCGCCAGATCCAATATCTCGGCTGTGATGCTGGCCTGTCGGGTCTTGTTATATTCGAGAGTGAGTTCAGAGAGCATATTCTCTCCATTGTCAGTGGCAGTCTGCATCGCCACTGTCCTGGCCGAGTGCTCGGCAAGGCAGGAGTCCAGTAGGATGGAGTAGAATTGAATTTTCAAGACCTTGTAGAGCAATTCTTTCTGAATCTCTTTCTTGTCTGGTTCCAGGATGAAAAGATCCTCCACTTTGTCTTCTCCGAGGTACTGCTTGGCTTCCAGCTGCATAGGCAGGAAAGTCTTGCAAATCGGCTCCTGCCTGGAGGCGGAGCAGTGCTGAGAATACACGATTTTCAGCTCCTGGAATTTTCCCTCTTCAAAACCTTTTATAAGTTCTTCGGCGAGTTTGCAGGCTTCAGTGTAGGAAGGTCTGTCCAGGAGCTTGTCCATCTGACAATTGCTCCTGTAGCCTTTTTTGCTCATCGCCTCGTTAATTTTCTTTCCTATGAAATAGCAGACAGGATCCTCCCCGCTTTCTTCCAACACCTTGGAAGTTAGCTTGATAATGGCAGAGTTGAAGCTCCCGCAAAGGGCTGTGTTAGAACTCAGAGCCACTACGCAGCAGCGTGGCGCAGCTTCTTTTGCTGCCGGCAATTGAAGGGCCTCTCCGCCTAAAGTCTCCAGGCATTTTTCCAGTTCTGCCCTGTACTCGTTAAGCGGAGTCAGCAACTGCTGGGTCTTATGGAGTTTTGCGCTGGAGAGTAGCTTCATCGCAGAAGTTATCTTCAGGGTCCCCTTGACCGAGCCTATCCTTTCTTTTATTTCTTTAAGTGCTGACATTCTATGACTTTATCAAACTGCTGCAAGTCAGGGCCGCCGTCTCTTCTATGGCCGCCGTCTCCTCTTTAGTAAGTATTCCTTCTGCCAATTTTTTCAGCACCTCAGGCTTCTGGCTGCGCATATTCTCCAGGAAGCGCTGCTCGAAGAGAGGAACTTGGCCTAAGTCAATGTCTGCCATAAGGGCGTGGGTGCCGCAGTACAATATGGCGACCTGCTCTCCCACGTTCATAGGGCTGTACTGCGGCTGAACCAGCAGTTTACTGTTCTTGCGACCCTTGTCCAAACTGGCCTGGGTCACCTTGTCTATGTCAGAGGAGAACTTGGAGAAACTCTCGAGTTCTTTGTACTGGGCCTGTTCTATCTTCAGGGTTCCGGCCACCTTCTTCATACTCTTGATCTGGGCGGCACCACCTACTCGGGATACAGATATTCCGACATTGACCGCCGGTCTTATGCCCTCGTTGAAAAGTCCGCTCTCGAGATATATCTGTCCGTCAGTGATGGAGATCACATTGGTCGGAATATAGGCGGAGACATCTCCGGCCTGGGTTTCGATGATAGGAAGGGCTGTAAGGGAGCCTCCTCCCTTAACTTTGCCTTTCAGGCAGGCCGGCAGGTCGTTCATCTTCTCCGCCACGCTCTGTTCGGAGATGATTTTAGCGGCTCTTTCCAAGAGTCTGGAGTGCAGGTAGAATACGTCTCCTGGGTAAGCCTCGCGACCGGATGGGCGTCTTAGGATAAGGGATACCTCTCTGTAGGCCACGGCTTGTTTTGAGAGGTCGTCATAGACTACCAGGGCGGCTCTACCACTGTCTCTGAAGTATTCCCCTATGGCTGCACCGGCGAATGGGGCGTAGTATCTCAGGGCTGCGGCCACGGCTGCCGTGGCTGCCACCACGACGGTATATTCCAGGGCTCCGTGATTACGAAGGGTCTCCACTATGTTAGCTACTGTGGAGCCTTTCTGGCCTATAGCCACGTAGATGCAGTACACAGGCTCTCCCTTTAGGTAATTCTCCCTCTGGTTGATAATAGTGTCTATGGCTATGGCAGTCTTTCCTGTCTGTCGGTCCCCGATAATCAACTCTCTCTGACCCCTTCCTATAGGAATCATAGAGTCTATGGCCTTGATTCCGGTCTGAAGGGCCTCGTTAACTGGCTGGCGGAAGATTACTCCGGGGGCCTTTCTCTCCAAAGGCATATCCAGAACTTCCCCCTTAATGGGACCCATTCCATCCAGAGGCTTGCCCAGAGGGTCCACCACTCGTCCCAGCAGACCTTCTCCCACCGGAATGGAGGCGATGCGTCCTGTTCTGGACACTCTCATACCCTCGGAAACCAAATCCGTTGGTCCCAGCAATATGGCACCTATGTTATCCTCTTCCAGGTTCATAGCCACAGCCATTATGCCGTTTTCGAAGCGGAGCAATTCTCCTGACTGGCAGTTCTCCAATCCGAAGATTCGGGCCACTCCGTCGCTGACCTGCAGCACATAGCCCACCTCTTCCCATCCGGCAGAGATGTTAATACCTTTGAGTTGATTCAGCAAGACCTCTGAAATCTCGCTTGGCTTTAAGTTTTGAGACATTAAACTAACCTTTTATTCAAATCATCGAACTCTCGACGGATTTTCTCGAGCTTGCTTTTCACGCTCGTATCCATCACCTTGTCATCAATTTCCAATACGAAGCCTCCTATCAGCTCCGGTTTCACTTTATGGGAGAATACCATCTTGCCTTCAAATCTGTCTTTCAGGCTTTCCTTTATCTGCTCGTCCAGCTTAGGGTCTTCGATAGCCGTGCTGAGTCTGGCCTGCACTATGCCGCAATGCCTGCGGTACTGCATAGTGTAACTTCCGAAGATATATTTGGCATAGGAAAGACGTCCATTGGAAGAGAGCAGTTCCAAAAAGCGCTGCAGATCATCTTCCAGAACCTGGGGCATTTTCCCCTCGAGTATGAGGCAGAGCTGTCCATAGACTCTCTCGGCACTGCCTTTTTCCAGACAGTACTCCAAAAGGGCGCGGGCATAGCGTTTGGAAATCACTCCTTCGTTCATTTCTTCACGTCTTTCAATTCGTCGAGCATCTTATCGATATAGTCTTGCTGTTTCTCAGGCTCTGCCAATTCTCTCTCCAGCACTTTTTCTGCAATGCTTACCGAAAGCTGGCTTACCTGAGACCTGACTTCTCTGAGGGCGTTCTCCCTTTCTGTGGCTATCTGCTCCCTGGCCTGCGCTATGATGCGCTCACTTTGCTGCTCAGCGTCCCGTCTGGCTTTCTCCAGAAGGGCTTCCCGCTGCTGTGCGGCCTCGCCCAGAATCTGGGCCTGCTGCTGCTTGGCCTCACAGAGCATCTGCTCCTTGGTCTTTTCCATATCGGCCAATTCTGCCTCCGCCTTTTCCGCAGCTTTCAGTGCGCCTTCGATCTTCTCCTGCCGCTTTTCCACCATAGAGGTGATGACAGGAAAGCCGAACTTCGCCAATATGAAGAACACAATGGCGAAAATCAGGCACATCCAGAAGATGAGTCCACTGTCAGGAGTAACGAGATTCATTTTTTACAGTACTCCGAGAAGACAAACCAGGATGGCGAACAGACAGGCACCTTCTACGAGGGCGCCCACGATGATGGCTATCATCTGATACTTGCCTGCATATTCAGGCTGTCTGGCACCGGCTTCGAGGGCTGATTTACCTATCTTGCTGATACCAAAGGCTGCAGCGAAAGCAGCTACGGCTGCGGCGAGACCGAAAATTGCAGTCCCTATTCCCGCTTGAAGAAGAATTGTTGCTAACATAATCTATATAATTTTTAATGTTGTCTTGACATTCCTATAAATACGCTCGAAAGCATAGTGAACACATAGGCCTGGATGAAGGCCACCAGCAGTTCGAGCACGTCCATAAATATGCCGAATACCACCGCGAAGGCGCTAAGCCCGGCGTTCAAGGCAGCGCCCATCTTCGCCGTCAGGAAGACCACGGCCACCACGCCCAGCAGCATAATGTGGCCCGCGGCTATATTGGCAAACAATCTTATCATCAGACTGAAGGGTTTGGTGAACATACCCACTATCTCTATGACAGGCATCAAAGGGATAGGGCATTTCAGAGGAACCGGTACGTCCGGCCAGAGTATGTCCTTCCAGTAGTGTTTGTTCCCGAAGAGATTGACTGCCAGGAAAGTGAAAAGTGCCAGACAGAAGGTCACGGCTATGTTCCCCGTTACGTTAGCTCCTCCAGGGAAGAATGGCACTATCCCCATAAGGTTGTTAACGAAGATGAAGAAGAAGATGCTCAGAAGATAAGAGCTGTACTTTCTGTAATCCTGTCCTACACAAGGTTTTATCACTTCGTCCAGCAGCATGCAGCTCAGCATCTCAATCGCTCCGGTAAAGCCTTTCGGAACTTCCTTCAGGGCATCGTGCCTGCGGTACCATCTGGCAGGCAGCAGTATTATCAGCAGTAGTACCAGAGAGTTAACCATCAGGGCCAGGACATTCTTTGTAATCGAGATGTCAAAAGGCCTTTTCTCGCTTCCGTCTTCCAGCTTTTCTGCCACTTTGCCATTTTCGTTAAGGTAAAAACCCTCGTAGGACTGTCCGTGGGAGATTTTTTTCGACGAGAAGCAGTGCCAGCTCCCGTCATTCCCTCTTACTATTACTGGCAGATATACGCAGACCGGCTTGTCGTTTATCTCAGTGATATGCCACTCGTAAGAATCCAGGATATGATCAAAGATGAATTTGTTCATATCGATATCTTTCTCCTCTGCTCCAAGGGGCAGGGCGAAAAGCATAATCAGAGAGAATATGTAAGCCAGTTTCTTCATACTTCTACACAGGCTATGATCACTGATTTTTCTATCCTGACTATTCCGGAGCGGACAGCTATCCTGCTCTCAGTCCCGTCTTTGCGGATTCTGATCTCTCCCTGACATATCGTGGAGATGAAATCCGCGTGATGGGGGAGCACTTCGAATTCGCCCAGGGTGGAAGGGAAGAAAACCGCTTCCACTTCGGAGTCGAACAGACATCCTTCAGCCGATATGATTCGGAGTTTAAGCATTCTCGAGAATCTCCTTGCCTTTCTTTAAAGCGTCTTCTATGGTACCCACGTTCAGGAAGGCCTGCTCCGGAACATCGTCGCACTCTCCGTCCAGGATCATCTTGAATCCCTTGATGGTGTCTTCTATATCCACCATCACGCCTTTCACGCCCGTGAACTGTTCAGCTACGCTGAAAGGCTGGGAGAGGAAGCGTTGTACCTTTCTGGCCCTATATACTGTGAGTTTGTCTTCGTCCGAGAGCTCGTCCATACCCAGGATGGAGATGATATCCTGCAACTCCTTGTTCTTCTGCAGAATCTGTTTGACTCTCTGGGCAGTCTCGTAATGCTCTTTTCCCACTATGAGCGGATCCAATATCCTGGAAGTGGACTCCAGCGGATCTACGGCAGGGTAGATACCTAGTTCCGTAACCTTTCGGCTGAGCACGGTAGTGGCGTCCAGGTGGGAGAAGGTGGTGGCAGGGGCAGGGTCCGTAAGGTCATCCGCCGGCACATACACCGCTTGTACTGAGGTGATGGAGCCGTTCTTCGTGGAGGTGATTCTCTCCTGCATCTGTCCCATTTCCGAGGCCAATGTCGGCTGGTATCCTACCGCCGAAGGCATTCGTCCCAGCAGTGCGGACACTTCAGAGCCGGCCTGCGTGAAACGGAATATGTTATCTATGAAGAAGAGGATGTCCTTAGGGTCTTCCGCATTCGGACTGTCCCTGAAACTCTCTGCCAATGTCAATCCTGACAGGGCTACTGCGCTTCTGGCTCCAGGCGGCTCGTTCATCTGTCCGAAGACCATCGCCACCTGACTGTGTTTCAGGGCTTCTTCATCTATTTTCGAGAGGTCCCAATTTCCCTCCTCCATAGATTTTTCGAACTCTTCGCCATATTTGATCACTCCGGATTCTATCATCTCCCTCAGCAGGTCATTACCCTCGCGGGTACGCTCACCTACGCCGGCAAAGACGGAGAAGCCATTGTGCTTTTTCGCGATGTTATTAATCAACTCCTTGATGAGTACGGTCTTACCTACGCCGGCACCGCCGAAGAGACCTATCTTTCCTCCCTTGAGGTAAGGTTCCAAAAGGTCTATCACCTTGATACCGGTATAAAGCACCTCGCTGGATGTGCTGAGTTCTTCGAACTTAGGAGGCTCGCGGTGAATAGGCAGGGCATCCGAGTTGTCCAGTTTAGAAAGCCCGTCGATAGGGTCTCCTGTGACATTCATAACCCTTCCCCTGATCTGTTCTCCCCTAGGCATTCTGATATAGCCTCCGGTGGAGATTACTTCCATACCTCGGCTAAGTCCATCTGTGGAATCCATCGCCACGCAGCGAACGGTGTTTTCACCTATGTGCTGCTGAACTTCTATGATAAGCCGGGAGTTTTCGCCTCTGTTTACCTGTAGGGCTTCATTTATGGGAGGGAGTGCGTTTTCACTTATCTCGGGAAGGTCAAAGTGTACGTCCACCACCGGACCTACAATCTGTGAAATATGACCTTTAATCTTCTCTGCCATATCGTTTATTCTACTATTTTCAAATCATACAAATGTACGAAAAAAATAGCAGAATTTAAACCTCTCTTTCGCAGATCTCCTTTATGCCGTTTCTGTCCAGTGTGATTCTGAAATGTTTGAAGTCCTTGATATCGTCGTATTCATAGCTCAGGACTATGTTCAGGTAGTATTCCTTTGGACACATTACTTGCTTGACCGTGCCGTTTTCATCCAACACGTTCACCGGAACTTCTGGGTTGTCCATCTTATGCAGAAAACTGTTTACCTGCAAGCGGATGATGTCATTTACTCCGCTATAATTATAGGATGCGTTCTGCATCATTTTCTCCCTGTCTATGTTTACGAACTTCCTGTAGAGTATCACTCTCTCTCCCAGATGGGCGTTTTCGCTAGGGAAGATGGCGCCTTTGTTCCTTATTTTTTTTATCTCTTCCGGCACTTTGTGATTGGATATGAAATCCACGGCTTCTTTCATTTTGCCTATCTGGTGATTCTTCAGAGATATCTTCGCCTTGTTATCGTAATACCTGTCTCCCACCTTGTGGGCGAAGTAGAATCGCATCAGCTCCTTTATTCTGTCCTTCATCATATAGCTGATAATCAGCGCTATGAACAAAGGCCAGGTGAGGTTGCCGAAGTGCCGTTGGAAGGCCCAGGCTACCACCGTAGCGAACAGCATTGCCAATCCCGCAGCCAGGCTGTAGTAAGCCTGCTCGACCAGCACTCCATCGCGTTTTTTCGGCACGCGAAGGTAGAGTTGGCTTTCCACATACTTTTTTAGCACTCCGTGCTTGTATATGTCTGTGGTGGAGGAGTAGTTCCTTTCGTGTCTCAGATCGTTTACATCTCTTACGAGTCTGGCCAATTCTTCCTTCTGCTTGTCCAGACCTTTTTTGCCTGCCAGGACCTTGAGCAGCATCAGGGTATGCTGATTGCTTACCGTGCAGATGAAGTCCCCCGATATATTGTAGGCTTCCTGCCCTTCAGGCCCCACGGTCGGGGTGGAAATGATCTGCTCAATGTCCTTGTAGGCTTTGATTATCTTTCGGAGATTGCTGGTATAGTTGTCCAGCAGATGCTCTTTTTTAGTCTGGCTTTTAATGTAGTTGGCCTCTTCTCTGAGGGAACTCTTTACGATGGCGGCGAACATTTTCGCCTGGTAGGCGAATTCTGAGGTATTGGTGCGGGTGTAGTCGGAGGCCATCGCATGTGCCGCCCTGCTGAGGTTCTTCAGAGGTAGGGCTTCTCCTTCCACTATGTCCCTTAGGATGAAGTTAGGGGTAATCAGGCGGATGTTCGTCTTGACATCCCTGTAGAAGTCGGCCTTGGAATAAGTGTAGGGGGTAATGTCCAGACTTTCAGGCACAAAGATCCACATCCCCACCGTAAAGTCGTTCTTTTTCGTCTTGCGGCGGGTGACGAAGCCCACTTTGAACTCGATGGAGTAGCGGTCGTGTATCTTTGTCTTGATGTCTATCATTCCTACAAGCTTTTCAAGAGTAAAGGTTTAACTAGAAGAGCCCCGGAGTAATTCCGAACCATTTGAAGAATGTAGCTCCCCAGACCAGCACCAACAGCCAGGATATTATCATCATAGTGATGCCGAATTTAAAGGCATCTCCCTGGCTGTACTGGTTCGTGGTGTAGAGCAATGCTGCCGGTTTGCTGTTAAATGGGAACACATAGACGTGTTCGATGAGCATACTTACAGGCAGGGCCAGGCTCATTGGCATGAAGCCAAACTTGGCCTCAACTCCCAGGGCTATAGGCACGAAGACCATAGTTCTGATGGTTTTCGACTGGAAGAGAAGACCGGAGAAGATCATTAAAAATGTTAGAGCTATGTAAAGCACCCAGTATGGGGTGTCAGCGGTGATGCCCATAGAGTCGAAGGCGGCATTCACCATAGTGTTTGGCAGGTCGGTGGCATTCAGTCCTGAGCCCAGGGTATAGGCTCCGGCGGAGAATATCATAAGATGCCAAGGGATGTCCACATCGTTCCACTTTACCACTCCTATCCCAGGGAGTAAGGCTATCACTGCGCCTATTAGGGCGACTATGGTCTCGTCTATGTTATGGAATGTCCCCTTGGTGACCCAGAGGAAAAGCACCAGGATGAAGATGGCCACGGCCTTGATTTCCTCGCCGCTGATTTTACCCATAGCGTTGAGCTCTTCCTTCAGGCGATCCAGTCCACCTTCTATCTGAGGTTTCTGTTCTTCCTTTTTCATCGGGAAGAAGACATACATACCCAGCAGAAGACCGATGACAAGTATGACCAGGCTCATCGGCCCACAGGTCTTAAGCCAATCCGCATATCCGAAGTCGCAGGAGCCCAGGAATCCGGCTATGAGAGAAATTGCAAGCAGGTGGGCGCCGGAGCCCGTGTAGAAGGCATTGGCCCCGATATTCACCTGAAACAGGTTCTGAAGCACGAGGTTTCGTCCGAAATTGTTTCTGTTCCCATCAGATGCTCCATAGATGGCGCACACTACCATAAAGATAGGCAGCATTATGGTCGCCTTCACTGTGGTGGCGGAGATAAAGAGGCTGAGGATGAGGTTGATGAGCATAAAGCTCCAGAGAACTCCCTTGGCCGATTTACCGAATTTGATCACGAAGGCGAGGGCCAGGCGTTTTGCGAATTTGGTCTTTACCAGCATACTGGCCAGAACGAAACTCAGGATGTTTAGCCACATCACCGGATGTCCCAGTTGGGCTAGGGCTTCCTTTTGGGTGGTGACTCCGGTGAGCACTATTCCCAGTATAACCAGCAGCGAAGTGAGGTAATTAGGGATGGCTTCCGTAATCCAGAGTATGAGTGAGGCTACGAAGATGGCGAGCATCGCATAGTTTGAACGCAGGAAAGCGTCCAGCCCGATGGCGTTCATCCTGGCTTGAGCCTTGGCTGTGAGGGCTCCGACGTTGAGGTTGTCGATAAAGCCTATATGGCAGAACCAGTAGATGAATACGAAGCTCAGAAGGGCTAGCGGCAGGCCAAGTCTGGCCATCCACTGCTCCATCTTTGATTTTTGCATCTTCGGCAACTTTTCGACCTTGTAGTTATTCAGGTCGAGCGGGTCGAAAGCCGCTTTTCTGCTCGTCTCTTCCATCTTCTTGAGTTTATTCGGACCTGCAGCTCCGGTCAGGGGGCTGCAGGCATATAATTACTTCCAATTCTTATATGGGTTCTTCATCAGCATTGAGTTGAAGTACTTCGGATCTCCGGTAACCTCTTCTCCAAGCCATTCAGGCTTGTCGAAAGGCTCGTTTTCGTCAGCAAGCTCCACCTCAGCCACGGTAAGTCCGTCGTTGTCGCCGTAGAATTCATCGATTTCCCAAGTATGCACGCCGTCTGTGTTCTTTACGAGATAGCGAGTCTTGTCGATAACACCAGGTTCTGCCAGTTCGAGAAGGGCACGTACGTCTTCAACTGGAATTTCCTTTTCCCACTCGAAGCGAGCTGCTCCGGAGGCGTTGCCTATTCCCTTGACTGTTATAAAGCCCTTGTCTCCCTTTACACGGATGCGTACGGTACGCTCAGGCACTGAGCTGAGATAGCCCTGAGTGATGCGGGTCTGCTTGAAGGCTTCTGCCTTGAAGTCTCCTTTGACTAAGAATTTCTTTTCGATTTCCTGTGCCATAACTTATTCGTTTGCAAGTGCTTTGTCAGACATACCGATGACACGCTTGATGGCCTGAAGGTAGTTGATGTTCTCTATACCCTCGAGGTGACAGTCTGCGATGGTCTTCTTGATGTCTTCGATTTCGGTGGATTCTGAGTTGATGGTCACGACCTTGGCTCCGTTGATGAGCACGTTGCCGAACTCGCAGATGGTGTTGTTCACCATATAGCCGAAGCGCTGCTTGTGCACGCGTACTGCGGCGAGGTCAGGATTGGCCTTTACCATAGCGATGAACTCTTCGTAGGTGTAAGTGTCCTTAGTGAGCTCAGGGCAGTCAACCATAAAGGCAGGGTAAACCTCATTGCGAAGCACCTCGGCGCTGATTGGGAATTCTCCCTTCATCAGAGGATTCCACTGCTCCAGGCCGTCCACTGACTGCACGAAGGTCTTGATGTCCATCTTGCCGTTACGAATCTTCGTGTTATTGATGTCGTTCTTAGCGGAGATGATATAGATCTCGTCACTCTCTCTTTCCCATACCTTCTCAGGGACAGGAACGGACAGGCGGGCCATCCTTTTGTGAGCTTCGCAAAAACACTGTCCGAAGCTGCGAAACTCGAAGCGTGGCTTCGAGATTTCGCCGATTTTAAGTTCTTCTGCCATATTATTCAGCTGGAGTGTGCTCGATATCACCTGTCTTTACACCATTGGCTGTGCCTATAGTAGGAACTGCATATACCCACTCGCCTGTTCCGTCAGGAACTCTTGAGAAGTCAGCTTCTTTGTTCTGTGGAAGGCCTGTAACGCCAAATTCACAAGTTTCATCTCCACGGATGAAAGTGTCGGCTACCTTGCCTTCAGAGGTAAGGAGAACGAGTTTGACAGCCTGCTTGTCAGAAATACCACTGCCGAAAATCAGATCAGCAGAACCTTCGTCTTTACGAGGATCGCTGGATTTCGTGCTCCAGAGTACGAGATAGCCCTTGGCAGGTACCTTTACATCTTTTGTTCCTGTCCATTTTGCGGCAGCGGAAGCAGCTTCCAGGTCAGAAATGATCTCGTCGGTGGCATCCTCATCCTTGAGCAGAATCCATCCTTCGAGAACTGCCTCAGTATCTGAGTTGTTATAAAGCTCAATGCATTTTACGTCACCATTAATCTCGTTAAATACTACAGATACTGCAGTTGGCTGAGGTTCTGGATCTGGCTTATTGCCGTCATTGTTATTGCCTCCTTCAGGAGCATTGTCCTTCAGACAAGCTGAAAGTGAAATTGCAGCAACAAGAAGAGTTGCCAAGTACATTTTTTTCATAATACGTATTGTTTAAAATGGTTTTGTATGATTTAGAAATTAATTTCGAAACGAGCTGCTATCATATGGAAATCCACACCAGTCTGGTTTCCCGTAACTTTGTACGGATTTTTGGTCTTGTTCCCTTCCGCATCGTAACCTACATAGAATTTGTCGCTCTTGCCACTGGCATAGCGGTCGTTGTCTGTATACTGCCAGTTGATGACGAATTTCACGTGGTCATTGATATAATAGTTCAGACCGAGAGAATATGCCATAGCACTTCCACCCATAATGCTTTGTTCAGCTACAGGAAGGGCGGCGTCAGCATTCAGGTTAATGTATTCTATACGTCCGCAGAGCTCAATGTCACCCCATTTCTGGCCTCTCTTTACGCGAGTAAACTTAGCTCCGTTGCTATCATATCTCTGTTTTCCTCCGAAAAGAAGGTAACCACCTTGCACATACCAACCTCCGAAATTCTTCTTGCTTCCATTCTCGAGCACGGACTGATCTCCGATGTATGCGGCTTCTCCACGGAAACCTTCCCAATAGCCTGCCAATTCGGCGGTATAGAGGTGATCAAAGCTAACTTTTCCGAAATCTCCGGTATCGATGTATTTCTTACGGTTGATAGACGTGGTAGCCCTTGTTGAAAAACGGTTCTTCTGATAGAATTCAGCAGAAGTCTTAGGCTGACGATATGAGTATGCACCTCCTATATGCAAACCCCAATTATCTTTATTCCAGCCTGGCATCCATACAAATTTCCCTGTAAATGAAAGACCTTCGTCCGGACCAGCCGCCTTACTCTTGTCTTCTACATAGGTTCTCTCTTCTGCGCCTTTGATTTCCTGGCCAAATATTCCGGCAGAAAGCCAAAGGGCTTCCTTAGCCCATTTTACATTCACACCTATATGACGGGATGGTGCAAGTGCGTTGGCAATCATCGGCCTCTCCATAAACTGCAAGTAACGAGAAGAGTTGTTTCTCTGAATTGAGAAGAACTCCTTGAAGTTACCGACGGTAATTTCGGTATTAGGAAGACCGGTGAATCGGATGATGGCATCCTTAAGTTCGAAACAACCGTCTGCCATGTCCATATCCACTTCACCATACCAGTTTTTGTCAATCTGGGTCTTGACGGCAAAGCGGGCACGACGAATTGAAAAACCATTGCTGATCTCGTCTGCGTAGTCAGGCTCGCCAAAGAAGGCGGCGGCATCACTCTGAACTCGGCAATCGAACCAGAGTTTATACTTTGACTGAGGGGAACGAGCTACAAAAATACCGTCCTGAGCCTCTACCAAAAGAGGATCAGAAGATACTTTTACACCATACTGGTTATACTGTACGTTCTCTTCTTGTTGCGCAAATGCAAGTGATGCGATGCAGAGCGCAGAAAGTGTTATCAAAAATTTTTTCATAAATGTTATTATTGTGGTTTATATATTTTTTACAAAATCCGTCAGTTTCGTTTTTCTATCCAGTCCGAACTTCTTTCTCAGCCTGTGTCTTTCTATTTCCACACTCTTCGGAGAGATGTTCAGAATGGTAGCTATATATTTGGTAGGGAAATCCAGACGCAGCATCGTGGCCAGTTTCTTCTCCTGTGCCGTCAGGCTAGGGAAGCGGTTTTCCAGTCTGATGCTGAAGTCTTTGTGTAATTCCTCCACCTGTGAATCAAAGTCATTTCTTTCATCTGAAAAGTTCATTCTCAGATTAATCTTTGACTTCATTTCGTGAAGAAGGGCGTTTTTTTCTGCGGGATCGGAACTGCTTTCCGCCTTGAAAAGCAAGTCGTAGATGTCCTGCATAAAGAGTCTTTGGGAAGTGAGTTTTTCGGCTGCCTGGGTAAGGTCTTTGCGTCGAAGTTCCAGCATATTCAGCAGATTCTCCCTCTCATTTCGGACTATCCCCATCTCCAATTCATCCATTCTTCTGTGATCCATATCCATCTCGGATTCTCTGAACTTAAGCCTGTGACTATATTCTTTCAGTTCCAACTTGAGTTTTAAGATATAGATGCACAGCGCTGTGACAATCAGGGCTGAAATGAACATCGCTACGTTCAAACTATCCTCTCTTATCAGCCTGGATAGGGCGAAAAGGATGATGGGAAGAAGCAGATGGCTGATGGCCAATTTCTTGAATCCGTCCTGGTTTAGCAGGCAGAGACAGCTGTATAGGCACATCAGGGGCGATAGGCTGACTGGCGACAATGCCAGCACTATGGCACAGGCCAATAGTGCTGAAGAATAGTCGCTATATGAAAGATTAGGCTTGTTATGTCTTTTTAACGGGACCATCCCAAGGGAAAGAATCAGGCAGATTCCTGCGATGATTCCGCAGTCGCTTTGCCAAATTCCCAGAAGAAATCTGCCGTTCCACAGACTGGCTGCCAAAAGCAGAGCACAGGAGCATAGGAAAAAAATCCAGCTTGAGTGAATTCTTAGCAGCAGGTGTCTGTTTCTGTCTCTTTCGTGCAGGGCATTCAGTGCAGCCTTTATACATAGACATAGGGCTATGCTTAGACCACTGCCTGCTATCCAGTAAAACAGGTTCCATTCTGAACAGGAGATGGAAGCTGCCTCCATATAGTACAGCAGGGAGACGCAAGGGCAGAATAAACTGCTTAGCGCGTAGGTGAACAGGGCTGCCAGCAATTGGGCTATGGTGATATCAGACAGCATTTCTAACGGACATTACTGTTAGTTGGTCAGCTATCTTGACTGCTCCCATTGCCAAATCTTCTATATGCAGGGCGAAATACCTGAGGTGGAATTTTTCACTCAGTTTCAGGTCTGACATCTCCTGGAACACTTTTCTCTTCAAGGCCTTTGCCTTACGGTCTGCTTCCTTTTGGTAGAAGTAAACCTTGTGTAAGGTGTCCTGAATGTTTTTCGGGGAACGGAAAAAAGTTCTGGATGCCGGAATTGCAGTGCCGGCCGCCTTTACTGAGAGTTCCAATAACAGCAGATAGTCGGTTCTGAGTGTGATAGGAATGAATGGCCTTTCCACTTCAAATTGGAAAAGATCGTTACTCAGGACATAGACTATATGTTCCAACCTTTCGGTAAGTCTGAGGATGTCTCCTCTGAATCCGCTGATTCCAGCCTGACGATATATGTCCATATCGATCTGGTGTCTTACGTCGTCGGCTTCAGATTCCAACTTTGAGATATTTTCCACGGCTGTGGCGAATCTGGCTTCTTCTTCGTAGAGATAACTCTTGACGCCTTCTTCAAAGACCAGTAAACACTGGTCTGCTATGTCAAAGAACTTGTCAAGGTTTTCTACCGTGCGTTTTGTGCTTTTTCTGGTAAACATATCTTGATGTGCAAATTTAATTTTTTTGTTTTGGGCCTACAAATAATTTTCTTTAAATCAGAATTTTAACTTTTTTCTTAGATGTTAAGTGATATTCGTATTTAAATTTCTGATATACAAATATATA
>SAMEA3663036__coassemble_386_pt1 | contig 21172 bp, 16 predicted proteins | sample SAMEA3663036__metabat2_low_PE_031 | metagenome-assembled genome bin SAMEA3663036 (sample SAMEA3663036) | pig gut metagenome | biome: pig gut; feature: pig-associated habitat; material: faeces | place: France | collected 2012
CTTCTCCTAAATCCTCTTCCTCAGGACGAGGACTTTGTCGATGCTCAAGCATCTCCGAACAAGGTAGTTTCGAATAATCGAAACTTATTATATTTCTTTACCAAATTTCTGCCAATTCCAGCACTAACTTTTCACTCTTTTCCCATCCAAGGCAAGGGTCGGTGATGGATTTCCCGAAGACTCCACCGTTATCGCATTGATTTCCATCTTCCAGATAAGACTCTATCATCAAACCCTTTACGACTCTGCCTACAGAAGCAGTTTCCTTACGAAGCCTGGCTATGTCACGGGCTATGTCCATCTGCTTAAGGTATTGTTTTCCGGAGTTGGAATGGTTACAGTCTATGATGAAAGCAGGGTTCTTCAGATTAGCTTCCTCATACATCGAAGAGTAACGCTCCAATTCTTCCGGACTGATGTTCGGATGGCTCAGCCCTTCCTGGTCCACATATCCTCTCAGTATGCCGTGGGCAAAAGGATTGCCCTGGCTTTCCACTTCCCAGTTACGGTAGATGAAGGTGTGAGGGTTCTGCGCTGTATGAATGGTCTGAAGCAGGGATTTGATGTCCCCGTTCATAGCGTTCTTGATTCCCACCGGAATGTCCAGACCGCTGGCTATGAGTTTATGCTGCTGATTGTCAGAAGACCTCGCTCCTATGGAGACATAGCAGAGCAGGTCTGAAAGAAATCTGTAAGTATCGGGATAGAGCATCTCGTCCACGCAGCCGAAACCGGTTTCCTCCAAAGCTTTCTGGTGAATGTTCCGGATGGCCAGCAGACCTTTGAAAATGTCGTCATAATCCGAGTCCAGGTCCGGACGATGCAGCATCCCCTTGTAGGCATTACCCTTTGAGCGAGGCTTGCTGGTGTAAAGTCTGGGCACTATAAACACCTTGTCCTTAACTTTATCTGCCAGAACAGTAAGCCTTTGCAGATACTCCATCACCGCATCCACCCTGTCCGCGGAACAAGGTCCCATCATCAGCAGCAGTCTGGAATCCTTTCCTTCCAGAATGTCGTTGATGGATTTGATACAGAATTCTCTTCTCTGCTCTCCCTTCTTAGAAAGCGGATACATCTCCTTCACTTCCTTAGGGATGGGCAATCTTCGTTTAAAGTCCATTGATACTCCTTAGATATTTTCATAAGTTCTTCCAGCAGCTCCGACCAGTAGCTCAAAAGCTCCGGATTTTTAATATAGTTTTTTCTTTCTTCCCTAAGCTGATTCTCCCTTTCGCTGTCGAGAACTTGCATTCCGCAGCTCTTTTTCAGCTTTCCGATGCGCCCCGCTATCTCCATCCTCCTTTCGAAAAGGGCCGCCAGATCCTGGTCCACACGGTCTATCTCCGCCCTGAGTGCATTCAGCTCTTCCATCATCCTTTTATGAATGCCAATATTCCTTCGATATCTTCTTTGGCGAAAGCCTTTTGCTCACCGCTGCTTAGATTCTTTATCTGGAACAGCTCCTCCTGCATCTCGCTTTCCCCGCAGATGGAAAGGAAAGGAATCTGTTTTTTCTCAGCATAGTCGAACTGCTTTTTCAGTTTGCTCGCCTCCGGATATAGTTCTACGCTTATGCCCTTGGCTCTCAGCGCATTGCTTATCCCAAGGGTGTAGCTGCTCTCTCTGTTTCCCATATTTGCCACCAGCAGGGTAGTGGAGCAGCCAAGCGATTTAGGGAAGGCATCCAAAGCCTTGAGTACATCGTAAATCCTGTCAGCTCCAAAACTGATTCCCACGCCGGACATATTCTGAAGCCCGAAAATACCGGTGAGATTGTCATAGCGTCCGCCTCCGCTGATACTGCCTATCTGGTAGTCCAGAGCCTTGATTTCGAAGATGGCTCCGGTATAGTAATTCAGACCTCTGGCCAATGACAGGTCAATCTCGCACTCGGTCTTCACTCCGGCTGCCTGGATGAAACTCAGAAGCTCATCCAATTCATCCAGGCCCTTCAGACCCGTTTCGCTGCCGGACATCAGTTCCCGCATTGTGCGGATCTTTTGGGCGTTGTCTCCGCGCAGGCACAGAATCGGCTCCAGCATTTCCACTGCCTTTGGACTCAATCCCTTTTCCAAAAGCTCAGCCTTCACTGCGTCCAAACCGATTTTGTCCAGTTTGTCTATGGCCACAGTGATGTCCACGACTTTGTCCTCTGCTCCGCATATCTGGGCCAATCCGCTGAGTACCTTACGGTTGTTAATTTTTATGATTACCCTTATGCCAAGTCTTCTGAAGACTTCGTCCGCGATCTGTACCAATTCCAGTTCGCAGAGCTGGCTTTTCGAGCCGATGACATCCACGTCACACTGGTAGAATTCGCGGTATCTGCCTTTCTGAGGCCTGTCGGCCCTCCAAACCGGTTGAATCTGGAAACGTTTGAAAGGAAAGCACAGTTCATTCTGATGCTGAACCACATAGCGGGCGAAAGGAACGGTGAGGTCATACCTGAGGCCTTTTTCGCAGATCTGGGATACTATCGGCTTTTCGGGATCCACTTTAGCAAAGGCATCTCCGGAGTTGAGGATACGGAAAAGCAGTTTGTCTCCTTCTTCTCCGTACTTACCCATAAGGGTGGAGAGATTCTCCATCGCCGGAGTCTCTATCTGAGAATATCCGTAAAGCTTGAATACAGATTTTACTGTGTCGAAGATATAGTTTCTTTCAGCCATTTCTGCCTGGCTGAAATCTCTGGTCCCCTTAGGAATTGACGGTTTTTGTGCCATACTGTTATGATTAAGCCACAAATTTACTATTTTTGCGGCAATAAAATATTAGAGGAATGAAGAATTTTTTGAAAACCTTGCTAGCCGTAATTTGTGGATTGATAATCGTCCGGCTGATAGGATTGTTTATCTCCTTTTTTATGCTTGGAAGCATAGCCTTGCTGGGTAGCGGCAGCACTGACATCCCTTCCGAGGGAGTTCTGAAATTGGATATGTCCAAGATTGCAGTCAGCGATCAGGCTACACAGACATTGAGCAGTGAGAGAATTAGCATAGGACTCAGAAAGCTGATCAATGCCATAGATTACGCGGCCGAGGATCCCGGGGTTGACTACATATACCTGAAGACTGACGGCACTTCTGCCGGAATAGCTGCGGTTCAGGAAATCAGAGCAGCGCTTGCCAGATTCAGGAGCAGTGGAAAGGCCATTGTAGCATATATGGAGAATCCCACTACAGGGACTTACTATCTAGCCAGTGTGGCAGATAAAATCTATATGGGTTCCTATCAGGGTGGCACTCCTGTGTTCAACGGCATTTCCAGTCAGCTCACTTTCCTGGGGGATGCCCTGGACAAAATTGGCATCAAGGTACAGCTCATCCGTCACGGAAAGTACAAATCGGCAGGTGAGATGTATATCCGCTCTTCTGCCAGTGCGGAGAATCTTTATCAGAATCAGGTGATGGTAAATTCTTTATGGAAGAGTCTTGCGGAGGAGATAGCACAGAGCAGGGGACTTGAGTTATCTGATTTGAATGAACTTATTGACAATCTTCAACTTTGTCTTCCTGAAGATTTCGTGTCCGCAGGACTTGTGGATGGACTTCTGTCCAGACAGGACTTGGAAAAGCAGTTGGCAAGGCTGGGGATGAAGGAAGAGTATGCTGACTTGAAGTTTATTCCTTTTGCCGAATACGCTCAGCAGAAGGTGAAGGAGAACTTCAGGTCCTTGCAGAAGATAGCTGTGGTTTATGCCTGTGGACAGGTAGTGGACGGAGTGGATCTGCAGAATGTGGATGGAGACAGGTTTGCCTCCATACTCGAAGAGATATACAATGACGACAGAATAGAGGCTGTAGTCTTAAGGGTTAACTCTCCAGGCGGTAGCGTGGTAGCTTCCGAGAAGATACGTCAGATGCTGGACCTGATAGCCGAAGAAAAAGTTCTGGTGGCATCTTATGGTGACTATGCCGCTTCAGGAGGCTATTGGATTTCTTCAGGGGCCGACGTCATTTTCGCTGACGCCACCACTCTTACCGGTTCCATAGGAGTTTTCGGTATGGTTCCGGACCTGTCAAAACTCTATGAGGAAACCTTACACATAGGAGTTCAGAGCGTTAAGTCGCACGAACACTCGGATATGTTCAATCTCAGTCGTCCTTTGGATAAAAAGGAATTGGCCTATATGCAGAGGAGCATAGAGAGCATCTATACTCGTTTTGTCTCGCTGGTGGCCGAAAGCCGAGATATGAGTGTGGAGCAGGTGGATGAGATAGCACAGGGCAGGGTTTGGACCGGAAGAGATGCCTTGGAGGTCGGACTGGTGGATTATTTAGGCGGCCTGAACGAGGCTCTGGGATATGCGGCTTCCCAGATAGGCTCAGATATTTCCTCCGTAAGAGTGGTGGAATATCCTCAGGAGCTTACTCTGATGGAATTGATCAGTTCTTCCTTGGGCGGGATGACAAATGATTACTCAGTAAGTGCAGGCTGGGCCAATTTCTATAAGACTTGGTATGAGAATTGGCAGAATGGTAATATGGAGATGGTTTTCGCCACTATGCCATATATGCCTGTAATCAGATAGTCAGTTCTTCGATAAGAAACGCTTGAAGGTCTGCCTTAGGGTGGACCTTCATTTTTTCGCTTATCCTGCGGCAGAGAAGGGCCAGCACTTCAGAGGAGTTTTCTTCCTGGAGCAAAAGCACTTCGGAGGATTTTTCGTGAGCTGCCACCTTCAGGTCCACGAATAGGTCGCTGATTTTTTTACTGCCTTTTAGTCCGAGGAGCTGTATCCTGTCTCCCTTTCTCCAGTTTCTTAGATAAAATGGGAAATGCAGGGAAGGGCTCAGGTAAAGGCTGTTTTTCGGGGCTTTTAACTCGGATGGGGTCTTTACCAGACTGATCCTAAAGCGGCGTCCTGAGATTTCGTACTCGCCTTCAGCAGCTACCAGGATGCAATTTTCCTCACTATCTTCCTGGTCTATAGGCAGGAAGTCCAGGTGCTCAGAACTCAGTCTAAGGCTGAAGTGGGGACTGAAAAAGGATTTGCCGCTAAAGTTTTCTCCGCTTTTCAGTAGCCTGCAAAGGTCCTGACAAGTGCCTTCGCTGAATCCTAATTCATCCATCTGTCTGAACAGCAGGTACTCCCAATGTTTGAGGGAAAGCAGTTCAGGGATATTTCGGATGGCATCCTTATGCTCGATGTAGTAGTCTTCGCAGATCTCGTCGGCTTTCCTAAGGTGAGCCATATTCTTGGAAAAGGTCTGGAGATAGGAAGGATTCAGAGTCTTGAGGACAGGAAAGACCTCGTGTCTTAGAATGTTACGTTTGTACTGCCCTTCGCTGTTAGAGCTGTCTTCCCTCCAAGCCAGATGCTTCTCTGTCATAAAGTTAAGAATGCTCTCCCTGCTGACATCCAGAAGGGGTCTGAGAATCCTGCGTGGAAACTCTCCACTGTCAGCGGACATTCCCCTCATTCCTTTGCTGCCACAGCCCCGCAGCATATTGAGCAGCAGGGTCTCCGCATTGTCGTCCGCGTTATGGGCCACCACAGTGGCTTCGAAGCCATATTCCTGGCAGAGGGAGGCGAACCAGTCGTAGCGAAGTTCCCGAGCCGCCATCTCTATGCTGAGTTTATTCTCGCGGGCGTAGCTCCTGGTATCGAAACTTTTATGAAAAAACTCTATGCCCTGCCTAAGGCAATACTCCTTTACGAAAGCCTCGTCCCCATCGCTTTCTTCCCCGCGAAGATTAAAATTGCAATGCGCCACGGAAAATTCCACAGGAAAAGCGAAAAGGGCTCCACTTTGTGCCCTTTTCACCATATACATCGAGTCGATGCCTCCGCTGACTGCCAGAAGCAGTTTCATAAGATTATTTGCTTGCGAATGTGTAAGTGAAGTTAAAGGAGATGAAATCCTTGAACTGCACTCCACGCTTTTTGCTGCTTCCGTCTTCCAGGGTGATGGTCACGTTAGGATCCGAAATGAGCCAGGTTTTAAGGCTGAAAGCTACGTATTTGCTGATTTGCCAATTCACGCTGTTATCCCAGTTGACTCTGAAGTAAGGCTCGTGCAGGTAGTCGGTGAAGACTACAGCCTGGGTTTCGTAGGTGAAGTTATCGTTGATGGAAGCTTTGAAATTGACCTTGACCTGGGCACCGAATTGAAACAGAACGCTGTTAAAATTGTGTCCGTCAGTCAAATCGCTTGCATTCTTGAGGGGCTTCATACCATAATTGGGACGAAGTTCAGGTCTGCTGCAGATGGTAAGGCCTCCGGTAAGAGGGGCGAAGTTCACGTCGAAATAGTTCGATGGCTTCCACTGGATACCGAGTGCGATATCGGTGTAGGCAGGGGAGATAAAGGCTGATTTAAGCCCTGATGCCTCCCATTCTGCGGTTTCGGAGTTCTGAATGTACTCTGCAGGCGTGTCGCTGAACTGGCTAAGGAAGTTAAAGGAAGCGGTATAATTGAATGCTGAGCCGTTAACTGTCTGATAAGCCCACTTACTCTCGAAGTAGATGCGGTCGTTACTCTTCTGGATAACCCCCTTCTTGTCGTCGGAGTTTAAAAAACCGTAGTCCAGTTGGAGGCGGTTGTTCCAACTCATCAGATCCTTTTTATAATTGGCCTGGGCATCCAGGTTTGTGTTCAGGGTGGTAGTGTTGTAACCACCTGCAGCCCAGTTGCTAAGGTTGGTCATATTATAGCCGAGAGCTATCTTCAGGGAGCTCTTCCAATACTTTGGCTTTGCCTGTTCTTCCATGTTAGGCGCCAGGGAAAGTTCCGAAGCTGCGTCTGCTGCTGCTTTGTGTACGGCGTCGTCTTGAGCAAATGCTGCATAGCAGGTCAAAATGGCTGCTGCTGCGAAAGTGATAATTTTCTTCATATAAATTAGTAAGCGATTCCAAATACAACTCTAGCTTTAGAAGGCTTTCCGGAATAGATATCCACGCCTTCTTCCTCACATACGCAGCTGTCCACAGGGATGCAGCGTATGGTGGCCTTGGTCTCATCCTTTATGGCCTGTTCAGTCTCGGCAGTTCCGTCCCAATGGCAGAGCAGGAAGCCTCCCTTCTTAATCTCCTCCTTGAATTCTTCCCAGGAGTCACATTTGCGGATACGGGAATCGCGCTTTGCGAGGGCTTTGTCATAGATGTTCTGCTGAATCTCCCTCAGGAGCTGCTGAATATAACTTTCTATGCCCTCAGCTTCGTGCGTGCCTTTCTCCAGAGTATCTCTTCGGGCCAATTCCACAGTCCCCGCAGCGAGATCTCTTGCTCCCATTGCCAGTCTGACCGGCACTCCTTTCAACTCCCATTCGGCGAACTTGAAGCCTGGACGCAGGGTGTCCCTGTCGTCCACCTTCACACTGATTCCCAGCTCTTCCAGCTTCTGTTTGATTCCTGCGAATTTGCTCAGGATAGCCGCTCTCTCCTCGTCAGTTTTATAGATAGGAACCATAACTACTTGAATAGGGGCCAATTCCGGAGGCAGTACCAAGCCGTTGTCGTCTCCGTGGGCCATTATGAGCGCTCCCATCAGTCGGGTGCTCACACCCCAGGAGGTAGCCCAGACATACTGCTCCTTGCCTTCGTTGTCGGTATATTTTACGTCGAAGGACTTGGCGAAATTCTGACCCAGGAAGTGGGACGTTCCGGCTTGCAGGGCCTTTCCGTCCTGCATCATTGCCTCTATGGTAAGGGTATCCAGGGCTCCGGCGAAACGCTCGTTAGGACTCTTGTGTCCTACGATTACAGGCAAAGCCATAGTGTTTCTGGCGAAATCAGCATAGACTCCCACCATCTCCACAGCCTTGGCCTGAGCTTCCGCTGCGCTGCTGTGTGCCGTGTGACCTTCCTGCCAAAGGAATTCTGCAGTACGCAGGAAAGGCCTGGTCCTCATCTCCCAGCGAACTACGTTACACCATTGGTTGCAGAGGATAGGAAGGTCTCTCCAGGATTTTATCCAATTCTTATAAACGCTCCATATAATGGTCTCGGAAGTAGGTCTTACTATGAGTTCTTCTTCGAGTCTGGCATCCGGATCCACCACGACACCCTTTCCCTCGGGGTCATTCATAAGGCGATGATGGGTGACTACTGCGCATTCCTTTGCAAATCCCGCCACGTGTTCGGCCTCTTTGCTGAAGAAAGATTTAGGTATGAAAAGTGGAAAATATGCATTCTGAACCCCGCTCTTTTTGAACTTGGCATCCAAAACCGCCTGCATTTTTTCCCATATCGCATAGCCGTAAGGTTTGATGACCATACAACCCCTGACTGCCGACTGCTCGGCGAGGTCTGCTTTTACTACCAGGTCATTATACCACTGGGAGTAGTTTTCGCTTCTTGGTGTAATCTCTTTTGCCATATATTTTGTATTGTCTTTTACTGATAAATTGACTATAATTGCACTCGGTACGATTATTGTGTGCAAAGATACAAATTTTTATTATAGGAGACTCACTATGAAACGCAGTTTTATTATTTTGACGATTATGTCCCTTGTGGCGGTTTCTTGCGGCAGTTCGGGACAGTATGCCGGAGCTCTTTTTCAGGACGGCATTTACGAATCAAGCGTTCCTGCAAGTGACTTAGCCTTACTTCCTAATGCAGCCGGAACGCAGTTCAACGATCAGCTTGAACTTGAATATGACGAATATGGATGGAGTACTGCCCGTACTTCCAGCAGTATTATCTTCGTTCCATCCTGGACCCCTTGGACTCTTTACGCCTATGGGCCTGCCTCTCTTTACTGGAACAGTTGGTACTGGGACAGCTGGTACTGGAATTCCTGGTGTTGGGACCCTTGGTATTGGGATTGGTATCACCCACATTATTATCCACATTATCCTCATTACCATTATCCGCTGCGTCCTGAATATGCAGGCCGCTATAATTCAACATATACTCCACACGCCGGAGTTTCTGCTTCAAGCAGTGCAACGCGCAGACCAAGTTCTGCATCTTCAGTAAGACGCTCTTCAAGTTCTGTAAGACGACCTTCAGCTTCTGGAGGAAGTTCAGGAAGTAGAAGCACTACTGCCGTTCGTAGGTCTAACAGCTATTCTCCTGCCAACGGATCATCTTCGGGCACGAGCAGAAGCACTACTACGGTTCGTAGAAGTTCCAGTTCTAGCTACAGCCCGTCCAGAAGCAGTTCTTCGTCTTCATCCAGCAGGAGTAGTTTTGGCGGAGGCTCATCACATAGCAGTGGAGCTGCCTCGAGAGGTGGTGGCGGTGGACGCAGATAGAGTGTTACATTTAATTGAATAATAGTATGAAAAGATACTTTATAGCCGCATTGGCCCTTATGCTCAGCTTGGGTCTCGGCGCTCAAAATATGTATGATGCCTACAGGTTCAGTGCTACGGATTATCTGGGTACCGCCAGGGTTTTAGGCTTGGGTGGAGCAGTCACGGCAGTAGGCTCAGATCTGGGAAGCATTTCGTATAATCCCGCCGCTTCCGCAGTGGCCAGATATTCCCAGTTTTCCTTCTCCCCTGCACTTAGCAGCTCTCTGGTGAACACTTCTTTCATTTTGGATCCTTCCTCCAACGCTAAGCAGGCAGGTTTTATGAATAACAGCAAGCTGGCTTTGCCGAACATAGCTTTAAGTTCCAGGATGGATTTGACATATGATTCCTCCTCGGCCGTCAGCTTCGCTTTTGTTATTAACAGTACTTACGATTATAATTATGCTCATAGTGGAAGCGGCTTGAATCCCTATTCATCCAAGTTCGGGGAGCTGGCACGTGCCGCTGACGGCTTTACCAACGAGGAATTGGGAAAGGATGATTTCTATTACAATGCCTCGAATTCCCCTTACTGGGATGTGGCTATGGCCTATAATGCCGGTCTTATCAATGCCCTCGAGGTTGATGGCCAATATGTAGGCTGCTCTGAGCTTATCAGAGAGGATGGGTTCCGCTATGTGCCGGGTGAATTGATGCAGAAATCTGAAGTTCTCCATTCGGGAACCAAGAATGATATGATCTTCAATATGGCCTTTGACTTTGATAACAGATTCTATGTCGGAGTCAATCTGGGAATGCCTTTCCTCGAATACTCTAATATGGAGAGATTTACGGAAGTGGCTCAGGTGGTGGAAGATTTTCCGGTGAAATTCACTTATTCTGGAAGTACTGAGGATACCTTCTTTAGTAATGCCAGTTATCAGTATAACTATAGAGCCGAGGGCCTGGGAGTTTATGCTAAGATAGGTTTTATCTGGCTTCCTGTGAAGGGTTTGAGACTTGGATTCGCATATCAGACTCCTACCTTGATGGATATCACTGAGACTTGGGTGCACAGCGGAAGGGTCAGTTATGACAATGGCTCATCCTATAGCGCCCGTAGTCATACAGGCTCTTTCGAGTATTCCATCGTAAGTCCACATCACTTGGATTTCGGTTTGGCATATACCCTTTCAGACAAGGCGCTTTTCTCTTTTGACTACTCTCTGGAGGATTACTCTTCCGTGAAGATATACGACTCTTATGACGATGGCTATTTCGATGTGGTAAATGCCGGTATTTCGGAATTCAGCGGTTTTTCACACGCGTTCAGGCTGGGGCTGGAGTTTAAGCTAGGCAGGGCTTTTGCCCTTAGGGCTGGAGCTAACTTGATAACTTCGGCAGAGAAGTATTACTCTTCTGCGGATTCCGAGGTCTTCTACAGTGACTATGACGAGGATTATTACTTGGGAAGAAAGGACCTGCCTGTAAACAGTAGCTATGTGAAGGATTATAGGAAGAGTATTTCTCTGGGCTTTGGATACAATGACTTGTCCTCACCTTTTTATGCTGACGTGGCAGTGAGGTTTGCAAGCCTTCCATCATATGTTTATCAGCCGTACTATGATTACGACGATGTATATTCACCTTTATTCCATAATACCAGGAGTATGATAAATGCCGTTTTGACCCTGGGATGGAGATTTTAACTGAAATGAAATTTACTGCTAAAGAATTGGCCGAGGTACTTGGAGGTACAGTGCAGGGGAATCCTGAGGCGCAGGCTACCTCATTTGCTAAGATTGAACACGGAAAACCTGGGACACTGAGTTTTTTTGCTAATCCCAAATACGAATCCTACGTTTATACCAGCAAGGCTTCCATCTTGCTGGTTAATAATGACTTCCAGCCTAAGGGGGAGATTGCTCCCACCCTTGTAAGGGTCGAGAATGCCTATAGCGCCTTGGCTCAGCTTCTGGACTATGTGAAAAAGCAGAATCAGAGTTACAAGCGTCATCGTGGGCGTTGTCGAATCTCATTCAGCGCCCGTTTGGGTAAGAAAGTGTGGGTTGGGGATTATGTGACCATAGGAAAGAAGAGCCAAATCGGGGACTGCACCAGGATTTGTAACAACGTTAGCATCGGGGAGAATGTCAAGATTGGCAGCAAGTGTATAATATACCCTGGAGTTAGCATTTTTTCGGGGAGCGTGATAGGGGACAGATGTATTCTGCACGCAGGCTGTGTGATAGGAGATGACGGTTTTGGCAATGCTCCTCAGAGTGACGGCAGCTGGAAGAAGATAGAGCATCTGGGGAACGTGGTGATAGGAAATGACGTGGAGATTGGCTCGAATACTACAGTCGATAAGGCTCCGATGGAGTCAACCCTGATAGGGAACGGGGTAAGGATAGACAATCTGTGTCAGATTGCGCACAATGTGCAGATAGGAGAGAATACGGCTATGGCAGCCCTGTCCGGAATAGCAGGCTCTGCCGTAGTGGGTAAGAATTGTATATTGGCAGGGCAGGTAGGAATAAACGGACACGTGAAAGTGGCGGATCATACCACTGTGGCAGCTCAGGCTGGAGTGATAGGAAACGTTAGAAAAAGCGGTCAGATTCTGGTCGGAATGCCGGCTATTCCGCACACTACCTATATGAGAGCCTATGCTAAGTTTAAGTCTAGTGGAGAAGAATAGGAAGTATTTTTAAAATTTTTTATATCTTTGCGCCCACTATTGTAAGAGGATGAATCAGAAGACGTTAAAAAGATGCTATAGTTTTGAAGGGAAAGGTCTTCATTCAGGCAAGTATTCACATATGAGAGTTTGTCCGGCTCCGGAGAATACGGGTATCCGTTTTCATCGGGTGGATTTGGGGGAGGACGCCTTTGTGGATGCCGTGGCTGAGAATGTGTCCCTGACATCTAGAAGCACTACTATAAATAAGGGAAAAGTGTCTGTCAGTACCATCGAACACTTGCTTTCCGCGCTTACCGGACTGGGAGTGGACAATGCTCTGGTGGAAATAGATAATGTGGAGGTGCCTATTCTGGACGGAAGTGCCCTGTATTATGTCAGGGAGATGGCTCCGGACGGAGTACAGGAGCAGGATGCGCCTAGAAAGTATATAGAGATAGGCAGCTCATTCACTTATAAGGATGAAAAGTCCGGCTCATATATCAAGCTGGAGCCTGCTGATTGTCCAAGTTATGAGGTTACCATAGACTTTAATTCCAAGGTGCTGGGCGTACAGACCGTAAGTTGGGACCCTTCAAAGGATTATGTTAATGAAGTGGCCCCTTGCCGGACTTTCTGCTTCCTGCACGAGATTCAGTTCCTGGCTTCGCTGGGACTTATCAAGGGAGGAGATGTGGAGAACGCGATAGTGATAGTCGAGAAGGCGGTATCAGAGAGCAAGGTCGCAAAATTGGCCAAGACCTTCGGACATCCGGAGTTGAAGGTTACTGAACAGGGCTATTTGAATAATGTGGATCTGCATTTTCCGGATGAATGCGGAAGACATAAGCTTATGGACTTGATAGGCGATTTGAGGCTTGTCGGTGGCTTTTTGAAGGCTAAGGTGACAGCATATAAGCCTGGTCATTCCATTAATACAAAAGTTGCTAAACTTATTTAAAGAGATTCGTATGACTAATATTCATCCATTGGCCTCTGTGCACCCGGGTGCAAAATTGGGCGATAACGTAGAAGTGGGACCATATGCCTTCATCGATGACAATGTCGAAATCGGGGACGGATGTAAGATATATCCTCACGCCACCATTTTCTCTTATGTGAAGATGGGTAAGGACTGCAGCGTCTTTCCTGGAGCTGTAGTGGGGGCTATCCCTCAGGATTTGAAATTTGACGGCGAGGTTACTTATGTGGAGATAGGTGACAGAGTGAATATCCGAGAGTGTGCCACGATCAATCGTGGAACCAAGGCCAGCGGTAAGGGAATTACCAAGATTGGCAGTGACACTCTGATTATGTCTTATGTTCACGTGGCACACGACTGCAGGGTGGGTAATCATTGCATCCTCGTAAGTTATGTGGGAATAGCTGGAGAGACAGACGTGGATGACTGGGCCATTCTGGGCGGCAGCACCGTGGTTCATCAGTTCTCCCATATCGGAAAGCACGCTATGGTGGGCGGCGGCAGTAAGGTTAACAAGGACATTCCGCCTTTTGCCCTCTGCGGACGCGACCCTATCTGCTTTGCCGGCATCAATATCGTAGGCTTGAGACGTCGCGGCTTTGATTCAGACACTATCCGTACCATCAAGGATATCTATGAGACCATTTATTATCAGGGGAATAATGTATCAGATGGTCTGGCTAAAGTGGAAGCTGGATTTCCGGACAGTCCGGAGAAGGAGGAGATCGTGAACTTTATCCGGAATTCCAAACGTGGCATTGTAAGGGGTAACGAAATAAACGAAAAAGGAATAGTAGAATAATGCTGATATCCACAGCTTATTTTCCACCGATAGAGTATTTTGCTTTTTTTGCAAAATACTCTGTCGTTTATGTGGAGGCCTGTGAAAATTATATAAAGCAGACTTACCGTAACCGCTGCCGCATCCTTAGCGCCAATGGAGCTCAGGACCTGAGGCTTCCTGTGCTTCACGACGGCCACAGGAATATTCGGGAGATTAGGATAGATTATAGTAAGGATTGGCTAAGACAAAGCGAATATGCCATAGAGTCGGCCTACTCCAGCTCCGCCTTTTTCGAGTACTATAAGGATGAGCTTTTCTCCATTTTGGATTCCAGATTGGAGACTCTTTGGGACTTGAACCTGGCGTTGATGGAATTTTTCTGTAGAAAAATTGGCCTTGTTACGGAATTTCAGCCTACTTGGGAGTTTCGGATTCCGCAGGGAGAGCCGCAGGATTGGAGGTATTCCTTAAGCCCTAAACGCGCATCTTCCTATACGGGGAGGCCTTACTATCAGGTGTTTAGGGAGAAGTTCGGCTTTGTACCCAATCTGTCGATAATGGATTTGCTTTTTAATGAAGGACCGGAAAGTATTTGTTATTTGGAATAAAAATCTTATATTTGCGGTCGTGAAGGAGATAGGAGACCGCGAAGGCCGCCTATTTTTGTTATAAAGAATCGCTATGGATAGAAATAAATTTGAAGAAGTGCTTGCTCAGGCAGCGGAACAAAGGGAAGTGGAGATCGTGGAGATTAGCTTCGACGACGATGAGAACGTCTTTGAGGTAATCATAGACAGGAAGGATTCTGTCGTGGATTTGGCAGATTGTGAATTCGTCCACAGGGCTGTTCTGGCCGCCTTTGACAGGAATGTGGAAGATTATTCCCTCACTGTTTCTTCCAAGGGGATCGATTCCGCTGAAGCTGATGAGATTTTGAAAACAATAAACGAATAATAATTAAAGATGGAAAAAGAACCGGTAATTACTCTTGTTGATGCCTTCAAGGACTTCAAGGAAGAGAAGAATATTGACCGCCCAGTGATGATGGGAGTGTTGAAGGATGTGTTCCAGACACAGTTGGCTAAGACTTATGGCTCAGCTGATAATTTCGACGTTATCGTTAACCCTGACAAGGGTACTTGTGAGATTTATCAGAATTTCGAGATTGTGGAGGAGGTTACGAATCCAAGTTCCGAGATGACTTTGGAGCAGGTAAAGGCCGAGAGCGGAGACGATGACTACGAGATTGGGGATCAGTACACGAAGCGATTGGAACTCAAATCCTTTGGCCGCCGTGGAATTTTGAATATCCGTCAGAATCTGCAGGGTCGTATCAGAGATATCGAGAAGGCCAATGTCTTCAAGAAATACACCGACAGGATAGGTGAACTCTTTACTGGTGAGGTTTATCAGACTTGGAATAAAGAGGTGCTTATCCTGGACGAGGATGGAAATGAACTTCATATCCCTAAGTCAGAGCAGATCCCTGGAGAACATTTTAAGAAGAATGACACCGTCAGGGCTATCATCAAGACCGTGGAGATGAAGAACAACACTACTCCATATATCGTGCTTAGCCGTACTTCTCCTGAATTCCTGAAGAAACTCTTCGAACAGGAAGTTCCGGAGATTGCAGATGGTCTGATTACCGTGAAAAAGGTGGTGCGTATGCCTGGTGAGAGGGCTAAGGTCGCAGTGGAGTCATACGATGAGAGGATTGACCCTATCGGAGCTTGTATCGGAGTGAAGGGTAGCCGTATTATGGGAATAGTTCGCGAACTTCATAACGAGAATATCGACGTGATCCAATGGTCAGCTAATCCTCAGCTGCTTATCCAGCGGGCTTTGAATCCTGCAAAGGTTTCCTATATGGTAGTGGGAGAGAACGGCAGCGATAAGATCAAGGTATTTATGGATCCGGATGAGGTTCGCAAGGGAATTGGCCGTAATGGATGTAACGTTACCCTGGCAGGACAGCTCGTGGACAAGGAGATAGAAGTTTGGCGCGATCTGCCTAAGGGAGAGGAAGAGGAGGAAGATGTGGCTCTCGATGATTTTGCAAATGAGATTGATGCCTGGATTATCGAAAAATTGAAGGGCATTGGCTGTGATACGGCTAAGGATGTGCTTGCCATCGATCCTGCCGACATAGCGAAGAGAGCCGACCTTGACGATGAGACCGTTGAGGATGTGATTGGCATACTCAAGGCCGAATTCGAAGATTAATCATTAAAAATAAAGTCTTATAATGTCAGAAATCAGACTGAACAAATTAGTTAAAAAGTACAATATCGGACTTCAGGATCTTGTGGACTTTCTTTCAAAAGAAGGTGTCGAGGTGGAACTGAATCCTAATGCAAAGGTTGAGGAGACTCCGGAACTGCTGGCCGCTCTCGGCAGGACTTTCGGAAAGGATCTTCAGGATAAACAGGCCGCCGAGGAAGTTGACATAAAGCTGTCGAAGATATTGGAGAATACGGCCAAAAAGGCTAAGGATGAGCCGGAAGAGGAAGAGATTGAACAGATGATTACTATCAAGACGAATACCCTCTCCTCTCCTTCTTCAAAGGTCGAGACTTCTCCAAAGGTCGAAGCAGCTCCAAAGACGGAAGCTGCCGCTAAACCGGAACCTTCTCTAGAGATGGAAGTAGCTCCAAAAGCGGAGATAACAGAGGATAAGCCGGATGTCACTGCTTCGACTGAAGAGGCTGCCCCAGCTCCTGCAGAAGTAAAAATAGAGCAGCAGGAGGAGTCGCTGCCAGTGGAGGAAGCTAAAACTTCAGTGGAAGAAGTTAAAACTCCAGTGGAGGAAGTTAAGGAGGAGAAGGAGACCTTCCAGGAGGAAGAGGAGGTATCTGCCCCGACGGAGAGCACAAGTTCTCAAAGTGGCGGGCTTAAGGTCGTAGGTAAGATTGATTTGAGTCAGTTTGACAAAAAACCTTCTAATAAGAAAAGGGAGAGAATCTCCAAGGGGAAGGTAGATTTGGCCAAGGCTGGTCAGAATGCTAGCAATAACAGGGCAAATCCTTCTAAGAATCAGCAGAACGCTCAGAATTCAGGAAAGAAGAATAAGAAACAGCGTCAGAATGACCGAAATTTCCGTCCTGTTCTCACTGAGGCTCAGCAGGAGGAGATGCAGAAGGAGATACAGAAGCAGGTCAAGGAGACCTATGCCCGTATGAACGAGGGAAAGAAGAATAACTTCGGAGCCAAGTATCGTAAGGAAAAGAGGGATGCCGCTGCCCAGAGGACACAGGAGGAGATGCAGCAGTTGGCTGCTGAGAATAAGGTCTTGAAGGTGACCGAGTTCGTGACTGTGAACGACCTGGCTACCCTGATGAACAACACTCCGGTGAATAAGGTCATTGGGGCTTGTATGAGTCTGGGACTGATGGTATCCATTAATCAGAGGCTTGACGCGGAAGCCTTGGTTCTGGTAGCTGAAGAGTTCGGATACAGTGTGGAATTCGTGACTGCCGGCATTACCGAAGAGATTAACTCTTCTCAGGAAGAAGACCGTGAAGAGGATAAGGTGGAGCGTCCTCCTATCATTACCGTGATGGGACACGTGGACCACGGTAAGACTTCTCTTTTGGACTATATCCGTAAGACCAATGTGATCGCAGGTGAGGCCGGTGGCATTACCCAGCACATAGGCGCATATAACGTGACCCTTGAGAATGGGCGTCACATCACCTTCCTGGATACCCCTGGACACGAGGCTTTCACCGCTATGCGTGCCCGTGGTGCACAGATGACTGACCTTGCTATCATCATCATTGCCGCTGACGACGCCGTGATGCCTCAGACTATCGAGGCCATCAATCACGCTCAGGCTGCCAATGTCCCTATGGTTTTCGCCATTAATAAGATCGATAAGCCAGGGGCCAATCCTGACACCATCCGCCGTCAGCTTTCCGAGATGAATATCCTTGTGGAAGATTGGGGTGGAAAGTATCAGTGTCAGGAGATTTCCGCCAAGCAGGGAATAGGAGTGGACAAGCTTCTGGATAAGGTGCTCCTCGAGACAGACTTGCTTGAACTCAAGGCTAATCCTAAGAAACTTGCCAGCGGAGCTGTGATCGAGTCTTCTCTGGACAAGGGTAGAGGCTACCTGGCTACTATCCTGGTTCAGGACGGTACTTTGCACGTGGGAGACTGCATACTCTGCGGAAGTTTTTATGGAAGAGTCAAGAATATGTTCAATGAACGTGGGCAGAAGGTGTCTCAGGCGGGACCATCTACCCCTGTATCCGTTTTGGGTCTAAATGGCGCGCCGGCTGCAGGTGAGAAGTTCAACGTGATGGCTGACGAGAAGGAGGCTAAGAGCATAGCTAACAAGCGTGAACAGCTTATCCGTATCCAGGGTATCAAGACTCAGAAGCATATGACTCTGGAAGAGATAGGACGTCGAATCGCCATAGGTAATTTCAAGGAACTGAATATCATCGTCAAAGGTGATGTGGATGGCTCAGTGGAGGCTCTCTCTGATTCATTGATTAAACTTTCTACCGATGAGGTTAAGGTGAACGTGATTCACAAGGCTGTGGGTGCCATTTCCGAGAGTGATATTCTGCTCGCCCAGGCTTCTGATGCCGTTATCGTTGGTTTCCAGGTGAGACCTTCAGTTGATGCCAGAAGGGCCGCTGAGAAGGAGGGAATTGAAATCAGGCTATATTCTGTAATCTATGACTGTATCAATGAAGTCAAGGATGGTATAGAGGGTATGCTTGAACCGGAGAAGAAGGAAGAGGTAATCGCTACAGCTGAGGTTAAGCAGACCTTCCGCATTTCAAAGGTCGGGACTGTCGCCGGATGTATTATCAGGGATGGAAAGATGATTCAGAAGGCTCAGGTAAGGCTCATCCGTGACGGTATCGTTATCTATACCGGCGAACTTTCATCCTTGCAGATTGGTAAGGACTCAGTTAAGGAAGTGGGTGCTGGAAAGGAATGTGGTATGGGAATCGCCGGCTATAATGACATTAAGGACGGAGATATCATAGAGGCCTTCCACATTGTCGAAATCAAGAGAACCCTGTAGCACATTATTAAGCTGAGGACTAATAAGTCTTCGACCAGAACCCCGAAAGTTCGACAAAAACTTTCGGGGTTCTGCTTTACTCATATTGGAAGAGCTGGGCACAAGGAAAGCACCGCGGCTGGTATTAAGATAGCAGGAGTCTCTAAACGTAAGTGTAACTTACTATCTAAAAGCTAGAAAGAGTAACCAAAGCTAAGGAAGGCACCAATGGATTTACTGTAATCAGACCATCCGATTTCTGCACTGAGCGGCCCACCCATCGTGTCTATACTGTATTCGAGAGCCACACCGAACTTATTAGGATTAACAATTGCACCAAGCAAATCCTCGTAGCTGGTATCGGTAAAGAAAGTTTCCCACATAGGGGTGTGGCCATAGTTGATCTTGGCAGTTAGATAATGGTCTTCAAAGAGATTGTATCGTACATCACAGCGCAAGATCAGGGAGTTCTCAACAGGATAGCTTCCGTACAGGCCGACAAATGGCTTCTGCCCAATGAAATCGTAGTTAGGAATGGCACCTCCTATCATCTTGTGATAACTTGGATAGAGGTAGAAAGGCATATCCGAGGAATAGTCAATAGTACTGAAATCAAAGCTCTCGCCCTCGGGAACACCATATCTGTAATAGTTGAGCCCCGCATAAATTTGAGGAATAAGGCAGAGTTTATCGCTGAGGCTGAGATAGCTTGCAATACTGATGTCCAGGCTGGTATATGGGCGGTATTCAATTCCACCGGCTCTGTACTGCCAGAAATTTTGATAGAAATTAATGCTGCTCCTAAGGCCCTCCTTGGCAAAGTACGGATCGTCCAGATTGTCCAGATTGATATCGAAGAACAGACCTCCCAAAACAAGAGGCTTAATCTTCTGGTCAAAAGTGTTGGTATAGGAAAAAATCGCTCTGCGGTAGTTGGTCATCTGAGAGGCAAAACCGCCCTTGATGTCTATCCTGCGTAAATGATATTCAGAAAGGTAGAGCTTGACATCGTGCCTTAAATAGCTCAGGGAGCTGGTATGTTTGAGTCCAGTGGCGAAAAGGTCGACGTCGCGATCCAGAAAGTCGTACGACAGGCAGATTCTCGGCCACACTTTCGGAACATAGGCCAGCAGCAGCGAGCCCGAAGGATTGTAGGAGAACTTGAAACTCGAAGCCAGGCGGAATCCGCTCATCTTCTGCTCGTTAATGCCAATACGTACTCCCAGCTGCATAGCATCGTGGGTGTCGTAGCGCAAAGAAAGACTGAAAACATTAGGCTTGGCTTCCTTGAGCTTGAAATGCAGTATGTAGTCGCCCTCAAGCCCGTCTTCTTTCAGAATATAATTCACCTCAGTGAAGGCCTGAGTTCCCATAATCAGCGACACGGCCTCGTCCAGAGTTTTGCTATCTATGTATTTTCCTGTCTCCAAACCGGTTTTCCTGATAAACCAAGGTACATCCTTTTGGTCTATTCCATCGAAAACAATATCGGAAAGAGTAAAATATTTACCCAAGGCACTGTTTGCCTTGATATTGTTGTAATACTGTTGCGGCTGTCCGTATTGTTTGAGCTTATTCTCCAGGGCGATAAATTCCTCCTCGTGCTGTTTGGCTTCGTTATATCCTCTGGAAACTATGGTTCTGATAGCCTCCGGATTGAAACTTAATGTGCCGTAACCCGTCATATCAGGAAGAAGAAGAATATCGCACATCTCCCTGTGCTCCATAACTCCGTTGCCTGTAACAATTTTCAGAAGCTGGCTAATCTGGGAAGGCAGCGACTGCAGGAGAAGCGGGTCGCTGACTTTGTCAATGCTCAGATTGACTCCAATCACGATATCGGCACCCATCTGCTTTACCACATCCACAGGCATGTTGTTCACAAGACCTCCATCCATAAGAACTTTGCCGTCTTCGGTATATACCGGACTGAAAATGCCCGGAAGCGACATACTGGCGCGTATGGCCATAGGGAGATTGCCGCTGCGGTGAACCACTTCGCTTCCGTCTATGATATTGGCGGAAATGCAGGCGAAAGGAATGGGCAGAGAGTCGAAATCCAGCGAATCGGTGTAGCCCACACAAAGGGAATTGAGCAGATTTACCACATTATAGCCGCTAACAGCTCCGCTCGGAAGATTGTTCATTAGGGCCCTTTGGTCTTTGTTTTTCAGCTGTTCCTTGCTCTCTGGGTCTTTCATAGTAAAAGGCACATTGAAGCGATACGAGTCGTGAATGTATTTTTCATTGAACGAAAGCTCATTGCGCTCCACTCCGTCTGTGAGGTAGAAAGGCCAATCCATTCTGGAAATGAGTTCCTCAAGCTCATCGGCACTGTATCCGAGAGCATAGAGACCTCCCACGATGGAGCCCATACTGGTACCTGCGATATAGTCGATTGGAATGTTGTGTTCTTCAAGATATCGTAGAACACCAATATGCGAAGCGCCTTTAGCGCCACCTCCGGCAAGAACAAGACCGATTTTCGGTCTGTCTTGAGCTAAACGGAAATCA
>SAMEA3663036__coassemble_417_pt1 | contig 20429 bp, 14 predicted proteins | sample SAMEA3663036__metabat2_low_PE_031 | metagenome-assembled genome bin SAMEA3663036 (sample SAMEA3663036) | pig gut metagenome | biome: pig gut; feature: pig-associated habitat; material: faeces | place: France | collected 2012
CTTAATTACTGAGCCCCAACTGTACATAGATACATCCAACTTTTTCAATCTACTGTAATCATATCAATATTTTTAAAATTTTTCACTTTTTCTGAAAAATTTTTTCTTCCGCACCTGCATTACGCACCCAGTTGGAAGAAGTGAAGGCAGAATGGCACTTCATAGTATTGGTACTTATACTGGAAACACTGTGCTCCGAGATGAACGGAGAGAAAAAATTAAATCAATAGTATATCAGTTCGCCGGTGGCGGGATTTCTGGAAAAATGTTTAAAATAATCCCACATCATAGTCGCACCAGGGGCAAAATTCCAGTGTCCATAGTCCAAAACAGTTACAAGTTTAAGTAAAGGGACGCCATTCACCGTGACCTCTCCGCTTTCGACATCATATCCTTTGATTACTTCGGAGGTGCGATTTTCAAGCAATTGACCAAAAACAGGATCAAATTGAGTGTCAAAGACATCGAGCGGCTCTGCACCGTTTAGAAAACGATACAGTCTCCAGGCCTGAAAGATAGAGCTTTCTTCAGGAGGCAAAACCTCAGGTGCCCCTAGCCCTCCTGGAAACTGATCTCTTACATCCATATGACTCGGATATGGAACAGCCCCGTCTATGGTGCCGCCTATGGAAAAGTATGGCATCTGAACAAAAGCACGTTTCTGAGAGGCGTCAGCCCAAAGGGACTTCGGACTGAAACCTGTGGCATATATTATTCCTTCAGTCAAAGGGCCTGATATCACACCGCCGGAATTGGCCCCGACAGCCGCAAAAAGATAAGACTTGTGAATTCCCAAGGCAGTCGCACAGAAAGCTCCCGCAGACAGACCTTCAGCATACACTCTGCCCGCATCCAGCTGCGGATACATTTCCAAGACTTCATTAATTACGAGCTCGATGCCATCCAGCCCCATCCACTCATTTCTACCATTGGTACCCTGCCACTCCAGATCGATTACCATAAAGTTCTCTTTGGCTGCCAATTGAACAAATCCGGAAGTCTCTGCCTGGGTGCGTGGGTCATTGCCATTGCCGTGAAGCAGAACCAGCAGAGGAACCGTCCCTTCTTCTGCAGCTTCAACCACCTCATTATAGTACTCAAACCAAAGATAAGCTCCTTTCCCCTGAAGCAGCCGGCGTTCCACGATGTTCTTCCTCATCCCCAGATTTGGCAGATACATATATTCTGCCAATTCAAAAGGATATTCCCCAAAGCTTTCCCCCGCATAACAGGTATGCTTGTAATTCGAAAGTCTGTAATTTCGGCTCAGAAGGGAATCCCAAGCCCTGTCCATAATTTCAGACAAGTTTCCCGAGTCCCTTTTATCCACAAGCACTCTCAGAAGCGGCTCATCCCTGTTCTCATATACCATATAGCCCTTCCCCTTTTGCAAAAGGCTTGCATTACAGGAGGAAATATAGGATTTCGCTATTTCTGACGCATTGTTTCCGCATATATAAGCCGGAACCACAGCGGTATCTGAGTCATAAGAGAGCTTTCCTCCTATACTCACAATTCCGGCGATGCCCTCGGAATGCGGAGCAATCGCCTTATTGACAAAGTCAGCGCCTGCGCCAATCCCTATCACTTTTATATTGATATGCAGAAAGGCAAGATTATAGATTTCCTTGAAGCGCTCAAAATCAGCCTGCTCATCATATTGAGCACCAAGGGGATTAATAATGAAAAAAGAATTGGCATTATCTTTTAATGCTCCCCGATTGAAGCCCATTTCATCAAGCAGCTTCTGAGCCTCCTCCAGACTTATACTTTTGTCCGGATAAACAAAATAGATAGGAGCCACAAAAGCAAATGCTCTCGAATAATCGGAATCATCATAACGATATGTATATACTCCTTTATGAGAGTCGAGTTCTTCGAGTTGAATCTGTGCATTAAGACTCAGAGAAAAAGTCGTGCAAAGCATTAAAATAATGCCAATTCTTTTCCTTAACATAACTAATGTACTTCGAATTCGTTAATCCAGTAATCCCAGCTCAGCACCGGCTCGTGCAGAAGCAACTTGACATAGCGGGCGTTTTGCCGAGGGAAATTGATGCTGTGCCTGGCATTGCCACCTTCAGTCTTAGGGTCTGCTGCGGGATCATAGGCTGTCTCATTGGCCACTGTAGTAAAGGCAGTTCCATCCAAAGAAAGCTGAAGCTCGAAAGATTTCGCAGCGTTGGCACTCGGCCAGATGACAACTACATTATCCACAGGAAGCACTTCTCCCAAATCCACCTGGAACCACTCTTCGCCGTGCCCAGTGGCCACCCAGCAAAAGCCTTCATTTCCCATCACGGCATTTGAAGCAGGATATAACGCAGAAGATGCACTTGCGCTCTGTCCTTTGGCATAATTGCTCGTCGGGGTCTTCTCCAAGCTCAAATCATAATAGAGTTCCAGTTCTTTGATAGTATAATTCCAGATGTTGACGCATTTGTTCATCTGAATTTTTATGTAGCGGGCTTTGGTAGCTTCATATACAATAGAGCAGATTCCATTGGCTGGACAGGTATAGCCACGGGCTGCATATACTGTCTGATAGCTTTCCCCATCAGATGAGAGCATAATATCGAAACTCGTCGCATAAGCACCCGAATCCCAATTGACAAGCACATTATTAGACATCCTTTCTTTGCCCAAGTCCACAATCACATATTCAGAGCCCGTCGATTCTGCCTGCCAATAAAATGCAGGATCTCCATAAGTTATATTGGAGGCGGTAGACTGTTTGGAAGAAGCTGTAACTGCCTTTCCCAAAGCGATATTGGCATTGCCCCAGGCAGCTTCAGGAATCTCTAGTTCCCCAAGATAAAAATTAGCGTTTCTCTTGAGGGTAACAGCAGTATTTCTTACAGCCTTGACAATTTTCCCCTCAGCATTTAGGAAATCCAATTCAAAGAAATCGTAATTGCCTGGGAGTACTGCGAAATAATACTTTCCGCCATTCTCAAAAGTCCCCTCCAATTTCACTGACTTGCTGCCGTTTTCAATGGAAACGATAGACGAAATGCCGGTCTCAGATATTATAAACTTCACGTCTCCCGCCAAAGCTGTCGAGGATTTCAATTCCACCGAACTTACTGATACTGAAGAGTTAAGTGTGAAAGAAACAATGGCTCCCATATTCTTAAACTTCAGTTCAGCTTCTCCTCCGTTATAATCGGCAACGGCAGTTGTCACATTCGCATCCTGTCCGAAACTAGCATTTGCAGCCGTCTGCACTGAAGGGAATGAAAGAGTACCTTCTGCAGTGTCATAGTCAAATGAAGACAATGCGGAAGACGGGTAAACAGCATAGAATTTGGTAGAATTGGAAGCATCTGTCACCCCTCCGTGGAATTTGGCGACAGCACCGCCTTCCGTAATGGATGACGGAGCCAATTCTCTTAAAACCTGAAGGTCTGAAGCGCTCTTATATGCTACTTTTATTCTGTCGCTTTCGTTCCACAATACATTTACGCCCGAAAGACTCGTCTTTAAGGATGCACTCTCATCAGTAGTACAGGAAAAGACAATCTCCCCTGTACCAGCGAAATCCTTATTACAAGAAGAGAGAGTTAAGACAAATCCGGCAAAAATCAATAGATAAAATCGTTTCATAATGTCAATAGTCAATTTCAAAAATACCAGAATCAGTCTCTTCATCGCTAAAGGGCTCACTGTTATAGCTTGTGCAAATCAAGCTTTCGGGTGTTATCTCATACACCTTTATATGAGGGGCAGAATAGGCGTCTGCCCCCATTGCTGTTTTGACTTTATTCATATTGAGTCATTAACAAGTACCATTAAAAACCAGGGTTCTGGGTAATTGAACCGCCAGTTCTGTCGATTTCAACCTGAGGAATCGGGAAATACTCGTTTCTACCTTTCTGGAATGCACCAGGTCTTACCTCCATCATCCTATCTACATACTCTCCCCAGCGTTTGAGATCATAATAACGGTTATATTCCATCGCAAGTTCCACGCGACGCTCATGCTTTACTGCGGCGAGCAGATCGTCCGTTTCACTCACCATCTTGAGAGGAATGTTAGGAATGATGAGAACTCTTTCCACAGCTTCCACATCTTCCCCCCTGGAATTGTTCGCTCTGGTCCTGACATCGTTAATGTAGCGGACAGCCTCGCTCTTGTCTCCTCCGGTACGGATAATGGCCTCTGCATAGAGCAGCACGATATCAGCGTAGCGAAGGTGCATATATGAGAACGGATCATCTCCCCAACCCAAACCTCTGTTAGCTTTCACGACAAAGGCCTTTCTGCTGTGATATCCTGTACTTGGATATGTGGAGAAATCGAGAACCTCCGTTTTGGAACCTGCAGGGAACTTGTCGCCAGGCTGAATGATTGTAAACAGAAGCCTTGGGTCTCCCTCTTCGAATTCATCCACGAGGTTCTGGGTAGGCTGGTCGAAACCATAGGCTCCCGTTGAACGTGGGCTGCAGTACACCGGAACGAAAGAACCATAGATATTCTGTCCCGGATCGTCACCTCTGATATCCACAAAAATAGCCTCATCTGAATAGTAATTGTCTTCGAGCCAGAGGTTTTGGAAATTAGGCTCGAGGCTGTACTTTCCAATAACATTTTGAAGGGAAGAAAGAGCCTCGGCATAGTGGCTTTCATCATTCTTAGCCCAATACATCTCAACCTTTCCCTTGAGCGCCCAGGCAGCCTCAAGTGTAACACGGCCAAGCTCTGCGGCAGGCAAGGCGGCTTTGGTAGGCAAGGCGCCGCTTTCAATCGCGGCTTCGAGTTCATCGACGATAAACTTGAGAGTTTCATCTTCAGTAGTCCTAACAATAGACCTGGAATCTGCCGGAGCAAGAGTAGTGGTGATAATAGGAACGCCTCCAAATGCCTTTGCAAGTTCGAAATACATAAAGGCCCTGAGGAAACGAACTTCCGCAGTATATCTTGACTTCTCTCCCTCGCTTACCGGATATCCTTCAGCGTCCACAAGTTCATAAATAGGGAAATTGTCAAGGCAAATATTACAGTTGCCTATTCCAGCATACATCTGTGTCCAAAAATTGTTAAGCACCTTGTTGGCAGAGGTGGCATAACCATAAGCCATATCGTTCATCGGAGCATTGTCTCCGGCATCGGAACCACCCTTTTCAGCATCATCAGTACAAACATCACCTATGGCGAAACGAGGCACCTCATATCCATACACATCGTGAAGGGAATAATAACACTTGAAAACAGAGCCCAATCCGGCATCGTTGGAAACGAAGAAATTAGGTTCATCCATTACTCCCACTGAAGGCCTGTCAAGCCAACCGTCGCAAGAACTAATGACGAGAAGGGAACTGAGGGATGCAAGTATATTGATAATCTTTTTCATAACAACTAAAATTTAAGGTTTACACCCAATGAGAATACTCTTGCTTGAGGATAATATCCACTATCGATTCCGTTGGTAAGAGGGCTGGAAGAACCCATCTCCGGATCGAGACCTGAATATTTAGTGAGTGTGAGAAGGTTCTGAGCACTTACATATACTCTGAACTGGCTCAAACCGACTTTGCGGACAAGTTTGGAAGGAAGAGAGTATCCGAGCTGGAGACTCTTGATTCTAAGATAAGAACCATCTTCTACAAAGTAGTCGGAAACCTCTTGACTCAATCCTTGACTCTCGGAAATTCTATGGAAGGTACCCGAAGTGCCTTCACCCTTCCAAGACCTCTCAAGGAAGCCTGCCGGAGCATTGAGATAGCCGGTACCGGACTCAAGGTCATACATCTTCATATTGAGGACGTCATTACCCTGGGACCCCTGAAGGAACATACTGAAATCAAAGCCCTTGTAAGCCATATTGAGAGTGAGACCATATACAAAGTCCGGCCAAGGATTTCCTATTATGGTACGATCCCGGGCATCGAGTACATCGTCTCGGTTAAGGTCCTTGAAACGGATGTCGCCCGGAACGGAAATCTCTCTTTGGGCACTTCCCTCAACTTCAGCGGCATTCTGGAAAATACCATTGGTAACATAACCATAGAAATAACCTACAGGCATTCCAACCTCAGTCTTGGTAACGACCATATCGGTAAGATATGCTGTACCATAAATGGCATCACCATTACCCAAAGACAGTACCGTATTCTGATATGTGGAAATGTTAGCATTGATTCCGTAGGAGAAATCGCCCAGTTTGTCATTCCAACCAATGCTGAATTCCCAGCCTTCATTGAGCATAGTTCCCACGTTTGCATATGGGTCATTAGGATAGCCGAGAGTAGAAGGCTGAGGTTCCTTCATAAGCATATCACAAATCTTCTTATTGAAGTAGTCGGCTGTAATGTCAAGTTTTCCTCTAAGGAGCCCCAAGTCCAATCCGAGATCAAACTGCTTGGATGTTTCCCATTTAAGAGAGGCATTTCCTACACTCAAACGACCGGATGAAATATAGACGGTAGAAGCATTTCCAAATTGATACCTGTTCCAGATGTTGGTTCCATAAGTGGACTGGTAAGAGCCTCCGGAGATATTCTGATTACCGATATGTCCATAGCTGACACGAAGCTTGGCCTCGTCCAGCCAAGAGCGGGTGCTCTCCATAAAGGCTTCTTCCGAGATTCTCCACGCAGCAGATATGGAAGGGAAAGTTCCCCAACGGTAGCCTGGAGCAAATTTTGAGGAGCCATCGGAACGCAGATTCACAGCGAGAAGATACTTGTCATCATAATTGAGCGTAGCTCTTCCGAAGAAAGAGAGCAGCGCATTACTATAAGGGTATCCCGATACTGCCTGGTTAATGGTTCCTGCACTGAGAATGGCCATACTTGGGTCATTGTTCGGAGTTCCCTGAATGGAGGCGGTGGATGTCCTGACCTTTGTCTCTTCAGCAGATGTTCCTATAAGTGCACCCAATTTAAACTTACCAATCTGCTGGTCATAGTTTAGAGTTTGTTCCCAAACCATATAGTCAGACCTGGTATTGGATTCAATTACAGTGTTTTCTGTAGCATAATCGCTAGGACTTAATTGATAAGATGGCTGAAAACCGTCCGTGTATCCCCTTCCCAATTCCATTCCGAAACGGGAATTGAATTTAAGTACATCCAAAAGCTTGATTTCGAGATTTGCTCCTCCCCTTATAGCAAGTGAGCCATAGGTACTCTGACGCATTCTCTCTATCTGAGCGACAGGATTCCGCTTGTTTGAGAACAGAATACCCGCATACTGAGAGTATTTGTTCATAGGCTCGTATCCAAGATAAATGTTAGACAGAAAGTCCGGAACATCGACCAGATTATTTCTAAAGACCGGAGTGATAGGATCGGCCGCCATTGAAAGAAAAATGGTACCTGTGACAGGGTTGTTCTCATCTGCCAGAAGGCGGCTTTCATTATAAAGGCCAATGTTTGCCGAGAAGTTCACGCGTTCGTTGATCTGTGCATTGAGAGTATTTCTCCAAGAAAGCCTCTGGTAATTGGTTCCCTTCATAATACCATCCTGATCGGTGTACGAAAGGGTAGATGAGAAACTTAGTTTTTCACTTCCTCCATTGATGCTCAAACTATGGTTCTGCATAGGAGCATTCTTATGCATAATCTCATTCCACCAGTCTGTACCAGCGCGACTTCCAGTGTTCTTCTCCACGAAATTGAGCACTTTCTCTATATTCTCCTCCGTGGCAAATGCTGGAAGCCTATCCGTTCCTGCATTATCTGCCGCCATATTCCTATAAGTGATATATTCCTCAGCAGTAAGCATATGAGGCCTCTTCCAAGGATTCTGAATCGAATAAGAGCCATCGTAACTTACCATTATTTTATCTCCTTTGGCTCCACTTTTGGTCGTAACGATGATGACACCATTGGCAGCTCTCGAACCGTAGATGGCTACGGCTGACGCATCCTTATGTACGGTAATGGTTTCTATCTCATTCGGACTTAGATAATCTATCCCTCCCTGAGGCAAACCATCCACAATATAAAGAGGTGAATCTGAACTGTTAATGGTACCTATACCACGGATTCTCGTGACACTGCCTTTTCCAGGGGCACCACTGGAAGCTGATACGGTAACACCGGCCACTTTTCCCTGAAGGATATTGTTAGCGCTCGTTATGGACATTCCGGCAAACTCATTTGCCTTGACGACACCCACAGCACCGGTCAAATCCTTCTTTGTAGCCGTACCATAACCTATTACGATGCTTTCTTCCAGATATTCCAACGAATCTGCAAGAACTACGACAAGATTGTTTGTAGCTCCACTCTTGATTTCTTTTTCCTCATATCCCAGCATTGAGAAAACGAGAGTAACTTCATTTTCACTGGCATAAAACACAAAGTATCCGTCGTTATCCGAAAGAACACCTTGATTACCGCCTTTTTGGAAGATTCCGACACCTCCTATAGGATTACCCTCACTGTCGATAACCTTTCCTTTAATCGTGCTTTGAGCAAAAGCTACAGACGAAAGCCCAAAGAATAATGCCAAAAGCACCGCCGCTCTCTGAAAAGAGTGCTTAAATGATATTGGGTTCATAAGTTATAATATTGTTTTGTTATTAATTAAGTCAATAGCGATAAGAAGTTCACCGGCTTCTGAACTGTACCAGTTCTTTTTCTGCGTGTTCTTCGAGGTGAAACTGTAGATGTGTTTCACATATTCTTCAACCCTGTCGGCATCCCCCATACTGGCGGCTGCGAAACAAATGAATACCCAAGGAAAATCAGAATAATTGTAGCCGCTGCTCCATTGTCCATAATGATTGTTGAATTCATCCCAGAGATTCTTAGCCCTGGAATCGTTAGCATTGATAATGCCCATCATCACAGGGGTCAGCTGCGCGACGGCATCAGCATAGAAATTATTCCAATTGGTCTTACTGCCCGCCTGGTCTATCCATTTGTATGTGCCGTTATTCCAAAGTTGAGACTCTATCCCCTGAGCATTTTTCTCCATGTAGAGCTGATAATCCACAGAATCAGTGATCACACCTTTGTCCTGCAATCGCTTGGCGGCAAGAAGACCCCTGTTCACCTCACAGTTATCCATCAGGTATTTTGCAGGATAGCTGTAAGAAGCAACGGAAAGATAGTCGTTATCGTCCGGACTGAAATCCTCAGGAACCTTCACACCCGGGCTGTCGATACAGGCTATCATTGCAGAAGCTACAAGATTCAACTTCTCACTCCTTTGCTTGAGCCAGTTTTCATTCTCCAAAGAAATGTTCATCAGCTTTTCCGCAAGAATGAGGAAGGTGGCGGCATAGGAATCGACAGAGTCATAAGTGCCGTTTGTAATCTCCTCACCATTGGAAATCTGGTAGTCATAAACCGAACCGGGGATTTCAGCAGCACCTGTCCTTGGATTGACATTTCCATTGAGCTTGCTGATATACCAGTCCATATACTCTTTCACTATTTTTTCATTAGTGACACCCGGTCTTGTAAGGAGGCCTATTGCTGCATAGTTGGAAAAATACGCGCACAATCTGCTGCCGCCAGGAGTATAATTCAAAGCCCCGGTACTGGTTTGCAAAGACCTTATGTAGGCTTCCTGCGATTCAGCAACTGAAGTGTAGATCAGTTCTTTTTCAGGATTTTTACTGATATTGGTTCCGCCGGTCGGTGCGGTACTCCCATTATCGGGGGAGCACGCGCAAGCAGACACGGCTAATAAACAACACGCACCAATCAATAATCTATTACTTTTCATCTCTATTTGTAGTTGTATATCTCAACTTCCTTAAGAGTGTAGTTCCAGATATTGACGCATTTTTTCAGCTCAATCTTAACATATCTGGTTTCCACCTCGCTGAAATTGACATAGTTGATTCCTCCATCATACTGATAGTCATAGCCTTCGGTTCCAAATACCTTGCTGTATTCAGCATCGTCTGCAGAAACGAGAATATCGTAGGCTGTTGCACTTGCTCCACCGTCCCAATTGAGCAACAGGGTGTTGATCTTTGTAGGAGCGCCGAGGTCTATCTTTACCCATTCGGTGTTTTCCTCTGCACTGCCAGCCTGCCAGAGAGCATCGGTTCCGTCTGTCAAGTTGCTTGCCGGGGTGTTTTCGGACGATGCGCTAGCGGTCTTGCCAACTGCCAGATTAGCCATCGCAGGGTTCTTGTAAATCTCAAACTCCTTGATTGTATAATTCCAGATATTGATGCATTTCTTCATAAACAGTTTGACATATCTGGCCTCACAATCAGGGAAGAGCAGATTGCACACACCACCATCATAGGAAGGATTATAGTCTGTCCTGTTCAGCACGGTTGTAAAGTTTTCTCCATCAGTAGAAACTTGAAGATCAAACTCAACTGCACAGGCACCCGGATCAACATAGAGCACAACATTGTTTATAGTCTTGAGCTCGCCCAAATCAACCATAGCCCACTCTCCCGGATCTGCGCTGCCAGCCTGCCAGATGAAGGAATCGGAGCCATAGGTAAGATTAGACGCATCTCCCACGATCGTTGAAGATACGGATGCCGCCTTTCCGAGGGCAAGATTTACTTTTTCCTCAACAGGAGCAGCCTCTTCCCTATAGATTTCAATTTCCTTGATAGTGTAGTTCCAAATATTGATGCACTTGGTCATAAGAACTTTTACATAACGTCCGGTTGTCTCTTCGATAATGATAGTCTGGACTCCATCACCCTCACCGGCAAGTGCATTGTAAGAATCAGTAGAATAAACAGATGTGAAAGTCTGCGAATCGTCCGAAACAAGGATTTCGAAAGCGGTGGCACTTGCATTAGGATCCCAGCTGATTACAAACTTGTTAAATCGGCATACCTTGCCAAGGTCTATGAGCACCCATTCGGTTTCAGTACTTTGCGCCTGCCAAAGAGCATCGGTTCCGTCTGTTAAGTTAGTGGCCGGAGTGTTTTCGGATGAAGCGGTAGCATATTTACCCAATGCCATATTAGGGTCTTCAGTCTCCTGTGGCTTTATAAACACAAAGCCTTCAAGTTCCTTAGTTCCCTTGTGATTAGTGACGGCCACTTTTCCCGTTGCTCCATACTGGCTCACGACAGCGGTAATTTCAGTGTCAGAAACAATTTCGAAAGACTCTGCCGCCTTGCCTCCAAAAGTAACAGCTGTGGCAGTGCTAAAGTTTACGCCAAAAATATGAATCTCATCCCCCGGACCACCTTCGGTCGGTGAAAATGACTCTATCTTAGGCATTTGAGATACAGTTACAGGAGTGTTAGGATCGTAAGGATTGGCACCCCTTTCTTCCTGACACGCAATGCACAATAAGCACAATGCGGTCGTCATTGCTAAAGCAGTTTTGTTCATCGTGTTATGTTTTAAATGTGTTATTTATTAGACTCGTCGAGAGCTTTGAGATAATCCTTATAGTCAAGGAAGAGCTGAACTGTCCTGTCTTCCCCGATTTGAATGGACATATTCGGGTCATTGAAGACTCCAGGGAACTGATAGGTCAGCACTTTCTCAAAATTATCCAAAAGTGTAAGTTCAGAGATGATCTGATCTATAGGCTTTGGATAAAGGGACATATCCGGATTAAAGAGGAAGGCCTCGAGATCAAACCACAGATGTGAACCGGCATCGTCGCAAAGCGACTGAAGCAGGTCAGCCGCCTCCTTGCCAGTGAGATCGTTCTCCGGCATCCTGGCAAAGCCGAACGGACAGAGGATGTCCAGATTCTGAAGAAGCTGAGGATAAACGTCGAGACTCTGAGTGATGTTCATACTGTTTGTAGCCAACATCAAAGGCTTATCCGGTGCAAGAGTGGCACAATACTTCTTCATTTCCTTGAAAAAGTGTACTATCTCGGCTTTGCGCCTCTGCATCACTGCCGGGTCGGGGTCATAAGTCGTGAGAGAGCCGTCACATTCCTCTGATATGTAAAAGGCATAAAAGGACTTATGATGTCCGTACATTTCCCACAACTCTTTGGCGACAGCCTTGTGCCATTCCAAAGACATAGGAGAAAAATCAAACCAGGCCCACATACCGACACCTACCATCACCTTCATATCCAACTCATCGGCCTGGGAGAGAATGGCCTCCACAGGGTCTTTCGCACAAATATTGTCCATTCTGGCAGAATAGAGTTTCGATGGATAGAAAGCTTTTCCGGTGTAAGTGTCGAGAGTCATATCGTGGCCGCCCACATATTCCTGATTTCGGAAGACCTCCTGAATAACCACAGCATCCATCCTGATGCTGTGCATAGCCCTGACGAGTTCCTTCCATTGGGAGTCACTCATCTTTGCTATATCCTTGTTCCAATGAAGTCCTTCCTGCTCACTCCAGTGGTAGATTCCACACCAGGCTCCATCGATCTGCCTGTCAGTTCTAAGATTGGAAGGTATGACTTTGAAGTTTTCCCGTTCTGTTCTAATTAATTTTCCGTTTTTCCATACTTTAAGCGTTATCTGCTTGTCTCCGCAGAGATTCGCCGTCGGCAGACTATATTTTAAGCAGTAATTCTGTACCCCCCCCCAAGAATGAAATTGGTTTTCTCGAGAAGAGTCTGCTCATCCAACCATAATTCCACATCAAAGTTGGCCTCTGCCTTGGATTCATTTATGAACCCGGCCCTGATGTCAAGAGTGATCTGATCCGTCACCGTCCCGTAAGGCACAAGGCTAAGACCGATGTAATTGTCCGATTTGCTGCAGGCTATGCAGCAAATCAGACATATCAAAAATGCAGTCAATGCTCGTTTATTCATATGATTCATCTATTATTTGATTACATAACTTAGATGCCAATACCAACATTCTCGGAATATGGAAAGGTCCTTTGAAGAGATTACCCTTCGCATCCTGTGCGACTGAGCCGTCACGGTGCAGATAACCGAACCACTCCGGATACTGAGGATCCTTGAGGTGTTTCAAAATCCACTCGTGAGCCAGTAGATATCTGTCGAAGTACTTTTGTTCACCTGTAAGCTTATATGCATAAAGAGCGGCAATTACGGTCTCACACTGAGGCCACCAGAATTTCATATCCTGAGAGTAGTCCTGATTAGGGAAGCCCTTGCAGTCGCGGAAATTGATGATTCCGCCGAATTCCTTATCCCAACCCCAGTCATATTGCCAATCGAAAATGGTAAGAGCAATGTCTTTGTAGTGAGGCTCGTTGAGCAGTTCCGAGGCCTGCATAAGGAACCAAGCAGTCTCTATTCCGTGCCCCGGATTGATGGTACGGCCCTCGCAAGTGTCGATAAGTCCGCCTTCAGGGCTCACCATTTCGAGGATGCATTTGAACTCTGGATGCATAAAATAATGTTCGATTGCATCGGCAGATTCTCTAATCTGCCTGTCCAGAACAGGATCGGACGATACCTGCTTTAGAACAATAGCTACATTGACAAGAATCATCGTGATTGAATGCCCCCTTGCTGGCTCCATACTCTTAGGCTCCAGAAAGCCCGGAGTATTGAGCATATACTGGATATGCTTGAACATTTCCACTGCCTTGAGAGCATAGGAAGAATCGCCGCTCGCCTTTGCATATTCAGCCATTGCAATAGCGGCAAAACAATCAGAAAAAACATAGCGCCGCTTGCGCAAGGCCTTTCCTTCTGCCGTGACAGTAAAATAGAGTTGCCCTGTCTGGGGGTCTATGCAATGCTTCTCTATAAAATCTATACAGGATTTGGCTACAGAAAGCCATTCCGGATTCCTTTCGACATTGTTATAGGCATAGGAATATACATAAGCGCACCTTCCCTGAAACCAGACAGACTTAGTGCTGTCCATCAGATTACCTTTCCTGTCGAGACAGGTAAACATCCCTCCATTTATCCTATCAAGACCTTTTTCCGTCCAGAAAGCTAAGATGTTATCAGTAAGCTCGCGCCTATACCAATCCGCGTTATTTAGCAAAAGTGTTTTGTCAAATGTACTCATTGTTAATTGTTATTTTGTTCCTCAAAAGTATAAATTAAAAAATCAATTGCAAAATTTCTGTCATCAAATCGAAATTATTATTTATATTTGCGTAATTGCTCCACTATTTAAAAAAGCAAATTGATTAATTAAATCTTTATTTTACAAAGATGCTTATTAATAACACTTTCGAGATGGTCGAACGCGCCGTTCTTGAGCAGATAATAGAAAAAGGGCAGGTCACGATACCTACGATAGCAGAAATCGTGGATTTGAGCACTACCACGGTGGCAAAGTATTTCGCTCAAATGGTGGAAGACGGGAAACTGGAGGAAATTGGCAAGGAAAATGCCTCTGGAAAAGGGCGAAGGGCGATAGTGTATGGGATAAGCACTGATTCTCATTACTTTGTGGGCGTGGACATCAATCACGCCGGTCTGGATGTGGGTGTAGTGGATTTCTCCGGAAAACTGATTGACTCCCACTCCTTCACGGATTTCCGTTTTGAGAACAGCCACGAAAACCTGAATGAGGTATGCACGAAAGTAGACCGCTATATCGAAAGTCTGGATTCCCAAATCAGAGAGAAAATTGTCTCCCTGGGGCTTTCGCTTGGAGGCAGGGTTGATTCCCATAACGGGACCAGCGCGACCAAGTATAATTTTGAGGAGATGCAGAAATCTTCCCTGGCAAGCATTCTCACTGAACATTTCGGCATCCCTGTGTTTATCGAAAACGACACCAAAGCCCTGACTTATGCCGACTATATAATATATAATAACACCAAGCGCAACCTGCTGTTTGTCAATTTCAGCTGGGGAATAGGACTTGGAATGGTTATCAATGGCGAACTGTACTATGGCCGACAGGGCTATTCCGGAGAATTAGGACATATTCATTATTACGATAACAACATAGTCTGCCATTGTGGAAAGAAAGGCTGTATGGAGACTGAGGTTTCAGGGCTCGCAATCCAAAGAAAGCTAATCGAAAGAATCACTATGGGAGAAGCCTCTCTGCTGTCTTCAAAGCTACTCAGAGAAGAAAAGATTACAGAAGATGACATCCTATATGCAACGGGGCAGGAAGACCCTCTATGCATAGAACTGGTATCAGAGACCAGCAGGGAATTGGGAAAACAATTGGCAGGAATGATCAATCTGTTTAATCCGGACTGCATAGTTCTGGGAGGCAAGTTTGCAACTATATCTCCAGCGTATTTCCAACAGCAGGTGGAAGTCGCCATAAAACAGAACTCTCTTAGACTTTTAAGTTATGACGTACCCGTTACCCTTACGCGTTTGGGGCCGAACTCCGGAATAATAGCAGCCGGAATATGTGCCCGCAAAGGGTCTTTTTCATATTAAAACAAAAACACTTGTTATGACAGATCGCAGATCCTTTCTAAAAACCGCAGCGGCAGCGACCACTGCAGCAGCCTGTACTCCTCTGTTCAGCAGTTGTTCAGAGAGTCCTCTTTTCAAGGATTCAGACCCAGATCCCCTCATAGTCCCGAAGGGAAACGCCCTGAAGATTACAGGCACCTTCCTGGATGAAATTTCTCACGACATCCCTCACCAGAACTGGGGGCCTAAGGAATGGGAAGCTGATTTCAGGAATATGAAGGCCATTGGCATAGATACCGTGATAATGATTCGCAGCGGCTATCGCAAATTCATTACCTGGCCTAGCAAATACCTTCTGGGAAAGGGTTGCTATATGCCATCTCTGGATCTGCTGGAACTGTTCCTGAGCCTGGCCGACAAATATGAGATGAAATTCTATTTCGGCTTATACGATACCGGAAAGTATTGGGATACAGGCGATATGAGGGCGGAGATGGAAGCTAACAAATTTGTTATAGATGAAGTTTGGCAGCACTATGGGCACCATAAGAGTTTCCAGGGCTGGTACATCTCTACGGAGATTTCCCGAGCCACGAAGGGCGCAGTGGAGTGTTTCTACACTATGGGCAAGATGTGTAAGGACGTGTCTGGAGGACTGCCTACCTTTATCTCACCTTGGATAGACGGTAAGAAAGCCGTATCTGCCGCAGGAGGCGCACTCTCCAAGGAGGAGGCGGTAAGCGTGGAGCAGCACGAAAGGGAATGGGATGAGATATTCTCCGGAATCCACGAAGTGGTGGACGCCTGCGCCTTCCAGGACGGACACATAGACTATGACGAGCTAGACGCCTTCTTCTCTGTGAACAAGAAACTCGCTGACCGCTATGGAATGCAGTGCTGGACCAATGCCGAGACCTTCGACCGCGATATGCCTATCAAGTTCCTGCCTATCAAGTTCGACAAACTGAGAATGAAGCTCGAAGCCGCCAAGCGCTGTGGCTACGACAAGGCCATCACCTTTGAATTCAGCCACTTTATGAGTCCTCAAAGCTCTTATCTGCAGGCTGGACACCTTTATAACAGATACAAGGATTATTTTAACATTAAATAAGATGAATCAAACAAGCAAGACAAGTGGCTATGTGATCTTTATGGCCATAGTGGCAGCTGTAGGAGGAATCCTCTTCGGATACGACACTGCCGTTATATCAGGAACTACCGAGATCGTCAAAGGACAGTTCAATTTAAACGATTTCAAAGAAGGCTGGTACGTAGGCTGCGCCCTTGTAGGCTCCATCTGCGGGGTGCTGGTAGCAGGCTCACTGAGTGATTATCTGGGACGAAAGCTCACTATGCTCATCTCCGCCGCCCTATTCAGCATCTCCGCCATCGGCTGCGCAGTATGCGCCGATTTCAATTCCCTGGTAGCCTTCCGTATCATCGGCGGCGTAGGAATCGGTATCGTATCCATAGTTTCTCCTATCTATATCTCAGAGGTATCCCCTGCTAAAATTCGCGGCACCCTGGTATCCCTTTACCAGCTGGCCGTGACGGTGGGCTTCCTTCTAGCTTACCTGATGAACTGGGTGATAGACAGCGGAATAGACCCTGCCTTCGGGGCCAATGCAGGCGAGTTGTCCCTTTGGGACAAGATGTTCCAGACAGAGGCTTGGCGAGGAATGCTCGGAACTGAGACCATCCCTGCCCTGCTCTTCTTCCTGATTATCTTCTTTATCCCTGAAAGTCCTAAGTGGCTGATAGTTAAGAATAAAATGGATAAAGCCCGTCTCGTTCTCAACAAGATATACAAGAGCGAAGAGGACATCCGCGAGGAGATTCAGCTCACCCTCAGCTCCCTTCAGGGAGACAGCAAGGGTTCCTGGAAGGACCTGCTCAAACCAGGCATTCTCGTCGCCGTTCTCGCCGGCAGCGCCATCGCCATCCTAGGCCAATTTATGGGCGTGAACGCAGTGCTTTACTACGGCCCTAAGATTTTCTCCCAGGCCGGATTTGACAACCCAATGTTCTCCACTGTGCTGGTAGGCGTAGTGAATATGGTGACCACAATCCTGGCCGTCTTCATCATAGACAAGGTGGGCCGCAAGAAGCTGATCTACTGGGGAGTAAGCGGAATGATAATCTGTCTCGTGGCTATAGGTCTCTACTTTGCCGCAGGTCCTGCCCTGGGACTGGGCAACGGCTTTATGCTCACTTTCTTCCTGGCTTATGTCTTCTGCTGTGCCATCTCCATCTCCGCCGTGGTCTTCGTGCTGCTGAGTGAGATGTACCCGAACAGTGTCCGCGGCCGTGCGATGTCCATAGCCGGATTCGCTCTCTGGATAGGCACTTATCTTATCGGCCAACTCACCCCTGTCCTTCTGGGTTGGAGCCAGGCCGGCACCTTCTTCATCTTCGCCTTTATGTGCATTCCTTATATGCTCATTATGTGGAAAGTCATCCCTGACACCAACGGCAAGACCCTGGAAGAGATTGAAGCATATTGGCATAACTTCAAACACAAGTAATGAACGATAGAATAGAATCCATAGACGTTCTGCGCGGCCTGACCATCTTCCTGATGGTACTGTGCGGGAACATCGCCTGGAATGCGGGACTTCCGGCCTGGATGTTCCACTGCCAAGTCCCGCCACCAGACTACATCTTCAACCCCGAGGTCAAGGGTATCACCTGGGTCGACCTGGTCTTCCCTCTCTTCATCTTCACGATGGGGGCATCGATGCCATTCTCGCTCGGAGGCAAGCTCCGCAGGGGCCATTCCCTAGGCCAAGTTTCCCTCGAAGTGCTGAAACGCTGGCTGACCCTGGCCGCCTTCGGCCTGGTACTGGGCAATGCCGACCTGATAGTCTCGAATCAGGAGCCTCTGAAAATTCTCCTGCGGGTAGGAATTTGGATTGGCCTATTCCTATCCCTGTGGCGAGTGCCGCAAAAAGGCAGAATCAAAGGCTGGATGGTAAACCTGGCGGGAGTGCTGGCCATAATCGCCCTGCTGACAATAGAGAAATTCGCCTTCGGGGTGAAACTCTCCGTGCATAGCAACAACATCATCATAATGATCCTGTCCTTCCTAGCATTGGCAGGATCCTTCATCTGGCTGCTAAGCCGCGAAAAGCTCTGGCTCCGAGCTGTGATTCTTCTAGTCATCTGCGCACTGAAAGAGCTGAGTTGGCATACGGAGCTGCTGGATTTCCTCGCCATACCGCAAGGACTTAACTGGCTGATAAACTGGGACTACGCACAGTATCTGGTGATTAGCATCATAGGTATGAGCGTGGGCGATATACTCTCAAAGGCAAGGCTGGAGAAGAGGCCGATGTGCGAGCAGCCGAGAAACTGGAAAGAGATAGTCTTCGGGATAGCGGGATTGGCAATGGTGCCATTCATCCTCTGGGCTCTTTTCAAGCGCAAATGCTTCCTGGCGATGGACGTCACCGTAGCTATCGGTCTGCTATACGTCTTCCTCTGCGGGAGGCAGAAAGACAATGCAAACAGCTTGATAATGAAGATGGGTATGGTGATTCTGGCCTTTGGCATAGCTTTTGACCCCATTGACGGAGGCATTACAAAGGACTACTGCAACCTGTCGTACATGCTGACCACGGGAGGATTGGCCTGCCTGCTAACAGCCTCGCTGCTTTGGCTGGAGACCCTGCTGAAGGAGAAGAACAAGCCTTTGTGTACGCCGCTCTCGCTAGTGGGGCAGAACCCGATGGCCGCCTACACTATGCCGGGGATGATACTGAACCCGCTGTTTTACATTACAGGTCTAGGCAGTATCGTGGACGCAGCTTGTAGCGGCAATCCTTTGATGGGTGTATGCAGAGGGCTTATCATCACCCTGGCGATGATGGCTCTGACCTGCCTTTTGAGTAAAAAGAAATTGTATTGGAGAAGTTAGAAATGAAAAAATATTTATCGACTATAGCTCTGGTCTGTCTTTGCCTTGTCTCCTGTGGAGTGGGCAAGCAGCAGAACGATGTTCAAGATGAGAATATCATCAGCGGATATGTGCGTGATGATGCCGGAAAAGCCGTTCAAAACGTAGTAGTGTCTGACGGGGTGAGTGTCACTCTTAGCGATGCCAATGGTTACTACCAGATGCCTTACGACAGAGCTTCGGGCCGCTTCGTCTTCATTAGCACTCCCGCCGGGTACAGAAATTCTTCTTTCAGAGGAGAACACTGTTATTATCAAGATCTTACAGCTGACAAGAAGACTTATGACTTCACCGTGGTGAAGAATCCTCTCGACGATAACATCCACCATCCTGTCGTCTTTGCAGACCCCCAGATATCGGACACTCTGGACCTGGTGCCTTTCGCCCAGAGAGTTGAGGATATGAAAGAACACGTGGCCGGGTTCAAGGATAAGGAATACACTTTCGGAATCTGTCTGGGAGACATCGTGGGCTGGCAGCATCCGCTCTACCCACGTATCAGCGGCAAGCTGGACGAAGTAGGAATTGACATCCGCTATGTGATGGGTAACCACGATATGACCAACTACGGCCGTTCTTTCGAGACCTCTTTCACAGAGTATGAGAAATTCTATGGCCCAGCCTATTACTCCTTTAATGTGGGCAAGGTTCACTACGTGGTACTGGATGATAACTTCTACGTGGGAAGGGACTACTTCTACATAGGCTATATAGACGAAGTTCAGCTCGCCTGGCTGGAGAAGGACCTCTCCTATGTACCTAAGGATCATAAGCTTGTACTCTGTATGCATATCCCTACGACTCAGGGCAAGGAAGACAGGGACAGGTTCAGATACGACATCATAGGCGACAACCTCTGTAACAAGCCGGCTTTTTACAGAATGATTTCCGACTGGGATGCCCTTATCCTGTCTGGCCATATGCACACTAACACAAACTTCGTCATCGGAGGCCCGAGAGGAGAGGAATCCCTTATGGAGCATAACATAGGCGGATTCTGTGGCACCTGGTGGTGCGGCAGCGTCTGCGTGGATGGCTGTCCTCCAGGATACAAGGTCTATACCTTCCACGGAAGCGAAGCCCAGTGGTATTATAAGGGCTGCGGATACAGCCCCGAGTATCAGGCCAAGTGTTATTTCGACCACGAGGATTATCCGGGCCTGGCCGTAGTTCACGTCTGGGACGTGGATCCAGCCTGGAAGATAGAGTATTGGGAAGACGGAAAGAAAGTCTGCGATATGGAAAGATTCTCTGGCAAAGACCCTGTGGCCAAGGCAGAAT
>SAMEA3663036__coassemble_434_pt1 | contig 20039 bp, 17 predicted proteins | sample SAMEA3663036__metabat2_low_PE_031 | metagenome-assembled genome bin SAMEA3663036 (sample SAMEA3663036) | pig gut metagenome | biome: pig gut; feature: pig-associated habitat; material: faeces | place: France | collected 2012
GTATGGATCTGAACTTCTTCTAATGTTCTCCATCTTCCATAAACCGTATTTGGTTTCAAATAATATTTCTTAGCGTTTTTCGTTCTTGACATCTTTGGCTTCTGATTGTCCGGAGACAAATAACCGGAGTTTCCAGAAATTAAAGGGAATTATACTAAAAATTTCTTTTTAGCAGACCATACATTTAGCCTCGTTTTTCGCATTGATGGCTTCGGTAAGGGAAGCCGGAGGATCGATCTTGGTAGTGAACTCCCTTACGATAAAGCCCTCCTGATTCATCGAATAGTCCAGACGGGCACGAACCTCGGCCTCAAACTTGGCACGATTGGCCATAAGCTCATCCGAAGTATAGTTATTCGCACAGGTACGGTAAGCCTCGAAGATACAGGTCTTGATATAGCCCATCTCCAATTCCTTTACCGGCTGACGATACTTGATGAAAATCTCGGTTGCCTTGGACTCATCTATCTGATAGGCCAGGGTAGGGGTCATAGAGAAGATAGCGGCATCCTTCGGATTCACCGTAAATGGATCATAAGTAACACGCTGAATGAAAGTCGGATACTGGAAAATGGACTCAGTAATGGGATTAAACCATACCCAGCCTCGACAGGTTCCTTCCACACCTCCCCTTAAATTCTCATTGTTAGACCATTTCTTAAAACGGATTCCCACAGAAGCAGAATCTATGGTCGTGCAGCTGCTGGCCGCACAGGCGATGGCAAATACAGCCAGCGCCAAAGCTTTAAAATTACTCTTCATATATATAATAGGTATAACTAGTCCTGATATGCATTCAAAGGACGTCCGGCGGTCAGCTCGTGTACCCTGCGCTTCACGTCTTCGAGCACGGCCAAATGCTCCGGCGCCTCGATGCTGGCAGACGGACTTTGCTGCGGATCCTGCCACTTGGCGCAGGAACAGAGCACCTCATCTATCAGATCCACCATCTTCACCACATCCTCCTCCTTAAAACCACGGCTCGTAACGGCAGGGGTACCCACCCTAAGCCCCGAGGTCAAAAAGGCGCTGCGACTGTCGAAAGGCACCATATTCTTATTCAAAGTAATGTCAGCTCTGCCAAGTTCCTTTTCTGCCAACTTTCCGCAGACATTCTGGAATTTTCCACGCAAATCTATCAGCATCAAATGGTTATCCGTTCCTCCGCTAACCAGTTGATAACCCTTCTTAACGAAAGCCTGAGCCATTGCAGCGGCATTTGACACTACCTGCATCTGATACTGTGCAAACTCCGGCTGCAGCGCTTCGTAAAAAGCTACAGCTTTTGCAGCTATAACATGTTCAAGCGGGCCGCCCTGAATTCCCGGGAAGACATAGCTGTCCAGAACCTGACTCATAGTCTTTACCTGCCCCTTTGGAGTAGTGCGTCCCTGCGGGTCCTCGAAATCCTGCCCCATAAGAATGATGCCTCCTCTAGGTCCGCGCAGAGTCTTATGTGTGGTAGAGGTCACGATATGCGCATAGCGAACAGGGTTTTTCAGCAAGCCCGCAGCGATAAGCCCTGCGGTATGCGCCATATCTATCCAGAGCACAGCCCCTACCTTATCGGCAATCTCCCTCATCCTCTCATAATCCCACTCCCTCGAATAAGCCGACGCGCCGCCTATGATAAGTTTAGGATGACAGGCCAATGCTGTCTCCTCCATCCTGTCGTAATCTACCCGTCCGGTCTGCTTGTCCAAACCATAAGGCACTGCCTTATATAAGATTCCCGAAGCATTTACGGGCGAACCGTGGGTAAGGTGTCCTCCCATACTAAGGTCCAGACCCATAAAAGTATCCCCAGGTTTAAGGATGGCCATAGTCACCGCCATATTCGCCTGGGCCCCGCTATGAGGCTGGACATTGGCCCAACAAGCCCCGTAAATGGCTTTGAGCCTGTCGATGGCGAGCTGTTCTATTTTATCCACCACTTCGCAACCGCCATAATAGCGTCTTCCAGGGTAACCTTCAGCATATTTGTTAGTGCAAATGCTTCCCATTGCCCTGAGAACCTGATCACTTACATAATTTTCAGAGGCGATAAGTTCAAGACCCTCCCGCTGTCTGGTCTTCTCAGCCTCGATAAGATCGAATAATTGCCTGTCTTGTTTCATACGCTCAAGTTTCGCAAGAATAATTTAGTTTGTTATTATAAAGATCTGTGCGCTCTTGCTCAACTTTTAACAAATATAATTATTTTTTATATTTGCCACTCCAATGAAAGACCGCAAATTACTAAACACCGAACTCGGCAGGATCAAGCCGGCCGAGTATAAAACCCTGCCACCATCAGGAGTGGTAATGGTATTGGACAATATCCGCAGCGCCCACAACGTGGGCAGCGCCTTTCGCAGCGCCGATGCCTTCAAAGTGGACAAGCTATATCTATGCGGCATCTGCGCCTGCCCTCCCAGCGCAGAAATTCACAAGTCCGCCCTCGGGGCAGAAGAGTCCGTGGATTGGGAGCACTTCGATGACACGATGACAGCTATCCAAAAGTTGAAAGAGGAGGACTACCTTATCGTTTCGATAGAACAGACCTGCAACTCCATATCTTTGGAGAATTTCCATAAGGAAACAGGGAAAAAATACGCCTTCATTTTCGGAAATGAAGTGGATGGGGTCAGCCAAGATGTGGTGGACGACTCGGATTTCGTCCTAGAGATACCCCAGTTCGGCACCAAACACTCCCTCAATGTCAGCGTATCGATGGGAATCGTGCTTTGGCAAAGCAGACTTTGACAAAATGTCAATGGTATAAGTATTGCACAAAAACTCTGTCGAATTAACAAGCCTAAAGGCAAAAAAATAAATAATGATATTATGATTAGACCACTTTCAGACAGAGTTCTTGTCGAGCCTCAGGAGGCCCAGACGAAAACAGCTTCAGGAATCTACATCCCTGATTCAGCGCAGGAAAAACCACAGCAGGGTAAGGTTATCGCCGTAGGCCCGGGTAAAAAAGACGAGCCTATGGAGGTAAAGGAAGGCGACGTGGTTCTCTATGGCAAATACGCCGGTACCGAGGTCACTTTCGAGGACAAGAAGTACCTTATCGTTAAACAGTCTGACATTTTAGCAATTCTGTAATTATGGCAAAGGATATTAAATTCAATTCCGAGGTCCGCACCAAGATGAAAGAAGGCGCAGACGCTCTCGCAAATGCAGTAAAAGTGACACTTGGCCCGAAAGGTCGCAATGTCGTAATAGATAAGAAATATGGCGCTCCGCAGGTAACCAAGGACGGTGTGACCGTAGCAAAGGAGATCGAACTCGAAGACCGCTTCCAGAATATGGGTGCACAGATGGTCAAGGAGGTTGCCTCAAAGACAAACGAGCAGGCAGGTGACGGAACCACCACCGCGACAGTATTGGCACAGGCCATTATCAACGTAGGTATCAAGAACGTAACCGCAGGGGCCAATCCTATGGACCTGAAGAGAGGTATCGACAAAGCCGTGGCCACAGTAGTGGAAGACTTGCGTAAACGTAGCCACGAGGTGGGCGAAGACTACTCCAAGGTAGAGCAGGTAGGTACCATCTCCGCTAACAACGACGCCTATATCGGCAAACTCATCGCAGATGCTATGTCCAAAGTAAAGAAGGACGGAGTCATCACCGTGGAAGAGGCAAAGGGTACTGAGACCGAAGTGAAGGTAGTGGAAGGTATGCAGTTCGACCGCGGCTATATCTCAGCCTACTTTATGACCAACTCTGATAAGATGGAAGCCGAACTTACTAATCCTTCCATCCTGATCACTGACAAAAAACTCAGTTCGATGAAAGACCTGCTTCCTATCCTTGAGCCTATCGCAAGAGAGGGAAGAGAGCTTCTCATCATCGCAGAGGATGTGGAAGGCGAAGCCCTTACCACTCTGGTAGTAAACCGTCTGCGTGGCTCCCTGAAAGTGGCTGCAGTCAAGGCCCCTGGCTTTGGTGACCGCAGAAAGGAGATGCTTGAGGACATCGCCACCCTTACCGGTGCCGTAGTAATCAGCGAGGAGAAGGGTCTTACTTTCGAGAATACCACCCCTGATATGCTCGGTAAAGCCGAGAAGGTTACCATCACCAAAGACAACACCACCATCGTAGGAGGCAAGGGTGACAAGGAACTGATTGATGAGCGTGTAGCTCTTATCCGTTCTCAGATTGAAGTAACTACTAGTGAATACGATAAGGAGAAACTCAAGGAGCGTCTCGGAAAGCTCGCAGGTGGAGTAGCAGTCCTCTATGTAGGCGCCACCACCGAAGTTGAGATGAAAGAAAAGAAGGACCGCGTCGAGGATGCCCTGAATGCTACCCGTGCAGCCGTAGAGGAAGGTTATCTGCCTGGTGGCGGTGTGGCTTACATCAGAGCCATCTCCGCTCTTGAGAATCTCAAGGGTGAGAACGAAGACGAGACCACAGGTATCAGAATCGTGGCCAAGGCTATCGAAGAGCCACTTCGCCAGATCGCACTCAACGCCGGAGTTGACGGCAGCGTGATTATCCAGAAGATTAAAGAAGGTTCTGACGACTTTGGCTACAACGCCCGCACCGATGAGTTCGTCAATCTCTTCGAGGCCGGAGTTATCGACCCTACCAAGGTAGCCCGTGTAGCTCTGGAAAATGCAGCCAGCGTAGCCGGAATGTTCCTTACCACCGAGTGTGGTATCGTGGACATCCCTGAGCCTGAAGCAGCTCAGCCTCAGATGCCTGCCGGCGGGATGATGTAATCTCGATTCTCTATATAGCATACCCCGATAGTTTTTCATCAAACTATCGGGGTTTTCTTATGTTTCCGCTTTATGGAAAAAATTACGGAAGAGGAAAAAAGAAGCCGGCCCATATTTAAGGGTCGGCTTCTTATAGTTTCAAGACTGCTTAGTCATTCTGCTTGATGGCAGCCTGTGCAGCAGCGAGGCGGGCGATAGGCACGCGGAATGGAGAGCAGCTGACGTAATCGAGACCTATCTTATTAAAGAAGGAGATAGAATCAGGATCGCCACCGTGCTCACCGCAGATACCGCACATCAACTCAGGACGCTTGCTGCGACCAGCGGTAATTCCGTGCTCTACCAGACGACCTACACCTTTCACATCGATAGTCTGGAATGGATCTGCATCGAGAATCTTGTTTCCGAGATAGTCACCCATGAAGGTACCCACGTCGTCACGAGAGAAACCAAAGGTCATCTGGGTAAGGTCGTTAGTACCGAAGCTGAAGAACTCGGCGGTACGAGCCATACGGTCAGCGGTAAGAGCGGCACGAGGGATCTCAATCATAGTACCGAAGTGGTAGTGGATCTCATCGTGGAACTGGCTCTCAACCTCGAGACGAATCTTCTCGCAGTGTGCCTTCTGGAACTCAAGCTCACGGGCAGACACAGTCACAGGAATCATAATCTCAGGCATAGGGTGCAGACCTTCTTTCTGCAGCTCGGCTGTAGCTGTGAAGATGGCACGATACTGAGTCTCGGCTATAAGAGGATAGGTTACGTGCAGACGAACTCCACGATGACCCATCATAGGGTTGATCTCGTGCAGGTTCTCCCCACGCTTGTCCACTTCCTCCACTGAGATACCCAGGTCAGAAGCAAGCTCAGCTCTCTTATCCTCACTCTTAGGCACGAACTCGTGAAGAGGTGGATCCAGCAGACGGAATACCACTGGCTTGCCGTCCATAATCTTAAGGGTAGCCTTTACAGATGCCTTGATAAATGGTTCAAGTTCCAGGAGTGCAGCCTTTCTCTCCTCCTCAGTGTTACACATAATCATCTTACGGAGTTTGGAAAGAGGAGTCTCACTGTTCTTACCATAGAACATATGCTCGATACGGAACAGGCCAATTCCCTCTGCCCCGAACTGAAGAGCGCGCTGTGCATCCTCAGGTGTATCGGCGTTAGTGCGGATACCAAGACGACGGAACTTGTCCACGATGCTCATAAATCTTACGAAGAGAGGATTCTCAGATGCATCCATAGTGTCGAGCTTGGTAGCATATACGGCACCCTTTGCACCATTGAGAGAGAACCATTCACCCTCGTGATATACGGCATCACTGCCCTCGAAGCTGACTGTCTTATTCTCGAAATCAATCTTCATAGCCTCGCAGCCTACGATACAGCACTTACCCCAACCACGAGCAACGAGTGCAGCGTGAGAGGTCATACCACCGCGGGTGGTAAGGATACCGGCTGAAGCACGCATACCCTCGATATCCTCAGGAGAGGTCTCCTCACGGATAAGGATGGTCTTCTCTCCCTTTGCAGCAGCTTCCATAGCAGCCTCGGAAGTGAATACGATGGTACCCACAGCTCCACCAGGGGAAGCAGGAAGTCCCTTTGCCACTACCTCTGCCTTCTTCTCTGAAGCAGGGTCGAGGATAGGGTGAAGAATTTCGTCAAGCTGGGCAGGAGATACACGCATAACAGCGGTCTTCTCGTCGATCATACCCTCGTCGAGCATATCCATAGCCATCTGAAGGGCAGCTATACCGGTGCGCTTGCCGATACGGCACTGAAGCATATAGAGTTTCTTATCCTGAATGGTGAACTCGATGTCCTGCATATCGTGGAAGTGCTCCTCGAGACGCTTGCGGATAGCATCCAACTCAGCGTAAACCTCAGGCATAGCAGTCTCGAGGCTCTCGAGATGATTGTTATGTTCAGTCTTTGTGGCCTCATTAAGAGGATTAGGAGTTCTAATACCGGCAACTACGTCCTCACCCTGTGCATTGATGAGCCACTCACCGTAGAACTTGTTGTCACCACTTGCAGGGTTACGGCTGAAAGCCACACCTGTAGCAGAAGTAGGACCCATATTTCCGAATACCATAGACTGTACGTTCACAGCTGTGCCCCAGTCATCTGGAATCTTCTCGATACGACGGTATGCAATGGCACGCTTTCCGTTCCAGCTCTTGAACACACCACCGATAGAGCCCCAAAGCTGAGCCTCGGCAGTATCAGGGAAATCAACTCCGAGAACCTCCTTTACGCGAACCTTGAACCTGTCGCAGAGATCCTTCAGCTCTTCGGCTGTAATATCGGTATCGGACTTGTAACCCTTAGCATCCTTCAATTCCTGCATCATACGGTCAAGCTGCTGACGAATACCCTGGCCATCAGCAGGTTCGATACCTTCAGCCTTCTCCATAACCACATCTGAATACATCATGATCAGACGACGATATGCATCGTAAACGAAACGAGGGTTACCTGTCTTTTCAATCATACCAGGCAGGGTGGCAGAGCAAAGACCGATATTAAGGATAGTATCCATCATACCAGGCATACTGCTGCGGGCACCGGAACGGCAGCTCACAAGAAGAGGATCAGAAGTATCTCCGAATTTCTTTCCCATAATAGCCTCGGTAGCTTCCAAAGCCTTGGCCACCTCAGCTTTCAACTCGTCTGAATAGCCACCACCGAGAGCATAATACTCAGCACAGCATTCTGTAGTAATGGTAAATCCGGCAGGAACCGGCATACCCAACTTGCTCATCTCGGCAAGGTTAGCTCCTTTTCCACCCAGGAGCTCTCTCATAGTTCCATCGCCCTCAGCGGTCTTCCCACCGAAGCAATAAACTCTCTTTTTAGTTTCTGTCATAATTTTTTAGATATGTAATTGTAATATTTTCTCAAAGGACGGCGAAGTTACAAAAAAATCCGAAGAAGAACAAGTTAACGGACCAGAGAATCCAAGATCGCCTCAATTCCAATCTTCTGCCCACAGGACAGCCTTATTCCCTTCAAGCCCAAGGATGGATGTCCCAGAGGGAAATACATCAAATCCTGAAGCAGCATCTCAGCATCGATATAATCGAAATCCGAATCATTTATCTGAATGACAGCCCCTGGCAGTTCAGAAAAAAGAATTCTGCTCAGATCCGAAGAAGGATAGGCCCGTTTCAATCCAGAGATATCTATATCCATCCCCAGTTCCTCAGAGCACATAGAATCCAGGGCTGAAAGCAGTCCTCCCCTTCTGACCGTAGCGGCACTCAAAAGAATTCCGTCCTCCACCAACTCCCTCACGAGCTCCACACAATCCATCAGATAATCAGGGTCTTCCATCCTCGGAGACTTTCCTCCACTGATTCCCAGCACCGAGGTAAGCAGCGATCCACCAAGGTGAAAATCATCAGTATCGAAAGGCAGATAGATAATCCAGCTCCCCTCCTGAGGCAGCAGCTTCGAACTGAGTTTCCTCCGCTCCCCCGCTCCTATTATATTGAATGCCAATCTCCTCTCCCCTTCGCTGAACTTCCGTTCCCTGATGCTCAAATCCAGGTCGGAGGCCAATTCCGCCAGCTCCTCCGCAGCCTTATAAAGAGCCGCGCCGGAGCCAAGTTCATCCACCTTCCAGCTCCAATCCAAAGAGAGGGACAGGTCTTCCAGAAGGAAATGCCCATCCGTCCACAAGGCTTCAGTCAGAGCATATGCCAATTCACATCTGGCCCGAGAAGCCGCATACATCAGATCTACGGGACAAGATTTTCCCCTGATGGCGGCGAGATAGGTCATAATTTTAGAGTCTTCAAAAGGATAGCCACCCGGAGAAGGATCCAAGCTCTCATCCACGACACAGCCCGAAGTGTCCAGTTTTTCATCCGAACCCAGCAATTGAGCCGGACTGGCTTCCATAGTCAACCCATCTATGACATAGGAAGAGTTAAATATAGCTTTATTTGACATCCACAACTGTAATAAATCGGTCAAATTTAGTTAATTTTGAATTTGTATGCAATACGAACAAATCATAGAAGATATTTTCCGCCGACATCCCAGCGTTCAAAATGCAGGTTTCAAAACGGGAGCATATAAGTCCGGAATCGAGGCTATGTGTCGATTCGATGCCCTTCTTGGAAATCCTTGGAAGAGCTATCCCTGCATCCACGTGGCAGGAACAAACGGCAAAGGCTCCGTCAGTTCCCTTCTGGCCTCGAACCTGGCAGTTAGCAGGAAATGTAAGATAGGACTATTCAGTTCTCCACATCTGCTGGACTTCAGGGAAAGGATAAAGCTAATAGATGGCAGGGACGAAGCTCATTTCGAAGTCATAGACAAGGCTTCCGTCCTGGAATTCATAGAGAAGTATAACAAAGAGATAAGCGGCCTCTCCTTTTTCGAGATATGCACCGGAATGGCCCTGTGGTGGTTCCAGAGACAAGGCGTCGGAGCCGCCGTCATAGAAGTGGGGCTGGGAGGCAGGCTGGACAGCACAAATGTGATAGAAGGAGAATTGGCAGTGATAAGCAGCATAGGGCTGGACCACTGCGAACTGCTGGGAGACAGCAGGGAAAAGATAGCCTTCGAAAAGGCCGGCATTTTCAAAAAAGGGAAAAAAGCCCTGCTATGGGGGCACGATACGGACTGCGATCAGGTCTTCAAGGATGTCGCAGAGCAAAAAGGCGCCGAGCTTTTCTATGCAGACGATCTTATAAAGACTCTCCCCGAGCTGGAGATGGACCTGAAGGGAGAATACCAGAAAGCTAATCTGAAAAGCGTGCTCGCCGCCCTGAAATTACTGGGAGAGACGCCTGACAGAGGGGCCCTTGAACACTGCGCCAGGATAAGCGGCCTAAGGGGAAGATGGGAGATACTCAGCGACAAACCCCTTACTATCTGCGACATAGGGCATAATCCTGCTGCCCTCAGATATAATTTCAAGCAATTGGAAAGCTACCGGAAGAAAATGCACATAGTATATGGCATTATGGCTGACAAGGCCCTGGAAGACATAGCCCCGCTTATGCCCAAGCAGGCCAGCTATTACCTCTGTGCCCCTAAGGGAAGCAGAGCGATGAAAGTGCCTGAACTCTATAAGAGACTGCGTAAGGCAAGGCCTGAACTTCAACTCCTGACATCTGGTGATGGCTCAGTGAAAGCAGCACTGAAAGCAGTTCGAGAAATGGCGGGAGAGGATGAAGTGATATATATAGGAGGCAGCACCTTTGTGGTGGCGGAGGCCCTGGAGGAATAAAAAAAAGTGCCGAACTTTTCAGTCGGCACTTTTTAGTCTAATTTTCAAGGATTACTCTGCAGCCTCGATGATGACGGCGCGGTTAAGCTCGATAGTGGTAAATACGTTCTGGTTACCCTCAGCCTTAACTACGAACTGATCCTCGCTAAGATTATACTTACCGGTGAGGAGTTTAACGATGTAGTTAGCACGCTGCTTAGCGAGCTGGTTGTTACGACGAACTGAACCGGTGTTCTTATCAGAGTGACCTGAAACGGTGAAGGTGATGTTCTTACCCTGGCTAACCATAGTCTTCACGATACGATCGAAGTGCTCAAGCTCCTTAACGCTAAGAGTAGCCTGGCCAATCTCGAAGAATACGCAAGCTGGAGTGCTCATAAGGTTCTTTACGATAGCCTCGTTCTGAGCAGCAGCACCTGCAAGCTCGCCCTTAAGAGCCTCGTTCTCTGCAACGAGAGCATCTCTCTCAGCGATGAGAGCAGAGTTATCAGCCTCAACTTTCTCCTGAGCAGCCTGTGCCTCAGCCTTAGCAGCCTCAGCCTCAGCGGCAGCAGCAACAAGTGGAGTGGTAACGGCGGCAGCAGTGGTGAACTCGGTGGTCTTACCAAACTTGTACTGAACACCTACGAGAGCGCTGAGAGTAGCGCAAACACCTGAGCCAGCTCCGAGAAGGATAGCATCGCCGTATCCGGAAACACGGATATCAGGAACGATAGCCCACTTCTTATTAAGAGCGATAGGAAGCTGGATACCAGCGCCGAAGCCAGCACCACGACCTTCACTCTTAACATAACCTGCATGGATATAAGGAACTACGGAAACCACGCGATCAGGATTCAAACCAGCAAAAGTGGTGGACGCATCCCAAAGGAGGTCTACACCTGCTCCGAAATATGGAACGTTTCCATTACCAACTGAGGTTCCGATACCTGTAAGGTCCAAGCGGAAACCGAATTCAGGAGTAAGCATCTTTCCTACAGTAAGTTCAAGACCCAGACCAGCACCGGAATCCACTGAACCGCTACCCTTGATGGCACCATAGATACCGTCAAAAGATACGTGTCCGCCAGCGCTCAAGCCCACGAAAAGGTTACTGTTAAAGGAGTTAGTAACATAAGACTCCTGCGCAAAAGCTGCTCCGCCAATAAGGAGAGCACCTGCAATAACTAAAGCTTTAATTTTCATGAGTGTTTTTAATATTTGTAAATTTACAATTAGCAATTAACATAATCGGAGACAAAGATAATCAATAATCCTTAAATCTCAAATAATTTCCAAATTTGATTTTTTACTCCATCCCTGACGGCCATCCTGAAGCTCGATTTTATCCCAGTCTCCCACGCTCTCCAGGATCTTCACCTTCGTACCCTCGTGAAGCACAAAAAGTTCCGTACCTGATTTGTCATCCGGCGAACTCCTGACCACTGAAACTGCGGACATAATCACGGCCTCAGACTCGTCCAGAACCCTGTTTTTCGAGGAGATGGAAAAAGACAGGCTGAAAGCAAAGCACAGAAGTGTCAATACCGCCAATGAGGCACTCCATATCCTAGCCTTCCGGCTATGAGTCAAAAGGAAATAGAGGACACAGGCAAGACAAAGCACACAAAACAGCAGGGATATCACAGCCCAGGCATCGGAGCCCAGGGCATTGGTCGCTGCGTTAATCCAGGAAAGCAGGAAAAATTCCGGCACACGGTCTATACGGTCCAGAAGGAATTGGCCTACATAATCCAGGTTATGCCGGGCATCCTCATAATTAGGGTCAAGTTTCAGCGCCCTTTCGAAAAAGAGTACAGACTCGCTGAGATGCGAGGACTTAAAGCTCGCGCAGCCCAGATTATAGCATAACTGAGGGCTCCGCTGTCCGCTTTCATATATTTTATGCCAATTCTCATAGGCTTCCTCCCACTCTCCTGCGGAGTAGGCGGCGATGCCGCTTTCCCAGAGCTGAATGCAGTCCTGTTCCTGAGGGCTGGCCAGAGATACGGCAGGAAGGCTCAGGAAGAGCAGCGCGAGCAGGGTCGCAAGGGAATTGGCAGACACTTTCTTATGTTTATTCATACTTTCATCCATTAAAGAGATGATATCCAATGCTTTCTTATAGTGTTCCCGCATCTGGGCACTTTCCTGCTGAGGCGAATAACGGGCATATTCACAGGCGTTCAGCAGCTCCAGGTACTCGCTTACCAGAGCCTGGTCAAAACCGTTGTCCTTCAGCGCCTGAGCTATGTTCTCCTTATCAAGGCTGAAGGTCTCCATACTGAGTTTGTCCGTAACGAAGCCGAGCAAAGCCTTGTGCAATTCCTCATAGAAAGCCCCGTACAGACCATCCTCCAGATAAGAAGCAGAACGGGCCAACTTCTTTTTAACTGCCTTGGAAGCCTTCCGCTTCCTGTCGGAAAGTACATCAGAGCGCCTTTTCCTGAACGCTGTAATCAGCACATAAAGCACTATGGCAGAGAGAATAAGGAAAGCTATGAGAAGAGGGAAGAGAAGCGAGTTTACAAACAAGTCTCCGGATTTTTTCAAGTTCGGCTTAGTGACACAGATATACCTGATATCGCTTCCCAGATTCTTCACATCCTTTCCAACCACTCCGACAAATGGAGTAGAAACTGTCTGGGAATCAGAAACTAAGGACTTTTCTACCTGCACGTCCAAAGCCTGTGTGCTGATAGTCTTGTAAGAATTGCTTTCTATATCATAGTAGCTGAATTCGACAGGGCCAATGCTATAATCCCCGTGATGCCTTGGGATAAAAGGATATTCGAAACTGCGAATGTTCCCGTCGTCGGATGTCTTTACGTCATAGATTTCGAAATCTGAGGGGAACTTGATCTTAGGCGCCTCCAGCATATTCAGATTTCCCTCTCCCTTCACCTTAAGTATAAGGGAGGCGGCATCGTGCACCCTAAGGGAATCCTTGCTGAGCATCACCGCTATGTTAAACTTGCCCACTCCCCCGCAGAAAGACTCCGGAGCCCCTTGAGGAAGAGGCCTTACCTTCAAAGTGACAGCTGCGGTACTAATTCTCTTACGAACGGTGCTGTAATCACTCTGAAAAAAGCTGTCGAAAATGCTTCCCGTGGAAGAATTCCGGTTCTTTACCTGCACCAGACAGACCATCTGAGCCGGATCTATCACCAGGTCTCCGGCCTTCTGAGGCACTATGCTATACCTTCTCAAGACGGAGGCGTCGTAAACCTCCCCATTTAACGATTCCCTATGAAATTCTACGGTGTTCGGACTCTCGGTAATCTGAGTCCAAAAGCCGTCAAAGGAAGGGAACTTCACATCCTCAAAGCCGGCTATAGGCACTTTGGTGTATAGTTTCAAAGTGGCAGTGACAGGCTCTCCCAGAACCACCTCAGTCTTATCCAGAGAGAGAGTCATAAAAAGATCCTCTCCAGAAGAAGACGTGGACTGAGCCTTGCCCACTCTCACGCTTACAGGATCTGAATACAGAGTCTTTCCCTTAACTTTCACACTGCAGGAAGGAATGGTGAATACACCTTCCCTGACAGGCATAAGCACATAAGTATAGGAGGTGCTCACAGACTTGCTGACCTTTCCGTTTATTATGGAAGTCTGGGAACTGCTGCCGCTCTGCGGCCCCCACTGAACAGTGAAATCCTCAGTTCCAGGCCATTGAAAATCACTCGCCCTTTCCCCTTCAATCAGAAAAACCAGTCTGAACTGCTCGTCCAGAGATACCACGGATGGCACCTGCACAGTAATGTTTGCCTGTGCGAAAGCCACAGCGCAAGTCATCCATAAGGATGCCCATATCATAGAAAGTCTTTTCATATCCGTCACCAATTCTTTTCCTTCTGGCGGCTCTTTGCCTTCTCCGCCTTCATTTTTTCAACCTTGTCCTGAGTCTCCTTTTCCTTAGCCTGTATAGCCTTCAACATCTGCTGGGCCTGCTGGGCAGAAATCTCCTGCTCCTGAGGCTGAGACTCGCTCTGATCCTGTTTTTGCTGCTGATCCTGATTCTGCTGATTCTGCTGCTGGTCCTGGTTCTGATCCTTATTCTGCTCTTGATTCTGCTCAGAGTTCTCGCCCCCCTGATTCTGATTATCCAGCATCTTCTTAGCATAGATGTAGCTCTCCTTAGCCTGCATATCGGCAGGATTCCTTAATAGAGACTGCTTGAATTCATCCACAGCGGCGGCGTAATCCTTTTTCTGCAGGTCAACGTTCCCCTTATTGAAATAATAGCTGGCAGAATAAGGGCTGTCCGGAGCCACTTTCTCTATCTTTTTCAAGGTATTTGCAGCCCCCTCATAATCCCTTTGCTGATACAGGGTGTTCGCCAAATCATAAGTGGCGGCAAATGAAGTGGAATCCTGGACCAAAGCCTTTCGATAATGTATCTCGGAGTCCTTATAATTCTCTTTCTTAAAATCGGAATTACCCCTTCTGACCTCTTTTTTATCACTCTGGGCGCAAAGCGGAAGCAGGACAGAGCACAATAGAACTACGCTGCATATCAATCTTTTCATCAAGACCTCCTCTTTTTCCTAATAAACTTAATCGAACGCTCCGCTATCATTCCCTCCAGGGTAAAGAAGAAGAGGGCTATCGCGAAGAAATACATATACTGCTCGTCATACTCTTCGAAGACCACGGAAGAAAAAGCCTCGCTTTCCAGCTCCCTGATATCTTCTATGATAGGATTCAGACCAAACTCCTCGTTTCCCGCGTGAATATAAGCCCCGTTACCTGCCGAGGCTATCTGCTGAAGGGACTTTTCATCCAATTTGCTAACTACGATATTACCGTCCTTGTCTTCAAGCAGAGACCCGTTCAGCGGAATAGGCTGACCCTGGGCTGAGCCCACTCCTATGGTATATATTCTTATCCCCAATTTGGCAGCCTCCCTGGCCGCATCCACAGCATTGTCTTCGTGATTCTCACCATCGGTAATGAGAATGATGACACGGCTTTTTTCACTCTGGGCGCTAAAACTCTTGGTAGCGGTGAGAATGGCATCTCCTATCGCCGTACCCTGCACTGGGATAGAGCCTGTGTCTATGGAAGAAAGAAACATCTTCGCAGATACGTAATCCGTGGTAATAGGGAGTTGGACAAAGGAAGTGCCGGCAAAAATTATAAGACCTATCCTGTCGTCCCTCAACTTGTCCACCAGGGAAGAAATGGCCAATTTAGCCCTTTCCAAACGGCAAGGGGAATAATCCTGGGCAAGCATTGAATTAGACACATCCAGACAGATCATAATCTCCGCCCCACGAGTCTGCCTTTCGCTCAGTTTGGCTCCTATCTGAGGACGTGCAAGTCCTATGACAAAGAAAAAGAAGCCCAGGGAGAAAAGCAGGGTCTTAATCCAGCCTCTGGCAGGATTGTAACTTGGCATAAGCGCGGCAGCCATCTTTCTGTCGGCAAAACGAGCCAACCTTTTCTTCCTGCAGACCATATATATGGCGTGAAGGATGGGAAAAAGGGGCACTAAAAGCAAAAGCCACAAAAAATTATGGGCAGCGAATATAATCATTACGGCAATCTTCTAATTATCAATTGAATAAATACGCTTACAAGCAGACATACCAAAGCCCATAAGGCATATTTCGCAAACAATTCCTTATAGACGGGGAAGGAGTCTATGCTGACCTTGGCCTTCTCCATCTGGTTAATCTCGGCATATATCTCGGCAAGTTTGGTATTATCCGTAGCGCGGAAATACCTTCCACCGGTACTTGTGGCTATCTGTTTCAGCAAGTCTTCGTCCAATTCCACCTTCATATTCTTAGTCTCTATACCCCAAGGAGTTACTACCGGATATGGAGCCACTCCATTGGCCCCTATTCCTATGGTATAGACTCTTACCCCATAAGTCTGGGCTATCTGGGCGGCAGTAAGAGGAGTAATCTCTCCGCTGTTGTTCACTCCATCCGTAAGCAGGATTATGACCCTCGGAGCATCCGAAGTGGAGAGTCTGGACACCGCTGTGGCCAGGCCATTGCCTATGGCGGTTCCATCCTCTATCAAGTCGGTCTGAACGTCCTTCATCAGATTGATAAGAGTAGCCCTGTCGGTAGTCAGTGGACATTGGGTAAAGCTTTCACCCGCGAAAACCACTATTCCCATCCTGTCCGAAGGCCTCTGGGCTATGAACTCGATGGCTATGTCCTTAGCCGCGCTGATACGGTCCGGAGTAAAGTCCCTGGCCAGCATACTGGTCGATACGTCCATCGCGAAAACTATGTCTATACCTTCTGTATCCACCTTCTCCACCTGAGAAGAGGAGCGAGGCCTGGCCATAGCTACCACTATGAGAGAATATGCCGCAATCCTAAGCAGAAAAGGCAGATGCACCAAAAGCGATAGCGGGGTCTTTCCCTTTCTGGTCCAGGCATAGTGCTTACTGACCCTAAGGTGAGGCCTCATCCCCAGACACTCCCTTACTATATAAAGCAAGAGCAGAAGCAGAGGAATCAGAAGCAGGAAAAGAAGTTTAGGATATTCAAAGAACATTTTTGCTTTCCTCCTCTATTTGAGCCTGATAAGTGCTGGTCACAAAGCGCACGCACAAAGGCACTGCCTGCGCATTATCCTTGTCATCAGCTACAAACTTGGCAAATTTTACAAAATCAGCCCTTTCAAAAAGTTCTTTTAAAGAGAGATATAAGTCTGTATCCACTTCAGGGCAAGACTTCAGCTCCTTAAAAAGTTCCTCGGTAGTCATCTCGGGGGCATCGATGGAAAATCTCTGGTCTATATAGGTCTTTAGAATATCGGTAATGCCGGAATAGAAGGCCTTCTGCTGGGCCGGCGCCCAATACTTGTCACTCCTGTAACGGTCCAATTCCCTAAGGGCCACCACGTGAGGAGGGTCTTTCTGCTGCTCTCGAGCGGACTTCTTTCGGAAGAGCCGCGGCAGATAAATGATGGCCAGAATCAACAGGCCAATTCCCGAAAGCCCGCCGAAAATATAAGGAGCCAGTTCCGCAAAGCTCAGAGGATAATTGATCTGTCCCTTCAAGGGATGAATCTGGAAAGTGGCGGTATCCACCTGCATAGGACACACTTCGAGAGTCTGTCCGACATATCTCAGGGTATCCACCCTCTCCCCCTGCTGCCTTATCACATATATGGAAGGCAGGGCGAAAAGGCCTTCCTCAAAAGGCGCCAATCTCACCGAGCCACAGATGTCCCCATTCTTTAAAGTATCTATCTGCCAATTCCTTATCAGCACCAGCGTATCATTACATAAAGGCTCGAAATCCTCCAATCCCAAAGTCGTTCCCTCTTCCACAGCCTCCAGGGTAAACCCATACTCAAACTGATCTGCCACCAAGACGCTGTCCCTGGGCTGGAGAGCCTTAAGGAAAGCCTCCCCTGCAGGAATGATGTCTAAAACGAGTGACAAAACTATCAATGCTATCCCTTTCATCTAAAAAGAGCCATTAAACTTTTTACATAATCTCCCTGAGTACTCAATTCCACGGAATCTACCTTATACCTGTTAAGCAGGCTCTTACACTGTCCCACAAAAGAATTGTACCATTCCTTGTAGTCCCTTCTCATCTTCGCGGAATCCGTATTCACCCAAAAAGTCTCCCCACTCTCGCTATCCTTGATATGAACCAGACCCATAGCAGGGATTTCCGCCTCCTTAGGGTCAGATACCCTGATGACAGACAGGTCGTGCCTTCCCACCAGCACTTTCAAAGCCTCTTCATACAAAGGGGCTCCCTCAGGGCTGACATCCATCATATCACTGAGCAGAAAGGCATTGCATTTCTTCTTTATGGCTCCGCTCAGAAAGCGAAGAGCCACACTGATATCCGTCCCATCCGATTCAGGCTCCAACTCCAACATCTCCCTTATTATATGGAGCAGATGCGAACGACCCTTCTTGGGAGGAATGAATTTCTCCACCTTATCAGAGAAAAAGAGAGCTCCCACCTTGTCATTGTTCAAAATGGCGCTGTAGCTCAAAACAGCCGCAACCTCGGCTATCCTCTCCCTTTTCGTAGCTTCACTAGTACCGAAAAGTCCGCTTCTGGACACATCCATAAGCAGAACCATAGTCAGTTCACGCTCCTCTTCGAACACTTTCACGTGAGGCTTGCGAAGGCGGGCGGTAACGTTCCAATCCATAGAACGCACGTCGTCTCCCCACTGATACTCCCGAACCTCGCTAAAGGTCATACCCCTACCCTTGAAGGCAGAGTGATACTCTCCCGCAAAGATCTGATGCGAGAGAGCCTTAGTCCTGATTTCGATCTTTCGAATCTTCTTCAGGAATTCCGCGGTATCGGCCTTGGAACTATGGAACGATGACTGCATTTATTACCTGATCTATAATTTCGTCCGTAGTAAGGTTTTCAGCCTCAGCCTCATAGCTTAAGCCAATCCTGTGACGAAGCACCTCGTGACACACGGCCCTGACATCCTCAGGGATGACATAGCCCCTGCGCTTGATGAAAGCATAAGCCTTGGCCGCAGCGCAAAGACTGATACTTGCACGAGGCGATGCCCCGAAAGCTATCATCGACTTTAAGGAAGCCAATGAATAATCCTCAGGATTTCTGGTGGCAAAGACCAAATCCACTATATACCTCTCTATCTTTTCATCCATATACACTTCCCTTACCACCTGACGGGCCCTGACTATATCTTCCGGTCCCACCACTGCAGATGGCTTAGGAAATTCCCCGCTGTTATTCATACGGACTATCAGTTTCTCTTCTTCCTTCTTAGGATAGTCCACCAGAACCTTCAGCATAAAACGGTCCACCTGGGCTTCTGGAAGCGGGTAGGTACCTTCCTGCTCTACCGGATTCTGCGTAGCCAAGACCAAAAAAGGATCCGGCAGGGAGAAGGTGTTATCGCCAAGTGTAACCTGACGCTCCTGCATAGCCTCCAAAAGGGCTGACTGAACCTTCGCCGGAGCTCGGTTAATCTCATCGGCCAATACAAAATTGGCAAAGATTGGCCCTTTGTGAACTTCGAACTCTTCTTTTTTCTGACTGTAGATCAAAGTACCAGTAACATCGGCAGGCAGAAGGTCCGGAGTAAATTGGATACGGGAGAATTGAGCGTTGACAGCTTTAGAAAGGGTGCTGATAGCCAAAGTCTTGGCAAGCCCTGGCATACCTTCCAAAAGGATATGGCCGTTAGAGAGCAAGGCTATCTCCATGTTTTCGACCAGATGCTTCTGTCCCACTATGACTTTGGACATCTCCATCGAGAGAAGGTCCACAAAAGAACTCTCCTTCTGGATTTTTTCATTCAATTCCTTAATGTTTACACTTTCCATATATTTTTCTTTAATTTTGTACAATTAGTTCCATATATGCGATACAAAATCACACTTTCATATGACGGCGCCTCTTTCTGCGGCTGGCAGATCCAGGTACACTCACCAAGTGTCCAACAGAAGCTCGAAGAGGCTCTGTCGACTCTGTTAGGTGCTGAGACAAAAGTCTGCGGGGCAGGCAGAACCGATACCGGAGTGAACGCCCAAAATTATGTGGCACACTTCGACTATGACGGTTCTTTAGACACCGGACTGCTAAAATACAAATTAAATGCCATACTTCCATATTCCATTGCAATTCACTCGATAGAAGAGGTGGACGAAAGTTTTCACGCCCGCTTCAGCGCCACCCGAAGGGAATACACCTACCATATCCATAGAGAAAAGGATCCCTTCGCCCAGAAGTACTCCTACCACTGTGGCTATCCGGAGCTGGACTTCGAGGCGATGAACAGGGCCGCGGATATGCTCCTGGGCACCAGAGACTTCTCCTGCTTCGAAAAAGTAGGAGCGGACAACAAGAGTTCCATATGTACGGTTTTCGAAGCCTATTGGATTAAAGATGACCCCACTCACTGGTCCTTTCATATCGCTGCAAACCGTTTCCTTAGAAATATGGTCAGAGCCATAGTGGGAACCTTGCTGGAAGTGGGAAGGGGAAAAAGAAGCCCCGAAAGCATAAAGGAGCTTCTGAATAGCGGCAGGCGCGGCGATGCCGGAGAAAGTGTCCCAGGTCACGCCCTCTTCCTCACAAAGGTGGAATACGATTAAAGGGTTGATT